>Ga0335073_10005721_pt1 | contig 17459 bp, 17 predicted proteins | sample Lox_Sample_22_FD_207093 | JGI IMG/M metagenome (GOLD analysis project Ga0335073, IMG submission 207093) | Soil microbial communities from Loxahatchee National Wildlife Refuge, Florida, United States - Lox_Sample_2.2 | ecosystem: Environmental > Terrestrial > Soil > Wetlands | place: USA...
GTGATCAACTACGCGGCCTTCGTCCTCGGCGTCGGCGATGGCCTGACCGCCATAGGGGTGGAGTACCAGCTCGCCCGCATCTTGTCCGGGTTGTGCGAGGGCGTGTACATGTACAGCGTGATGCGCTGGGTGGTGTTCCGAGACGCCCCGCGCGGCTTACACCTGGGCGGACGGGTACCTCAGGCGTCACGTTAGAGCCGGCTCATAATGTTCGCTTACAGAAGTATTTCTGGTATCCTTCAGACGAGATGTTCGCTTACAGAAGTATCTTGCGGGAGCCGGCCCGTCCGGCCGCCGTGCGAGAGAACCCCCACGCGCCCTGGCTGGCGGTCGGCGTCGTCTGCTTCGGCGCCTTCATGGGCCAGCTCGACGCCAGCATCGTCACGATCACGTTTCCCGCGATGCAGCACGACTTCGGCGTCCCGGTCGCCGCGGTCCAGTGGGTCTCCCTGATCTACCTGCTCGGCCTGGTTGCCCTGCTCGCCCCGGCCGGGCGGCTCGGCGACGCGGTGGGCCGCAAGCTGGTGTACACCTACGGCTTCGCCGTGTTCACGGTGGCCTCCGTGGCCTGCGGCCTGGCCCCCTCGCTCGGTGCCCTGGTCCTGCTCCGCCTGGTCCAGGCGGTCGGCGCGGCCATGCTCCAGGCGAACAGCGTGGCCTTGGTGACGACCAGCGCGCCCAAGGACCGGATGCGCTTCGCGCTGGGCGTGCAGGCCGGAGCGCAGTCACTGGGGCTGGCACTCGGTCCGACCTTGGGCGGCCTGCTCACCGCCACGGTCGGCTGGCGCGCCGTGTACTGGGTGAACGTCCCCGTCGGCTTGGTAGCGATCGTCGCGGGACGGTACCTGCTGCCGCGTACCCGGCAGTTCAGCCGGCCGGAGAGGTTCGACTGGCCGGGCACCCTGCTACTGGTGGCATGGACGAGCGCGCTGCTGCTGGTGCTGTCCGCGGCGTCGGGCCTCAGCCTGCCGGTCTGGATGGTCGTGCTGCTCGCGGCGCTCGCCCTAGCGGGCCTGGCCGCGTTCATCCGGCGTGAGCTGAGCACCGGGCATCCGCTCATACCGGTCTGGCTGCTCCGCTCCGGGCCGCTGGCCCGCGCGCTGGCCGGCGCGGCGTGCGGCTACCTGACGCTATTCGGGCCGCTGGTCCTGATCCCGCAGGTGCTCGGCCATGACCTGGGCGGCGAGGCGCGGACCGGACTCATCCTGTCCGCGCTGCCCATCGGATTCGGCCTGGCCGCCTTGTTCGGCGATGCGGTGCTGCCCCGGGCCTGGACCGATAGCCGGCGCGGGTTCGCGGGCGCCGTGACGACCTGTGCGGTCATGTGCGTGTCGGTCTTCACGCCGGTAACGGTGGAGACCGTGGTCCCGCTGCTCGCACTGACCGGCCTGGGCCTGGGCATATTCGTGCCGGCCAACAACACCGTCATCATGCGCAGTACCGCCGACTCGTCCGCCTCCCTGGTCGGCGGGCTGGTCAGCATGGCCCGGGGGATCGGCACGACCCTCGGCATCTCTCTCATGGCGTTGGCCTTGCACCTGGGTGACGCCGACCGCGGGTACGCTGGGTCGGCGCAGGCACGACCCGCGTTCATCCTGCTCGCGGTGGTTTCTGCCGTCGCGGCGGCGATCGCGCTGGCCGGCCGCACGCGGGCACAGGAACAGGCCGGCCGTCCCAGGGAGGCGGATCCGTCAGGTGGCTTCAGCTGAGGGCGACGTAGCGCAGGATCTGCTGGCGCACGAGCAGATCGGGCCCGATCTGGCCGACATCGTGTCCCGGCTCCGCCGGGCCATGCGGCGCGCAGCGCGGGCGGCTGACCCCGCGCTGGGGCTTTCCGTGGCCCAGCTCGAGCTACTGTCATGCATGGCCGAGCACCCCGGTATCCGGCCAAGCCAGCTGGCCCGGATGCTGCGATTGGCGCCCAGCTCGGTAGCGACCCTGCTCAGCGGTCTCCAGTCGGCCGGCTATGTAACCCGGACACCGGGCGGACCCGGAGCGGACGGCAGCGGTGACCGCCGCACGGTCAGCTTGTTCCTGTCCGGCCAGGGCACGGCGGCGGTGAGCCGCTGGCACCGGGTGAACGAGGAGATCATCCAGGCCGCGCTGGCCGCGCTGCCGCAGCGCGACCGGGCCGCACTGCGAGATGCGGCCCCCGCGCTGCGCGACCTGACTTCCTCTATCGACGCCCAGGCCGACTAAGCCCAGGCCCGGCCGCCCAGGCCGGTCAGTGGCTGCGCGGCGTGGCGGGCGCGGCGCCTGACTCTGTATCGGGCGCGGATTTCCCCTGCGGCGGCTGGCCGGCCCGGCTGAGCTTGGAGGGCCACCAGTTCCAGCGGCCGAGCAGCACCACCGTGCACGGCACCAGGACGGTGCGGACGACGAATGTGTCCATCAGTACGCCCAAGGCCAGCCCGACGCCGACGTCGACGATCTGGCTGCCACCGGACTGGCGCCCGCCGACCAGGGCGAACACCGAGAACGTCCCGGCCAGCACCAGGCCGGCCGAGGTCACCGTGGTGCCGGTAGTACCTATTGCGTGACTGACTGCCTCGCGTAGCGGACGATGCTGAGCCTCCTCCCTGATCCGGCTCATCACCAGGATGTTGTAGTCCTCACCCAGCGCGAGCAGGAAGATGAACATCAGGAACGGGAGGATGAAGGTCAGGCCGCTCTCCCCGCCGAGCTTTATGAACAGCAGGGAGGACAGCCCAAGCGCGGCGAAGAACGACAGCGCGACCGATGCGATCAGGTACAACGGCGCTATCAGCGAACGAATGACCAGGCAGAGCAGCAAGCCGATCACGATGATCGCGACCGGGACGACGTGCGCCAGGTCGCTGTCGGAGATGTGGCTGATGTCGTAGAACGCGGGTGCCTCGCCACCCACTCCGTAGGCGGTCGCGCCTAGGGTCTTGGCTACCGAGGCGGCCTCGGCCCGGATCGAGGGCACCGCGTTCAGCGCGGCGGTGGTCGACGGATCGCCCGCCTTCAGGCCGGTCTCGAACTGGATCGTCTTACCGTCCGGGCTGACGTACTGCGCGGTGGCCCGGTAGACCTGGTAACCGTCAGCCGGGATCTTGCTGTTCGCGGGGGGTACGGCCGGCAGGGCCGCGGGGTTTCCCAGCGCGGCGTGCAGTGCCTGGTACTGGGCTCCGGTCAGCGTCACGCCCGCGGGGTTCAGCGGCCCGGTGACGCCGGTGAACAGGCCGCTCGCGCTCAGCTGGCTGGTGGCGGCGGCGATCGGCGCAGGGTCGTCCCAGACGGGCTCGGACAGCCTGTAGACCAGGTTCGTCGGGTTGGCCGAGCTGGACGGGAAGTGCTTGGCCAGCAGCGCCTGGCCGGCCGCGGAGTCAGACCCGGCCGGCGCGCTGATCGAGCCGCCGAACCCGCCGGGCTGGTAGCTCCCCACCCCGATCGCCAGCGCGCCGAAGATGACGACGCCGATGGTCAGGGGTATGGCCGGCCTGCGCACGAGCCGCGCCGCGACCCGTCCCCACAGGCCCGTCGTCCCGGTACCCGCCTTGGTCTTGCTCGGCCAGAACGCGGCCCGGCCGAACACCGCCAGCAGCGCGGGCAGCAGTGTGAGCCCGGCCAGCAGCATGGTGCCGATCCCGATGGCCAGCGGGATGCCGAGCTCGGAGTAGATCTGGAAGGTGGCGACGAGCAGCGAGAGCAGCGCGGCTATGACCGTCAGGGCGGAGAAGGTGATCGTCTCGCCGACCCGGGTGACCGCGGCGCGCACCGCATCGTGGGGATCCGCCCCCTCACGCAAGTTCTCGCGCACACGGAACACCAGGAACAGGCCGTAGTCGGTACCCGCGCCGAGAACCAGCACGATCAGCAGCAACTGGGCGATGACGGAGACCTTCAGGCCAGCGTGCGCCGCCTCGCCGACCAGCGGGCCGGAGATGGCCACGGCGAAGAACGCGGGGATCAGCGTGATCAGCGGGGCCAGGAGCGACCGGAAGATCAGCAGCAGCAGGATCAGGATGAAGATCACGGACACGCCTTCGACCTGATTCCCCGTATTGCCCGACTTGGCCTGCTGGTCGACGTTGATCGCGATCTGGCCGGCCAGGTGCACCTGCAGCCCGTCCGGGGGCGCCGCCTGCTTGATCGCCGCGCGGATGTTATTGACCAGGGTGGTCTGGTCCGGCTGGCTGGCCTGGTTGACGTCGGACAGCACCTGCAGCTGCTCGGCCTGCTGGTCGGCTGACCGGCCCAGGTCGCGCACGGAGACCACGGTCGGCACCGTCGCCAGATCGTGCTGCAGCATGGCTAGCCAGGTCGTTTCCGCGGTCGTGAGGGTGCCCTGGTCGGTCGCCGCCACCACCTGCACCGGGACCAGGTTGGTCGCGCCGAACGGTGCCGCGAGCTGTGCCGCCTGCTCGCTGGGCGCGCTGGCGGGCAGGAAGGCACTGTTGTTGCCCTGGGTGACGCTGTTCAGTGACGGCAGGAATTTCGGTACCGCGATGACCGCGATGATCCAGGCCGCGATGACAACCCAGCGAAACTTGACGGCGAACGCGCCGATTCCCCCGAAGATGGCGTGAATGCGCACGCGGCCAGCATATTGGGTGGCACCCGTGATCGCGCCAAGGGGCCGGCCGGAAAGATGGCTGCTCAGTCCGTTGCGACACACCATGGAGCCCATGACGTGCGAGTCGTCCGGCCGTAAGCTTCCGTCTGTGAACCACTAAGGGGTTGAGGGAAATGCGCCATCTGATCGGTGTGGTCCTGGCCATCGTCATGGCCGCGGCGGTGTTCTTCGCAGGCTCGTGGGGTTACCTGAAGCTGCTCATCGGACCGGCCAAGGGCGGGGTGCTGCCGGCCGCGGGCGGTTCCCTCATCCATAACCACGCCGTCCTGGAGGGGTTCGGCGCGCTGCTCGCCGTCGGCCTGCTCGCCGGGCTCATGATCGCCCTTCCGGTCATTTCCCCGCTCGCATCCGGGCTGCCCGGCCTTGCCCTGCTCGCCTGGACCGGGCTGTACCTGTTCAGCGTGCGGCGGGCGGTCCAGTACATCCCGCTGAAGTCGCAGAGCTACCACGCCGGCTTCGAGGCCATGCTCTTCGACGGCGTGCTGGCCTTGGTGGGCCTGGCCATGATCATCCCGTTGTTTGTGCCGTCCCGGTGGCGGGGCAGACGTGCTGTCGCCGAGCCCGCGCCCTACGAGGCCGGCACGGCGGCCTATTCCGATCTGGGCGCCACCCAGACCATGGCGGGCGGCGGCGGGCTCCTGGCCGACTGGGCCGAGACCAGCCCGCAGCCCCGGGTCGATCCCGGCCCTTCCCAGGCGCCCTGGGGCCCCGTGGAGCCAGGGACTCAGACCAGCCCGGGAAGCAATCCCGACTACAGCTGACCGCTTCCCGTTTCACCCGTGGTCGCGCGCCATCGCCAGGATCAGCAGCAAACTCGCACGCTCGACGACCGCGACCCAGCCCGCGGGATAGTCGATGGCCGAGAGCCCTTCCGAGGCATCGACACCTATCGGACGGGCGGCGAGTGCCCCGGCCGTCGCCGCGGCCATGGCGGCCAGGAATACGGCATACGCCGCCCAGAAGACCAGCATCGCCCAGCGCCAGAACGGCGACGACAACACGCCGTCGGGGAAGAGCAAGATGACTGCCGCGAACAGGACAAGGCCGGGAGTCCACAGCTGATCCAGCGCCAGCGCAGCCGGGCCGAACGGGACGTGGTGGCCGCACCGGTAGACGAAGTAGGCGTAATCTCCGCCGTCGTTGCTGACGAACAGGCAGATCGCGGCCACCAGGAACAGCCAGCCGAGCGGGTTGCGCGGCTGGCGCCGGGCGACGACCACTCCGACCGCCGCGCATGGGATCCCGATGAATACGGCCACGATCCGGTTGCCGATCTGCCGGGTGCCGCGCGTGGCTAACTAAGGCGACATAAATCGGACATACGCACTGTAAATCTGCCTAAGGCTACTTAGGCCTCAAAGCTCATCAAGCTGCTCAAATACGCCTCACGCCGACGATTTTGCACCGCTCATGCAACCGATACGCACCGCTCGCGCAACCGGTATGGGGTGTCGCTCGCGCAACCGATACGCACCGCTCGCGCAACCGATACCCAACCAAGCGCCGCCAACCGGCTGGGTTCGACCCGCTTGGCATCTCTCGCTGAGCACTGCAGTCCCTCCCGGCCATCGCGTCACGTGCGTGCAGCTCGCTGCCGCACCGAGTATGGGGTGCGTGGGCCCCAGGCCCCGTAGAGCGGGGCCTGGGGCCCACAAGCCCCAAACGTCTGCGCTAGCCGGCCAGGGTGCTCGGTCAGGCGGCGTGGAATTGCTCGGCTTCGGTGGAGCCGGCCAGGGCCACCGTTTCGGCGTTGGGCGAAATGGCGGAGGTAACCAGGTCGAAGTAGCCGGTGCCCGCCTCGCGCTGATGACGGGTGGCGGTGTAGCCGTGCTTCTCGGCGGCGAACTCCGCCTCCTGCAGCTTGACGTAGGCGGGCATGCCCTCAGCGGCGAAGCCGCTGGCCAGCTCGAACATGGAGTGGTTGAGCGCGTGGAAGCCGGCCAGGGTGATGAACTGGAACCGATAGCCCATGGCCGCGAGCTCCTTGCCGAACTTCGCGATCGTCGACTCGTCCAGGTGTGCGCGCCAGTTGAACGACGGCGAGCAGTTGTAGGCGAGCAACTGGTCCGGGTATTCGCGCTTGATCGCCTCGGCGAACTCACGGGCCACATCGAGATCGGGCGTGGAGGTCTCCATCCAGATCAGGTCCGAGTACGGCGCGTAGGCCAGCCCCCGGGCGATGCACGGCTCGATCCCGTTCCGTACCCGGTAGAACCCCTCGGGGGTGCGGGTCCCGGTGAGGAACGGCCGGTCCCTCTCGTCCACGTCCGAAGTCAGCAGCGTAGCCGCGTGCGCGTCCGTGCGCGCGATCACGAGCGTCGGCACGCCGCACACGTCGGCGGCCAGCCGGGCGGCATTGAGCGTCTTGATGTGCTGCCCGGTCGGGATGAGGACCTTCCCGCCCAGGTGGCCGCACTTCTTCTCGGACGCGAGCTGATCCTCCCAGTGCACCCCGGCCGCACCCGCGGCGATCATGGACTTCATCAGCTCATACGCGTTCAGCACGCCGCCGAAGCCGGCTTCGGCGTCGGCGACGATCGGCGCCAGCCAGTAGGGGGAAGTGCTCATGTCGCCGTCCGCCGACTCCGACCAGGCGATCTGGTCGGCGCGCAGCAGCGCGTTGTTGATCCGGCGCACTACCTGCGGCACCGAATTGACCGGGTACAGGCTCTGGTCGGGATAGGTCTGACCGGCCAGGTTGGCGTCCGCCGCGACCTGCCAGCCCGACAGGTAGATGGCCTTGAGACCCGCCCTGACCTGCTGGACCGCCTGCATGCCCGTGACGGCGCCGAGGGCCGTGACGGCATCTTCGGCTTCCAGTAGCCTGCGGAGGCGTTCCGCACCGAGCCGGGCCAGCGTGTACTCCTCAGGTACAGTGCCGCGCAGCCGGATGACATCCTCGGCCGAGTACGTCCGGGAAGTGTCCTTCCACCGGGCGTCGGTGGCCCACTCCGCGCTTAGCTTGGCCGCCTGCTGGCTGATCGTGTCCACTGTGGTGCCTTCCTGGAAATGCTGGGGCGGAACGTCTTACCTCAGGGTGTCTCGCCAGCTGAAGGCTGGATAGGGCCAGAGATTGTAAAAATTGTTAGATTTTTCCAAAGCGGCAAGTTATAATGAGCTTCACGATGAAAGATCGCCAAAATTTGGTCCAGACCGATGGTATAGACCTCGTAACCTTCGGTCAGAGGCTGCGTCATATGCGCCGGAACCGGGGTCTGACGCTTACCGAGCTGGGGGAGCGGGTGGGCCGCGCCCCCTCCGCGCTGTCCCTGCTGGAGAACGGGCGCCGGGAGCCCAAGCTCTCGCTGATCGAGCAGCTGGCCGCCGCGCTGTCGGTACCGGTGTCGGACCTGCTGAGCAGGCAGCCGCCCAGCCGCCGGGCGCAGCTGGAGATCGCGGTGGCCGATGCCCAGCAGGACCCGTCCTACCGGCGCCTCGGCCTGCCCCTGCTCAAAGTCGGGGCACGGGTGCCCACCGACGTGCTCGAGCACCTGGTCGCGGTCGCGGCGGAACTGCGGGCCCAGCGATCCAAGCCGGCCGCGACCCCGGAAGAAGCCCGGGCCGCGAACGCGGCGTTGCGGGACGCGATGCGCGAGCGCAGCAACTACTTCGAGGTCATAGAGCGTGAGGCGGCCGCCGCGCTGACGGCGGGGGGCTACTCCGGGGGCGCGCTGACCCAGGGCATGCTGATCTCGGTGGTCAGCCGCCATGGCTTTGCTGTCCGGTATGTCGAGGACCTGCCCCGCTCGGTGCGGTCGCTGACCGATCTGCGCAACCGCCGGATCTACGTCAAGCAGGAACCGGTCGGTGCCCACTCACCCCGAGCCGTGGTGCTGCAGGCGCTCGGGCACTTCTTGCTCGACCACCAGGTGCCGCGGGACTTCGCGGACTTCCTGCGGCAGCGGGTGGAGGCGAACTACTTCGCCGCCGCCGTCCTGATGCCGGAGACCGCCGCCGTGCCGGTCCTCGATCATGCGAAACGGGACCGGGACCTTGCGGTCGAGGACCTCGTGGACCTGTTCTCGGTGTCGTACGAGATGGCCGCGCACAGGTTCACCAACCTGGCCACCCATCACCTGGAGCTGCCGTGCCACTTCGTCAAGAACGACGCGAGCGGCATCATCTACAAGGCCTACGAGAACGACGGAGTGGTTTTTCCCGCGGATCCCGCGGGCGCCATCGAGGGGCAGCGGCTGTGCCGTCAGTGGTCGGGCCGCCAGGTATTCGGCGCCGCCGACCGCTTCTCCCCGTATTACCAGTACTCAGACACACCCTCCGGCAGCTACTTCTGCATCGCGCAGGTCGACCCGCGAGCCGACCGGGGGTTCGCCATCACCTTCGGCGTGCCGTTCGAGCATTCCCGCTGGTTCCGCGGCCGGGAAGCAACGGCCAGGACGCGCTCGGCCTGCCCGGACGGTGAGTGCTGCAGCCGACCGCCCGCCGCTCTGGCTGAACGGTGGGAGGGCAACGCGTGGCCATCGGCTCGCGCGCACTCGCACATCCTGTCCGCTCTCCCGGCCGGGAGCTTCCCCGGCGTGGACGACGCCGACATCTACGAATTCCTCGACCGGTACGCCCAGGACTAGGCACCCAGAGCGCCGGTCAGGTAGCGGGTTCTCATTGGCGGATCCGGCCCTTGGCCCGGCCCGGGTTCCGCAGCCGCGCATCACGGATGCGCCAGTGGCACCATCGCGTCCCTCCCGTATCAGATACCGGGGAGCGTTTGGGCTTGCGGGAGCGAAAAGGGCACCATAGACCCTACAGCGCTCCCCGAAGACCGAACACTCCCGGATCGTTCGGATCCTCGCGGGACGACGTTACCTGTGCGCGTCAGTGATACCGGGGATGAGCAGTGTTACCTGACCGGTGCTCCGAAGGTGCCCTAGGACGATTCCTTGAGGTCGCTGCGGACCTCGGCCGCGATCTGGTGGATCTTCTGCTCCGTCTCGCGGAGCGAGGCCTCGGCCCTGGCCGTCCGCTCGGCCGCCCGGCGCTCCCGCAGGGTCGGCTTGGCGTGCGCCCGCCTCGATCGCCGGAACCAGCTCACGATGCCACTCTCCTTCCGGGCCGCCCTACGGCCGTGGCATCTCGCTACCCGCCCGCGGCCGCTCCATGTCAGCCACGGTGACTGATGTAGTAGCCCAGGCCGGGCACCCGGTAGATCAGGCCCTCGTCCTCGAGGATGCGCATGGCCTTGCCCACCGTCTGGCGGGAGTGACCGTGCTGGCGGCGCAGGGCGGCGATCGACGGGAGACGGCCGCCCGGAGCGAGCGTCCCGCTGGCGATCTGGTCCCGGATGAGCGCGGCAAGGCGCATGTAGGCTCGCGGATCTGGCTGGGGGGCTGCCGTCATGTCCCGGATCGTACACGATGGGTATCGAAAGTAGTCGACTATTAACGGACAATCACGAATGACCCACGTCAGAGCAATGCGGGCCGAACAGGGGTCCCGTGAACCGGGCAATGCGGGCCGAAGAGGGCCAGACGACGGGCGCTGGTCCGCGCACGTTAACCTCGGCGACCTCGGCCTCGCGGACCGGTGGGCCGACCTGGCCATCGCCACCTGGAACGTCACCCTGAACTACGGCCCCGGCCGGGAGAGCCTGCTGCTGGATGCCTACGGCGTGGCGGCGGATGCCGCCCGCGTCGAGTACTACCGGCTGCTCGGGCGCTGCCACTAAGAACGTGACCTGGGTCACCTGCGCCGGACAGCCCGTACTCCGAGTCCAGGACGCCAGAAGCGGACGACGAGTTCGTCGCCTTCGACTGAGGTAATGACTGCTTCACAGAGCTCAAGCCGGAAGGCGTGGGAGCCGCCGGTGACATCGGCGTCGCCCGGCACCTCGATGGCGATCCCGGCGACCTTCGCGTCGCCGTCTTTAATGCTCAGCAGTCTGCCACCGGGCCGCGGCGATCCCCGGGCCATGCGGTGCTTCAGCATCGGCGAGTGGCAAGCGTCGTGCCCAGGCCGAGACCGTCGCTCAGCTCGGCAGGCGGCGCAGCTCGAGCAACTCCAGCCCGAGCGCTTCGAGCCTGGCGATTACGCCGTAGAGGGCGGCCTGGTCTGGGAGGTGACCTCGCAGCAGCGTATCCTCGCCCCGCGTGTCAGCGCCGAAGGCCGGGAACGCGCGCAGCATCCTGGACCCGAGGTGACCGCGAACGCGGATCTCGTAGTTCTGCCGCGGGTCACACGTCATAGGCACTCAGCATGGCCGGCGCCCTGGGTGAGTCGTCATCGCACATCCTGTGCGATAGCCCGCCCCGATCGGGAGTTTTCACCGTTGGTCCGGTGTTCCTGGTGAATATGCCGGGTGGTAACCAGCACGCCGGAGGGGTTGCCGCGGGACCGGATAGCGCCGCCCGCGGCGTGGTCTGCCGCCCTGAGCTGTTCGCCCGCCTCAGCGGGGCAGCCAGGACGACGGTGTTGTCGGCGCCAGCCGGGAGCGGGAAGACGGTTCTGCTTCGCTCCTGGATCGCCCAGTCGGGCCTGACGGGGCAGGCGGCCTGGGTGCCGGTACACGGCGAGGAACACGACCCGCAGCGGTTCTTGATCTCGGTGGCCGATGCGCTGCGGAACACGGTCATCGGGTCAGAGCTGGTGCGCCCGCTCACGGCGATGCCCGACCTGGACGGCTGGGCGATCGTGGAGCGGCTGCTGCAGGATCTGCACTCGCTGCCGGAACGGCTTTGGCTGGTCATCGACGACCTGCACGAGCTGCGCTCGGACCCCGCGCTCCGCCAGCTCGAACTGCTGGTGATGCGTGCGCCCGCGCAGCTGCGGTTCGTGTTCGCCACTCGCCGTGACCTGCAGCTGGGCTTGCACCGCCTGCGCCTCGACGGGGAGCTGACCGAGATCCGCGCGGCCGATCTGCGCTTCACGCTAGACGAATCACGCGACCTGCTGGAAGCGGCCGGCGTACGGCTGTCTGACCCGGCCCTGGCCGTGCTGCACGAGCGAACCGAAGGCTGGGCCGCGGGGCTACGGCTGGCGGCGCTGTCGCTGGCCGGGCACCCGGATCCGGACCTGTTCGCCGCGGGGTTCTCCGGCAGCGAGCGGACGGTGGCCGAGTACCTTCTGGCCGAGGTCCTGGGACGCCAGCCGAAGCACGTCCGGCGGGTCCTGGTGCGTACATCAGTACTGGGGCGCGTGAACGGCGAGCTCGCGGACCTGCTCACCGGAGGCTCGGGCGGAGGGCGGATCTTGCGGGAGCTGGAAACGGCGAACGCGTTCGTGATGCCGCTGGACGCACAGCGATCCTGGTTCCGTTACCATTCGCTGTTCGCTGACCTGCTGCAGCTCGAGCTGCTGGATACCACGCAGCACGACGAGCTGGCCCGGCTGCATGTCGCGGCCGCTGGCTGGTTCGCCGAGCACGGCTTCGCGGTGGAGGCGGTCCGCCACGCTCAGGCGGCACGGGACTGGGGCCGGGCGGCCCGTCTTCTGTTCGACCACTGGTTCGGCCTCGTCCTCGACGGCCAGGCGGCCACCGCGGATGAGCTGCTGGCCGGATTCCCGGCCGGCCTGATCGCCGCCGACGCCGAGCTGACCGCGTTGCTGGCGGCCCGCGAGCTGAACGAGGGATCGTTCGCCGAGGCCGAGCGTAACCTTCAGCTCGCCGCGGAGCGGTCCGCGTCGGTGCCCGCCGATCGGCGCGGGCACCTGCAGGTCGCGCTGGTCATGCTGCGGCTCACCCTGGCTCAGCTGCGCAGCGACCTCCCGGTCGCGGTTGAAGAGGCCAGGCGGCTGGCCGGGCCGGCCGTGACCGCGGCGGCAGCGGAGATGGGACTGGGCGAGGAGCTGCGCGCGATGGCACTGCTCAAGCTCGGCACCACCGAGTTCTGGACCGGACGCTTCGAAGAAGCCGAGCGGCATCTTGAACACGCCAGGACGCTGGCGCGCCAGATCGGGCGGCCCTACCTGGAGTTCGCCAGCCTCGTGCACTGGGCCAGGGCCCAGCTCGCACGGTCGTTTGCGCTGGTTCTGGAGCCGAGCAGGCAGGCGATCGAACTGGCCGGGCGGCACGGCTGGACCGATGACCCGCTCGCCGGTGATGCCTATCTGGCGCTGGGCGCCGCGCTGGTCTGGGGCGGACGGCTGGAGGAGGCAGAGCCGTGGATCCGGCGTGCCGAGCGCGTGGTCAAGGAGGACGCCGAGCCCGCCGCGGCCCTGAGCCTGCACTACGTCCGGGCGCAGTTCGAGCTCGCGCGGGGCCGGGAGAAGGATGCGCTCGCCGCCTTCGAGGCCGCCGGGCGACAGGCGGAGCGGCTCGTCGCACCGCACCCGCTGGCTGCGCAGCTGCGCGCATCGCTGCTGCGTACCCTGGTGCGGATGGGCGCGACCGAACAGGCCGAGCAGGCCCATACCTACCTCGACCGGGAAGAGCAGGAAACGGGCGAGATGCGGGTCGCCCTGGGCGCGCTGCGCCTTGCGCAAGACGACCCGCTGGCGGCCACGCTCGCGGTCGGGCCGGTCATCGACGGCTCCGTCCCGGTGATCCTCCGCGTCTCGGTGACCGAGGCTCTGCTGCTGGAGGCGACCGCGCGGGACGCGCTCGGCGACCGCAGCGCGGCCGAGAGCGCCCTGGAGCGCGCGCTGGACATCGCCGAGCCCGACGGCGCGATCCTGCCGTTCCTCCTGCACCCCCTGCCGGGGCTGCTCGAACGCCATCCCCGGCATCGCACCACGCATCCGTCGCTGATCTCGGAGATCCTGAGCCTGCTGGCCGGGGCGAGCCTGTCCGCGTCGTCGCCGGAACAGCCGCTAGCCCCGCGCGAGCCGCTCAGCGAAAGCGAGACCCGGGTGCTGCGCTACCTGCCCACCAACCTGTCCGCGCGAGAGATCGCGGATGAGCTCTTCCTGTCCTGGTACACCGTCAAGACGCACATGCGGCATCTGTACGCCAAGCTGGGCACCCACACCCGCCACGAGACCGTGGACCGGGCCCGGGCCCTGGGCCTGCTCGCGCCATCGCCGCGCAGGCTAGCCAGCTGAAGCACGGCGAAGCAACCCGCGGCCGGCGGATACGCCAATAGCACAGTCTGTGCGACGGCGGCTCACCCAGCTGTGCGTGACGCTCGGGAGCGAAGGAGCGTGACGGTCACCGTCCGCTGCCGGAAGAAAGGAAGCATGCCATGTCTACCCCACTCATCCGCCGGCCGGAATCCAATGGCGCCTCCGTGCAGGCCGCCCCCGTCATGACGGCCGAGCCGGCCGAATACGCGCTGCCGAGCGTGCGCACCATGGGCGCCCAGGCGTCCGCGGTGCTCGGGCTGCTGACCGGGCTCTGGGTCGCCCTGTCCCCGTGGTTCATCACCCTGCAGCAGAGCGGCACCAACGCGAATACCGTCAACCTGATCTCCGGCCTGGCGGTGGCCGCAGTGGGTGCCTTCGCCCTGGTCAGCCCGCGCGGATTCGCTGGCCTGCAGATCGGTAGCGCGCTGCTGGGCGTCTGGCTGATCATCGCCGGGCCGATCCTCAGCCAGAAGAACCCCATCACCGACGCGATGTACTGGTCCAACAGCTGGGCCGGCGGGGTGCTGATCGCCCTCGCCGCGATCGGCCTGGCCACCGTCGCCGTGCGGCGGCCCGTCCGCCGCTGACCGTCCTGGGATGCGGGCCCTGACGCAGGCCAGGACCCGCACCCGGGCCGCCGGCCGGCTCGGCGCCGGGTGCCCGACGCCGGCCGCTGATCGCAGGTCAGGAGCGCCAGGTCAGGAGCGCCAGGTCAGGAGCGCCAGGTCAGGAGCGCCAGGTCAGGAGCAGCAGGTCAGGAGCACGTCATGAGCCTTAACCACCGCCAGCAGCATCAGCTGTCCCGCATCGAAGCCCGCCTGCTGCGGTCCGACCCCCGCCTGGCCGCGATGATGGCCATGTTCGGCCGTCTCTCGGCGGGCCAGCGCATGCCTGGCTGGGAGCAGGTAGCCACCAGGCTGGACCGTATCCGGCAGGCCGCGGCCCTGATCACGAACGCCATCGCCGTCATGGCCGTGGCGATCGGCCTCCTGGTCACCGCCGTGCTGACCCTGCTCACCGCCATCGTCATCGGCAGCCGGGCTCGGCTGCCAGAGTCGGCTCGCCAGCCGACCGGCCCGGAAACCAACGACCGGTCCGACCCGGCTAGCTGGAGCTGACGTCGGCCCGGGATGGCGGTGCGGCCAGGCCGGCCAAGGTGGTCAGCGCAACGGCCGGAACGCCGCCCGGATCTCGGTCGCGAACAGCTCGGGCTCCTCCCAGGCGGCGAAGTGGCCGCCCTTGTCGACCTCGTTGAAGTAGCTGAGGCTGGGGTAGGACTTCTCGACCCAGCTGCGCGGGGCCCGGAAGATCTCACCGGGGAACGTGGTGAAGCCGACCGGGACCTTGACCTCGGGACGGGCCTTCCCGGCTGCCGCGGCGGCGGCTTGCGTGTTTTCCCAGTATGACCGGGCCGCCGAGGCCCCGGTGCCGGTCAGCCAGTACATCGTGACGTTGTCCAGGATGTGGTCCCGGGTGAGGCCGCCGGAGGGCTGCCCGCCGGTAAAAGCGCGGGAGATCTTGTAGTAGGAGTCGGTGTCGTGGTCGAGCATCCAGGCCGCGAGGGCGACGGGTGAATCCAGCAGGGCGTAGCCGATCGTCTGCGGGCGCGTGTTCTGCTCGATGAGGTAGCCGTTGCCGCTTGTCCGGAACGTGGCGATCGCGTCGAGCGCCGCGCGTTCTCCTGCGGTGGGGTCCGGTGACGGGTAGCCGCCGCCCAGCCCGGCCAGCAGCAGGTTCATGTGGATGCCGAGCAGCCCCTCAGGTGCCTGGCGGCCCAGCGCGTCGGTGACGGCCGCGCCCACGTCACCGCCCTGGGCGACGAAGCGGGTGTAGCCGAGACGGTGCATCAGCTCGGCCCAGGCGCCGGCGATACGGCCGACGTTCCAGCCGGTCTCCGTCGGCTCGGCCGAGAAGCCGTAGCCCGGGAGCGAGGGCACCACCAGGTCGAACGCGTCCTCGGCCGAGCCGCCGTGCAACGTGGGGTCGGTGAGCGGGCCGATGACCCCGAGCATCTCCATGATGGAGCCGGGCCAGCCATGCGAGATGATCAGCGGCAGCGCGTTCTCGTGACCCGACCTCACGTGGATGAAGTGGACGTCCTCCCCGTCGATCTCGGTCATGAACTGGGGAAGCGCGTTCAGTTCCGCCTCGCACAGGCGCCAGTCGTAATCGGTCGTCCAGTAGCGGGCGAGCTCGGTGATCGTCGCCAGCTGCACGCCCTGCGAACGGTCGGCCACGAGCTCCTGGTGGGCCCAGCGCGTGGCCGCGACGCGCCGGCGTAGGTCAGCGAGTGCTTCATCGGGCATGTCGACCCGGAACGGACGGATTTCAGTTTCGCTGGACATGACGCTTCACCTTCCTGGATTCGCGGTACTGCCCCCACGATCGCGGACGGGGCGGACGCGCCGCACCGGTGACATGCCTGGCCTGTACCCTGGTCCGGGTCAGCCCGCGGCCCGGAACGCGGCGGCGATCTCGTCGAGGCTGGCCCGGCAGGCGAGCAGGACGTGGAGCAGCAGCCTGGCTTTGAGCGGGTCGAGAAAGCCGGCGCTGATCAGGCCGCGGCTGAGCAGGTCCTGCTCCGAACCTACGTCGGCGGCCACGGCGCCTCGATCAGGTGCTGGATGTCCTCCCCGAACGGCCGGTCACCGTCGATCGGTCCGACGATGCCCGCCAGCCAGTCCAGAAGCCCCCGGCAGCCGGCGAACAGGGACCGGTCGGACAGCGCCGCGGCCTGGTAGCCGGCCAGCAGCTCGCACGCGGTGACGGCGCGGGCGTGGCGCATCGCCGCCAGCAGCTTCTCGGCGGCTTCCCAGGCGAAGGACTGCACGTCCTCCTGGCCGCCCGAGGTCTCGATCAGGCCGACCGGGGTCGCGGCGGCCAGCTGCCGCATGGCGTGCACCTCCCCGGCGGCCCGCTTGTGCACCGGCGTCAGGCCCGCCTGCGGGCCCGGCTCCCGGGCGAGCTGGGCGGGCAGCCCGGTGACGGCCGGATTCAGCAGCCGGTGGAGCCGGGCCGCCGCCACCTCGGCGGCGTGGCAGAACGCCGCGGTGAGCTGGTCGCAGTGCGCGGCCAGGTCGATGCCATGGAACCCGGCGGTCCCGGTGAACGTCCCGTCCAGGTAGGCGGGGGAGTCGGTGACCCCGGTCAGGGCGCGCCGCACGGCGGCCTCCAGCAGCCCGGCCGCCCGGACGACGTGGGTCAGCACCGGGCCGGCCACCCGGAACGACACCGGGGCCTGCAGCGACCGCGGCGCCGGGTCGTCGCCGATGGCCGCGCGAAGCCGGCTCAGGACCGCGGCGAGCAGGTCGTCACCGCGGGCGCAGGCCGCGAGGTACGGATCCCGCGGCGCTCTGACCGCGACGATGGACAGTGCCGCCGCCCCCTCCATGAGCGCGGTGAGCGCGGCCGCCTCGCCGAGCCGCAGCGCGCCCAGGGCGGTCGCCCCGGGCACGCCCTGGATCAGCGCGATGCCTTCTTTCGGGCCGAGGGTGAACTCGTCGAGCCCGGCCGCGTGCAGGGCCGCAAGCGCCGGCAGCAAAACACCGTCCGGGCCGAGCACCCGGCCCAGACCGGCCACCGGACCGAACGCGTGGGCCAGCTGCATGATCTCGCCCGCCGCCCCGGCGCCCGCGCGGGGCACGGCGGGCACCAGGCCGAGGTTCAGGAACGAAGCCAGCCGCTGGCACAGCTCGCCGGACACGGCCGCGTCGCCGGACAGGAACGTCAGCAGCCGGACCGCGACGACGGCCCGGGCCTCGGGTTCGGACAGCCAGGGCGGGCCGCCCGTGGCCCGCGCCAGCAGCAGGTTGCGCTGGTGCGACCGCTGCTGCTGCTCGGTCAGCCG
>Ga0335073_10005722_pt1 | contig 17459 bp, 15 predicted proteins | sample Lox_Sample_22_FD_207093 | JGI IMG/M metagenome (GOLD analysis project Ga0335073, IMG submission 207093) | Soil microbial communities from Loxahatchee National Wildlife Refuge, Florida, United States - Lox_Sample_2.2 | ecosystem: Environmental > Terrestrial > Soil > Wetlands | place: USA...
CTCCGGTCCCGGTATTTTGATCCGCCGGATCGTTAGGGTCACACGGGAAATCTGCGCGCCGACGCAACCGGCGCATCAGGACCTCCACCCGGGCGCGCCTTGTGTCATAATCCGAATTGTCTTTTTCCAATCCTTCGGCAATTTGCCCGCATGAATGTATTTTCGGCCGGACGTATTCCGCGAACGGCGCTGGCGCTTTTTCTACTAACTGCGGCTTTCTCATCATCCGCACAACCTGGCGGGAGCGCCATCACGCCGACCAGGAAGATCCAACTGTTCAACGGCAAAGATTTTTCCGGCTGGACGTTTGTCTCCCGGGACACGAACAGACCGGCCGCATCCATCTGGTCGGTGACCCATGACGTCATCGTGTGCCAGGGCAAACCGAACGGTTACGCGCGGACGCTCCAGGCTTATCGCGATTATCGGTTGCGCGTGGAATGGCGTTTCGCGGCCGGTGCCGGCAACAGCGGCGTTTTCCTGCACATCCATCCGCCGGACAAAGTCTGGCCGTATTGCTTCGAGGCGCAGTTGCTGTGCGGTGATGCGGGTGAAATCCGCTGCAACGGCGGCTCGAAAGCAAACGGCACGACAGCCGAGCATCCGAATTTCATTCCGCGCCGGCAACCGAGTTCCGAGGAACCGGTCGGCGAATGGAATTCCTACGACATCATTTGCCGCAGCAACACCATCACCGTTCGCGTCAACGGCGTGCTGCAAAATGAGGTCACTGGAACGTCGGCCGGTTCCGGCTGCATCGGACTGCAGGCCGAAGGCAAGCTGGTGGAATTCCGTAATCTGGAACTTGAACCTTTGCCCTGAATATTGCGCCTGGCGATCATTCTATAAAACAAATCGTGATGTGATAAGGTTCACTTCACAACCTGCCTCATCCCGGCGGTATCGAGTCGAGCTGATCACCGCGGAATCCGAAGCCTCCCGCTTTGTGCGTCACCGGCGCCTGATCCGGTTTCCGCAGCTCACGATGCCGCTGCTGGCGGGCTGCACGCCGATTCACTGGGAGGTGAGTCACACGGATGAAATCGTCCAGCGCGTGGATTTCGACAAGCGCGTAGATTTGGTGGGCATCACCGCGAACACTCCCGCCGCTCCGCATGCCTACTTCCTGGCGGAGGAATTTCGCCGACGCGGTGTGCCGGTGGTGATCGGCGGGCCGCACGCGACGCTGTTGCCCGGGGAGGTAATTGAACATGCCGACGCGGTGGTGATCGGCGAAGGCGAGTTGGTCTGGCCCGAACTTCTGGCGGATTTCGAGCGCGGCCAACTCAAACGCATTTATCAATCCTGCGCCCTGCCGGATCTGAAGCACATGCCGGCGCCGCGCTGGGATTTGATCAAAGGCCGCGGGTATGGCAAAGGCGTGACCATTGCCACGCGCGGTTGTCCGTTTGCGTGCGACTATTGCACGGTTCCCCAGATGTATCAGCGCCGGATGCGCTATCGGCCCGTGGGCGAAGTCGTGGACGAAATCCGGCGGATGCCCGGGCGCGCCCTGATCCTGTGGGACGACAACATCGGGGCCAATCGCGATTACGCGAAGGAACTGTTCGCGGCCATCGCGCCGCTGAAACGCTGGTGGACCAGCCAATGCACCGCAGACGTGGCGTCCAACGACGAATTCCTGTCGTTGGCGGCGCGCAGCGGATGCAAAGCGCTGTTCCTGGGTCTGGAAACGATTTCCCAGGCCAGTCTGAACGTCGCCAACAAGCGGCACAACCGGGCGGACGAATATCATGAAGCCATCCGGCGCTTTCACCATCATGGCATCGCGGTGCAGGCCGGCGTCGTTTTCGGGTTCGATCATGACGACCGTTCAATATTCCGGACGACGGTGGAGTTCTATCGCTCGGCCGGGCTGGATTCAGCTACGGTGAGCGTGTTGATTCCCTTTCCCAACACGCCGCTGTTCCAGCGGCTCGATGCGGAGGGACGGATCCTCACGCGGGACTGGTCAAAGTATAACGGCAAGAAAGACGTGGTCTTTCAGCCGGCCCTGATGTCGCCGCGCGAATTGCTGGTGGGCATGGAATGGGCGGCGCGTCGGTTTTATTCCGTTCCGTCGATCATCGAACGCATGGCGCGCTCCCGCACAGGCCTGTGGTGGAATATTCCGCGAAACGCCGGCTATCACCTGGCCCTGCGAAATTTTGGCGGCGTGGGCTTCAATCCGGAATGCGTTCCGGGAGGACAAACCGGCGGCCCGCAGGAATTGGAGACGATCAAAGTCGTGACAACCAAGCGAGGGCTTGTTCCCGCTTTGCCCGAGAAATAAATCGGGAGATGGCAAAAAATTCGGGCTGGAATTCCTGTGCCGCCCGGCGCGTGACAAATCACGCGCTGGCTTTTCCATCAATCCACAATTCAAATAATTTCCAGCTTCCAAACAAAGTAGCGTAAATTTCGCTATTAACTAAATAGTGCCGGTCAATGTCTAGCTTTGTTGGCCTTCGGTTGAGTTTGCGAGCGAGCCGTTCGTATTGGTAGAGCAAAATGCGTCCGATGTTATGGCGAGTTGCGTAATACAACCAAGCCAGTCTTCTGTCCTAATGAATGAGCCGTTGAAAGACCATCCAACGCCTCCTTCTGAAATAGATTAAGGATTCGCTTTTTCGGAGAATAACCGCATTTACATCTGCCCGCCGCAATTCGACTCGCATCGCGCGGACAGAGAAATCCATGAGCAACAAATAGCCGTGCCAAATCTTCGGCGTTAAAAATAGAATAGAAGCATTTTATCTCTTCGCACGTCGCAACAAATTGTTCTTTGGCTGCGTCAAGAATTGTTCCCGGCGCTGCGAATATCGCAAACTTCAAACCATCAATTTTCTTCAGTCGGTAAATTTGGTGCGAAACATCGGATGGACGAATTGTGGGGAATGACTTTCCCTTCAAAATGAATGCAGCCATTCCATGCTGTCCGTTGACGGCGACCTGATGGGTGAAAATATCTACAATTCCGGCTGGGCCGTGCGGCGTTGGGGATGTGTCAGTAAGAATTGAACGCAAGAACGGTTCAAATTCTTCCCGTTCATCCAGTCTTTTAACAGCGAGAATTAAATCCGGCGACAAATCCGCAATAGGAAAATCTTTTACTTCTTTGAAATTATCGAACGCTTCAATCGGAATCAGCAGATTCATTTTCCACAAAGTTTCTCCACCTTCGCCTTCACGCTGTCATCCATCTTGATGAGCGGCGGCCAGGGGTGTTTGAAACCTTCGCCGGGGATTTTCTTCGTCGCGTCAATGCCGGGGGCTAGTTGAGAGTTCATGGTTGAGGGTTGAGAGTCACCTTTTCTTCCGGCGAATCAAGCTTTCCGGCAGAGATGTGAGTTCCACACCGGAATCGGCCCGCCACTTCACGCGTCCATCCGACAGCACAGGCAGAACCGTTCCGTTCATCGAGCCTTTCAACGTCTTGACGCGGTCGCCGGGTTTGAAATCAACCTTTTCCGCCAGCGAGATAACGCCAGAAACGACGGAACTTTGGTCCAATACGCCGGCGACATAATGCGCGGCCAATGAGGCCGCCTCGCGCCGCCGGGCATGAGGAAATTCGGTAAAGAATGCGTCAGTCAAGGTACGCGCGATTTCAGCGAAGGTATTGCCGTTGAAGAAAAGAAACGGGGCTTTGCGATGAAAGGAACGCAGCCAGTCTAACGTTTCGAGGAGCGTCCGCTGGATATGGACACCTTCGAGCCATTCTTTTTTGCAAGCTGCGTGAGTTTCCGAATTCTTGCCATGCTGCGCGCGACCGCTTTCACAGAGTCGCTCGTTGAGGCGGACAACAGACTGCCAGTCCCAGTGCGCGAGAAAAGCGGCTCGGCCTTGTAACGATGCTGGTTCGCCAGCGCCTCCTGAAGCACCATCGCCGGTGTCACTTTTGCGGCCAGATCGTAGCGGACTTTCATCGGACATAACTTAAACCTTATTCACTTTTTTGCCAAGCGAGGTTATTTGCCGCCGGATGCATTGAATAAAGCGTCAATCTTCTTGCGGGTGGTATCATCCATTCGAATCAACGGCGGCCAGGGGCGCTGGAAGCCTTCGCCTGGGAGTTTCTTCGTCGCGTCAATGCCGAGTTTGCTGCCGATGGCCATCTCGGTCGTCGCGTGGTCAAGTACATCCGCTGGGCCTTTGGTGAAGATGCTGTCGCGTTGCGGGTCGGTGTTGGCACAGAGGCGGAACAGGACCTCGCGGGTGTTGTGGACGTCCACGTCATCGTCCACCACCACAATGTATTTGGTGAACATCATCTGGCCCATGCCCCAGAGGCCGTGCATGATTTTGTACGCCTGCATCGGGTAGGTCTTTTTGATGCTCACGAAAACCAGATTGTGAAACACGCCTTCCGCCGGCAGCGCGATGTCCACAATCTCCGGGAAATTCATCTTGAACACCGGCAGGAACAATTTCACGCTCGCGCCGCCGATGTAAAAATCTTCCATCGGCGGCATGCCCACTATCGTCGCCGGATAGACCGCGTCCTTGCGATGCGTAATGGCGGTGACGTGGAAGACCGGATACGGCTCGGGCAAGGTATAATAGCCGGTGTGATCACCGAACGGACCTTCCTCGCGCAACGGCTCCTTCGGGTCCACGTATCCTTCGATGACAAAATCAGCAGTGGCGGGGACTTCGAGGTCGTTGGTCTCGCATTTGACCAGTTCAACGGATTTTTTGCGCAGATAACCCGCCAACAGAAATTCGTCCAAACCATCCGGCAATGGCGCGGTGGCGGCAAAGGTGAAAACCGGATCGCCGCCGCCGAAAATGCTGACCGGCATCCGGGTGCCGGTTTCGTAGTAACGTCGTCCGTGCCGCGCGCCGACCTTCTGGAGCTGCCAGTGCATGCCGGTGGTGCGGTCATCGTAAATCTGGATGCGATACATGCCCACATTGCGTTCGCCGGTGTCGGGGTCTCTGGTGACAACGCAGGGCAACGTGATGAAACGGCCGCCATCAAGCGGCCAGCACTTCTGGATTGGAAGATTCAAAAGGGTCGAGGGTCGGGGGTCGAGGGTCGAGGGATTGCGCCAGTCCGACGCCTTGGGCCAGCTCTCGACCCTCGTCTCTCGTCTCTCCTCAAATCTGTGCACCACTTCTTTGCACGGCCCGTCCTTGATGACTTTCGGCTTCGCATGGCGCAAATCGAGCGCCTGACCGAGCAGTTTTATGGCTTCGCGAAAACTTGTCGGTGGTTTCGCTTTCATCAGTGAACCGAGTTCATTGGCGACTTCGTCCACGGAATTCGCGCCCAAGCTCATGGCCATGCGTCGCCAGGAACCCATCGCATTGATGGCCAGCGGGAACGGGGAGACCTCACCGTTGACGGTGGGTTTCTCGAACAGCAGCGCCTTGCCGCCACCGGGCGATTTCATTTCGCGATCGGCAATTTCGGTGATTTCGAGTTCGGTGGCGACAGGCTGGGAGATGCGCTTGAGTTCACCGGCGCGGTCGAGTTGTCCGATAAAATCGCGGAAGGAATCAAAGGCCATACGCCTGCGAGGCTAGCAGAATCGTGGCGCGGCGCAATGCGTAGCCGCACGCGTGAGGGCGCGGAATCCGCGTTTTTACAAACGCGGCTGCGTCGCTACTTCGGCAACAGCTCGGTGACCAGCGCGCGCTCTTCCTTCAACTCATTCACCGTGGCGTCAATTTTTCCACGGCTGAAGTCGTTGATCGGCACACCTTGGACGATTTCCAGTTTCTGGCCGTTGCTGCGGACCGGGAAGGAACAGATCAAACCCTTTTCAATGCCGTAGCCGCCGTCCGAACAAACGCAAACACTGTGCCAGTCACCGCCGGGCGTCGGCGTGATGATGGAACGGACACTGTCCACAACGGCGTTCGCGGCACTGGCGGCACTGGAGGAACCGCGCGCCTTGATGATGGCCGCGCCACGTTGTTGCACCGTGGTGATGAACTCGCCCTTGAGCCAGCCTTCATCAGTGATGATGTCCGGGGCCGGTTTGCCGTTGATTTTGGCGCTGTAGAAATCGGGATATTGCGTGGCGGAATGGTTGCCCCAGATGGCGACGTTGCTGACGGCGGTGATGTCCACGCCGGCTTTTTTTGCCAACTGGGCTTTGGCACGATTTTCATCCAGACGCGTCATGGCAAAGAACCGGTCATGGGAAATATCGGGCGCGTTGCGCATGGCGATGAGGCAATTGGTGTTGCACGGATTGCCGACCACGTGAATGCGCACGGCGGCGGCGGCGTTTTTCTGGATGGCCTTCCCCTGCCCGATGAAAATCTTGCCGTTGATGCCGAGCAAATCCTTGCGTTCCATGCCGGCCTTGCGCGGCACGCTGCCGACCAGCAACGCCCAGTTCACGTCACGGAAACCTTCCTCCAGGTTCGCGGTCGCCACGATGCCTTTGAGCAACGGGAAGGCGCAGTCATCCAGCTCCAGGCAAACGCCGTGCAGTGCCGGCAGGGCGGGTTCGATTTCAATCAGGTGGAGAATGACGGGCTGGTTGGGTCCGAACATGGCGCCGGAGGCGATACGGAATAAAAGCGAGTAACCGATTTGGCCGGCGGCGCCGGTGACCGCAACGCGAATGGGTGTTTGACTCATAAAAAAATGAGGCGCGAGTATAGATGTGGCCCTCAACCCGGCGCAAGCGCAGAGCTTTCCCGATTCCAGGAACCCCGGCATCCTGTCGGCGAGCACGGCCTGGCCATTTCAATGTCCGAAACACGCCGCCGGGAAGCCGGCGTTCCCGTCTCACCCCGACGTCTGCTCCTCCGTCACATTAAATGCCTCGAACAATTTGCCGAGCAACATCACGCCAAAACCGGCTTCCACTGCCAGAACTACTGCTCCCGCGAGCGAGGCCGGCAGCACGGCGGCGGCCGGACCGACCATGAAATGCAGCACAAAAAAGATGATTGCGAAGGCGCCGGCAGCCGGCAGAAGCGCCAATACCAGGACAAGCAGTTGGCCCAACGCAAAAATCAGCCGCTGGCCGGTGGCTTCAACGCCTCGCGGGCTGTCTCTGCCGGTCTGAATCCACGATGGGAAGAGCAGCACGGCGGCATTGGGGATCAGCAGCAGAAGCACATCCAGCACTGGCAATATCAGCACCGCGCCAAGGGCAATGGCCAAAAGCAGTTTTTTCTGGGGGCCCGGCAGGTAAAGCAGCAGTCCGGATTCGATCAACAGCAGCGACCATTGGAATACCAACAGCACGGTCACCGGCGCGAGGATTTCGCCCAGGGCGATCTGCCAGCCACGCAATGGAAAGGTCTTGAGCACATCCGCCAGCGGCAGGTCGTGCCGGAAGTCCAGCCGCAGAACTTGCGGCCCCAGCAACAGCGAATAGCCCAGGGCGATGGCCATAAAAATTCCCATCACCAGGGAAAGGTTCCGGTTAGGTCCGCCATGTCCGAGGCTGAAACACAGCACCAGCACAATGGCGAGGAGCGCAACCCACAGGCGTGGGGAAAAGACCCGGCCGACGCCGATAAGATTCTTCCAGAGGAACGCCGTGGGCGGCGGGCCGGAGGACGTCAGGTTGAACCACGGCCGTTTAGCCTTTTGATTTTTCTTCGCGCCCTGCCAGTTGCCGGCCCGGGCGGCGGCGAGGCGGGCCGCCAGTTTTTGCGAGGCTTCGACCGAAGCTTCTTCGAAAGCCACGTCCGAAGAGACGACCCACAGATAGTGGAGCAGGAAAATCAACAACGCCGGGACCAGTGCGCCCAGAAAGGCCGTGGCATCGGGCGCCAGAAACGGCCGCACCACCAGTCGGAACGGGAACAGCAAATAGAGGGCCGGGCCGGCAGTCAAAACGCGCTGCATATAATCCATTGCCGAAGCAAAATCGGTGAGGCGGGCGGAATTCAGTCCCGGCATGGTCCGCCTGGCCCAAATCCAAACGGCGAGGACAATGGCCGCCACCAGTCCAAAGACCAGGAGCCGACGCAGCCGGTTGGAGACCCCGCGATCCAGCAGCATGGTCCGGGCGAACGAAGAACCCAGGAAGTGAAGATGCAACGTTGAGAGAATGAGCCACCAGCCGAGCGCGTGAATCCAGGCGTTGCCGCCGAACCGCCGGGAAAACAGAGTCAGCAGGAGGACGCTGAAGAAAATCCGCAGCTGCGAACGCAGGAGCTTGAAGTGAATCAGCGTGCGCCGGGTGACGGGCGCGGGAAACAGGAACGCCACTTCCGCCTCGGTAAAGGTCAGCGCGGCGCGCTCATGCGGAATGATCCATGCCACCAGGACGATGATGAAGAGCACCAGCGCACCGAGCAGTTCGAACAGCAGCACGTGTCCGGGCGGAAATCCCAGGTTTGCCGATGTTCGCGGCCGGGCGGCATAACCCCCGAACAGGTAACGGAAGAAATACCAATAGAAATAGAGCCCGCCCACGATGGCGCCGATGAGATATTTTGGCTGTTTCAGCCGCTTGAACCGGCTGACCAGCCGGTTGCGAAAGGTGTGATACTGCAAATAGAACAGCGCGGAGACCATGGCTTATTTCAGTGTGGCAACGGCGGCGGCGCAGGCGCACTGGTGCCGGCTTCACTCGTGGCGCGGAAGAAGATTTCCTCGAGGTTGGCGTCGCCGGCCTGTTCGGAAAATTTTTGCGTGATTTCCGCCAGCGTGCCGTCGGCGATTTTTTGTCCGTTCTTCAAAATCAGGATGCGCGAGCAGATTTCCTCGACCAGATGCAGCAGGTGCGAACTGATAATGATGGCCGCGCCGTCCCGCGCGCGTTTCAGGATGGAATCCTTCATCCGCCGGATGCCGAGCGGGTCCAGGCCCGTCAATGGCTCATCGAAGTAAATCACCCGGGGTGAATGCAACAGGCCGCAGGCGATGGCGAGCTTCTGTTTCATGCCGCGGGACAATTCACCGGGCAAAGCGTCTTTTTTGTTGGCGATTTCAAGCTCCTCCAACAAAGCCGCGCCGATCCGCGTGTAATCAGACACCTGATAAATCCGGGCGATGAAATTCAGGTGCTGCCAGACGGTGAGATAATCGAACAGGCGGGGTTCGTCGGTGAAAAAAGCAAGCTGTTTCTTGGCGGCAATCGCGTCGTGGACAATGTCGTGGCCGCCGACCTGCACGGCGCCGCGGGTGGGTGGAATGATGCCGGCGAGGCATCGCAGCGTGGTAGTCTTGCCCGCGCCATTCGGGCCAACGAGGCCGAGCACTTCGCCCGGTCGGATGGAAAAGGTGAGCTCGCTTACGGCGGTAAACTCGCCGTAAAGTTTGGTGAGGCCTTCGACCTGAACCATGCGTTGGCTTCGGGTAACCCTGCGATTTCGACGCGTCCAGGGTATCAGCTCAACCGGCCGGGCGTAAAGCCCAGAAATTCGCCGGTCATGCCTTGTTTTCGGAGGGCCCGGCTTTGCGAGCCCCAAAACTTGAAGGGAAACACGGATTTGCAACCAAGATTCGAGAATCGGACCTCCAATTTTGGGGCATCCGTCCTGTGGCAGGCTTGGGAAGCCAAACCCGTCACTCCGAATCAGCACGCGACGAATCCGTTTCCAACGCGCTTAAAAAATTTCACAACTTTTCTCTTGGCAGATTCCTGTTTCAGGCGTACAAACGAATTGTTCTTTGAAACAACGCAGTCAAATGTCTGGGAACCCGGTGAAAATCCGGGACGGTTGCGCCACTGTGACGGCTACAAATTCCCGAAGCCACTGCCCTGCTCGGCAAGGCGGGAAGGCGGGAAGGCGGTTGGAAGCCCAAGTCAGGATACCGGTTTGACAGCGCTCGTCGGCTCCGGCGTTTCGGAGCACTTCTCCGCAAAGAGAAGGATGAGGCCAGCCTGTCGAACGGTTTTCGACAGGATTGGTGGAATGCCTTCATTCTCCGTTTTGCGGGGTCTGAAGGTTTTTTTTTGGCAGCGGCGTTCTGTGAGCGTCGCCATCATCAAGAACCCGGCGGTCACAGACCGCCGTTACGGGCCCCGCGCTGGTCTCTCAACCGTGAATCCGCCCCGCCCCGATGTGCACGGGCAGGGCCAAATTGAAAGATCAGCAAATGAAAAAAGTCTGTTTAATGCTGGCGTTGGCCGGCGCTTTATCCGTTCCGGCAATCACCCGCGCGCAATATGCCAGCAGCGTGGTTTCCTACACCGAAGGCAGCGGGGTCGCTACCGGTTATGACAATCCCAACGCCGCACTGGGTGGGCCAACCCTCTATAATGGCTATCAAAACACCGATCCCTTCAATCCGCCGTACCTGGCCAGCGACATCGTTGGCATCGGCACCGGTGGCTCGTTGACGTTGCAATTCAACACGCCGATTGAAAACAACCCCGGCAACCCGTTTGGGTTGGATTTCATCATTTTCGGCCACGCCGGCTTTAACATCACCAATGGCAATTACAGCGGCGGCGGCATAACCGATGGCACGCTGTTCACCGGCGGCACCAGCGACGTGCGGGTGTCGGTGAGCGCCGACGGCACGACGTTTTACACGCTGAATCCGGCGTTAACTCCGCAGGTTGACGGGTTGTTCCCGACCGATGCCAGCGGCAATCCGTTTTTGCCGGTGACTCCCACCCTGACGGCGGCGGACTTTGCCGGCCAGGATCTGGCCGGGATACGCGCCCTCTATGACGGGTCAGCCGGCGGCGCCGGCTTCAGCCTGGCCTGGGCGATTGACTCGAATGGCCAAAGCGTTTCGCTCTCCTCAGTTGATTATGTCCGGCTCGATGTGTTGAGCGATGGAACGCCGGCATACATTGACGCGATGTCAGTTGTGGTGCCCGAGCCGGCGACATGGGCGCTGGCCCTGACCGGCACCGGATTATTTTTTCTCCGACGACGCGTTTGCTGATGCGCATCCTTCTGCTCGCTTTGTGGGGCCTGGTTGCCGCCTCGGTCGGCGGGGCGGCAACCATTGAGGAGGATTTCTCCAGCAACCCGCAACTGGACGGCTGGAAAATCTTCGGCGACACCAACCTGTTCCAGTGGAATGCCACCAATCAAAATCTCGATGTCACCTGGGACTCGTCGCAAACGAACAGCTATTTTTACCATTCACTCGGAACCATCGTTGCAAAATCGGACAACTTCAGCCTCACCTTCGACCTGCAGCTCAGCGACATCGCCGTCGGGGTCAATTCAAACAAGCCGGACACATTTGAGCTGGCGGTCGGTTTCATCAATCTGGCCAGCGCCAGCAGCACCAACCTGGAACGCGGCATCGGTATCAATCCCACGTACGGCGCGCGCAACGTTTGCGAATTTGATTATTTTCCTGATTCGGGTTACGGAGCGACGATTTCACCGACGCTGATTTCCAGCAACAACCAGTTCGCCACGGTGTTCGCCCATCCGTTCACCATCGATCCCGGTGCGCTCTTTCACGTGGCGATGACCTACACCGCGAGCAACCAAACTTTGCAAACGAGCGTGACCCGCAATGGCCAGCTTTTCGACACGACCAACACCGTCCTGGCCTCAAGTTTCAGCGATTTCCGCCTCGACCAGGTTGCTGTCTCCAGTTACAGCGACGCAGGCGCGGACGGTTCTCTGCTGGCCCACGGCACAGTGGACAATTTCGTGGTTATGGTTCCGCCATCGCCGGTGCAAAACTTTGCCGGCAGCCTCACCAACGGCGCCTGGCAAATCCAGTTCCTCAGCCAAAGCAATTGGTTTTACACCCTGCAACGTTCGCCAGATCTTCAATCGTGGACCAACGTTTCGCCGGCGACACCGGGCACCGCGACGAATCTTTTCCTGCAGGACGCCAATCCGCTGGCGGACAAAGCGTTTTACCGAATCAACGCCCAACGGCCATGAGCGAAACAGCCGAGAGTCGAAAGTCGAGGGCCGAGGGCCGAAATCTGACGGTGCGCAGTAATTCCTGCCTTCGACGCTTGAGCCTCGACCTTCGACCAGCCGCCTTCACACTTGTGGAACTGCTGGTCAGCATCGCCGTGATCGCGATCCTGGCAGCGATGATTTTGCCGGCGCTGAGCCAGAGCAAGCAATCCGCCTGGCGCGCTCAATGCACCAGTAATCTGCGCCAATTGGGGATGGCGACGGAAATGTACTGGGACGATAACAAAGGAAACTGCTTCCGGTACATTTTCGGCACTACGAACTATGGACAAATTAACTGGTTTGGCTGGATTGGGCCGGGACCGGAAGGTCAGCGCCCGTACGATTTGTCATCGGGCGCATTACATCCTTATATCAGCGACAGTCATGTAAGAATTTGTCCCTCGTTGAACTACGCGTTGGCGCAATTCAAATTGAAGGCCGATGGCGTCGTGTACAGCTATGGCTATAATCTTTACCTCTCGACGGCGTCAACCCAACCTCCGGTCGCCATCGGAAAAATCCCGCACCCGACGGGAACCGCGCTTTTCGCCGACGCTGCGCAGGTGAACGATTTCCAGGCGCCGGCCTCACCGTCAAATCCGATGCTGGAGGAATGGTATTACGTGGACACCAACACGAGTTATCCCAACGGCCATTTCCGCCACGACCAGACGGCCAATGTGGTCTTTGCCGACGGCCATGTCGGCCGGGAAAAGCCCGTGGCCGGTTCGATGGACCAGAGATTGCCCAACGAATATGTCGGGCGATTGCGATCGGAGGTTTTGGTCATCCCGTAATGACACGTTGCAAATTCGATTGGGTGGCCGTACGTGAAATGGTAGCATCCGACCAATGATGCGCTTGCGCCGATTTTTCCTGTATTGCGCCGGTCTGGCCTGGCTGATGTTGATGGCGCGGGCGCAAAACAACATGATACCGGAACATTTCAACGAGGCGTATTGCTATACCAACGATGATCTGGGGGCGGTTTATCACCCGGAAGCAACGTCGGTCAAGTTGTGGGCGCCGACCGCCAAGCAGGTTCGCCTGTTGCTGTTCAACGATGCGACCACCGAATCGTTTCAGGCCATTCCCATGTCGCGTGACCCGGATGGCATTTGGTCCGCCGACCTGAAGGGCGACAGGGATGGCAGATATTATTTATATGAGGTCACCTTATTATCGGCGGGATCGGTCAAGCCGACCGTTTATCGTGTCAACGATCCCTATGCCCGCGGTTGTTCCGCCAACAGCGGCCGGACTTTAATTTATGACCCGCGGAAAACGAATCCCGCAGGCTGGAATCAGGATCATTTTGTCACTTTGAAAAACAACACGGATGCCGTGCTGTACGAGGCGCATATCCGCGACTTTTCCATCAACAAGGATTCCGGCGTTGCCGACAACAATCGCGGCAAATATCTCGGCATGGTGCAATCGGGCACAAAAACGCCCGGTGGCCTGGCCAGCGGGCTGGATCATTTGAAGGAACTGGGTGTGACCCATGTCCATCTGCTGCCGTGTTTCGATTACGCCGGTGGCGACGAGCGGCAAAAGGTGGATGAGTACACCTGGTATGACTGGGGCTACGATCCTGTTCTCTACAACACACCGGCAGGTTCCTACGCCACAAATCCCGATGGCACTGCCCGGCAGAAGGAATTCAAGGAAATGGTCCAGGCCTTTCACCGGAACCATATTGGGGTGGTCCTGGACGTTGTTTTTAATCATACGGCCGCCACCGGTTCGCGTCCGGCCTCCATTTTTGACAAGGTGTTTCCCGGCTACTACTACCGGATGGACCAGTCCGGGCGTTACGCGGATGGGACCGGCTGCGGCAACGAACTGGCCTCGGAAAAACCCATGGTGCGGAAGCTCATCGTGGATTCCATCAAATACTGGATGACGGAATATCACGTGGACGGGTTCCGGTTTGATCTGATGGGGATTTTGGACCGCGAAACCATGCTGGAGGTCTATCGCGAAGCCAAAAGAATTAATCCCGACGCCATCATTTACGGTGAAGGCTGGCAGATGGAACGCGTGTTGCCGGCCGAGAAAATGATGACGCAGGCCAACGTCCAGGGCACGGGCATCGCCGCCTTTAACGACGGCATCCGCGATAACATCAAGGGAGACTATGCGAACGCCCGCGATGCCGGATTTGTCCAGGGAATGGAACCTCCCTTTGGCGGCATGACCAGGTTTCATCAGGAAATCAAAGGCCAGAGCACCGGCAGGGGCAGCCAGGACATCGGAGTCTTTTCACCGAACGAAACCATCAACTACGACTCTGTCCATGATGACCTTTGTCTGTGGGACAAGCTGCGGTTGTCCGCGCCAAACGCACCGGAAGCCTTGCGAGTTAACATGGACAAGCTGGCCGCCGGCATTGTGCTGACCGCCCAGGGGGTTCCGTTTCTCCACGCCGGCGACGAATTTCTGCGCTCCAAAAATCTTAATCCCAACAGCTACAACGACAACGACCCGCGCGTGAATCCGATAGACTGGTCGCTCAAGGACCGGCACAAGGACGTTTTCAATTTCTACCGGGGCATGATCGCCTTGCGGCGCGCACATCCCGCCTTCCGCATGACGGACCGGGCGCGCGTGGACGAGGCGATGGAATTCGCGACTGCCGTGCCGGCGGATGTCGTCGAATATGTCCTTAAAAATCACGCCAACGGAGACGATTGGAAGACCATCCTGGTGATTTACAACGGCAACGCCGGACCAAGAGATTTAAACGTGACCGGCGACTGGTCCATCGTGGCCAACGACCAGACAGCGGGCACGGAGACATTGGTGACGGTCAGCAACAAAATCCGCGTCGCCCCGTTTTCACTCGTCGTGGCGCACACTGACGGTGCGTATCAGCTTGATGCGAATCATTGAAACTCCGTTCGAAGAATTCTCTGCCACGGCAGGCGTCGCCTGCCTTTCGCGCTTTCACACGCCGATTTGCTTCCGGATGACGCCGCAGATTTTCTGCGACCATTTTTCCAAGACTTTCGCATCGCGGCCTTCGAGGAGCAGCCGCGCCTTGGGTTCCGTGCCGGAATAACGCAGGAAAACACGCCCGCCCTGCCCTTTCAGTTCCGTCTCAGCCTGGCCAACCAGCTTCACCAAACCATCCAGTTGCTCGAACGGCTTTTTCTCACGGACCTTCACGTTGGTTACCAGCTGCGGAAAGCGCGTCCAGCATTTTGCCAGCTTTGACAGAGCCGTCTTTTTCGCCCGCATAATGCGCAAAACCTGCAACGCGGCCACCAGGCCGTCGCCGGTGGTGCTGAAATCACGGAAAATCAGGTGGCCGCTCTGCTCCCCGCCGAAGTTGAATCCATGATGCAGCATCTCATCAATCACATTTTTGTCGCCGACGGCGGTGCGGACAACTTTGCCGCCGGCGGATTTGACCGCCGCTTCCAGACCGGCATTGCTCATCACGGTGGTGACCAATGTTTTTTCCGCCAGCGTTTTCTGCGCAAGCATGTCGAGCGCCGCGATGGCCATGACGTCATCGCCATCAATCAATTTGCCGGCCTCGTCGCAGAGCAGGACGCGGTCGGCATCACCATCGTGGGCGATGCCCAGATGCGCCTGGTGTTCAACCACCCGGCGGCAGAGATTTTCCGGGTGCATCGAACCGCAATCCCGGTTGATGTTCATGCCGTCGGGTTGGTTGCCATAAACGATGGCCTCGGCGCCCAGTTCGCGCAGGACGCAGGGCGTGGACTTGTAGGCCGCGCCATGGGCGCAATCCACCACCACGCGGAGGCCTTCCAGCGTCAGGCCGCGGGGAAAGGAGGCCTTGGCGAATTCGATGTAGCGGCCCAAGGCGTCGTCAATGCGCACCGCCTTGCCAATCTCATCGGCGGTCGGACGGATGTTTTCGATCTCGCCGCTGAAAACCAGATGTTCGATTTCATCCTCGATTTTTTCGTCGAGCTTATAGCCGTCCGCGCGGAAGAACTTGATGCCATTATCGGCGTAGGGATTGTGCGAGGCGGTGATGGCGATGCCGGCGTCGGCGCGCAGACTGCGGGTAATGTACGCCACGCCGGGAGTCGGCAGCGGCCCGATGAACAGCACGTCCACGCCCATGGAAAGGATGCCGGAGGAAATCGCGTTCTCGAGGAGGTAACCGGAAAGCCGGGTGTCCTTGCCAATGACAATTTTGTGTTTGCCCCGGTTCCCCTGCCGTGGCTGACGTTCGAGGTTTTTGAAAACGTGCGCGGCGGCGCGACCGAGTTTAAGCGCGGTCTCGGCGGTCACCGGTTCAACATTGGCCGTGCCGCGGACACCGTCCGTTCCGAAAATTTTCCTGGGGTTGCTCATGGCATTTATTCAGTCGGAGGTGAAATGGTCACGCTGACTTTGGGGGGATCAACGGTGTCGAGCGCCACACCCGGTGGCGCTGAAACATCCACGGGCATGCGCGAACCGCTCGCGGTATCAATGCCGGTCAGATTGACAATCGCGTGAACCTTGTTGGACTGCAAGTCTGCAATGGCGTCAGAGGATCCGCTCAATTTGACGGTAACGACGTTGGGGACGACCTGAGCGCTGTGGACATCCGCGTTGGCGGAAACCGCGAGCACGGGCAGATTTGTGAATGTCACGGCACGGACTGTGGCAAAAGGATCAACGGCGACTTCGGGCGTATCGCGGAGGTTGTGGATGGTGATCCACAGCCCGACAGCCAGAATCAGGGAAAACAATTTCCACGTCAGATCCTTGGTAATCCAGTCACGCTTCGGCATAAATTCAATTGGCCGGCTGTTTGAGCTCGGGGCGGGGTTCGTTTTTGGTAATGACCGCCGAGCCTGGCTTGTGCCGTTCACTTAAATGAGAGCGGAGCCAATCAATCACGCTGTGCGATTTGGCCGGCTGGACGAGGAGCGAAGTCAGAAACGCGCGTAATTCCTCCAGGGTGACGCCGCGCACCAGCTGGCCTTTATAGGCATGTGAAATCTTGCCGTTTTCCTCGGACACCACCACGACCACCGCGTCGGTTTCCTCGGTCAGGCCGATGGCTGCGCGATGGCGCGTGCCGAGTGACTTGTTCAAATCCTGCCGTTGCGTCAACGGGAAAATACATGCCGCGTAGGCGATGCGGTCGCCCTTGATGATGACCCCGCCGTCGTGAATGGCGTTGTTGGGGAAGAAAATTGTTTCAAGCATTTCCGGTGTTGCTTCGCAATCCACCGGAACGCCGGATTCAACGGCTTCGAAAAGTTGGATGGAGCGTTCGATGGCGATGAGGGCGCCAATACGGACGTCCGCGAGGCGCTCAACGGTTTGAATGATGACTTCGATGTTTTCGCGCTGTTCCCGGGCGCTGGCAAACAACGGCAGGTTGCCGAGTTCGGCCAGCATGCGGCGCAATTCCGGTTGAAAGATGATCAACACGGCAATGGCAAAAAAGGCCGAGAATGTGCCGAGCAACCAGCTCAAGACCTTTAACTTCAGCAGCGTCGTGGCGAAGGCCAGCACCAGCAACACGACGACGAAGCCGACCACCACGGGCCAGCCGCGCGTGCCGCGCAGGAAACGGGAGGCGTAATAAATCATCACCGCGAGGATTAAAACTTCCAACGCGGGCCGCCAGCCTTCCTGGAGGTAGAGCCACATTATTT
>Ga0335073_10005723_pt1 | contig 17459 bp, 13 predicted proteins | sample Lox_Sample_22_FD_207093 | JGI IMG/M metagenome (GOLD analysis project Ga0335073, IMG submission 207093) | Soil microbial communities from Loxahatchee National Wildlife Refuge, Florida, United States - Lox_Sample_2.2 | ecosystem: Environmental > Terrestrial > Soil > Wetlands | place: USA...
TGTCGATCCGGTGGCACCACACGTCGCGGGTGAAGCCCACGTCGAGCAGGTACTTCAGCGGCCGCCAGCCAATGGGAGGTCCGAACGGTAGCGGGGTGAGCCGCATCGGCGCCGGGGTCCCCCAGCGGCCCTTGACCGCCTTCGGGCCGGCAGTCTTCAGCTGCCCGACGAGCTCCGCGGTGGACAGCTGCTCACGCTCGCGGACCTGCAGTTCGTTCAGGCCGTCGACCCAGTGATGCGAGTCGATCTGCTTGTTCAGCGGCAGCCCCCGGCGCAGCTGGTGCGCGAACTCGCCCACCGAGGCCTGCGCGTCGGCCGAGCCGAGCACGTGCAGGGCGATCTTGCGGACGTCCCAGGCGGTGCAGTCAGTGGGCGTCGCCCACTCCTGCGGGGTGAGCGCGGCGGCCAGTTCCGCGAAGCGCTGGAACTCGTCCTCGGCGAGGCGGCGGCCTTCCGCGCGGCCGATGCGGTCAGTGTTCATTGGGTCCTCCCCCTTGCGATGGCATCGTCGACGAGCAGGTCGACGAGGCGGCTGAGATGCCGAAGCCAGCGGTCACCGCCGGGATCGTTGCTGATCTGCGCGTCGGTGACGCCGGCGGTGATGGCGACGATGCAGTCCATGTCGCCCTGCTCTGTTACCCCGGCCGCCCGCATCAGCGTGTACGCGGCGCCGAGTACCTTCTCGGCCAGCGCGTACGACTCCGCCGAGGGCGTGAAGCCGGGGATGGGCCGGTGGAACAGCAGCTGGTACCGCTCGCTGTCCTCGCTGCCGAACGCGGCGAACGCATACAGCCACTGCTTGAGTGCCTCGCGGGGCTCCGGGGAGCGCGTCATGCTGTCCAGGCGCTCGAGGAGCTGCCGGTTGCCGTCGGCGAACATCGCGTCGTACAGCGCGAGCTTCGAGTCGAAGTACACGTACAGCGAGGGCTGACGCATGCCCACCACCCGCGCCAGGCCGTGCAGTGTCACCCCGGCGATCCCGTCCGCCCGGGCCAGCGCCCAGGCGGACGCGACGATCTCCGCTGTCTTCTCCGTACGGCGCTTCGCGACCGAGTTCGCCATCGTGAGCCGGTCAGATCGCCAGCGGCCCGTATGCCCGCGGCGCGTGGGCGGCCGGCCGCCGGGCCACCGTCGGCCCTCGTCCCCAGCCGGCCACCCGCAGGGCGAACCGCAGGACCGCGCCGGGCCCGGCGGGCACCGCCGCGATCAGCCGGCGGCGCTCCGCCTCGGCGGGCAGTTCCCGGCGCCGGCCGACTGCCAGCCCGCGAGCCATGTAGATCGGTACCATCGCGGTCCTCCTTGGCGCGTTCCTATCGTTGATAGGAGATTAACCTATCGTTGATAGGAGCGCAAGAGCCTATCGTTGATAGGAGAAAACTCTTTGCCCGAAGCCGGAGACCGTGCAGGCCGGGCATGTTCTATGACAAGATCACCACGCACGCCGGCGGAAAGGCCGGGCCTGCGGGAATCCGCCGCACGGCGCTTGCCCCGGACGCCATCAGCCGCGTGCCAGCGGGCCGCCCTGCACGGGCCCGGCCACTGGCATCATGCGGCCCCGGACGAGGTTCCCTGGATCGTCCGACGCTGCCTGCGGGGCCACCCGCAGACCCCAGACGAGTTGCGCACCTATGCCGTCCAGGCCTCCGCCGGAAGGTCCAATGACTCTCGCTCTTACTCAGATGACCGCGCAGATAAGACAGACCTGCATGCTTACGACGGTGATCGTCCAAAGTTGAGCCACCGCACCCAACGGCGGCCACTTGCTCGCGCCCATGATCGTGTTCGTCACACAAGGTGACTGGGACTGGCTCGCACAGTCAGTCGCTGAGCACCCGCAGACCGTGGCTGGTGCTGCAGCTGACAGGGTCGGGCGTTCTGCTGGGCCTGGTGGCCGCCGCCCAGTTCCTGCCGGTGCTGCTGCTCGGGCCCTACGGCGGGCTGATAGCCGACCGGGTCAGCAAGCGCCGGCTACTGCTCGTGACGCAGGCCGCGCTGGGCCTGCTCGCGCTCACGCTCGGGCTGCTGACGGTGACCCACCTGATCCGGCTTTGGATGGTTTTCATCCTGGCGGTGGCGCTGGGCATGGTGAACTCGGTCGACCAGCCGACGCGGCAGACGTTCGTCCCCGAGCTCGTGGGCCGGGACCGGGTACAGAACGCGGTCAGCCTCAACAGCGTCCTGACCAACAGCGCCCGGGCCGTAGGCCCGGCCATCGCCGGCGTGGTCATCGCCGCCGCCGGTATCGGGGTCTGCTTCCTGGCCAACGCGGCCAGCTTCGCCGCCGTCCTGGTCGCGCTGGCCCGCATCCAGGCCCGGTCGCTGCACCCGGCGCCGCCGGCCGGGCGCCAGGCAGGCCAGCTCCAACAGGGCCTTCGGTACGTGCGCGGCACGCCGGGACTTCTGGTACCGCTGCTGATGATGGCCCTGGTCGGCACGCTCGCCTACGAGTTCCAGGTTTCCTTGCCGCTGCTGGCCAGGTTCAGCCTGCACGGCGGTGCCGGGACCTACGGGTTCATGACCGCGGCCATGGGCGCGGGCGCGGTGGTCGGCGGCCTGGTCGTCGCGGGCTTGAACCGGACCGGGCTGCTGCCGTTCACCGCGGCAGCGGCGGGCTTCGCTGCGGCTATCCTCGGCTCCGCGCTGGCGCCGTCGCTGCCCTGGGAACTGGCCGCCCTGGCCGTGACCGGCTTCTTCAGCACCGGGTTCATGGCCAGCGGCAACACCACGCTGCAACTAACTGCCGATCCCCGCTACCGGGGCCGGGTGATGGCGCTCTGGTCGGTGACGTTTACCGGCAGCACCCCGGTCGGCGGCCCGGTCGTGGGATTCATCGCCGACGACCTCGGCCCGCGCTACGGGCTTGGCATCGGCGCCCTGGCCTGCCTGGCCGCCACGATCCTCGGCGTGGCGGCGTTGCGCAGGATGCCACCAGCCGACCGGTACGCCCGGCAGCCCCGCCAACTGGACTGGCCGGCCTACCAGCAGGCCCACGAAAGCCGTGCCTGATCAGCAGCCAGCCCGGCAGCCGCCGCAGCCCGGCCCAGATGCCCGTCGGCCCCGGTCATCGGGCGTCGTCGCCCGCAGGCCCGGTGAGCGAGTCACGGATCACCACGACCGGGCACCTGGCGTGATGGACACAATGCTGGCCGGTCGACCCGAGCAGGGCTTCCACGAACCCGCCATGCCCCCGGTTGCCGACCACCAGCAGGTCAGCTCCTGCTGACTCCTTCACGAGCACCTGGGCCGCGTTCCCCTCCATGACCTTGGATGTGATCTTGACCCGCTCGGTGCCGCCGACCACCTCGGCGATGGCGTCGCTGACGGCCTGCGTGGCCAGTTCCATCCAGTTGACGTCCGAGACCGGCACCGGGTAACCGTAGGTCGCAGGAAACTCCCAGGCGATGACCGCCTCCACAAGCGCGCCAGTCAGCCAAGCCTGGCCGACAGCCCACGCCAGCGCAGCCTTCGACGGGACCGACCCGTCCACGCCGACCACGATCCGGCGCTGGCCGCCGTTATCAGCCTGAACCGTCATGCCTTCCCCCCAGAAGCACGGATCGGACGCCGATCACGTTTCCGGCCGCTGTATCTCGCCCCACAACGCGTCACCCCGCCGTGATCGCACTCGGCCACGAGCCAGGACACGTCACTTAAGCCGACGCCGGATGTGCGGCCGGAGGTTGCTGCCGGGCGATCCGCAGTCCGTCCAGGATCTCGGTTGTGATGGTGATGAACTGGTCGCGGACGCCCGGTGCCCATGGGACCAACGGTATTTCCTGATAACGGGCCACTGCGGCAGAGTCGGTGACCAGCTCCGCCAGGCCGGTGACCGTAACCGACCAGCCTGAGCGGGTCGCCGCGTCGAGTTCATCGGCTTCGAACGACACGATGGCGCCGTGAACCTTGCTGGCCATGGTGGTATCGGCTGCGGTGCGCACCAGCACCAAGTCATCGACGACCGCGAAGTTCACCACGCGCACTGTCGGCAGCGCATTCATGGTGAAGATCAGCCGACCGACCGGCACGCTGGCCAGCAGCCGCAAGCACTCGCCGCGGTCCAGCCACGTCAAGCCATCCGCTTCAGCTCGCACGATCGGAGATCACCCCACAGGCCACGATCCGTGGGCAACCCAGCCCGCCAGGCCAAGACAGCCGCGCTGATGTGGGGCAGGGCCACGCAACTGCGATCTTGTCCGGCGGTTATGTGCGATGGCGCCCGGACCGACTGTTGCTTCGGAACGTCCCGGACCCTGCACCACCCAACCACGATAAGGACAAACGCAATGTCGATTTAGGCGCGGACCCGCGCTGCGGACCAAGGTCCCAGCCAGCCAGGACGAAAGTCCTGCGCGGCGGGGTCGCCAGTTGCGGGCATTACGCTCGGCCCTCATCACCCACCCTGGCAGCGTGGAGCCAACAAAACTCCAACGGCCTGCCGCGTCAGCACCCGCCCAAAGTGACGGAGTTCCGCAGCTACCCCGTCCCGAAATCGACCGCATCGTCGCCGATCTCAACCACCGGCCCCGGTCTGCGCAGGAACTTGTCGTAGAACGCAACGGCGAGAGCACCGGCGACAAGCGGTGAGGTGAGGTGGGCCCACCAGTCGGTGAACCGCCCGGCCGGGATCATCAGGCCGATGGTCGCCGCGACTGCGGCGCCAGTGATGGCAGCTGTGCGAGAGTTCCAGGACCTTCGTCCCTGGCCGACCGGGAGTTCTAGCCGGTAGTGGTTATCAGCGGTGTCAGAGGGCGGTTGCAGGGAGCTATCAGCGGCTGCTGCAGCCGTGGGCGACGGGCAGATGGATTAGGTGACCTCAGCGAAATCACCGCCCGACAATCCGTGGATCCTTGGCTGACCGTAATTCGACAACCCAATTCGACAACCCCAGGAGCAGCTTCCGTCACTGATGGTGATATTCCAACATGGCCAATCCGGTTTCCGCGCATAACAACGGCGGCGCGCGGCCGTCAGCGGCGAGTCGACCACCCTCCGCGCTCGGCGTCAGCCATCGGCCAGCACGCAACGCGGACGCCTGCAACTACCGGCTCAGCTGTCTCTCGCCGGGACAGCTGCTTCCTGGTTGGCGAAGGCCCGCATGGTCTTGGTGCGTGCATTTCCGAGCTTCGCCGAGCGTGAGCACGGCGACCGCCGCGTTGTGGCACAAGCCTGCCCCGCCCGTCACGCGGGCGCCAGCAGGTCAGCGACACCACTCAAGATCACCACAACCGAAGTCTCTACGGCTCCAGGGGATTGCCAGGGCCGGTTGCGGAAGGCCGACAGGGTGTGTGCGCCTGCCAGGGGGAAATAGGACTGGTATGGGGGAGGCAGGCCGGCAGGCACGCGAGATCGTCGTGGACCGGTCGGAGGGATTCGGTGAGCGGCTGCTGGGCGCGCTGCTGGACCGGGCCCACGAGATGCCGCCGCAGCTGATCGCCCCGCTGGTCGCGGAGGAAGCAGCCACGATCGGTGGCCGGGACGTCTGCGTCTTGTTGCACGACTACGGCCAGCGGATGCTGCGGCCATTGCCGGGCAGGGGGCTCAGGGTCCCGGAGCCGTGCCCGATTGACCGCTCTGTCCCCGGGCGGGCTTTCCTGTGCATGAGAGTGGTCGAGCAGCCGCGGGCCGATGGCGTCCGGTTGTACCTGCCGCTGCTGGACGGCTGCGACGAGGTGGGGGTGCTGGTTCTCACCCTTGATGCCGTCGATGACGACGACCGGCGGCTGCTGCGGCGGCTGGCTGACGTGGTCGCTGGCCTGCTGGTCACTAAGAACAACTACACCGACCAGTTCGTCTGGGCCCGGCGGGCCGCGCCGCTGAGCCTGGCCGCTGAGATCCAGTGGGGGCTGCTGCCCCCGCTGGCGATGACGACCCCGCAGGTCGCGGTGGCCGGGATCCTCGAGCCTGCTTATGACGTCGCTGGTGACAGCTTCGACTACGCGATCAACGACAGCATCATGCACGTGGCCGTTATCGACGCGATGGGTCACGGGCTGAATGCGGCGATGCTGGCGAGCCTGGCTATCGGCGCGTACCGCCATGCCCGCAGGGCCCGTACCAGCCTCGCCGAGATGTACCAGCTCATGGACGCCGCGATCAGCGGGCAGTTCGGGCCCGACCAGTTTGTCACGGCGCAGATGATGCGCCTGGACATCGACACCGGGTTGCTGCAGTGGGTCAACGCGGGTCACCCTGCCGCACTGCTGATCCGCGGTGTCCGGGTGGTCCGGGCGCTGGAGGGCCCCGGAACGCTGCCGGTCGGTTTCGGCGGGGCCGTCCCGCAAGTCAGCGAGCAGATACTCCGGCCGGGCGACCGGGTGCTGTCCTTCACCGACGGCGTTATCGAAGAGCACCAGCCCGGCGGGGAGCTGTTCGGCGAGCAGCGCCTGCGCGAACTCGCCGAACGCGCCGGCCAGGAGTGCGCAGGCTTGCAGGACATGGTGCGCAGTCTGTCTCACTCGCTGATGCAGGCACGGGGCGGGCGAACCACTGACGACGCCGCGCTGTTCCTGATGGAATGGCGCGGCGCCCCCGCCGGCACCGCAGAAGCGTGATCGGGTCCCTGGGGCGGGAAACTGCGGGGCGATGGTAGGGGCTCCTCGAGGTCAGCGTCCCGGTCTCGGAGAAGGCCAAGCCGGAACGCTACCGCATCGCCATCCAGCATCACCACTGAACGACCTGCCAGCCGATGCCCCCCCCCGCAAGTTCGTGACCATGACCTGCGGGCCGCCAACTCGGGGATGCTGGGCCCGGGTAAATGTCTAGAATGATCCCGGGACTGGTGATGCTGCGCGGCTACCGGCGTTCGTGGCTGCGCGGTGACCTGGTCGCCGGGGTCACGGTCGCGGCGTACCTGATTCCGCAGGTCATGGCCTACGCGGCGGTGGCGGGACTGCCTCCGGTCACTGGCTTGTGGGCGGCGCTGCCCGCGCTGGTGATCTATGCCCTGCTCGGCTCGTCAGCTTCCCTGTCGATGGGCCCGGAAGCCACGACCGCGCTGATGACGGCCATCGCGATCGGGCCGCTGGCCGCTGGCGACCCGGCCCGGTACGCCGGTCTCGCCACCACGCTGGCTCTGCTCGTCGGGCTGATGTCGCTGGCCGCCTGGCTGCTGCGGCTGGGCTTCGTGGCCGACCTGCTGTCGCGGCCGGTCCTGGTCGGTTACATGACGGGCGTGGCGCTGATCATGATTGCCGACCAGCTCGAACGGGTGACCGGCGTACCGGTCACCGGGCAGGCCTTCTTCGCGCAGGTCACCTCGTTTGCCCGGGACATCGGCAGGGTCCGGCCGGCCACGGTCGTGGTCGCGGCGGCGGTCCTGGCCTTCCTCCTGCTGCTGCGCTGGCGGTGGCCGCACACACCCGGCCCGCTGCTGGCGGTGCTGCTGGCCGCCGCCGCGGTGGCCCTGTTCGGCCTGGGCAGGCGGGGTATCGACGTCGTCGGCCCGATCCCGGCGGGTGTGCCGGTCCCGCGACTGCCGGAACTTCACGCACATGATCTGCGAGAGCTGCTGCTGCCCGCGTTCACCGTGCTGATCGTGGGCTTCAGCGATGACGTGCTGACCGCCCGGGCGTTCGCGCGGCGCGGCCAGCAGATCGTGGCCAACCGGGAGCTGCTGGCGCTCGGCGTCGCAAACACCGGATCGGCCCTGCTGCGCGGATTCCCGGTCAGCAGCAGCGCGACCAGGACGGCCATCGCAGTGACCACCGGCAGCCGCACCCAGCTCTACTCGCTGACCGCCGCCGCGTCCCTTGTCGCCGTGCTGCTCTTCGCCCGGCCATTGCTATCGCGTTTCCCCGTCGCGGCGCTCGGCGCGATCGTCATCTACGCGGCCATCCGGCTCATCGACGTCACGGCGTTCCGGCGGCTGTTCAACTTCCGCCGCACCGAGCTCGCGATCGCCCTGTCCGCCAGCGCCAGCGTGCTGGCGCTCAACATCTTGTACGGGGTCCTCGTCGCGATCGGGCTCTCAGTGGCCGATCTGCTGGTCCGGGTGGCCCGCCCGCACGATGCCATCCTGGGACGCGTCCCGGGACTAGCCGGAATGCACGACGTGGACGACTATCCCGACGCCCATACCATCCCTGGGCTGGTGGTATATCGCTACGACGCGCCGCTGTTCTTCGCCAACGCCGAGGACTTCCGGCGCCGGGCGCTCGCCGCCGCGGACCAGCACGACAGCCCGCTCCGCTGGTTCGTGCTGAACGTCGAGGCGAACGTCGAGGTGGACTTCACGGCGCTGGAGGCCATGGACGCGGTACGCGAGGAGATCACCGGCAGGGGCGGCGTGTTCGCGCTGGCCCGCGTGAAGCACGACCTCCTGGCCAGGCTCCAGTCCTTCGGCCTAGCCGACAAGATCGGCGCAGAACTGCTCTTCCCGACCCTGCCCACCGCTGTGGATGCCTACGAGAAGTGGTCCCGGCAACATGGCCCGCCGCCAGGCCGCGACGAAGCCGGGTCCAGCTGAGTCGACGCGTGCCAAGGGCGACGCTTGCGCAAGGTAGGCACAACATCGCGGATGAACCGCCGGAACTGGGGCGGATGCCCTACATGGATCCCGGAGCAAGGTCACGGCAGTGCCCGTCGCGCGGAGCGGATCACGACCCGCTCCCCCAGGGCCGGGACCACGGCAGTCCAGCCGAGTTCCCGGTCGATCCGGTCACGCAGTGCCGCTGCGGCTGACGGCTCGCCATGCACAACGTAAGCGACAGCAGGCTGCGGCGCGTCGGCGAGCCAGGCGAGGACGTCGTCCGCGTCGGCGTGCGCCGAGAAGGCATCAACCTCCACGACCTCGGCGCGGACCGGCACGTACTCGCCGTGGATCTTGATGATGCGCGCGCCGTTGGCGAGGTCACGTGCCCTCGTTCCCTCGGCGGCAAAGCCCACGATGAGCACGGTGTTGCGATGATCTGGCAGTAGATGCCGCAGATGGTGCAGTACGCGGCCGCCTGTGGCCATCCCGGACGCCGACACGATCAGCGAGGGCTGCGCCGGGTGGTTGGCGGTCATCGATTCCGGCACGGTCCGAAGTTCTGTCAGCTGGCCGGGATCGAGTGCCTGCGGGCCGTCAGCGAGAATCTCGGTCCGGAGCTCGGCAGACTGGCTGGCGATGGCATCCTGGTAGATCTTCAGGGCAGCCAGTGCCATGGGGCTGTCGATCAGCACCGGCGCAGCCGGGATGTCTCCGCTCTCGCGCAGTTCCCGGAGCGTACGCAGGATCACCTCGGTCCGGTCCACCGCGAACGCGGGAATGACCACCGAGCCGCCGCGCCGCAGGGTCCGGGTAATCGCACTGGCGAACGCCTCGCGTGCAGCGGCAATGCTGTGCTTCCTGTTGCCGTAGGTGGCCTCGACAAGCAGTACATCGGCCCCCGTAAAAGGCTGCGGAGGGCACAGCAGCGGATGCCCCGGGCGGCCCAGGTCCCCGCTGCTAGCGACCGTCACCGGACCATGGTCGCCGGCAAGCTTCAGCTCGGCCCATGCCGAGCCAAGAATGTGGCCGGCACGGTGCAGCACCACGTCTGCTTGCGGGCCGGCGGGCGCTGCCTGGTCCATGCCGATGGGCGTGATCAGCGCTACCGCGCGGTCGACATCGTCCTCGGTGTACAGCGGCAGCGCCGGGTGATGCTTAGACCAGCCGCGGGAGTTGGCGTGCTCGGCGTCTTCGGCGAGCAGCCGGGCGCTGTCCCGCAAGACGACCTCGGTCAGATCGGCCGTATAGGCGGTCGCCAGGACCGGGCCCGTGAAGCCCTGTTTCGCCAGCGCGGGCAGGTACCCGCAGTGGTCGAGGTGAGCGTGGGTAAGGATCACGGCGTCGATCTGAGCGGGCGGAAAGCCCAGCGGCTCCCAGTTGCGCCGCCGGAGTTCTCTGGTGCCCTGGAACAGCCCGCAGTCCAGCAGCACCTGTGTTCCGGCGCTGTCGACCAGGAATTTACTGCCGGTAACCGTGCCCGCACCGCCCAGAAAGGCCAGCGCCGGCCGGAGCTCTCGCTCGATCACGGACGTATCCTCCCGCCGCGGCCTCCTGGCCCGTCGCAACTCCGCCGATTGCCAGCCTGCCGGGCTGGCCAGGGCATAACGACACCCGTTAACCCCGTTGCCCCGTCACGATTAGCAGGGTCCTGCGCTTCCTGCGCGCGGGACCAACGCCTCTGGATTCGAAGCCCGCCGGTACCGACGATCGGGTCATGGATGGTCACGCTCCGGCCATTGAGGTAGCGGGCCTGTGCAAGACCTACGGTGCCCTGCAAGCCGTAGACAATGTCAGCTTCCAGGTCAGGCACGCCGAGATATACGCGCTACTGGGGCCAAACGGCGCTGGTAAGACCACGATCGTCGAGATCCTCGAAGGACACCGCAGCCGTACTTCCGGGCTCGTCCGGGTGCTCGGGTTCGACCCGGCTACCGGCGGGCGCCGCTTCCGGGAACGCATCGGGATCGTACTGCAGTCCGGCGGCATCGACGCAGAGCTGACGGTACGGGAGGTAGTCGGGCTGTACGCCAGCTTCTATGCCCGGCCGCGCTCGGCGGCGACGGCCATCGAACAAGTCGGGCTGACCAGTAAGCGCCGGGCGAGAGTGCGGACACTATCTGGCGGGCAGCTGCGCCGGCTTGACCTGGCGCTCGCGCTCGTCGGCAACCCGGACCTGCTGTTCCTGGATGAGCCCACGACCGGCTTTGACCCGAACGCGAGGCGAGACGCCTGGCAGATGATTGCCGGACTGCGCAGCTCCGGCACCGCCATCCTGCTCACCTCGCACTATCTCGACGAGGTGCAGTACCTGGCCGACCGTATCGGGGTCATCAGCCACGGGCACCTGATCGAGGAAGCAACACCAGAGGGCCTCGGCGGCCGGGATACCGGCGGCGCGGTGATCACCTTCCGGTTGCCGGCGCCGCTGAGCGGCGCCGACCTTCCGACCGGACCCTGGGACGAACCCGAGCATCACGACGGTGAGATCATCATGCGCACCGAACTGCCGACCAGGGCACTGCTCGAGCTAACCCGCTGGGCGGTTGGCCTCGGGGTGGAACTGGACGGGCTGAGCGTAGTCCGGCCATCCCTGGAGGATGCCTACCTGCAGATCACCGCCGAAGCCGCGGCAGGAGACGGCGATGGCCGATGACACCCGCCGGCCTAGACCCTCCCTCCTGCTGTCGGCTCGCCAGGTCCGCTATCAGCTAGTGCTGCTCGCGCGCAGCCCGTTCGGTCTGTTCCTCACCCTGGTGGTCCCGCTGCTGCTACTGGTCAGCCTGAACCTGATCACGCCGAGCAACGCGGCGATCGTGTGGGGAGGACACCATTACGCCCAGTTCCTGACCCCCGCGATCAGCGCGTTCTGCCTGCTCAACGCCTGCTACGTCACGACCATCACCACAATCGTGCTAGCTCGCGAGAACGGGATCCTCAAGCGGCTGCGCGGCACGCCCCTGCCCGCCTGGACGTACCTGGCCGGGCGGTCCGGCGCCGCGGTACTAACCGCTGTCGCGTCTGCCTTGATCATCATCGGGACCGGGGTCGTGTTCTTCCACGTGACCATCATCTGGGGCGCGCTCGGGTACTTCGCCGGCGCGGCGGGTCTTGGCATCGTGTGCTTCTTCCTCCTCGGCGTCGCAGTCACCACCGTGGTCCCCAACACCGATACAGCTCTCCCCGTGGCATTCGGCACGATGCTGCCGCTCGCCTTCATTTCCGACGTGTTCTTCTCCGCGATCCATTCACCCTTGTGGCTGCACGACCTGGCCTCGGCGTTCCCGATCGCACCGGTTGCCAGGGCGATGGAGGCCGCGTTCAATCCCGCCACCCGGTCGTGGCCGATGCCCGTCAGCGGGCTGGTCGCGGTGCTCGGCTGGAGCATCGCGGCGGCAGTCGTCATCGCGCTGGCCTTCCGCTGGGAACCCGGGCCCGTGCAGCGGCGCTCCGGCTGAGAGCCGGGAGGCGGCTGAAGCCCCGCCAGGGGTCAGCCCGGGTTGCCTCGCAGTCCGGGGCAACGACCGACTCCACCATGGTGGAGGGGCCTGCCTGGGCGCGGGCGGCGGCCCGTTGGCGCTGCTCGCTAGGTCCGCCCCTGCTGGGGCTGGGGCCGCCCATCCGGGACCAACGGCCGTGCGCTGCAGACTTCTGTCCTCTGGGGCTGCTGGCGATGTTGGCGATTAGATGGCCCTATGACCGACGAGCGACGTCCGGGGGCAACATGAGCGAGACACAACGACCACCAGAAGCGACGGTCGAGAGCAGGCTAGAGCGGCTCGAGCGCAAGGTGGACGTGCTCAGCGACGCGCTGCGGGTGCTGGCGCATGGCTCGGAGGGCGGGCCGCTGGCCGAGCCAGGGGCCGACCCGGCCGCGCAGGCGGCAAGGCAGGCTTACGAGTTGCTGCTGACGCTGCAGCAACGCGAAGGCCAGGACGCAGGAAAGTAAGCGGCCGCCTGGCACGGTGATTGCGTCTGACGTAGCGCGGCTGCGCCGACGCCGAGCTCAGCTCGCCGCCAGGGCACTTCTCCCCGTTGATCTCGCCAGGGTGCGGGTGACATCAGCATGCATGAGATTGCCGCCAGCCGCCGGTACGAAGCGGGTGGCTTGCTGCCGCCGGTCTGTCAGCCCCCGGCGCCGGCCGAGGCGCCCGCGGGCCGGCCGTGCTGCCGGTTCCAGGCCTGCAGCGCCTCGGCGTCCAGGGTCACCAGGCAGGCGACGTAGGGACGGGCGTCGCCGACCACAATGACCTGGCTGACCAGCGGATGCGCGCGGATCCGGTTCTCCAGGACCGCGGGCGCGACGTTCGTTCCGCCGGCGGTGATGATCAGGTCCTTCTCCCGCCCGGTCACCTTCAGGAAGCCTTCCTCGTCCAGCTTGCCGATGTCGCCGGTGCGCAGCCAGCCATCACCGCCGTCCACCTCAGCGGTCGCGGCGTCGTCGCGCCAGTAGCCCGCGAACACGCCGGGGCACTTGAGGCGGCTCCGCGGCTTCCACGGCAGGACATGACCACGGCGAACGGCCACAGTGCCGGTATCACGCCGAGGACCCGCTCGGCCAGCCAGCCCTGCTTGCCCGCCTCCAGAGACAAGTTCCGCGCCGAATCAGGCGAGAAGTGCGAGCACCACCGCGACGGCACCGGCGATGGTCGCCGGGCGCAGCCCTCACGGCGGGTGTCACGTCTGGCAGTGCCAGTCTTCCATCGGCGTTCACGGGATGTCCGGGTTTGCCACGCGACCGTGATCACTAACGGTGTCGGCAAGAACACCGGAGTCGAGTCATCGCCTGGGTCCGGCCCGCCTGGGCGGCAGCGTTCCGCGGGATCGGTCATCTGCCTCGCTGGCCGGACGAGATCACAGACGAGGCGGGCCCGGCGGCGGCATTCGACACCGGTAATGCCGGAATAGGGTGCTTCGGCGCGATGGAGTTCTCGGCGGGGGCTGGTGAAGAAAGCGATCGCGGACCCGCCCGCATCGCCCGGATCCAGGTGCCCTCGTGAGCCCGCCCGGCCATGGCGGATCAGCAGGCTCCATGCCTGGCACGCTTCGCCGCGTCTATGACTTCCAACCCGGCGGGAACGGACCTTCGGTCCTTCTTTAGGGCCGGCACCGTTGCAAGGCTCGTGGTTGCTGAACGAGTCCTCGTCGACTCGGGCGAGGTCGGCTCACATGGTTCCCCGTCATGACGGGTCTCGGCTTCGGATGATGGGGAGAGGCGATGTGAACGGGAGGGCGGATGAGCATGCCTGAGCAATCCAGCGTGTACGCGCTCCTGGTCAACGGGAGCACGGTGGAGATCCGCCCCGCCCGGCCCGGCGACTACAGCGCGGTCAAGGCCATGCACGAGGCGATGTCGCCGGACAACGCCTATATGCGTTTCTTCAGCCTCAGCCGACAGGCTGCCGAGGGCGAGGCGCAGCGGACCTGCCGAGAGTCCGGGACCGGCCGGTTGGCGCTGCTCGCACTAGAGCGCGGCGAGGTGGTCGGCGTCGCCAGCTACGTGGTGTTGGACGGAGAGGGCACAGACCATAATGAAGCGGAGATCGCGTTCGCGGTGGCCGACCGGATGCACCACATGGGAATCGCGACGCTGCTGCTGGAGCACCTGGTCTCGGACGCCAGGAGCCATGGGATCACCGCGTTCATCGGGTTGACGCTGGCCGAGAACACCGAGATGCTGAAGGTCATCGCCGATGCTGGCCTGCCGGTGCACCGCCACGTCTCCAACGGGGTGTTCGACCTGACCATCCCGCTGCCCGGCCTCGTCGACGGCACAGACCTGGACACCTACCTGAACGCCGTGGCCGAACGGGAGCGCGAGGCGGACGTGGCGAGCCTGCGGCACGTGTTCGCGCCCCGGTCGGTCGCGGTTATCGGCGTCAGCCGACAGCCGGGAACGGTGGGCCGGGTGATCTGGGACAACATCCGCGACGCCGGGTACGCGGGGACGGTGTACCCGGTCAACCCGCACGCCCATCAGATCGGCGGCGAGCCCGCCCTGGCCTCGCCGGCCGACCTGCCCGAGCACGTCGACCTGGCGGTAATCGCCGTGCCCACGGCGGCCGTGGTGGATACCGCGGAGCAGTGCGGCCGGCGGGGCGTGCAGGCGTGCGCGGTGATCACCTCCGGGCTGGACGACGCCACCCGCGCCGACCTGCTGGCGGCCTGCCGCCGACACGGCATGCGGCTGATTGGGCCGAACTGCTTCGGGGTGGCAGTGCCCGTCATAGGCCTGGACGCCACCTTCGGCGCAGCGCACCCCAAGCCGGGCGCGGCCGGGCTGGTCATGCAGTCCGGCGGGCTGGGCATCGCCGCCGCCAGGGCGCTGTCCCGGCTGGGCATCGGCATCTCCTCGTTCGCGTCGGTGGGCGACAAGCTCGACGTATCCAGCAACGACATGCTGATGTGGTGGGAGCAGGACGGCGTCACCAGGCTGGCCGTGCTGTACATCGAATCGTTCGGCAACCCGCGCAAGTTCGCCCGCACCGCGCGCCGGGTCGCCGCGAGCATGCCGGTGCTCGCGGTGGAGGCCGGGCGATCCGCGGCCGGGCAGCGGGCGGCCGCCTCGCACACCGCGGCGGCCGCCACACCCTGGGTCACCAGGGAGGCCCTGTTCGACCAAGCCGGGGTCATCGCGGTGCCCGGCTTCGGCGACCTGGTCGAGGCCGCTGCGCTGCTGGCCACCCAGCCGGTCCCAAAGGGAACCACGGTTGCGATCGTGTCCAACATCGGCGGCGCCGGGGTGCTGGCCGCCGACGCCTGCACCGACCTTGGCCTGACCGTGCACCGGCCGCACAGGCTGACCCGCCATCGGCTCCGAGCACTGATCCCTGCCGGCGGCGCGGCTGACGGCCCGGTCGACACCACCGCCGCCATCTCCGCCGGCCAGTTTCGGGCGTGCCTGGAGCTCGCGGCAACCGACGAAGCCGTCAGCGCGATGATCGTGCTCGTGCTGCCGACCGGCGCGACGGGCGACCTGGTCACGGCCATCCAGCAGGCCGACGTCCGGGTGCCGCTGGTCGCCGTGCTGCTAGACCAGGCCGAGACGGTGCGGCTGTTGCCCAAGACGGCTGACGGCAGGCAGATACCCGCCTACGGGTACCCGGAGGTGGCCGCGGCCGCCGTGGTCCGCGCGGCCCGATACGGGGCGTGGCGAGCCGTCCCGCGCGGCGTGGTGCCCAAGTTCGCCGACATCAGGGACGACGACGCCCGCGCGCTGGTGCGCGAGTTCCTCGGGACGGGCGACGGCGGCTGGCTTCCGCCGCAGGTGACGGCGACGCTGCTGCGCTGCTACGGGATACCGCTGGCCGAGTTGGCCCCGGTGGGCAGCGAGGACGAGGCCGTCGCCGTCTTCGCGGCGGGCGGCGCGGTCCCGGTGGTGCTCAAGGCCGACGTGCCCGGGCTGGTGCACAAGACCGACGCGGGCGGGGTCGAACTCGACCTGCGCATCGAAGCCGACGTCCGCGCCGCCTGGCGGAGGCTGGAAGAACGGTTCGGCGGGAAGCTCCGCAAGGTCCTGGTGCAGCCGATGATCGGCGGCGGCACCGAGGTGATCATCGGCGTGGCCGACGATCACCTGTTCGGCCCGCTGGTGGTGTTCGGGCTCGGCGGGGTGGCCACGGAAGTGCTCGCCGACCACGCGGCCCGGCTCACGCCGCTGACCGATGTCGACGCGGACACGCTGATCCGTTCTATCCGGTCAGCGCCGCTGCTCCTCGGGCACAGGGGCAGTCCCGCTGCCGATCTCGGCGCGCTACGTGACCTGCTGCTGCGGGTCTCGCGCCTCGCCGACGACCTGCCGGAGGTCACCGACCTCGACTTCAACCCCGTCATCGCCAGGCCGGACGGGGTGTTCGTCGTGGACGCACGGGTCAAAGTCGCGCCGTACGCGCCGCAGGACCCGTTCCTCAGGAAACTAGGCTAGCTATACAGGGCCGAGGGACAGCCCTGATCCTTTCCGGATAAATGAAGAGATGGGCTGAGGGTTACGCCGGGGCGGCGGGTGGTCTCCCGGCTGTCCGGCAGCTGTGCCTCGCAGGGCGTTGGCGATCGCGCCGACCCGCTCCTTGCCCGGCCGGGGACCACGGCTGTGGTCATCACGCCGCCAGTGGGCGCTCGGCGGCATCCGGTCGGTCTGCTGCCATGCCAGCGCCACTGCCGGTTCCATGCGGCGGCCCCGCGCCCACGCTGGCGACGCCGAGCGCCGGCAGCTTCCGGTTGGCCACGATCGTCTTGCCGCGGCGATCGGCGGCGTCGGCGGCGAGGGATGATGAAAGAGATCCGGTTGCCAGGGTCGTTGGCCTCTGCCGGGCGGGGGCCTTGGTTGGATGGTATGGCAGCTGAGCGAGGTGCGGCATCGGCCCGGTTCGCGGGTTACTCGGGAGGAGAAGGGGGAGGGCCGTGAACAGCAGTGAGCACGGCGGGACCGACCTGGGCAGGCGGATCCTGCGACGCCGCTATGAGACCGGCCTGACCCGGGAGGAGGCCGCTGCCCGGGCGGGGATGGCCCCCGGGTACCTCGAATACCTGGAGACCGATCCCGCGCCGACCCCGACCTGGGCCGCCCTGGCCCGGCTGGCGGCCGCGCTGGACGTCAGCACCCGCGCGCTGGCAGGCGCCGGGCCCAAGCGGGCGCCCGGCGGCCCTGCGCCGATCGAGCGCCCGGTCCTCGAGCCGCTCAGCGCCGCGCAGTGCCGCGGCTACCTGGGCTCATCGGGCGTGGGACGCTTCGTGGTCACCGAGCCGCGAGGCCCCGTGGCGATCCCGGTGAACTACGCGGTCCTCGACGGCGACATCATCGTCCGCACCGGCGCGCAGACCAGCCTGGCGACCCGCGCCGGGCAGGCGGTGTCGTTCGAGGTTGACCACGTCGACGAGGCGCTGGCCGCGGGATGGAGCGTCCTGGTCAGCGGCAGCGCACGGGTGGTCACGACGCCCTACGAGCTGGAAACGGTCCGCTCGCTCGGCATCAAGCCCTGGGCCGGAGGCAACC
>Ga0335073_10005724_pt1 | contig 17458 bp, 15 predicted proteins | sample Lox_Sample_22_FD_207093 | JGI IMG/M metagenome (GOLD analysis project Ga0335073, IMG submission 207093) | Soil microbial communities from Loxahatchee National Wildlife Refuge, Florida, United States - Lox_Sample_2.2 | ecosystem: Environmental > Terrestrial > Soil > Wetlands | place: USA...
TACTTGGTCGGCATTGAACCCAAATCTCCGCAAGCGGTGATGCTCCGTTAGGTATTCGGATTCGCGCGCGATTGTCAATCAAGCAAACCGTATCTCCTGCGGCCGATTGCACCGGACGATGCCCGTGCGGGCCTCTGGCCGGTCGTTGATTCAGGAATCCTCAACGTTCCTGGTTGTGCGAGATTCGCGGAAGCTCTACGGTCGATCGCGATTCGGAGGCGCGTTGAGGTTGAGACCAATGAAAGGGCTGATGCGAGCTATCGCGATGGCCGCAGTTGCTGCTTGGTGTTGTGCGGCGCCATTGGCGGGGTAGGCCAGTGCGGACGCGTCTCATTCACCGTCGACACCGATTGATCATCTTATTGTGATCGTGGGCGAGAACCACACTTTTGATAATCTGTTCGGCGCCTACCAACCAATCGCGGGACAGAAGACACTGAACCTCCTCTCCGAAGGCATCATAAAGGCCGACGGTTCGCCGGGTCCAAATTGGATCAGGGCGCAGCAATGGCAGGCAAAGGAGGGCGATAAGTATTCGATTGCTCCAAAGCTGACAGAACCATTTTCGACATTGCCGCAGCCCAACACTACGTACGCTTTCGGCCAGAAACTCGGCGTGCCGGATTCGCGTTTTCCCGCGAATCTTCCCGATGGACCTTTCCCGATTACCAACTACACAGCATATCAGCTCGCCTACACCGGTGATCCCGCTCATCGTCTCTTTCAGATGTGGCAGCAGTTCGACGAAGGCCGTAACGATCTATTTACCTGGGTTGGAGTGACTATTGGCTTCGGCAGCGAAGGTAAGCCAGCGCCGGCTCCATTCACAGACCAAAGCACTAAGCAAGTTTCTACAATATGGATCGCGGCGACGCGCCCGTCTTCAAGTTTATCGCCGATCACTATGCGATGAGCGATAATTTCCATCAGGGAATCATGGGCGGCACGGGTGCGAGTTTTATTTATCTGGGGACCGGCGATATTGCGTTTTACAGCGACGGGAACGGCCATCCCGCGACGCCACCGGCCGCACTGATTGAAGATCCAAATCCGTGGCCGGGATCGAACAACTGGTACAAACGCGACGGCTACCAGAGTGGGTCATATGTGAACTGCGCCGATGCTTCGCAGCCGGGCGTTGCGCCAATCGTGGATTATCTGAAGACTTTGCATCGATCGTCCAACTGCGATCGCGATCATTACTACTTAGTCAATAACTATGGTCCCGCCTACAAAGCGGACGGCAGTCCGGTTGACCTCAAAGCACACCCCTATACGCTTCCGCCACAGACGCTGCCCAATATTGCCGAAGTTCTGAGTAATGCCGGCTTATCATGGAAATACTATATCGGTGGCTTGAAGCCGGGCGGAGCAAATGATGCTTGGTGTTCGATATGCAATCCGTTGCAGTACAACAAGGACATCATGACTACGCCGCTCAGGAATAATATCCGCGACGTCGCGGATTTCTATCGCGACCTTGACACCGGAAATCTTCCGGCGGTCTCGTTCGTGCGCCCGTATGAACCTTACTCAGGGCATCCGGCAAACTCGAGCATGTCGGCGTATGAGTATTTTCGTCGAGAGCATTGCCAATGCGGTAATCAAACGAAAATCGGTGTTTGCAACGGCGGCGATTTTCGTCACGTTCGATGAAGGCGGCGGCTATTATGATTCCGGCTATATCCAGCCACTGGATTTCTTCGGCGACGGCACGCGCATCCCGATGATGGTAATCTCGCCTTACGTGCGGCCTGGCACGATCGATCATGGTTACGGCGATCACGGGTCGATTTTGAAGTTCATCGAAGCAAACTGGAAACTGTCACCGCTCTCCAGGCGCAGCCGGGATAATCTCCCCAATCCGATCGCGTCGCCGGGTAATCCGTACGTCCCGGAGGATGGCCCGGCTATTGGGAACATGATGACCTTGTTCGATTTCGCTCACCGTCAGCCCACTCCACCGTTGATCCTGCCGGACGGACTTTGAAAGCGATCGTTCGCGGGCTGCGCGGCTACATCATTTGTCAGTGCCGATGCGTTCTAGAGATAACCCAGCCGGCCAGGGCTATGCCGATGTGATGTAGCGGCGGAGTTCCTCGGCCTCGAAACGAACCTCTTCGAGCCGCTGCTTCACGACATCCCCGATGCTGACGATGCCGTAGAGCGAACCGTCCTGGATAACAGGGAGATGCCGGATACGCTCTTGCGTCATCACCTCCATCAGTTCGACGAGTTCATCTCCCGCCGAGCAGGTCTTCACATCCCGCGTCATCAATTGCCCGGCCGTGAGGCTGAGGGCAGCATCGGCAAACTGCGAGAGGCCGCGAATAATGTCGCGTTCGGAGATGATTCCCATCAGGCCGCCGTCGTCGCCGATGACGGGGACTGCTCCGATGCGGTTTTCGGTGAGCACCTTGACGACTCCCGAAATCGTCTCGCGAGCAGTAACCGTCACAACCCGATAGCCTTTGTGTTGCAGGACCGACGAAACTCTGGTTCCCATGTTTCGAGCTCCTGGCGTTGGTCTTAACGATCATTCTTGTCCCAAGTGATGGGATGATGCCAGCATCGCGCGGCCACTAGTCATTTGAGCAGCTGCATAAACTGACCATCAGCGCTCGAACTGCTGCCCCGCTGAAGAGGAATCGGTGCGATGGATTACCTGAAGAGCTTCCTGGTCGAGCCCGGCGCCAAAGTCCGGCTCGGCAAGATCGATCCCTCGTTCAAAGGCAAGCACGAATCATCCGAGAGTGCGGCGGCCGAAATCCAAAAATACGTCGAGCGCATGGGCAAACAACAATATCTGCTCTATGCGGACGGCGACCGGTCATTGTTGATCGTTCTGCAGGCGCCCGACGCCGCCGGCAAGGACGGCGTGATACGCCACGTCTTCGGCGCGATGAATCCGCAGGGGACGTTTGTCCAGGCCTTCAGACAGCCGACCAAAATCGAAGCTGCTCATGATTTTCTGTGGCGAGCCCATCTGCATGCGCCAGCCAAGGGCGAAGTGGTCATTTTCAACCGCTCGCATTACGAAGACGTGCTAGTGGTGCGGGTGCACAAGCTGACGTCAAAGGCCGTCTGGTCGAAACGCTACGAGATGATCAACGATTTCGAGAAGACGCTGGTGACGAATGGTACGCGGATTCTCAAGTTTTATCTCCACATCAGCCCCGAGGAGCAGCTCGAGCGCTTCAGGAAGCGGCTCGAAGATCCGTCGCGGCATTGGAAGATCAGCGAGAGCGACTATGCCGAACGTGAATTATGGCCCGCTTACGCCGAGGCGTTCCAGGACGCGATGGAAAAGACCAGCACCAAATATGCGCCATGGTTCGTGATTCCTTCAAATCACAAGTGGTTTCGCAATCTCTCCGTGTCAGCGATTGTGTCCCATGCCATAGAGGACATGGATTTGAAGCTGCCGCCGGCCAAGGTGAATATCGCAGATATTCGGCGCAAGTACCACGCTGCGGTCGCTGAGCAAAATGACCATAGTGGCAATCGGCCAAAGGCCGCACGCAAGAAATAGGAGGACTAACCCGTCCAATCGATGAATGTGACACTGGAAAAGCCGCCGCGTAACAAACCTGGAGTCTGGCTCTTCCGTGGCATTATCCCAATCGACCGCGCCGCCGCGATAGGCGATGTACTCGCGGGTTTCACTCTGGCCGCGATGAACGTGCCTCAGGCGCTCGGCTATACGCGCATCGCCGGCATGCCCGTCGTGACCGGACTGTATACGCTGCTATTGCCGCTCATCGCCTTCGCGACCTTCGGGTCATCGCGCTATCTGGTGGTGGCGGCAGACTCGGCCACTGCGGCAATTCTTGCAGGTAGTCTTTCAACTATGGCGCCGATTGCCAGCGCCCATTATGTCGCGCTCGCCGGGATGGTCGCGCTGCTGACCGCCGGATTGCTGCTCCTAGCCCGTCTCTTCAGGCTTGGCTTTCTGGCCGATTTCCTTTCACAAACGGTATTGGTCGGCTTTCTGACCGGCGTGGGATTCCAGGTGGGAATTGCGATGCTTGGCGATATGCTTGGTGTCCGCGTCGGATCCAGGAACACCGTCGTCCAGTTCGTACAGGCGCTTCGCGGTTTGCCGCAAACGCATGTGCCCACACTCTGCCTGGCAGCCGCCACCGTTCTGATCATCGTGCTCATCCGCAACTTGGCTCCACGGATACCGGGAGCATTTTTCGTGGTCACCGGAGCGATCGCCGCAAGCGCAGCGTTCGGCTTCGCCGGACACGGGATTAAGCTGATCCAGGATGTCACCGGAGGCCTTCCGCCGATCCACTGGCCAGACATAACCTTACACGAGATTCCGACGCTATTTCCGGTCGCAGGCTCCTGCTTTCTGATGATCGTCGCGCAAAGTTCGGCGACCTCCCATGCTTACGCTTCGCGTCACCGGCAAACACTCAACATCGACGCGGACCTAGTCGGCCTCGCCGCGGCCAATATCTCGGCAGCACTCACAGGCACCTTCGTGGTTAATGGCAGCCCGACGCAGACAGCGATGGTCGAAAGTTCGGGCGGGCGCAGCCAAATCGCCCACCTGACCACTGCGGGAATCGTGGCCGTGATACTCCTCTTTCTGGCGGGCCCGCTCCACTATCTGCCGCGTTGCGTACTTGCTGCTGTCGTTTTCACGATCGCGATCAAACTCGTCGACCTGCGTGGGCTTCGTGACATCTGGCGTGAAACCCCAAGCGAATTCGGGTTGGCTTTGATTACTGCCGCAGTGGTCGTGGTAATCGGGGTCGAACAAGGCATCCTGCTGGCCATGGCGCTGTCGTTGCTCCGGCATCTTCGCCACAGCTATCGGCCCTACACCGCGGTACTGATCGACGACGAGGGCTACTGGCGGCCGACCCCGGCTGTCCCGGGCACGATGAGCGGACCGGGGTTGATTATCTTTCAGTTCGGCGCGGACCTTTTCTACGCGAATGCCAACCGTTTCGTCGCCGACATTCGGAGCCTTATTGACGGCGCCGCAACGCCGGTCAAATGGCTGGTCGTGGATGCGGCCGCGATCACCAGCATCGACTATTCAGCCTCGAGCGTCTTGCGCGATGTCCGTCAGGACCTGGGCAGCCGGCATGTGGGCCTCATTCTTGCGCGTGCGGAACCCTCGCTCCGCTCTCATCTGGAGCATCATGGCTTGATCAGCGTCATCGGTGCCGATCATATCTTTTTTACTTTGCGCGAAGCGCTCGCCGCGATAAACGAGCAGCGCATTAGCCCGGAGTGATTTCCGACAGCCGCGCCTCGCCGGATTTCTCTTGCTTTCGGCTCATAGTGATGCGAGTTGTTGCGTCGAGGCTTGTTCATCATGGCTACGACCAAACCTATGCTCGAAGGCTACCGGGTACTTGACTTCACCCAGGTTCTGGCAGGTCCGACCACCAGCCGCTACATGGCGGAAATGGGGGCCGAGGTCATCAAAATCGAATTCGCACCAGCTGGCGATATTTCGCGAGGCGTGCCCTACCTCCAAGATGGCCGTAGTGGTTACTACGTTCAGCAGAATCGCGGAAAGCGGAGTCTCTGCCTCGACCTCAAGCATCCCGGCGCCGCGGCGATTATCAAAGAGTTGATCCCGAAGGTTGATATATTAGTTGAAAATTACGCACCGGGCGTAATCGGGCGGCTGGGCTTTGCTTATGAGAATGTGAAGGCTCTCAATTCGAAAATAATCATGTGTTCGATTTCCACGTTCGGCCAGAAGGGTCCACTCGCCGAACGCCCGGGATATGACTTCATTGGATGTGCCTACTCGGGTGTGCTGAGCATGATCGGCGAAGCCGGCCATACGCCGTCGCTGCCGCAGGTCGGCGTCGGCGACATAAGTACCGGGGTTCATGCGTTGAGCGCGATTCTTGCCGCCCTGCTCCATCGCGAACGCACCGGCGAGGGGCAATACGTCGAGACTTCGCTGCTCGACTGCTACTTCAGCTACAACGACTTGACCGTCCAGACCGCGAGCTTGAGCAAGGGAAAAGTTCTGCCGAGGCGCAACGGGTCACATCATTTTGGCGTCGCCCCGCTGGGAGTATTCAATGGCAAACGCGGCGGCATCTTGATCATGGCCAGCACCGATCATCAGTTCGGTTATTTGTGCCAAGCGATGGGCCGTCCTGAAATACACACCGACAAGCGGTTTTTAACCAACGCGGACCGGATGGCGAATGTCGATGAGCTCAAGCGCATAATCCAGGACTGGTTCGACGCCACGAGCGAAGACGAGGTGTTCAGGCTACTCGAAGAGTATCGGGTCCCCTACGCGCCGGTCCTGGCGATTGAAGAAGCAATGGCGCAACCACATTTGCGCGACCGCGAGATCGTAAGAAAGTATAAAGATCGTTTTCTGGGGGAATTCGATATTCCCGGCTTCCCACTGCGGTTCTCGGCCTATCCGCGTCATCCAGACCTCGACGCTCCCACGCTCGGCGAGCACAATCACGCACTTCTTGAAGAGTATCTCGGTTATTCGGCGCAGCGGATTGCTGAGCTCGAAGCCCAAGGCGTGCTACATCGCGGCCCGCGTTAAGGGAGTGGATGGCGGCTTGATGGTATCGCATTTCAGCTGGTTGCAGGAGGAGAGATAAACTAAGCTTAAGGGCGAAAATATGTATCGCCTAATACACTTCGCGCCTCATCTTGGCGTGGTACTCATTGTCGCCGGCATCGGGCTTGTGGTGTTCCAGATGACCCGCTCACCACATACTTGTGACGAATGCCAGCATAGGGGTGGCCCGATCGGCAAACTTGATCCAACGATCTCAACTACGTATTTGGGTTTGTTACTGATCGCAATCGGAATCGCTCTCTTGATTGGGGCTGCTACCGCTACCGTTTAGAAATTACTGACTCACCGAATCACGAACTAAGGCATCACGCCGGTCTTCAGAAGGCTAAGTGTAAGAACCTCCGGGAGAAGTGACCAATGGAATACGACTTCATTTCAGCGGATTGTCACATCGACTTAATCTGGCTGCCCCCTGATCTTTTTACCGCAAACGCGCCGGCAGCGTTGAAAGATCGCATGCCCTACGTCGCGGAAGGGCGCAAGGGCATGCAGTGGGTCGCGAACAATGGCGCCAAGTTCGGCCTAGTCAATGGGATGGGCTCGGCCGGGCGCGAATACGTCCCCGGTGAAATCCATCGCTCTGATCGTATGGCTTCGACGGGCCTGTACGACGACGGACGCAAAGGGGTTCGGCGCCTAACCGACCCTGAGTTGCGTCTCAAGGATCAGGAACGCGACGGCGTTCAGGCCGAAGTGCTCTACGGCGTCCTGGGCGCGAGCATGCGGCTCAAGGATGACGAAGCCGCCACCGAGATGTTGCGTATCTACAATCAATGGCTTGGCGGCTTCTGCCGGACGCATCCTGACCGCTATGCAGGTCTCGCCTCGATTCCAAGTCACGATATTGGCGCGGCAGTCGCTGAAATTAAACGGGTGGCCAAGGACGGAGTTCTGCGTGGGATCGATATTGCCAACCGTCCCGATATCCCGCCGTTCTGGGACCCATGCTGGAATCCGCTATGGGATATTGCAGAAGAGGCGCAATTGCCGGTGCATTTGCACACCATCGGCGGCTCAATTCCGGACTTTAGAAAACTCGAACACAAGGTCGGACGCGCAGCATTCGCGACTGCGATTTCGAGTTTTCAGATGTATATGTCGATCCCGCTGATGGCGACTATTTTCGCCGGCGTGCTGGAACACCATCCCGGCCTCAGGATGGTAATCGGGGAGAGTGGCATCGGATGGATTCCTTATATTCTCGATCACATGGATCTCGAATGGGAAGACCAGTTCAAAGATCTGGATCTCAAGATGAAGCCGAGTGACTATTGGCGGCGGCAGTGCTACGCGACCTATCAGAGCGATCGTATCGGCATCAAGTTGCTTGACGAGATCGGCGAAGACAACATTATGTGGGGTTCCGATTTCCCGCACCCAGACGGCATCTGGCCCGATTCCCAGGAATATATTCAACGCGAGTTGGGGCATCTGCCGGCGGCGACGCGTCACAAAATAGTTTGCGGTAACGCCGCGAAACTCTACGGCTTCGTCCAGTGACCAGGAAGGCTGACAATAATTGGGTAAAGCAACCAGGCTTTTACTGGAAGCACTTGAACTGAGTCAAAAAGAATGACCGTTGGGCGGAGCAAACTTCCGCCCAACGAATACTTACCAATTTCGTGCGTCACTTCGTGGCCAGGGCGGCCGCAGAGTTGCTACTACTTGGGGGCGCGGACCGAATCGGCCTTGCGGCGTTCACTCTTGGCACGCAGTGCTTCGTCAGCTGCCTTGATCGTCAGCGCTTCATAAGCAAGCCCGGCATCCATGATCAAGTTGGATTGGCGCTTCAGCCATTTGTTGACAGCGAGCTTGCTCCATCGGATTGCCCAAGTCGGGCCATCGGCGAGTTCCTGCGCGAGTTCCTTGGCCGCGGGCAATACTTGATCCGGTGGAACGGCATAGTTCACCAGGCCAATCCGGGCAGCCTCGGCGCCGGTGATGATATTCCCGCGCATCAGATATTCTTTTGCCCGATGCGGCCCGATCAGCAACGGCCAGATCACGGCTCCGCCGTCGCCGGCCACGACGCGCATCTTCACATGCGTGTCAGCTATCTTTGCAGTTTCTGATGCAATCGTAATGTCGCACATCAGCGCCAGTGTTGCGCCGAGCGAAAAAGCATCGCCATTGATCGCGCCGATAATCGGCTGCTCGACGTCAAGAAAGTTCTGGACGATACGTCGCCCATTGGAGGTTTGATGACGACCATGATTACGGCGCGAGGGTTTCGGATCGCGCGCCATCTCCATTTCTTTCGGATTCAAGAAGACATTCCCAACGCCAGTCAGGATAATCGCGTTAACGTCATGGTCGGCAGCGAGGTCCGTCCAGATTTCCTCAACTTCGTGATGGACCTCGTAACTGAAATACTCGGGCCGCTTGATCGTCACGGTCGCGACGCGATCCGTCACGTTGATATCGAGAAAATCGTAGTTGTAATTCATCGGCCGCAGCCTCCGTTAATCTCTGATGAGGCATACCACCGAAGGACGTTCATCGCCAAACCGAGCGCCAACTGTACGGGCGCCATTCTCACCGCGGAATAAGATTAGCGCTGCGGCGCGCGACTAATGAGCGTAGTTACTGAGTGGGACACTGCCCCTGGTTTTGCAGGATGATCGCCAAGTCAGCGTCGTCGGTTAAGCCATCGAGATTAATGTCGGCCCAACTGGAAAGTCCGCTGGATAGCGCTTCAAGCGTTGCCCATTCCGCGACATCCAGATAGTTCACGACACCGTCGAGATTGACATCACCCGGGCAGGCCGGCTGCGATGCGAGTAGCTGGTTAAGCTGTGCGCTCAAAGCATTGTAGTTCCGTAGCTGCTGCCGAGTGAGCTTGCTTCCAGACGCCAGCAGGTCAGAATCGGCGGTATCGAGCTTCGGCACCGGAACATTCTGATTGATCTGATAGAACTCCGTACTTGAGCTGTTGGCACACGAATTCGAGGCCGCGTCATACCCTTCATAACTATTGATTACTAATTTGTAGCGGTTGTTGCGTATCGCGACGGCCTCTAGTGGATAGATGTTGTCGGAAATCGTCTGGCTGTGATCGTGCTGCCAGATGGCAACGTCGCAGCACAACGCCAATCCTTCCGGCGGGATTCCAGCGGTGCTAGGGTCTGTGGCTCCCGCGCCCCACCATACCCCATTGTTGTCCTCGCACACCCCTTTGGTCGGAGCGATTTGTGTGCACGTGGTTGTATTGTATACGCAAGGTCCGTTAATAGCGCCATTGGCGTGGAGATTTGTGCCGATTTGCGTGAAGTTTGTTTTCCGGATGCTCGACTGATCAGGATTCCTAAGGTACGGAAGCATCGTCTGAGCATCGACGGTCCGTGGTACATCCTCATGTACGTTGACACCCGCGAGTTCACCGAAGAGCTGGTAGAAATCGACGATGTTGACCATCGCTTTTACCACTCGGCCGGGTTGATTAACTGCCGGTCCCGCGACAATTCCCGGAACCCAGACGCCAGTCTGATAGACACTGGATTTCGAGCGACTGGGATCGAATGGAACTTTGACGGCGGCGCCGTTGCTACCATTGTCGGCGACGATGATAACGTCGGTGTTGGTTTGCTTCGGGCGGTAAACTAATTGGCCGCTTGGAGTAACTGTCGCCAGTCCGGTCGCTACCAAAAGCTGTCCTACTTCGTAATCGAGCGCCTCTTCCATCTGGTTGGTGATGGTTCTCTGGTCAATGGCATCAGCACAGTCGAGATTGCTGGTATCCGCCTCTCCAGGAGGCAGCGTTTGACTAGGTGGCTGCATGACGGGGAGATGGGCCGAGGCAAAATCCACGCTAACCATCCACGGCTGGTTCTTCGGCTGCTGATTGATCCAGGCGACCGCCGCATTAACTACCTGCACACCGCGGAAGGTCCGCGCACTGAGATCAGTCGGTGGTACCTGCACGACCGATCCATTATCGTTGATGACTAACGGTGACACGTAATGTCCACTAAGAGTGGAAAAGTTGATATACGCTGGCGGCGGGTTGGTACATGATTGATTGGGATTGAAGATGCCACCGCTATCTCGGCATACCCTTCCCGGCGCTTCCTCCCCGGATTTCGTAACCACTGCGCAGGTGCCGTCACCCGCATAGCAGGCACCCGTATCTGCACCGCCATCGTTAGCGTCGCGCACAAAGCCACAGGACCAGGTGCCGGGCGGCGAGACTCCGCCGGCGGTAGTGTCAATCGACGAGGGGTCACCGGTGGCGTCGAGCCAGCCATTGAAGTACGTGAAACCGAGCGCCTGCACCATACCCAAGCCGTAGGGATTGTTGCCCTGGGTACCTAGATGAAACTTACCGAAGAGGGCACTTGTATAACCGCGTTGCTGGAGCAAGATGGGTGCAGTCGTCTCGTTAGGATTCACCATGAAGTTGGCAAGATCATCGTTGCCAATCGCAGTGTAAACGTTTGTGCGGAACGGGTAGCGGCCGGTGTAGAGCGCCGCGCGCGAGTTCGAGCAGGCGGGCATGGCCCAGACGTTGTGGAATTTAATCCCCGCCTTGGCGATGGCATCAAGATTTGGCGTAGCCGCCGGAGTCGTGCCGCCGTATCCGAACAGCTTAAACTGGTCGATACCGGCATCGTCCATCAGAATCAATAGAATGTTCGGCGGCTGACCAACCGCCGCGACCGGCTCTGAGATTGCTCCAATGGAGACCAGAGCAAGCAAAAGTGGAAAGATGAACGGCTTGGACGGCGTCACCCAAAGACGCGACCACAGCGATCGCAATGTCCAGCCCGTCAGCGCCACGACCCACCCCCCTCGAGGACCGTTACGAATTTATCGATTTTGGATTATCCGCGAAGCGAACAATCCTCGCGAGATTTGGTGCAGCCGTTTTTCATCCGATAACCGGAAAATACGGTCAGGATTGTCAGCGGCAGGGAGGTTCCGTCTGGCCGGCCTATTAGCGAATCGGCAAATGGCCTATTTATGCAGCTCAACTGGCGGGGTCGGCTGGCTCAACCGCGAGGTGATTTCCTCGTCGGTCATGTCATAGAGCCGTTCCATCCCGTCCATCATCGGCTTGCCCGAGTTCGGTGGTGGCTGCTTAACCTTGCCGCCCTGGCTGTCGAATGCGGGCGGGTTCCTGTAGCGCCGCAAATCGGAAGGCATGATGCCGGCGAGCTGCACGACTTCAGGATCAATCCATGCGTCAGCGTCGATGGAATTGCCTTCTGACGTTGAGAATTCGAGGTTGATCCCTTCGGGCGCTGCGAGATAGATCGATTTACAGAAGCCGTGGTCAAGCGGGCCCATCACCCAGTAGCCATGTGAACGCACACGATCGCGCATCGCCAGCAAATCCGCTTCGGTGTCGACATTGAGCGCGACATGCTGCATCACGCCCGCGGCCACTGGCATCGCCGGCGAACCGGCATGGGAAACGCCCTTAATTCCTTGAATTTCGCCAATTTCCTTCGACTGGACGAAGGCGATCGATGAGCTGTTGCCCAACTTCAGGAAGCCATGGAAGGTGTTCTCGACCCCGTGCATCCAATAAAGGGCGACCAGTTCCATCCCCACGACCTGAGTATAAAACTCGATCTGGCTCTTGATGTCCTTCGTGCAAATCGCGAGGTGATGAACTCCGTTCGGCAGACCCATGACATCGTCCTCCGTATGAAAATTGACTTCTTTGCTTGATTAGCTTATCGCATTTTGCACTTATCCCATTTCTACTTCTATTGAAAGCTCCGGTTCAGGGAGAGGTGGCACGGAGCAAGACCAGCTTCCCGTTGTCGAAAGGGACCTGAGTGACGGGAGTGAGCCCTGAAGTGCGCGTGCTCGCGCGAGCCCAGGCTTGGGCGGGGACGATCACGTAGCCACTGGAAGGAGTGGCTAGTGGGCGCGGCAAGGGAGGAGCGCAGCGATCGAGATAGAAAACCAGCGGCTCGATCGCATCCTGAAAGCCAAAAGTATAGAGTGGCGCGCCGGCTGTCGTAAGCTGATTTATTTGAGCCGCCGCCGCTCGATACGATTTGACTTGCCCAGTGTCGCCGGACGACTCGCCAGCGAAGCCCTTGGAGGGCCATCGGAAGAATGCGCGCAGCGTGAATGGTGCACCGCATCCGTGAAGTTCATAGGCAGGGATATAAAGGAAATTCGCAGTGGCGAGAATCAGGCATGTAGCCACGGCGGTACGATAGACGAGAACTCCGCGCGGCGTGCTGAACCATGGAATGACGCGAACGACAATCCACCACGAAAGCAGGAAAGCGGCAGCGGGCCATAGCGGCAACAGATAATCGCGCCGCTTGTATGCGGCCAGGTTGAAAAAGACGACAGTGACGGTCCAGAAGAGCGCGAGAAAGCGAGCGGCGCTCCCCGCACTCTCGCTGTTGGCAGGTAATGCTACAGGTTGTAGCGGCTCGGCGGTGACTGGCTGCGACCGAACGCGGGGAGGAACCAGAGCGATAACCACCGCTATCGGGACGAACAGGCTGAGCGGAAGCGAATTGAGCAGCAGTGGCGTCAGGTAATACGATCGGCGCATAGCGCCGAGACTCCCGAAGAAGCGGCCGAAGTTTTCACTGCCAATCTGAAGATGCAGGAAGTCGTAGCGGCGGCCAATCAGGCAAGCCAGATACCAGCTAGAGGCGATCGCGCCGCCAACGATCAAAGGGCCGGGCTTGAACAGAGCTTTTAGTGCAGCCCAATTCCGTTCGATTGCGAGAAAAAGCAGGATTGCAGCGCCAGGAAGGATCGCGCCCACCGGTCCTTTGGCGAGCACCCCGAGTCCCATCGCGATCGCAAATAGATAGTGACGTAGGATGCGGCGAGAAGCACCCGCGGAATCGCGATCGAGTGCGAACCACCAAAAGAACGCATACAGCGAGAGCGTCTCGCAAAAGGTCAGGGTCATGTCGACCAGGCCGATCCGTGCCTGACTGACATACTGATAGGAGCCGCAGAGGATCAGCCCAGCGAGTATCGCGCCGCGCAAGCCGAGCAGGCTCGCCGCAAACGCCATCGTAAGCATCGCTCCGCCGATCGCATAAAGAGCCGAAGGCAAGCGAAGATTGAATGACGTCGCGGTTTCTTCATGCAACAGATCAGCAAGGCCGGTCGCCGTCCAGTGATAGAGCGGCGGCTTGTACATCGGAATGGTGCAGTTATCGAGTGGAAACAGCAGCCTGTGGTCCTCGACCATCTGCTGGACGTAGACCGCCATCGCGGCCTCGCTTCCGCCACATACGTCGCTGGCGCCGAGCCGGTTGAGGGTCAGGATCGCGAGCAGCAGAGTGATTCCGGCAAGGGGGAGCGCACGCATAATGGTGCGCGTCGATGAGGTCACAGATGACTTACCGCTGTTGGCGAGCGGACACGGGTCGACGAAATCGCGAAAACTGATGTGGCTGATTCGCGGGCAACCGGAAGCGCATCATGCGGCCGCAGCGGCGTAGGCGAGAACATCTTCGATAGTGCCGTCGGATGGAATCTCCAACACGTGATGACTATGCCACATCGCGTAGAACAGCAAGCTCCAGGCGGCCTGATGGTATCTTTTCAGGTCGGCGAATGCCCATGCCACATCTTCGCGAACATTAGCCTTACGGAAAAGCTCACGGATACCCGGCTGACGGGCCACCAATTTCTCGATTAGCGGCCGGCGTGCAGCTATCCATTCACCGACGGGCGGGTTGAAGCCGAGTTTCTTTGCGTAAGGCTCTGCTGCCGGGACATTGGTTGCTAACCAATCACGGAGCATGCGCTTGGCCATTTTGGTCGTGGCCTTCATATCGTCGGGAAGACGGAAGGCAAAGTCAGCAACGACGGGATCAAGAAACGGGGTGCGTCCTTCAAGGCCGTGGGCCATCAGGCAGCGGTCGACCTTGATCAGCAGATCGTTGGGCAGCCATTCGGCGCAATCGACCGCCTGCAGCGTCTGGACGAGAGTCCGATCAGCCCGCGACTGCTCTCTTTCAACGAGACTCAATCCGTCACGCCATCCGTTGAACACCGCGCTGAGATGGACCAGGCCATCGAATTCGCCGCGTGATCGAGCTTTGTGCGTAAACAGACCCCAGAAACGGCGGGCGCGATAGTAGCGGCTGTAGCCACAGAAAATCTCGTCGCCCCCCTCACCGGTGAGCACCACCTTCACATGATCTTTGGCCGCCTTCGCCAATAGATAGGTAGGCAGGGTGGCAGCGTCCGTGGTCGGATCATCAAGGGCAGCAGCGACACTTGGCGCGCAATTCCAGAAATCATGCTCGGTCATCTCGACCACATGATGATCTGCGCCGACTGTATGAGCGACCCGGCGCGCATCGCTGCTTTCGTCCGCTGCCGCAGTTCCGGGAAATCCGGCGGTGAAGGCGATGAGCGGTTGCGCGGAGAATCGCGCCATCAACGCAGCCAGCGTGGATGAATCGACGCCACCTGAAAGGAACAAGCCGTAGGGCACGTCGGCGCGCAGGTGATGCTCCACCGTGTCAGTCAGAACCTTATCGAGTTGCCGCAATGCATCGTCATAATTCGTTGCAGGCGACGACCCTTGGCTGAGCGGCAAACGGCGTCGGCGCTCGATGATCCGCCCGTCCTCAACGACGACGATCTCGCCGGGCAGCAGGCGCTGGATGTCAGAGAAGATCGTTTCCCGGCCGGTCGTGAACTTTAGTTGCAGCAGTTCCGACCGAGCTCGCGCACGAAATGATCGCTTGGCCAAACCCGCTCTCAGCAACGCCTGGGGTTCGGAGGCGAACGCAAAGCAATCAGGTGCTTCAGCATAATAGAGTGGCTTAATTCCGAATGGGTCGCGGGCAAGCGTCAGGCGGCGATTCGCAGGATCATAGATAGCGATCGCGTACATCCCGCGCAGCGTTGCGGCAAAGCCAGTTCCTTCACGCCGATAGAGATGCAGTGGGACTTCACAATCCGACCCAGTGCTGAAGCTGACGCCGCAAAGTTGACGACGCAATTCGGGATCGTTGTAGATCTCGCCGTTAGCGACCAACACGGCGCCGCCGCTTTCATACAAAGGTTGATCGCCGGTCTTGAGATCGACGATCGCCAACCGCGTATGTACGAGACCAACGGGCGGCGAAACATATCTGCCGCTCCCATCGGGGCCGCGATGGGCCAGTGCATTGATCAGACAGTCGAGGATAGCTGAATCGGGCGGGCGCCCGTCACGCATCATCACACCGGCAATACCGCACATACTGTTGAGTGAAGCCTGCCTCCAACGAAAGTCTGACTGAAAACGGTGGCGAGGGCGAGCCTAGACCGCGCGAGGCCACAGCCCCCGTGTCAGCGCGAGGGGGGACGATAGCGTATTAGCAAGTTTATTGCGCTGGCGCGGGAGTGCGGCCTTGGAGTTCCAGCAACCGGGTGTTGATGCGCTCGGACCAATAGTTCATAGCGTTTTCGGCGTCACCCCATTGCCATTGTGCGGCCGTGCTCAGAGCGATTCCTCCTGAGCGTTGATCGATCGCGCCTGCGAGAAACTCGCCTGTCCCACCATCGACTGCTTTCATCTCCGCTTCTGCCGATCCGACGAAAGCGTAGCTTCCGGTCGCCAGCGACTGCACGCTGTTAAGCAGCCGTGCCTGGGGGACGACTACGGAAATCGACCGCAACACCGGCGTCGCAGTAGTCGCATTAATCAATGCGACGTAAAGCACCAGCACGTCCGGCCCCGGCTGACCGACCATCGTGAAGTTTTTCTGCAAGGTCTGCTGCAACTGATTGTGGAAATAAGTGACAAGCTTTTGCTCGTCTTCGATTGATTCCTTAGAATCCGTTTTATCCCAGTATTGCACTGGTTGCAGCATTATCTTCGTGTACTTGCTCCACTGCGCGTCAGGATTGATGTACACCAACGCCGCCTGCCCCTCTTTGCCCGGGTGGAGCAGAGATGCATTATTGCCAAAGAACTGACTGGCTGCAGGAGGAAGCTGGCCGTTCTTCATCTCCTCCGCGACTCCTGATTTACTCTCCACTGTTTGCGAGCAGCCGCTCAGTAGATTCGCAAGCGCGATTCCGCTCACGACCGCGACTAATCCAGCAACGGTGATCCTTGCAAGAGAGAACTTTTTCATCGCGGCATTCCTCATGATCGCAGGGGAACCATCAGTTGGCTATAGTACCGATACGAGTTCCGAGCTCGCCGGTCGGTGATTATCGAATCTTGGGTTAGAAATTTGAGGACGAATTCTGATCTGCGGCCTTCACCATGTTCTGTGGAATCCAGGCCTGCACACCGAAGTATTGTGACATGTATGCGGTCGCCTGGTCGGCGGTCTTCTTCGCCAAGTAGCCCATGCCTGAGGTGTAGTTCTTGGTTGCCCCTGCAGCCAGATTCGCCCCGAGTGAAGCCGCCGCCGCCGCACCGCCAACGGCGGCACCAGCTGGCGCTGTAAAGGCCGCTCCCGGCATCGAGCCGCTATCTGCATGGGTACTGAAGTTCATAATCTGCTGCGCGTTACCCGCGACCATCTGATAGACCTGCACCTGGGTATCAAGGGTCGATTGCCCGACTCCCAGCCCGATCACCATACGGCGCAACTTATTGCCTTCATTGATCGCTGTGAACTGACCGTCCACGATCAGGACGTTGTCGCCTGACACTTGCTGCCCGCGCGGGATCTGCGTCGCTGTAAACCCGAGAGCCTGCAGTTCGCTGACCATCGCGCCGGCTAAATCGTTAGCCGTCTCTTCGGCAAGCTGCTGGGCGCTTTGATCCTGTTCGGCTTCGGAACTGGTCATGCTCCTGTAAGTCTTCTGCAAGAAGCCCTGATTTAAGGTGACGTCCTGCGAAGTCACGGCGAACGGATATACATACACGGTGGTCGGCCGGTTCGAGCTTACGGGTAGCCCGTTAGCTACGGG
>Ga0335073_10005725_pt1 | contig 17457 bp, 14 predicted proteins | sample Lox_Sample_22_FD_207093 | JGI IMG/M metagenome (GOLD analysis project Ga0335073, IMG submission 207093) | Soil microbial communities from Loxahatchee National Wildlife Refuge, Florida, United States - Lox_Sample_2.2 | ecosystem: Environmental > Terrestrial > Soil > Wetlands | place: USA...
GATGGTGCCTGCCAGTTCGCGGGCGGCTCCTCGCCCGGAGCGGGCCCGGAACCGCTCACGCGACCCGGGCGCGCCGCCGACGCGGCAGCGCCGCGGCGACGCGCCGCGCAACCTCGCGTCCGCCGGCCAGCGCGTCTCTCCGCTCGGACAGCGCGAGCACCGACGGCAGCACGAGCAGCACGCCGCCGAGCGACACCGACAGGTCGACCAGCGTCACCAGCCCGAAGTCCCGGAGCATCGTGATGCTCGACAGCGCGAGCACGCCGAACCCCGCGATCGCGGTGATGCCGGATGCCAGCACCGCTGACCCCGTGAACCGGTAGGTCCGCGCCAGCGCCTCGGCCGGGTCAAGACCCGCGCGCCGCTCGGCCCGGAACCGCTCGGACAGGAGCACGCTGAACTCGGTCGAGATCGCGATCACAAGCGCCCCCAGCGCGGCCGACATCGGGTTGAGCGGGATCCGGGTCGCGAACAGGATCAGCGATGACCACCCCGTCGCCAGCGCGATCGGCACCAGGGGTACGAGCGCCCGCCTCGCCGTCCGCAGCACGAGCAGCAGCACGAGCGCGACCGCGACGAGGCCGGCCGCCAGCATCAGCATGCGGCGCCCCGACGACGACAGCGACGCGTCGGCCTGCGCCGCGAGCACGGGCAGGCCGGCGAGCTCGGCGCTCACCCCGGGCGGGGGATGCAGGTGTGCTCGCATGTAGTCGATCTCGCGCTGCTGGCGAGACAGCGGCATCAGTCGGATGCCGAACGCCAGCGTCGCTTCGCGGTGGTCCGGCGTGATCACGGCTTGCGAGAAGTACGGCGGCACGGCCGCCAACAGGCTCGAGATCAGCCCCGCGTTCAACGATCCCGTGCACGAGCCGGCATTCGCCTGGCTGCCCGAGCAGAACAGGTCGGGCAGCGACAAGGCTGGGCACAGGGCCGCGCTTGCGCACCCCTTCGACTCGACATACCCGAAGTGCGCCAGCAGCGTGTTCTCGTAGTCGACCATCCAGCTGATCGTCTTCGGCGTCGCGACGTTGTTCGACTTCACGAGCACGTCGATCTCGCCCGACACACCGGTCACGCGCTCGAGCGTCCGCAAATCCTTGAGCGCCGGCATGTTCGAGGGCACGAGCTTGGTCACGTCGGACTGGACCGGCATCTGGGTGTCGGCCACCCAGCCGGCCGCCGCCAGCACGAGGCCGACGGCCAGGACGCGACCGGGACGGCGTACCGCCCCCGCCACCGCGCCTCGCGCGACCCGGCCAACCCGTGACGAGATCGCACTCCGACCCTCGCCGAGGATCTCGCCCGCTCCGCGCGCCGACGCGCCGACGACGCCGAGCGATGGCGGGCTGGGACGCGGAACCCGGGCCGGAACCGGAACCGATCGCCGGCGTCGCCACAGCACCATCGCCGCCGAACCGGCCGTCAACGCGCACGCGAGCGCAATCGCGATGCCCACGATCAGCAGCTCGCCGAACCCGCGGACCATCGGGACCGGCGACAGCAGCAGCGCCAGGAATCCCGCCGCTGTGGCCAGTGCGGCGGTCGCGATCGTCGGCGCGGCCGTGGCCGCCGCCTGAGCGACGTCGCCGCCGGCCTCCTCGGCCCGCGACTGGAACTGGATCGCGTAGTCGACCGCCAGCCCGATCAGGATCGGCAGGACCGCGATCGAAGCCATCGTCAGCGACCCGCCAAGCAGCGACACGACCCCGAACGTGATCCCGACCGCGGCCAGCGCGATCCCCAGCGGCAACAGGCGCGGCCGATTCCGGAACACCAGAAGCAACACGACCCCCATCACCACAAGCGCCGCGGCAAGCAGCCCCGCGACCCCACCGGTGATCGTCGAGGCCAGGTCGTTGGTGACGACCGGGACGCCGGAGACCGTGTACGTCCCGTGATAGGCCGAGCGGAACATCGGCATCTGCACCGCCTGCTTGATCCATTTGATCGCCTGGGCCTGTTGCGAGGGCGTCAGCGACGCCTTCAGCCGGACTTGGATCAACGCCGAGTTGGCGGTCGGGAACAGGTAGGCGAACCGCGCCTTGGGCTGGTTCACGCCCCGCGTCTGGTCGAACACGATCTCCGGGATGAACTGCGGATCGTCGATCTTCGGCTGACCCGAGATGCCCGAGTTCAGGTACATCTGGAGCAGGTTCGTCGTCTCCTGCTCCTGGGCGATCTGACCCGCCGCGTTCTCGAGCGTCGTCGCCTTGGCCTTCGACAGGTGCTTTGCCAGCGCGAGCTGGTAGGCGCTTGTCTTGGCGTTTTGGATCGTCTGCTGCGCCGCGCTCGCGATTTGCGCGATCTCGGTGTTGACGGCGGCGACCGCACGGTTCAGGAACGTTCCCGGCCCGTACACGACCTGCGCCGGCCGGGCCTTCGCGAGCTTGCCGCACGGACTCCCCCATCCTCCGTACGGCTTCGCGGACCCCGACGGCGCCGGCGTGAACGCCTCGAGCTGCTGGTTCGCGACGAGCGTCTGGCCGGCGAGACACGCCTCGAGCTGAGAAACCGTCGCGAGGTCCTTGGTCTCGACGAGGTCGGTCAGTGGCTCGCGGATCAAGATGACCACTGGATCGCCGCCGAAGTGCTTGTTGTCGTCGAGGCTCGCCTGGTACGTCGCCGACGAGCTCGAGACGAACGTGTCGCTGCTCGTATTCGGCTGCAGGCGCAGCGCCAGCGCGCCGCCGCCCAAAGCGAGTGCGAGCACGATGCCCAGCGTCACCGCCGGCTTCCTCGCAGCGGCCCGCGCCAGCCGCTCCAACAGCTTCCCCATCATCGCTCAGTCCATCGCGAGCGGGCCCTGCGACTCCCCTGACAGGAACTGTCGGATGAACGGGTTATCGGAGTTGAGCATGTCCTCGGCGGGCCCGGCCTCGACGATCCGTCCCTTCCACAGGACGTTGATGTAGTCGGCGACCCGGCGCGCGCTCATGATGTCGTGCGTGATCACGCAGAACGTCGGGAGATGCTCCTTACCCTTCGCCTTGGCCTCTTCCATCATGTCGCGGTGAATCTCGAGGATCAGCTCGCCGAGCAGCGCCGTGCGCACAGGATCGAGTCCGGAGTCGGGCTCGTCGAACAGCAGAATGTCGGGCTCGAGCACGAGCGCGCGCGCGAACCCGGCGCGCTTGCGCATCCCGCCCGAGAGCTCATTCGGCATCTTCGTCCGCGCGTCGCCGAGGCCGACCTCGCTGAGCCGGCGCATGACGATGTCCTCGATCTCGTCCTCGCCCTTCTCGGTGTGCTGCCGCAACGGGAACGCGACGTTGTCATACAGATTCATCGACCCGAACAGCGCGCCGTCCTGGAACAGCAGGCCGAACTTCTTGCGCATCTCGAACAGCTGCTCGTCGGGCATGTTCGGGACTGACTCGCCGTGGACGAGGATGTCGCCCTCGTCGGGATACAGCAGGCCGACCATGTGCTTGATGCACACGGACTTGCCCGTCCCCGACGGCCCGAGGATCATCGACACCATCCCCTCGGGCAGGCCCATGTTCAGCCCCCGGAGGATCGGTGTCCGCCCGAACGCCTTGTACGTATCGATGAACTCGACGGCGTCGGGCCGTCCCGACGGATAGACCTTGTAGGTGTGCCACTTGTACTCGTCGTCGGACGTGCCCGGGGGCGGACCCGGGCGCGGCGGCTGCTCGTCGACGACCGATACGCGCGACAACGATCCCCGCTCGCCGTCGTGTCCGTTCGCGCCGGCCTGGTCGCTTGCGCCTGACGGCTCTTGATCACCGACCATCGGCGCCGGCTCGTCGCCGCCGTCGTGTCCGGTCCCCTGAGCCGACTCCTCCGGAGCCCAGCCTTCGTGGTCGTCAAACGCCATGTTTCAGCCTCCGATTGGTGCCCGGGGGTTGGCGCCCCAGAAAAGTTGCGTGCCCAGCATTCCGATGAGATGCACTCCGACCAAGTTCAAGACCATCGACTTCGCGGTGGCGGTACCTACGCCTACAGGCCCACCGCTTGCGTTGTACCCGTAATAGCAGCCGACCAGAACGATGAGCGTAGCCATCGCCATCGCCTTTATCAGGCTGAATAAGAGGTCGGGCGGGTTCTGGAACTCCCAGAAGATCAGGAAATACCCCCCGGAGGAGACGTCGCCGATCTGCTGCACGACCGCGATGTAGCTCGCGAGGAATCCGGCCCCGATCGAGATCACGTACACGAACGGCAGCACGAGCCACGCCGCGAGCAGGCGCGTCGCGCACAGGAACGTCATGCCGCTGATGCCCATGACCTCCAGCGCGTCGATCTCGTCGGAGATCCGCATTGAGCCAAGCTCGGCGACGATTCCGGTGCCGACCTTGGCGGCCATCATGTAGCCGAAGGCGAGCGGCGCGAGCTCGCGCAGGTCGCACCACGCCGAGAACACGCCCGAGAACGCCGGCGCTCCCTGCGAGCGCAACAGGTACGCGCCCTCGATCCCGCACGTGAGGCCGACGATGAACACGAGCAGACAGATCACGAGCGCCGAGCCGACGATCAGGATTCCCGCCTGCCGCAAGGCCTCGCCGAAGAACTTGAACACGCGCAGGCGGAACACCTCGCCCACGACCTGCGTCGTGAACTTCGCGATCTCGCCGAAGCTCTCGATCCACTCCTTGGGCGTGACGATCAGGTCGTTCATCTATCTCGGGATCGTGGTGATCTCGGGGTGGGTCGCGAGCAGCGTCTGGGTGAACGCGTAGTTGAACGCGAAGATTCCCAGGAACGCGATGACCACCGCCTGGTTCACGGCGCGCCCCACCCCCTCGGCGCCGCCCGAGGCGGTCATGCCCTTGTAACAGCACACGACCGCGATGATCGCGCCGAACAGCGTCGTCTTCACCACCGACCCCCACAGGTCGGTTGTCTCGGCGTTGTTGAAGAAGGTCGAGAAGAACGGGCCGAGCGGCGCGTGGTTGACGACCGTCGCCAGGATCCCACCAAAGATGCCGAAGATCACCGCGTAGATGTCGAACAGCCCGGTGACGAGCATCAGCGCGAGGAAGCGCGGGACGACCAGGTTCTTGATCGGGTCGACCCCGAGCACCTGAAGCGCGTCGAGTTCCTCGCGGATCTTGCGCGCGCCGAGGTCGGCGGTGATCGCCGTCCCGGCCACGCCGGCCAGCACGATCGCGTCGACGAACGGCGCGAACTCGCGGATCGATGCCAGCACGAAGAACCCGCCGAGGCGGTCGAGCGCGCCGAACAGCACGAGGAAGTTCGCAGCCTGAAGGCCTGGCGCCTCGTACCCGAACGCGATCGTCGAGATCAGCAGCGGGAACCAGCACAGCCTGAGCGCGAACATGAACTGCCCGACGAACTCGGGGCCGTACGGATACGGCGGCCGCACCGCCGACACCAGCGTCTTGCCGGTGAGGATCATCATGTTGCCGACCTCTTCGAGTAGGCCCTTGATGGGCGAGTACCCTCGATCGGCGACGGCTCTGATCAAATCTGCTCTGGCCTCCCGGGTTGCTGCAGTGCCGCCGACGCGGCTAACTGGACAAGCGTACGGCCCCTCGCGCACAGATGCCAAATGGGAACCGTCGCCGCCCGGCACGGCAATTGCTAACTTCGGGCCGCGGTGAGACTAGGGAGAAGTGGTGCGATCTGCGTAGTTTTGGCGACGCTCGCCCTCGCCGGCTGCGGCGGCGGGGCTCGTCAGGACGCGAGCGAGCCGAGCGGGAAGTTCCCGGTCGCCGTGACCACCGCGACCTTCCCGTCCTCTCAGCGCCTGTCCGAGCACACCCATCTCGTGCTCGCGATCCGCAACACCGGCTCGAAGACGATCCCGAACATCGCGGTCACGATCTGCAACGTCACGTGTGCGTATCCGGCGCCCGCGGGCGAGGGCACCGATGCGGCGGCGTTCGCGCAGGATCTCGACCAGGCCGGGCTGGCCAACCCGTCGCGCCCGGTGTGGGTGGTCGACCGGCCGCCCGGCGCCTGTAACGCGGGCTGTCAGCCGGGCTCGGCCGACGGAAGCGGCAGCCCCGGCGGCGCGGTGACGGCCTACTCCAACACCTGGGCGCTCGGCGCGCTCGCCCCCGGCCACACGGCCAAGTTCGACTGGGCGGTGACCGCGGTGGCGCCGGGCCATCACGTCGTCGCCTGGGAGGTCGCGGCCGGCCTCAACGGCAAGGCGAAGGCCGTGCTCCAGGGTCGCGGCGGGCTCCCCCACGGGACGTTCGCGGTCCTGGTCCACCAGGCCCCGTCCGAGTCCTACGTCAACAACAACGGCCAGATCGTCACGACGTCGTCGAGCGCCCCTTAAGGGCCTCGCCGCGCTCCGCAGGCGGCCCCTACTCGTTGCTACTCGCGGCCCAGAGGTTGATACCGCCGTCGCTGGCGAGCCCGTCGATCTCCTCGAGCTCTGCAGGGTCGAAGTCGAGGCGATCGAGCGCGGCGACGTTCTGCTCGAGCTGGCGAACGCTGCTCGCACCAAGCAGCGCGCTCGTGACCCGCGGATCGCGGAGCACCCAGGCGATCGCCATCTGCGCGAGCGTCTGCCCCCGTCGCTGAGCGATATCGTTCAACGACCGCACGCGCGCGAGATTCTCGTTCGAGAGCATTCCCTCGTCGAAGTAGTTGCCGATTCGCGCGCGCGAGTCCTCGGGGACCCCGTCGAGGTACCGGTCGGTCAGCAGGCCCTGCGCGAGGGGCGAGAACACGATGCACCCGACGCCCTCACGCTCGAGGACGTCGAGCAACTCCTCCTCGATCCAGCGGTTGAGAAGCGAGTACGACGGCTGGTGGATGAGCAGCGGCGTGCCCAGCTCTCCCAGGATCAGCGCTGCCTCCTCGGTCCGGCGGGGGCCGTATGAGGAGATCCCGACGTAACGTGCCTTCCCCTGCCGGACGGCCGTGTCCAGCGCGCCCATCGTCTCCTCGAGCGGCGTATCGGGGTCGAACCGATGCGAATAGAAGATGTCCACGTAGTCGAGCCGCATGCGCTTGAGCGACTGCTCGAGGCTCGCCAGCAGGTATTTGCGCGAGCCCCACTCGCCGTACGGCCCCGGCCACATGTCGTAGCCGGCCTTGGTCGAGATCACGATCTCGTCGCGATAGGGCTTCAGGTCCTCCTCGAAGATCCGCCCGAAGTTGATCTCGGCGCTCCCGTACGGAGGTCCGTAGTTGTTGGCCAGGTCGAAGTGGGTGATCCCGAGGTCGAACGCCCGGCGGATCATCGCCCGGCTGTTCGCGAGCGGCCGGTCGTCGCCGAAGTTCTGCCACAGTCCCAGCGTGATCGCCGGGAGCTTGAGACCGCTCCGGCCGCAGCGGCGGTACGGCATGCGGTCGTAGCGACCCGGGTCGGGGACGTACGCCTGCCAGCCGAGTTCGGGGTTGAACGGCACGCGGCGAGTATTTCACGTGGGCGTTTGTCCACGTGCTGCGCCCAATTTGGACATCCGGATAATGACGCGGCCCCAGGGCCCGCGTTACGCTCGGGGCCCTTCGGAAAAAGGAATCGATAGCCCATGCCTCGCATCCGACAGCAGAACGTTCTCGCCGCCCAGTGGACGCCCAACGGGGGCGCACTTGGGGCGCCCGATCTCACCGTCCCCGACAACCAGGTATTCGGGGCCAACGTGTTCAGTCCGGCGGTCCAGCGGCAGCGACTGCCCTCGGATGTGTTCAACCGCCTCCAGGTCACGCTCGCGCGCGGGGAGGCACTCGATACCTCGCTCGCCGACGCGGTCGCGGTAGCGATGAAGGAGTGGGCGCTCGAACGAGGCGCGACCCACTACACCCACTGGTTCCAGCCGCTGACCGGATCCACCGCCGAGAAGCACGACAGCTTCTACGCCCCGACCGGCGAGGGCACGGCGATCGCCGAGTTCTCGGGCAAGGAGCTCATCCAGGGTGAGCCCGATGCCTCCTCGTTCCCCACCGGCGGCATCCGGGCCACGTTCGAGGCGCGCGGCTATACCGCGTGGGACCCGACCTCGCCGGCGTTCATCCTCGAGAACCCGAACGGCACCCTGCTCTGCATCCCGACCGCGTTCGCGTCGTGGACGGGCGAGGCGCTCGATCACAAGATCCCGCTGCTGCGCTCCATGGACGCGCTGTCGAAGTCCGCGATCCGCGCGCTCCGGCTGTTCGGCGACACCGACGCGAACCGCGTGTTCACGACGATCGGGCCCGAGCAGGAGTACTTCCTGATCGACGAGCAGTACTACTTCGAGCGGCCTGACCTGATCACGACCGGTCGGACGCTGTTCGGCGCCAAGCCGCCGAAGGGCCACGAGTTGGACGACCACTACTTCGGGTCGATCCCCGAGCGGATCCTCGCCTGCATGCTCGAGACCGAGCGCGAGCTCGCGAAGCTGGGAGTGCCGGTCAAGACGCGCCACAACGAGGTCGCACCGAACCAGTACGAGATCGCACCGATCTTTGAAAACTCGAATGTGGGTTCGGATCATCAGCAGCTGACGATGCAGCTGATGCAGAACGTCGCCCGGCGATACGGGCTCGTGTGCCTACTGCATGAGAAGCCGTTCGCGGGCGTCAACGGCTCGGGCAAGCACAACAACTGGTCGATGGGCACCGACACGGGTAAGAACCTGCTCGCGCCCGGCGACACCCCGCACCGGAACCTCGAGTTCCTGTTCTTCTGCGCGGCGGTGATCCGGGCCGTCAACGAGTACCAGGGCCTGCTGCGCGCATCGATCGCGTCGCCGGGTCAGGACCATCGGCTCGGCGCCAACGAGGCACCGCCGGCGATCATCTCGATCTTCCTGGGCGGCGAGCTCGAGAACGTGTTCGGTGCGCTCGAGCGCGGCGAGACCTCGGAGACGAGGGCGCAGTCGTTCCTCGGCCTCGGCACGCCCGTGCTGCCGCAGCTGCCCAAGCACGGTGGCGACCGCAACCGGACGAGCCCGTTCGCGTTCACCGGGAACAAGTTCGAGTTCCGCGCGCTCGGGTCGAGTCAGTCGCCAGCGCTCCCGAACACGGTGCTGAACACGATCGTCGCGGAAGCGATCGACGAACTGGCCGATGAGCTCGAGGCCGCGGTCAAGGACGGACCGCCCGCCGGCGATCCCCTGCGCGATGCTGTGCTCGAGGACGCGCTACGGCCGATCCTCCAGCGCACCTACGCCGACAACAAGCGGATCATCTTCGGCGGCGACAACTACGACGAGGAGTGGCACGCCGAGGCCGAGCGCCGGGGCCTGCTGAATCTGCGGGCAACTCCGGACGCGCTGCCGTATCTGATCTCGGACGACACCGTGTCCGTGTTCGAGAAGCACAACGTGCTCTCTCGCCGTGAGCTCGAGTCGCGCCACGAGGTGTTCCTCGAGCAGTACGTGACCAAGCTCAACATCGAGGCCGAGACCGCGGCGTCGATCGCCCGGACGATGCTGCTCCCGGCGGCGGCCCGCCACCTGGCGTTGCTGTTCGAGGCACAACTCGGCGAGCTCGCGAGCGATACATCGGACCTCGTCGCGGAACTCACCGAGGCGATCAAGACGCTCGAGTCGGCGAACCTCGCCGAGAACCAGCCCGAGGAACTCGAGGCGCACGCCGTGTTCATGCGCGACTCGGTCGTCCCCGCGATGGAGGCTGTTCGCGCGGCCGCCGACAAGCTGGAGAAGGTCGTGGCCGACGACCTCTGGCCGCTCCCGAAGTACTCGGAGATCTTGTTCATTAAGTAGGCGTGCAGAGCTAAAGCCGCACCTGTCGCATGCCGACCCGAGTGGTACGGCATGCGGCAGGGAACTCCTTCTAATGGCAACGCAACTTGTGCGCGCCGACCGGGTTCTACGGTACGGTGGCATTGGTGGCAGGCCGTATGACTGGACACCGCGGGCGCTTTTTGGCCCTGCTCGTCGGGATGTTTCTCCTCACCGGGCTGACCGTGGCCCCGGGCCCGGCAGTCGCTCGAACCGCGATCCACAAGTCGGGCGACGCGAACGCGCTGGCCGGTCGCGGCATGTGGATCTGGTACGTGTCGCGCTCGAACGGCGGCAGCGTCGCATCGATCGTCGCGACCGCGCGCAAGTACGGCATCAGCACAGTGATGATCAAGAGCAGCGATGGTCGCACCATGTGGTCGCAGTTCAACAGCACCCTGGTTTCGGAGCTGCACGCCGACGGCCTGCACGTGTGTGCCTGGCAGTACGTCTACGGGAACTTCCCGCGCCAGGAGGCGAATGTCGGCGCCACTGCGGTCCAGGACGGCGCGGATTGCCTGATCATCGATGCCGAGAGTGAATACGAAGGCAAGTACGTCGCCGCGCAGAGTTACATAACGCAGCTCAGAAATGAGATCGGACAGAACTTCCCGGTGGCACTGGCCGGGTTCCCGTATGTCGATTATCACCCCGGATTCCCCTACTCGATATTCCTCGGCCCGGGTGGAGCTCAATACAACACGCCACAGATGTACTGGGTCGACATCGGCACCAGCGTCAACGCGGTTTACGCCCACACCTACGCGTACAACAACGTCTACCAACGCGCGATCGACCCGCTCGGACAGGTGTATGGGAACCCGCCACTCGGGCAGCTGATTCGCTTCCGGCAGTTGTCGCGGACGTACGGCGCCGCCGGCGTCAGCTGGTGGGACTGGCAGCAGGCGAGCACGACCGGCTGGAAGGGCATATCGATCGGTGCCGGCAACCTGACCTCCACCGCGACCACCAGCACACCGATCCTGAAGCTCCATTCGGTCGGCGATCTCGTCGTATGGGCCCAGGAGCACCTGGCGACGGCCGGATACTCGATTCCGATCGATGGTGACTATGGCCCCACGACACAGGCGGACGTCGAGAGCTTCCAGGCCGCGGAAGGATTGACGCCCGACGGTATCGTCGGGCCGGCAACATGGTCCGCGCTGCTGCACTTCGCGCCGGCGGCCGTGACCTGGACGCATACCGGCGCGACCATCGCCTCGGCCGCGGCGGTCCGGAGCTCGCGCGCCCACGGCGGTCGACTGCTCATGCAGGTGCCGAAGTCGGCGCACGCGCGCGCGACGCGCGATGAAATCGCCGGCGCCGGCGGCGCGGGTTAGACCAGCTCGTGTTCGTGCGCGTAGGCGACGAGCGCCGCGCGCGTCGTCCGCCCGGTCTTCTGCTGGATGTGCGCGCGGTGCGACTCGACCGTGCGAACGCTGAGGTACAGATGCGCCGCGATCTCGGTGTTGGTGTGACCGAGCGCGATCAAGCGGAGCACCTCGATCTCGCGCGCTGACAGATCGTCGGGCGGGCCGTTCGCAACCTCCGGCGCGGCCGCGAGCCGCGCGCCAAGCTCCGGGTTCAGATACGTGCGACCCTCGGCGGCGAGGCGCACCGCCTGCACCAGTTCGCTGTCAGCCGCCTCCTTGAGCACATACCCGATCGCACCCCCGCGAAGCGCGTCGCGCGCGAACGCCGGGTCGTTCTGCATGGTCAGCACCACGATCTGCGTGTCGGGCGCACTCTGGCGAAGCCGTGGAATCGCGCTGAGGCTCGACTCTCCGGGCATGTTCAGGTCGAGGATCAGAACGCGCGGGTGATACGCAGCCACGCGCCGTTCGGTCGTGGGCACGTCGCCGGCCTCGGCCACGACCTCGAATCCCTCCTCGGCTTGTAGCAACATTCGCAAACCCGCGCGCACGACCTGGTGATCGTCGGCCAGGATGATCGTGATCGAACCGTGCCGCGTTCCCTCCTCCATCGTGGTCACAATACCTCTCAACCCGGCGAGGCTCTGCGCATGACACGACGGTATGTGGTGTCATGCGTGCGCGCAGTACGCAAAGCTTTGCTGCACTCATCAAGTTCAACAGGGAGACGCGATGCCCCCAACTCGCAGGTCAGCAACGAAAAAGGCCGCCACCCGCGCGAGCAAGACCACTTCAGCAGTCCGTGCGCGCGCCGCATCGACGCGCGCCGCGACACGGCGTGAAGTCGAGCAGTCGATCGCGCGGTTCGAGAAGCGGCTCGACGACGCTAACGATGCGCTCAAGACCCTTGGCGGACACCTCGGTGGCGGAGCGAAAGGCAGCTACAGGGACGTGACGGCCGCGCTGACGTCGCTTCGCCGCGAAGCGTCGAAGACCAACAAGCAAGCGCTGAAGGACTTCGACAAGCTGCGCGCCGCGATCACGCAGAAGGCGTCGACGGCGTCGCGGACGAACTCCAGCGCAACGAAGAAGGCGAGCACGACCGCGTCGAAGAAGAGCTCGAGTTCGACAGCCAAGCGCACGACAGCCAAGCGCACGACAGCCAAGCGCACGACATCCTCGCGCGCGAAGACCACACGCGCAAAGAAATCCAGCTAGCTCACATCAGGACTCGAGGATCACGCCGGCGTCAACCGTCGTCGGCTCGTCGGCGTTGAGCTCGACCGCGCCGCGCACGCGGACGCCCTCTTCGAACGTGACGTCCCCGTGCACGACGAGCCGCTGCGCCTCGCGCAGCGACGGGGGCCCCGCCGGGAACCGTTTCTCGAAGTCGTCGAGCAGCTTGTAGAACTTCGGGTCCAGCTCTACGTAGGGCAGGTTCCCGACCCGTTCGGGCACCGGTGACACGATGAAGTCCTCGGACAGGGTGTACACGTCAGAGCGGAGCACCAACAGGTCATCGGTCGTCTTCACCGGAACGAACCGGGTACGCGGCACGCACAGAAGTTGGGCGCCCTTGAAGCTGCCGATCGCGGCGCCCATCGCGCTCTCGAGCTGAATCACGGGCGGTGAGGCTGGGTCGCGCGGGTCGACGGTCTTGCGGTTGATGATCAGCGGCAGCTCGAGCACGCCGTTCGACGCGTCGAGCGTCTCTTTGAGCACGCGCAGGTCGATCCACAGGCTGTTGGTGTTGTAGTACCGCCAGCGCCGGTAGTCGCGGAACGACTCCTCGTCCTCGGGCGGAGTCTGCGCGGTCTCGCGCAGCACGAGTTGACCGTCCGAGCGCCGCCGCGCGATGTGTCCGCCCTTGCGATCTGCCTCTGTCCCCTCAACCACCTCCATCAGGAACGGGATGTTGCCTCGCTCGAGATGACCCGCGATCCGTGCGTCGGGCGTCGCCCCCAGGTTGTCGGCGTTCGAGATCATCGCGTACCGGAAGCCGTCGTCGAGCAGCGCGTCCAGCGTCCCGGAACTGCGCAGCGATCCATACACGTCGCCGTGACCGGGCGGGCACCACTCGAGCGAGGGATCGGATGGCCAGCTCTCGGGCGCGAGCGACTCGGCATCGAGCTTCGGCTCCATGCTCTGGATGAAAAACGTCGGGAGGCCGGTGTCGAGATCGGGACGGGACTCGAGCGCCGGCATCGTGTCCTTGTGGGTGGCCTCGCTGTCCATCAGCACCAGCGGCAGCCGCACGCCGTACCGCCGCCTGAGCGCGAGGGTGTTGCCAAAGATGATGTCGAGGAACGCCCGCCCGTCGCGCGCCTCGACCAGCGACTTCGGGGCGCGGAGTCCCATCGTCGTCGCGAGGCCACCGTTGAGCTTGACGACCGCGACGCGGTCGAGCGCGTCGGCATCGGCCTCTGGCAACTCCTCGAGCGTGTCGACGTCGCCGGCCGGTTCGAGCTCGGCACTCGGGAGCATCGCCGAGTCGCCGCCCTCGAGTCGCCGGTATGCACTCGCAAATGCGCGGACCGCCTCTTCGGGCTGGCCCGCATCGCGCATCTTGGCCTCGGCGGCCTCGAGACCGTCCTCAGCCATGCGGCCGCACGCTAGCGAAGATTACGGCTGCCCGTAGTACGCCCGCGGCCCGTGCTTGCGCTCGTGATGCTTATCGCGCAGCGCGTCCTGGAGCGGCGGGGCGTTCGGGGCGAGGAGCTTCGTCAGCAGCGCCATTCGCGCGACCTCCTCGAGCGTGACCGCGATGTCCACCGCTTTCGTGGGGGTCGGCGCCCAGCAGAACGGCGCGTGTCCGCGGACGAGCGCACACGGCAACTCGAGCGGTCCGCCGACCTCACCGATCACCTCGACCAGGGTCGTCCCGGTAGCCGCCTCATAATCGGACTCGATCTCCTCCTCGGTGAGGGGACGAGTCACCGGGATCGGATACGCGCACAGATCGGCGTGCGTCGTTCCGAGCAGCGGAATCTGGCATTGCGCCTGCGCCCACGCCACGCCCCACGTCGAGTGGGTGTGCACCACTGCGCCGATCTCATCGAACGCGCGATAGAGCACCAGGTGGGTCGGGGTGTCGGTCGACGGGCGGCGCTCGCCGGCGACGACGTTGCCCTCGAGGTCGACCACGACCATGTCCTCGACGGTCATGTCGTCGTAGCTGACGCCGCTCGGTTTGATCACGACGAGGCCCTCGTCGCGGTCGATCGCACTCGCGTTTCCCCAGGTCAGCGGCGCCAGGCCGTGCGCGGCGAGTGCGCGGTTGGCCTTCAGCACCTCGTCGGGCAGGCCGTCCTGCACGCCGGTCAGATCTCCTCGTAGTCGAGTTCGAGCGACTCCGCGAACCGGCGCCAGCGATCCCGATGGTCACCGAGGTTGGTGACGAAATGATGGGGCCCGCCGAGTGACAGCCACCGGTTCATGAACTCCTCCATACCCGTATCCGGGCGGAAATGAAAGTAATGCATCTCGACTTTCGGCAGCTCGGGGGTGTCGAGCACCTCGCCGCGCGCGACGACAAGGCGGTAGTACTCGCCCTCGATCGGAACCAGCGCCGCGGTGGTGGCGGGGCCCGGCTCGGCCGAGAAAACCGGCGTCGGGGGGTTGTCGAGCCGGCCGATGCCGAGCGGGCGGTCGATCAGCTTGATCGGACGGTCCTTGCGGGCGATCTTCCAGTTGCCCTCGCCCATGTGGCTGATCAGCACCGAATCGAGCTCCCAATCCATCGCGTACATCTCGCTGAAGTGCGCGTCGCCGGTCATCGTCTGGGCGGCGCACATGAGCGTCGTGGTGTTGGTGTCGCCCTCGGCAGCGAACCCGTAGCCATCGGCCATCAGGTCCGACGCGGCCAGCAGCGGCAGCTGCTTGAACCGGCCGTCGCCGCCGATCGAGTCGAAATGGAAGGAGAAGCCGGCGTAGCCCTTGTCTTCGAGCAGCCCGCGGAGCGCGACCTCGAAGCGGGCGGCGTAGACATGGTTCTCGCGTGGCAGGTCGCTCGATACGTCGAACACTTCGGCGTGGCGGGCGATCACGGCGTCGACGTCGGCTTGCGAGGCGGATTCAATTCGCTCCACGAGTGGACCCAGGTCCTCGCTGACGATCATCGGCCCGAGCTTCCGCAATAACGACGGAGCGTCGTAGAGGATGTCCCCCATACCGTTCATCGGGTAGCCGAGCAGCCCGATCCGCGTCTCGCGGAGCGCCGTGACCGCCTGCGCCGCGCGCGCCCAATCCCCGAACGCGCGCTCGAACCCGTCCGAGCGCCAATCGCCGGTGATCACCGAGAACGGCTTCTCGGCGCGGACGAGCGCGTTCGCCTGGTCCTGCGCGCCGTGGATGCCCTGGTTGTAGGTCAGGTCCGACATGTCCCAGCTCGGCGTGATCGAGCGCTCGGGCTGGATGTTCGCGAGCAGCAGCGGAACGGGCGCGTCCATGAGCGCCCGCACCGTGCGCATCGCCGGGCCGTAGGTCAGCATGACGATCGCGACCCCGTCGACCTCCGCGGCGACGAGTTCGCGCGTAATCGCCTCGACGTCCTCGCGGTTGCGCGCCGGCCGCGTGAACTGCACGTCGGCCACGCCGGCCAGCCGGTTGGCCACCGCCGCCGCGTACTCGCCCTGGCGCTCGGTGATCCCGGGGATCATGTCGTCGTAGAGCTCCTGCATGATCCCTAGCAGGCCGATCCGAGGTTGGCGGCTCACGCTGATCTCCTTTCGGTGCGGATGCGCTTCAGGTCGTGCAGGAGCCGGACCTCGGAGCGGCCGAGGATCTCATATAGCGTCCGGTAGATCTCGTACACCCGGTCGTAGATCTTCTTCGCCTCCAGGTCAGGCTCATACGTGCGCACGCTTTTCGGCCGCGTCGCCTCGATCGCGGCGCCGATGTCCTCGAATACGCCCGCCGCCACCGCGCCGAACAGCGCGGCGCCACGCGCCGGGATCTCGTTCACCTCCGGAACATGGACGAGACGTCCGCTGGTGTCGGCCAGCAACTGCATCATCAGCGGGCTGCGCTCGGCGATCCCTCCGCAGGCCACGACCTCCGACAGCACGAGTCCATGCTCCTCGAAGTTGTCCATGATCCGGCGGCTTCCGAACGCGATCGACTCGAGCAACGCGCGATAGATCTCCTCGCGCGTGGTGTGTAGGCCCAGTCCGAAGATCGCGCCGGTGAGGTCGGCGTCGGCGAGGATTGTGCGGTTGCCGTTCCACCAGTCGAGCGTGACCAAACCGGTCTCGCCGGGGCCGATCCGCGAGGCCGCCTCCTCGAGCTGCGCATATGCGCCGGGATCCTGGGCAACGCGATCGACGAACCACGCGAGCATGTCCCCAACCGCGGCCTGGCCGGCCTCGTATCCGTACAGCCCCGGGAGGATCCCGTCCTTGACCACGCCGGTGATCCCCGGGAGGCGAGTTTCCTCGGGGTGCACGATCATGTCGCAGATCGAGGTCCCGATCACGACGACGTAAGTCCCCGGCGACTCGACGCCGACCCCCGGGACGGACACCCACGCGTCGACGTTCCCGACGGCGACCGCGACCTCCTGGGACAGCCCGAGCTTGTCCGCGACCTCCTTGCGCAGCGTGCCCGCCTTCGTCCCCAGCGGCACGAACCTGTCGCCGAGCTTCTCGCCGGGCTTGTCGAAACCCGGATATGCGGCCTCGAAGTAAGCCGTCGAGGGCAGTCCCTCGTCCGGGGACCACATCGCCTTGAACCCGGCGGTCGCGGTCTGACGGCACTCCTCTCCCGTCATCCACCACACGATCCAGTCCGTCGCCTCGATGAACGCGTCGCACTCGTCGTAGATCTCACGGTCCTCGAGCCACACCTCGATCAGCTTCGGGAAGTACCACTCCGACGAGATGCGCCCGCCGTAGCGCTCGAGGAATGACTCGCGACGCTCGAGCGCGACCAGGTTCAGGCGGTCGGCGATCGGCTGGGCCGAATGATGCTTCCACAGCTTCGGCCACGCATGCCGGCGCGTTCTGAACTGCTCGAGCGTGCACAGCGGCACGCCGTCGCTCGTGGTCGGCAGCACCGTGCACGAGGTGAAGTCGACCCCGAGGCCGACCACGTCCTCGGCATCGACACCCGCCTCTTTGACCACCTCGGGCACCGCCTTCTCGACGACAGTCACCCAGTCGTCCGGGTCCTGCAGCGCCCAGTCGTCGGGCAACCGGTCGCCGGTCGACGGCAGGGCCTCGTCGATGACCTCGCTCGGGTAGCGCACGACGCTGCTGGCCAGCACGTCGCCTTGGCTCAGATCGACCAGGACGGCACGGCCGGACTCCGTGCCGAAATCGATCCCAATCGCGTATGCAGAACCACCCCGGCGCGGACCGGGTTCACGCGCCGGCGTTCTGCACCTCCTCGATTTGACGACGGTAGCTGGACACCAT
>Ga0335073_10005726_pt1 | contig 17457 bp, 10 predicted proteins | sample Lox_Sample_22_FD_207093 | JGI IMG/M metagenome (GOLD analysis project Ga0335073, IMG submission 207093) | Soil microbial communities from Loxahatchee National Wildlife Refuge, Florida, United States - Lox_Sample_2.2 | ecosystem: Environmental > Terrestrial > Soil > Wetlands | place: USA...
TCACCTTCACCTTGACCTGCGCAACCGGCCAGGAGCGATACCAACCGTCCTCAGTCTGGATCGCGACGTAGAAAGCATCAAGATGAAGCAGCTTGCCTTGAACCTTTTGGCCGGTATTCAATAACACCTCGGCGGTTACATTATCTCCGGGAGGAGACAGGAACCGTCCTTCCAGCTCTGTCGGGCTATATTTTTCAGCGATTCCCGCAAGATCCCCAGTTGGCGAATGGCAACCGCCGCAGCCCCCGGCTCCATAGAAATATTCTTTCCCACGCTCCGCGCTCCCGGTGAGCAGTTGCTTCAGGGAATCATCGCGGGCCAGCCCATTTGAGGAGGCTACACTGGCCGCGTCAATGCGGGAGTGAAGGAATGCCGCGATATCCGAAACATCGCCGGCGGTCATCGCGGGAAACGCGGGCATGCCCCGTTCGGCTCTCCCTTTCAAAACCACCGGGCCGATGAGATCGCCGCCATTGTCATGCCGCACCAGCGAAGACTGGATCAGATTCGGACCGATACCGCCCATCGCCATGGCGCCATGACACATGGCACATGAGCGCTCGAATTGGGCTTTCCCCCGCTCGACGCTTTTGTTGGCTGCGGAATTAGAGTTGTCGTTCTGCGCGCGAGCGGCCAGAAGAGGCACAAAGCAAAGCAGCACGAACAACTGGCGAACGGAGCGCAGTAAACCGCCGGGCCGCCCGCGCGCCACCGGGCTGTTTGCGGCTGAGGCGCGATTGCTCAACGCAGCCACGCGTCCAGGTGCTCTCTGACGAAGGCATCGTCATTCAAATGGGGATAGGAGCGATAGACGCGATCGATCTCCTCCCGCTGCCCCGGCGACAGATTTTCGCTTGGATCGAGGCACCAGGTGCCCTCCAACAGCCCTTGTCTCCGCAGCACCTCGTGGATTCCCGCGATGCACCCGGAAAATCGATTCGCGGCGTCGAAGAACGCGGCATTGGAATCGGTGATTTGTTGCGCCAGCGTCAGCAATTGCCCGTCCACCGCACCGGAATTACTCTTCGCTACTGCCAGCTGTTCCACGGCAGTCTTCGTCCACACCGCCCAATGTCCCAGGAGCCCGCCGACAATCCGTAGCTTCGCTCCGCCGAGGGAAAACTCCGTGAGAAGGTCAACAAGGATATTGTCATCGTTGCCGGTATAGAGTGCGATCTCATCAGCGCGTCCCGCGTCGGCGACCGCACGCACCACGTCGATGGTCTGGTAGCGGTTGAATGGCGCTATTTTAATCGCCACAATATTTTCGATCTCCGCCAGCGCACGCCAGTACTGGTAGGAAAAAAACCGGCCGCCTGCGGCGGGCTGAAGATAGAAGCCGACCACCGGCAGGATCGACGCAATCGCACGGACCCGATCCAGATGCTCCCGATCGGATAATGCAAGATCCCGATCCATCCTGAGGAGCACGGCGTCGTAACCGAGCGTTCGGGCCAGTTCCGTCTCGGCGTCGGCGGCGGCCTGCGTTCCGCACGCGCCGGCAATCTTCACCATCTCGCTGCCTTGTACTTCCTCAGCCGCCAGTTCGAGCACGGGCCGAAGCAGGCCGCAATTCCGGATCGCAAACTGGGTTGTGTGCACGCCGACAGCAACACCTCCAGCTCCTGCAGCGCGGTAATAACGTGTGAGTGCGCGTTGACGGCGTTCGTCCAGTTTCCGCTCGGCGGTCAGCGCGAGCGGATGTGCTGGAATCACCATGCCGTACTTGAGTTTTTCTCGCAACGTCATCAGTAGTTCCCGTCCCGGGTCTGGAAATGCGTCGGCTTGCTCAGCAGCCGGTTTCCCTTCTCGATCCAGTGAGCCACCCAGTCAATCATCTCCTCGGGAGTCACCTTCGGGTAGCCAAAGAGACGATGCTGCTTCCCGGCGTTGCTGAAAAGTGCCGAATGGCACTCTTCGCCGGTAAACATGGGCTCGCAGGCGAAACGCCGGCCGAACTGCGCCGCGATCCATCGTGTGCTGATCGTCTCGGGTCCGGTAAGATTCAGGACAAAGGGTGGCGATTGGCAATAGGGAAAACACCGGATGCAGACCGAGTTCGCGTCTCCCTGCCAGATCATGTTCATCACCGGCATACTTACATCGATGGGCTGGCGGCGGTAGACCATCTGCCCAATATCCACCAGTACGCCGTAGCGCAGGTCGATCGCGTAATTCAGCCGCAGAATAGCGACCGGTGTACCCCAACGCTGCGATGCGTGTTCGAAGATACGCTCCCGGCCCAGGACGGACTGCGCGTACTCTCCTTGTGGGCCTACCGGAGTCTCTTCTATCGAGCCGCCCAGGTGAAGGGGCCGCAGGGAGTAGACATTCCCACTCGACAAACAAACGATCCGCGAATGGCGAAAGCGGCCGGCTACCAACACAGGAAGCTGCGTGTTCATGGCCCAGGTCAGGTGCTCGGATCCAGTGGTGCCGAATTTGCGCGCAGCCATGTAAATGATATTCGGGACGTCGGGTAAGGCCCGCAATGCGCCGTCCTCCATCAAGTCGCTGGTTATGGTCTCAATTCCATCGCGTTGCAATTGCCCGGGAAGAGATGTATCTGAGAAGCGGGCCACCGCGATGATCCTTCTCTTCACGCCGCTTTCCGCTGTCGCCCGCTGCATCAAGCGGACGAGGCTCGGACCCATTTTCCCGCCGGCGCCAAGCACCATGACATCTCCATCGAGCGTGCGCATGGCTTCGATGTCGTCCGTGGTTGGCCGCGACAGTCTCTCTTCCAATTGTTCTTCGCTATCGATCTGCATTTCTCTTTCAGTCTGGCGCCGGATCCGTCAATGGAGCAGTTCACGAATGTATGCGTCGTCCTGGGCGTCCGCCAGATCTGTGGTATCGCCGAGCACATAGCGGTAGCGAAACGGCGGACCCGCGAAAACAACCGTGCGCACCCAGTTGGTCGGATCCGTCCACAAAACCCCGCGCGATCCCATGGCTTTCACAAGATCCTCGAGATCCCAGTGAAGCACAAATCCGGGTATCGCCGCGTCCCACAGGTCGGCCGCGACGGAGTTCTCGAGCGCAGCGCGCAGACTGTAGGGAGTCCGATCCAGCCAGATCTTCTCAATCCGGGAATCGGCAGCGGCTGCCAGCAGGAGCCATATACCTTGGACACCGCGACCCATACCGCGAATTGTCGCAGAGTCCACGTCCGGCCGGGCGCTCAACAAGTCAACGCCCCGCAGCACGTCGTGAGCCCGCAGCGACGGCATGTTCAAGCCGATCAGGTTGGCGCGGGCGTCGATTTCCCAATCACCGGTGTACGGCCCATGCTCTTCTACAGCCATGGTGCGCGGCGTCATTTCCAGAACAACCTGCCCCTGTGCCGCCATCTTCTGCGCCAGGGAAGCCTGCGGTGTCGCCCCTGAATATCCTCGTCCATCCACCATGAGAACAGCCGGCTTCCTGTCGCCGGAAGGGGGCAGATAGAGAGTCGCATCCAGCCAGATGCCGGGATCGCTCTCAAATTGAATCTGCTGCTGCCCGCCGCCAGGCCCGCCGGTCTCATGCAGTATCCTTACCGCCGGCGCGGATCGATCCGTGGGAATTTTGAAATCTTTCAGCTCAGCGGTGAGCTCGGGAATTGTCCTCTGTTTCTCCCGGGAGTGAAGGTCGGCAAGCAGGATCTGGCTGAGCTTCCTGCTGCCCGGTTCGTTCTCAACGTTGCCGCTGGATGTCACCTGCAGCTCATGGTTGCTGTACATCTTTACCGGCTGTTCATGAGTATCTCCCTGGCCATTCTTCAGCCATCGAGTCATCCATTGGTAGATGGCTTCCCTGCTGACGAGAGGCAGGCCGTGAGAACCGGGGCCCATCAGGTAACCGACATTGTCTTCTGCGTGGTAGAGCGAATACCATCGCCGCGCTTCGTCGTAGACCATGCGGACGCCTTCATGGCTGAAGTGGTACTGATCGGTCTGCGTGGTCTCGAGCAGCCATGGCGTGGGGGCAGATTGCTCTACAAAATCGGCGGTATCCAGTCCGCTCGCCAGAAAATCGGGAAAGATCATTTCCGCATCCGGCCCCATGGTGGCAAACAGCACGCGAAACGAGGCCGGATAACAACTGGGAATCACAACCTTGAGCCGATCGTCGAGCCCACCCACGAAGGTTGTGAGCGCGCCACCGCCCGAGCAACCCGCTGCGCCCAGGCGAGACGCATCCACATCCGGCCGGCCGGCAAGATAGTCCAGCGACCGCATCGCATCCCAGATGAAGTAGCGCGCCAGCCCCTGGCCAATCAGCAGGGTTTGCGCTGCCATTTCGATATGCTCCGGCACGGACCAGCCCGCCAGCGGTGCGTCGATCTGCGGGCTGTACGTCTGCACCCGTTCTCCCTGCCCGATCGGGTCGAAACAGAGAACCACAAATCCTTTCAGTGCAAGATTGGCCGCGACACGCTGGTCCTCGGGCTTCCCTTCCTGCGTATGCCCCGCCTGCAAAAGCACCCCCGGATAACGGCCAGGTTGATTGGGACGATAGACGTCTGCCGTAACGTAAAAGCCAGGCAGGCTCTCATAGACGACTTTCTCGATGGTGTAGGAGTCATTCCGGATCACGCCGGTGATTCGGGCATGAAGCGGGCCGTGGTAATCGGGCAAGCCCCCGAGGTCGTCGAGAAGTGCGGCGCGAACCAACTGTTTCCTCGACTGCGCCTCGGCGATCGTTCGAATGGCGCGAATTTTCTCCGCCCGTTGGTCGAGTTGCTGCTGCGCGATACCGTTCATCCAGGTGAGCAGCGGATTCTGCGAGGTCTCCTCCGCCGCGAGCCCGGTCAGGATAAGCATCGCAATAATAACTGTTACGTATGTCGACCACCTGCCCGGGAGGGTACTGGCACAGCGAACAGCAATCTTTGAACTATGCCGATTGCATCGCATCACAATAGACTCTCCGGCAGTTGTTGATTCGAAATGCAACGCTGTGCTTTCCGTGCGCGAGAAGCGGCCGAAACCTGGAGCGAGACGGTTGCAAGTTAAAGGACGCTCCCTATCCTTTTTAGGGACAGTATCTTTTCCTAGCTCCCATTTCTACGGACTGGATCGAGACATAATTTCAAAATTATTTCCCTCTGTCAATTAACTCAGGGGTAATTATGCGGTCGGGACGTGATATATTTTAGATTCAGAAACAAGTGCAGGACACTCAAAAATGAGTCGGATGCCGTGGAAGAATGGACTCCCACGGCAAACCAGCCGCCGTTTCCCCTATAGCCGGCGCTTTGGTAACGCTCGCAAGGCTGCTAACGACAAACCTGACACCAGAATCAGACACGACAAGGAGAAAGATGGGCACACGGGTAAGAAGACTAGCCGGCCGAACGAAAAACGCAGCGGCAAAAACTTCGTATGCTCGTCCGGTGGAAGTACTCGATAAGCTCGAGCAAAAGGAGCTCAGTATCCTTCATCTGATCCATTCCGGGAGCAATTGCTCCCGCCTGGAACTGGCCGGGCAGACGAACCTCAGCCCGGCATCGATCACCTCCATCGTCCAGCGCCTGATCACGAAGGATCTTGTCGTCGAGTCGGAGCCGGTCCGCTCTCAGCTCGGACGCCGGCCCGTCCCCTTGGAAATCCGCGGGGACGCTGCGTACCTCGTCGGAGTTGATATCGGCTCCTTTTATCAGCGCATTCTCATCACGGATATCAACGGAAAAATCGTATATAAATCGCAGCGTCAAACCGCGATGTGGGAGGGGCGCAAGCGCGTTCTGGAAAGAACCTTCCAGGCTGTCCACGAGGCCATTCGCTCGTCCCGTTTATCGCGGGATGCGATCAAGGGGATCGGCATTGCCCATTCCGGAGTTATCGACAGCGAGGCCGGCCTGGTGCTTTGTTACCCGCGCCCGGGACAGATGGCGGAATGGAAAAACGTGCCCCTGAGAGATCTCTTTCAAAAAGAATTCAAGGTTCCCTGCCTGCTGGAGGACAGCGTGCGCACCACGGCGACGGCGGAGAAAACCTTCGGCCTGGGCAAGGAGCTCAGTAACTTTATATACATCGACGTCGGTATGGGGATCGGCGCGGGCATTTTTTTGGACGGAAAGCTCTATCGCGGAACTGGTGGAAGCGCCGGCGAGTTCGGACATATCACCGTCGATGAAAATGGCCCACTGTGCTCGTGCGGAAATAACGGCTGCCTGGAAACGGTCGCGTCCTGTGCCGCGATCATTCAGAATGTTCGCGCCGCGATCGAGCAAGGCATCGATTCCAAAATACGCGATCTAGTGGACGGAGACCTGAAGAAAGTGAGTATCGAGATCATTGCCCAGGCAACTAAGGAAAATGACAGCCTGGCCTTCAGAGTCCTTCAGAAGGCGGGCTCCTATATCGGCATCGGGCTGGCAGATCTCGTCAATCTTCTGAATCCCGGGGCCATGATCTTCGGAGGGGCCCTTTTTCGCGCAGTTCCACAGCTTCTGATCGATCCCTTGAGTCGAATCATCAGGCAACGCTCGCTCGAAAAATCGGCCAATGAAGCCCGGCTGCTCGCTTCCCCGCTTGGCGGAGAAGCATGCGCGTTGGGCGCTTCCCGGCTGATGGCGGAGCGAATCCTGGATGACCTTTATGCCGGCGTACCGTCGATCGCGCCCGGCCGGGACTCGAACGAAGAGCCGCGCCGCGTTGCACAAGTTGGCCGAGCGGCGGCTGTCCGGCAATAGCGGCAGCTTCTTTGTTTGGTGGCGATTTAGTATCCGACGCTGTGACATGTGCCACAGGCGGTGGGCGCCTTGCGGAGGCGATGACAGTTAACGCAGGAGGCCATGGACATATCCTTCTCCTGCCGGAGGGTATCCAGCTCCGTCACCGGACCGTGGCATATTGAGCATCCGACATTTGCATTCCGGTGCATTTGATGATTGAAGAAGACAAAGCCGGGCAGGGAGTAAATTCGAACCCAGTCTATCGGCTCTCCTGCCTTTGCAAACGTTGACAGTTTTTTGATCGCCGGATCGTCACGCATCACCGTGCGATGACAGCTCATGCATTCTTTAGCGTTCGGCAGCGAGAAATCCTTGCCGTTTGACGAGAGAAGGTGACACTGCTTGCATCCCATTCCCGCGGCGGCATGGCGGCGATGGCTGAATGAGACCGGCTGTGCGGGCGCAGAAAACGAGCCGGCTGCAGCAGGCGGCTCGCTTCCGGATGCAGCGCCTACTCCAGTTCCCTCCGCCAACAACTTTGCCTGGGCCGGGCTTGTCCGGCCTTTCGGAAAGAGAGCGTAGGCCACCAATGCAGCGGGCCCTGGACCGCCGCCCTCGATGTTTCCCCCGGGGCCGATGGCAAGCACCACGAATTGCCGCTTGCTATTGCTTCCAAAGTAAGTGAGCGGAGTCGCATGCCCATTCGATTCGAGCCGCGTAACCCATAGCTCCTTACCCGTCTGAGCATCGAAGGCTCGGAACCGCCGGTCTGAGGAAGCGGCGATGAACACCAGTCCTCCAGCGGTTACGATCGAACCTCCCAAATTATAAAGGCCTGTTTTGGGAACTCCCTTCGATTCGAGATCGTCGACAACTCCCAGCGGGACCTTCCAAACAATCTTGCCAGTATCCAGATTGATGGCATTCAACGTTCCCCAGGGCGGCTGCTGGCATGGATAGTGTTTGCTATCCCAAAACCGCGCGTAGGTACCCCATGGACTATCCCACAGATATTTCTCTGGCGAGCCGGGAGGCTGCGTCTTGATTTCGCCGACAGTACCCAGCTCGCTTAAATTCACAAACAGATAGTGGGATGATGGATCGAACGAGGCGCCCGACCAGTTGGCTCCGCCGAGCGTGCCGGGAAATGCGAGCGTAAGCGTACTACGCCAAGGGTCGAAAAGATGCGAAGGGAGAACCGATCCGAATTTTTCGAGGCATTCCTGATGCGACTCCGCCGTGACATTCGTGATGTCCTCTCGCGTAATTGAAGTTCTCGCCAGGGGCGGCGGCGCCACAGGGAATGGTTGTGTCGGCCAGCTTTCTTCTCCCGGGATCTCGCTCTTGGGAACTGGCCGCTCCTGAATCGGAAAGAGCGGCGTGCCGGTAAGCCGATTGAAGACGAATACAAAACCCGTCTTAGTGGCCTCTGCGACGGCGGGAATCTCGCGTCCCTCCCGGTGCAGCGTCATTAGTACCGGCTGACCGGCGGGATCATAGTCCCATAGATCGTGATGGATGATCTGGTAGTACCAGACCAGCTTTCCAGTTTGCGCGTTGAGCGCGACCAGAGAATCTCCAAAGAGATTTTTTCCCTTGCGATCCGCGCCGTAAAAGTCGTAGGTCGGTGATCCGACGGGCAGAAAGACAAGGCCATTCTGGAGATCAACACTGAGCGGGCCCCACGCATTGGTTCCCGAGCGGTCTTTCCAGGAGCCGGCGGCCCACGTTTCATTTCCGGTTTCGCCAGGCTTGGGTACCGTATCGAATTGCCAGACCAGCTTGCCTGTTCGCGCGTCGAATGCCCTGATCGCTCCGCTAGGGCCCTTGGAGGGATGCTCCTGTACCTCCGAGCCTACGATGATCAGGTTCCTGTAGACAACCGGGGGCGACGTCAAATCATATTTCGCCCTGGGCCATGCGGTTGCAACTCCCTGGCGAAGATCGATGGCGCCATTCATGCCGAAGCTTTTGCAGGGCTTTCCATTCGCAGCGTTCAGCGAAAAGAGGCGCGCATCCGGAGTGACGTAATAGATCCTCCGATCGACGGCCTGATTCCCTTCTCCACAGAATCCGCCGGCGGCCGCTTCCCAATACGCCACACCCCGATTCACGCCAGCTTCCCGGCTCTCAGGAACGGCATGTCCGGGATCGAAGAGCCATTGCTGTTCGCCCGTTTCAGCATTGAGGGCGATGGCTTTTCCCGCTTGCGTTGCAAAGTAAAGGGTGTCACCGATCATGAGGGGAGTGGCTTCGAAGGCGATGACGGAATTGCTCGGGCTCGCCGGCAATTCATAGGTCCATGCTCGTTGAAGCTGCGAGACGTTGGAGCGGTCAATCTGTTGCAGTGAAGAAAACCGCATCCCGCCCGGATCGTTGCCATAAAATTGCCACTCGCCACCGGTTGCATTCGGAACGGGCTGACCCAGGGTCGAAGACACGAATAAGCTGTTCAGCAGAAAGGCATAAATGAGAATGCCTTTGGCAGATCTCATGTCGAGTATCTTGCCATTATTCGAAGTATTCACTTTTATTGAGCCTATTGTATGCTGAACCATCGATGCGAGCCCTTTGTCTTGTCGTGCTATCTCTTTCTTTGGTTTCTTCGCGGGCACAAACAGGTTCGACCTCAGGCCCCGCCGAATTGACGAGAGCAAGCGATCTTCTGAATCACGGCCATCCTGCCCAGGCGATTGACATTCTGCAAAAGCTAACAGTCGTCGAGCCACCGATTGCAGGCGCGCAACACGAGTTAGGTACCGCTTACTACAGCATTGGCGACTTGCCGAAGGCGAAGGAGGCTTTCGCCAAGGCAATCGAGCAGGATCGGTCCGACCAGGATTCTGTACAGATGGAGGGCCTCACCTTATACCGGCTCGGCCGTCCGGATGCAGCTGTCCCTTACCTCCAACGCGTAGTGCAAGCGAATCCAAACACAAATGCCGACGCGCAAACTATTCTCGGTTTGTGTTTTATAAGACTGAATGATTTCGATCATGCGCGGAGCACATACGCAACGTTATTCGGACAGCCTCCCGATTCCGCAGCCTCCTTTCTTCTGCTCGCCACCATTCTTCGGCAAATGGATCTCCCAGCGTCGGCGGAGGTCCAGGCGAAGAAGGCGCTCGACATCGCACCCAGCTTGCCAATGGCCCATTTCATGTTGGGAGAATTCGCGGCACAGAAATCGGATTATGGCCAGGCCGCGCGCCAATTTGAGGACGAGCGGCGTTTCAATCCCGACTTCGCACCCGCGTATGAAAGCCTGGGCGATGCATACATGCACCTGGGCCAGCTGCCCGAAGCACAAATGGCTTTGACCAAGGCCATCACACTGGATGCGAATCTCACCAGCGCCTTCGCCAAGCTGGGCGCAGTGTTGTTGCGCCGCCAGGACGTTCAGACTGCCATCATGTATCTGGAACATGCAGAAAAACTGGACCCGGGCGACTTCGAAACGCACGCGGTTCTTGCCCAAGCCTATAGGCGAGTGGGGCGAGAAGACGACGCCAGACGAGAGAATGCGATCGCGGACAGAAGCCACCATTAAGTTAACTCAACTCGACATGAACGATTTCCGCCGCATGCAAAGATGGAATGACGGCGGCCACGTATCCATCCTTCGTCGTGAAGGGTACGCTTTGCCGGGAGCGGACCAGGTGAACTCCCTTTGCGGTGCGCCCTTCCGGCAGCAGGATGCGCGCGGGAATATTGTTCAGAGGCACGAACTCCTGCCGCATCCGTCCGTCCGATGCGTCTTTGAAGCCGACATTGGCCAGCACCCACAAAACGAGATCACCGCCTGAGGTCTTGCGCATCACCCCGTAGACCCCCCTGGGTGCATCGATGGTAAACGGAGGTTGCGCATCACGGGCCAGGTACCGGACAGTCGCAGCAAGAACGGTTCGCAACGAGGCAACGCGGCTCGAGATATAGTGAGCTTCGAGGCTTCCTGCGATATAGATCGTCCGCCCTTTACCCAGATTATTGACGATCATTGCCGGGCCCATCACCTTATCCATGCCCAGGTTCCAGCACTCGGCAATCACACGCGCGGACCCCGTTGCTGCTACAGGGATCAATTGCGTATCTCCCATGAAACGATCGCCAGGCCTGTATCCGCCCAGGCAGGGATGTGCCTCCGTCGGGCGGTAGTACATCTCCGGCAGAGCACCGGGGGCGCCTCCCTCTAACTCCACGCCCAAAACGTCGCGGAGCATTCCTCCCGGCGGCACCTCGCCCACATCATTACAGAGACCCGTGTCGTATGTCGCCAGCAGACTGCCGCCGCTACGAACCCATTCGCCTAACATCCGGGCCTGCTCCTGGGAAAGTCCTGAAGCACCACACAGGGCCACGACACGCTGGCGGCTCAACCATTCCGGAGTCATCTCGGTGCTCGGCTGGACATCGAGGCTCAGGTGCGCATCGAGCATCGCCAGAACAAACCCCTGGCTCATCTCCACGTTCCAGCTTTCTCTTCCCGTACGCCAACCCTGCAACGCTTCCCAACTCATGACCACAGACACGTAAGGCACCGGTACGCTGTCTTTGATCAAGGGCTCGGCGCGTTGCATCACAGCATAGATCTCGCGAACCGGCTGGTCGCTGCCGCTGCCAATACCGTAGTACTTACGATTGAGGGCAACGTAGAGGGGCAGATTTCCGCACGCGAGGTTGGTGTAACCCTCCATCAGAATTTCTTCGCTGTCCTCGAGGTTGGTGCAGTGGACAGCGAATGGTTTGCAGTGCGGCGGCTGGTTGAAGTTGGAAACGCAATAGCTGCCCAGATACATCTGCGCAATCTTGCCATAGGGCCTAGCCATGGACGCGCCCATGAGGCCTCTTGCCAGGCGTTCATAGATCTGCGTACTGTGCTCCACCATAAAGCCATCGGGAATGCGATACTGCGTCCGCAAGGAGTGTTCGCGCCAGGAAGCGCCGTTATGGCAGAGCATGAACTTTCCGCTGCGATGCAGTATTTCCCGGCACGCCTCTAAATCCTCGAGGTTCACCTGGTTCCACCAGCGAAACCAGGCGATTTTGGCTTCCAGATCAGCCTGGTTCTGCAATCGATCGAGATCCATGTTGCTTGCCGCGCGGAAACCCCTCCGGCACGATTCGCAATAGCAGACGCCGGTGTATTCAAATGCGCTGGGCGCGTCGAAGTACACGCCATCGATATCGTGCTCGCTGAGCTCACGCACCATCTGGCGCAGGGCCTGGCGATAGACACTGCTGGTCGAGCACACCCTCATGCTCGATCCCCAGCCATAGCCAGTAAGGGGATTCGCATCGAGTTTACCGTCGGGGCCGTGCAGCGCCCAGTCAGAAAATTGAGGATGCTGTTCGATCCATTCCCGATTCATGGTGCTGCCGGCAAATTTCCAATAACAGTAAATGTGAATACCCGCCTTGCGGCACGCAGCCGACACTTCGTTGATCAGGTCGCGTCCCTTGAGCCCAGGTACCTCAGGCAGGACCTTGCTGGGGTAAAAGGCAAAATCGCAGAGCGGCTGAAAGCGCAGCGTATCGCCGCCGAGTTCTTGCACAATGCGGACCAGTCGTTCGGCATCGAATGCCTGCATGTAGGGAAAGACCGGCTCGGTGTACCCTTCGAAATAAATCGCCCGTGAATAGTGGAGCCAACCGGGTGGCGTGTAACCGTCGTGCGCGGGCTGGCCTTCTGGCAACATGCTCTGACCAGAACTGCTCAATGCCCCGGAGGGTGGGACCGGAAGTGCCGCCGATGCAGCAAGCGCGGCTGAATTCTTCAGGAAAGCTCGTCTATCCATGGTCCTCCTCTTAGATTGCCGGTAACCCATTCAATTCGCGGGCTGGCGCATCCTTCAGGCTGACGGCAGTTGAAGCTGCTTGCGGAGAAATTCGAATGTCCCCTTACCGTTGATGGTATGCGGTCCCTCGAAATACTCTATGGCAACGCGATCTGCTATCCCTAGGTGTTCATAGAAGTGCTGCACGAGCACATATTGCGCCGCAATGGCTTCATCCGTTTTGATCGGATCGCCTCCGTCCGCCCATCCGTGCTCAACCATGAATGGCCGTGGAGCCATAAGGCAGGCCAGTTCCGCATAGTTGACCACGTTGGCAAAGTTGAACTCGTACAGGTCGTAACTATCATCGAAGGGAAATACCCCTCGTGAATCAACGTCGGTCATACTCCAAACGATGTCATTGAAGTCTCCCGAGCAAATGTCCAGGGCATAACGATCCAGAAGCGGCGGGACACGAATCGCCGTTTTTCCTCCATACGACATGCCATAGAAGCCAATCCGATCCGGATTGACGAAAGACTGCTGCGATAACCAGTTCAGCACCTGCTGATGCTGGCCAAGGACGAAGGAGAACATCTCGAGCTTCAATGGGTGGCCGAGGTGATAGATGGCACGAAAGCGTTCCGCGCCGAAGAAAGGATTCTGCGGAGAGTAAGTCACAAATCCCAGGTTGGTAATGCTCACCGCAAACTGGCGATAGAATTGGCTGTCAAAACCAGGGTCGGCGACCTCCTGCACCCGGGCTTCCAGCCCGTGTTGGCAGACGACGACAGGACGACGCTCGCCCGGCTTGAGATCCTTGGGGAGCAAAAGAATTCCGTATTCCTCGACTCCCTCCCAGACATCCATGACTACTTCATAACCGAGCAGCCGAGGCGTATTGTAGACAAGACGCGTGCGTGCGTTAGGAGGAATGGCCGGATCGGGCAGACGCCCGAAGATTTCATTCCATACCTCGTCGCGCAATACACGTGTGGACTCCACCCACCGTTGGGCGGAAGAGCTGTCGGCACGCGACCAGAACTCGGCGCGGCGTTCATGCGACTTTTTGGCCAGACCCTGGGTAAACGCGACCATTTGATCGAACTGCACATGTAACCGCGATTGTGCGCTGGTTCCCTGGCGCGTTCTTTGCGGAGCGTTGCCTGAGGCTGTCAGCGGCGCGCGCACACCGAGCGCACCCAGCAGCGCCACCAGAGTCTCTTCACCCCCAGGAAGACCGGTACCGTTTTCGCGCTCGATCAAGTGGAAATGCCCGCCAACGCCGAGGTGATCGAAGATGGGCTGCACACGGGCTGCTTCGCGCCGCACGGATTGAATGGGCGGGGTGCTTAAACGTCCTACGGGACAAGCCATGTTCGAACGCCCATCCACAGCAGGCGGCGGCCCATTGACTTCGGGTCCTCGACATGCTTCCACGATCAATGTCCGCGGCGTAATCAGGCTGGCGATCTCGGCGTCTCCGAACTCGCGCAGCAGGCCCCAGACATTCCGGTAGATAGGTTCCTCGGAGACATTCTCACGCTCGTCAAAGTACCCGCTAACCACTGTCGCCTCGATGCGTGCATCCAGAGCGGAGGCATAAAACGCGATCAAACCTCCTTCTCCGTATCCCATCACTCCAATGGGCGTCTTTGGTTGCTGCGCCGTAAACCAGTCCACAGCTGCCAGCACCTTCTGTACTTCATAGCCGATGATGTGACGACCCAGTTCGTAAGCAATCCGATAAACGAACTCACGGTGTGGCTCGTTGGTCATTCTGATCGCCGGGTTTCCAGAGTAGGTATCCTCCCGGTTGATGAGCATGGGAACGAGCACCTGACAGCCATTCTCCGCAAGACGCCGGGCAAATTGCGCTTTCGCAGGGACACCATCCGCGAGACCGGTTAGCATTTCCGGAGTCCAGTCAGCATCGGGGATTGCGATCACGCGTGCCTTCGCGGGGCTGGCGGGTTGAAGAAGCAAGCCCTCCGCCTGCATTCCACACATGCCAAAATCGACAGCATCGAATACAGGCCAACGGGCCTCCAGTACCGAATAGTTCTGCCCCCTGCCGACTTCTGCGGGTTGTCCCGCGTGCGCGATGATTTCGATGGTGACGGGCGATACGCGCGGGTCTACCGCCCCCGCTATTTTGCGCAGGTTTTCGCGATGCTGCCCCACGGATTTTTCGTATGCCTCAGCGGAGTAGTAATCCCAATGCCAGAGTCGGGCTCTCTCTTGCGGAGCTTGCTTAGTACGCGTACGGAGATACTCGACAATCCCATCTTCCATCTGGAAGACGAGATCTCCTGTTTGCGTCAACGGCGTCGTGCCTGCCAAGACGGGCGCCGGAGGTCCAGGCGTCGTTGCCCAGGCTTGCGGAACATCCGCATTGGCTGCCCAGGAACAGGAGCGAAGCAAACCGGCAGCTGCGAGAGACTTCGCAGATTGAGCAAGGAATTGCCTACGAATCACGATTTCTCCTAATCGTCAGGACTCGCGCTCCAGCAAGAGCCGTGCTGCGTTCCCTTCCGTAAGGGCCGTCTTTTGATCAGCCGTCAAATCAGATTCGCGAATCTTCAGCAAAGCTGATTCGAAATAGAAAAATGGATAAAAAGATCCGAAGACAACTCTATCGGGGCTAGTTGCAGCCAGCAACGCCTCGAGGCCCTCAATCCCTTCGTTCTTCGCCATGTCGAAATAGACATTGTTCGCTTGGCAAAGCGCAACCACGTCTGAATTCTTGTTTCCGGCCCAATGCGCGCCATTCAACAGAACCAGCTTCAACGTGGGCAACCTGGCAACGAGGGGTCCTAGCGGTGCGGGATCCGTGGGCATGGCCATCATCCATGGAATCTGCGTGCGCGGATCCTCCATGGAGAGCGCAATCTGCACAATCAGGCGCCGGCTCGCAGCCAACGTGAGCAGCCTTACGAAATCGGTGTCGGAGAGCGGGTAACGGTGATAGCTGGGATACAGACGAATCCCTGGCATGCGATGATCTTCCTGGCATCGCCGCAGGTCCTCTTCCCAGTCCGGTGATTTGGGATTGACAACTCCAAAGGGCACCAGGAAACCCGCGCCCTGATCGCGGCAGGCAGCAGCGAGCCTCGCATTCACTCCGCTGACGTCGCGGCAGAAGAGCGCTTCAAAGCTTCCAGCCCAGGCTTGTCTGACCCCTTTGTGCTTCAGCTGCGCCACCAGGTCTTCCGGTGTATCTCCCGAGAGCCGGCGAAACGGCCACTGAAACAAATGAACGTTCGTATCGATCAAGAGGCCAGTCCTTTAGCCTGCAAGACAGGTTGCAGCAGGCGGCGAAGGTTGCCACCTAGAATCATCTCTTTAGCTTCATCGGGAATGTTGGCGCCAAGAACTTTGCCAACCTGCGAACCAAAGCTTCGGCCACCTACATCGCTGCCGTAGACGATTCTCTCCGGGCCCAATTCGCGAACAGCCATCTCGGTGAAGCCCGCAGTTGGGTCAGAGCCTGCAATTTCAGCCCAGATGTTCTTGCAATCGCGGATAGCACGGATGCCGAGTTCCCAGTTGCCGCCGGTGTGCATGCACACAAATTTTCCTCGTGGATGACGGCGCGCCAACTCGACCAGGTCGAAAGGAGTCGAATCGCCGGGTCCATTACCCAACGAGTTTATCCACGTATGCTGGTAGATGGGCACGTTCAGCGAAATGGCTCGCTCCACAATGGGATCTAGAGCCGGCGAGTTGCATCGTACGTCGGTTTCGATTTCTCCAATGCTGACCATCGGCCCATCGCGGACGCACCGGTCGAATTCCTGGAGGCAAAAGTCAACATTGTCAGGACTGATGTATAAGGAGCCATAGGCGCGGTCGGGAAAGTGCTTGACCGCCCGCATCACGCGATCGTTCTCTATGCGCACCTGCTCGGGAGTGGGATGATATTCGAACTCCTCAAAACCCTGGGAGAGGATGACGCGTTCGATGCCAAGCCGGTCCATGTGCCGGATGAGCAGTTCGAGACGATCTTCGGGCGTATTGCCGGCCATCGCACCCAGGTGGCTATGAACATCCCAGATTCTGAATCGCTTTTCGGTCAGCGCGGAGAACGGTACCTCATAACTGCGTGCAGGCGCATGAGATGCAAAGAGACCTGCGAGCATACTCTTTACGACTGTACGCCGATCTACCGCCATAGCCCGATTTCCTACCCGCCAGAAAAGTCAGGAGACTGCCGAGACTGCCGCCTGGAATACCTCTCACCTACGCCTATCGTAACAATCTGTAGAGCAATTCCGATCGGTGGGATCGCAAACTTTTTACGTCAAAACCTGGAGGCAACCTGAGTTACCAGCAGGGGATCGGGAATAGCGAATCAAAAGTTCAACTTGGCGCCCAGTTGACCGACGCGCGGACCAGCATCTGAGGTGATGGAGCCGAATGCAGTGCCTGAGGCATAGTTGCCGTTGACGACTCCACCTCCGTAAAACTGGGTATGGTTGAAGGCATTGAAGAACTCCGCGCGAAATTCGAATGTAACGCGTTCGTAGATCTTCACATCCTTCAGTAGCGCCAGGTTCCAGTTATTCAAACCAGGGCTGTGCAGGAATCGGCGAGGCGCATTTCCCTGTCCACCAAGAGGCTCCTGGCTAAAGAGGGAATTGTTGAGAAACGACTTACCGTGCCTCGGGTTCTTATCCCCGTAGAACGAAGCGCCCGTGCCAAATTGGAGCACCGGCTCGTCGGTCGACCCGCTGAAGGTCAGTCCCGTATTGCCCATCAGGGACCGGTCATCGGTCTCCGTGATCATGACCGGCACGCCACTGGAAAACTGTGTCATGCCTGACAATTTCCAGCCGCGCGTCGCCTGGTTGTCTTTCCTGAAGAGCTGATCCCAGGGCATCTCCCACGTGTAGCTCGCGGCAAAGCTGTGCGGCAGATCAAAGTAAGAGGGTCCGCGGAAGTGGTCGTGATCTCCATACGTAAATATCTGATCGCCGAAGCCCGATCCATTGTCGATCGATTTGCTGTACGTGTAGC
>Ga0335073_10005728_pt1 | contig 17453 bp, 17 predicted proteins | sample Lox_Sample_22_FD_207093 | JGI IMG/M metagenome (GOLD analysis project Ga0335073, IMG submission 207093) | Soil microbial communities from Loxahatchee National Wildlife Refuge, Florida, United States - Lox_Sample_2.2 | ecosystem: Environmental > Terrestrial > Soil > Wetlands | place: USA...
CGTGCTGCTCGGCGCGGGCCTCGACACGTTCGCCGAACGCCGGAGCGATCTCGCGGGACGGCTGACGGTGTTCGAGGTGGACCAGCCGGGCACCCAGGCGTGGAAACGCCAGCGTCTCATCGACCTTGGCTACGGCGTCCCGGACTGGCTGCGACTGATCCCCGTCGACTTCGAGGCGGGCGCGTCCTGGCAGGGCGAGATCACCGCCGCGGGGTTCGACCCGGGCCGCCCGGCGGTGGTGGCCTCCACCGGCGTCAGCATGTACCTGACCAAGGAAGCGAACGCGGCCACGCTCCGCGAGCTCACCGCCCTCGCCGCCGGCTCCACCGCCGTCTTGTCGTTCCTGCTGCCCATCGAGCTGCTGGACGAGGCGGACAAGCAGGGACTGATCATCTCCTCCAACGGCGCCCGCGCGGCGGGCACGCCGTTCATCAGCTTCTTCACCCCCGACGAGATGCTAGCGATGGCCCGCGAGGCCGGGTTCAAGCACGCGCGGCACGTGTCCGGGCGTGAACTCAGCGACCGCTACTTCACCGGTCGCGCCGACGGCCTGCGCCCCTCCACGGGCGAAGACCTCCTGATCGCGACCACTTAGGCGGGTGCCCCCGTGAGCGTGCCGTTCCCCGAACCGACTGCCCCGGCCGCCTCGCGTGCCGAGGTGTTCATCCGGTACCTCGACTACTTCCGTGATCGGCTGGCCGTCAGGCTGCGGCAGCTGCCCGTCGCGGAATTGCGCCGCAGGCAGGTGCCGTCTGGCTGGACGCCGCTTGAGCTGCTGAAGCACCTGACCTACGTGGAGCTGCGGTGGCTCGAGTGGGGATTCGAGGGCAAGACGGTCGACGATCCGTGGGGCGACCAGCGGGACGGGCGCTGGTACGTCGCGCCCTCGGAATCTATCGATGACCTCCTCGCCGCGCTCGCCGACCAGGCGCGCCGCAGCAACGCGGTCATCGCCGTCCACGACCTCGACGAGGTGGGCCAGCCCAGCGACCGGTGGGACGGCGAGCCGCCCGCCGCCCTGGAGCGGATCCTCTTGCACCTTGTCCAGGAGTACGCCCGGCACGTCGGCCATCTCGACATCGTCTGCGAGCTCGCCGGCGCACCGGCCGGCGAGTAACCGGATTGCTGGGAAGGCCGGAAGGCGGGGAAGCCCGGATGGCGGGGAAGCCGGGAAGGCACGGAAGCCCGGATGGCGGGGAAGCCGGGAAGGCACGGAAGCCCGGATGGCGGGGAAGGACCGCCCGGCTTAGGATTCGCGCATGGCTTCGGACTCAGCGGAGAGCGCCGGCGCATGGCCGGGCTTGCTCGCACGCGCGTGCGCGTCCACGAGGAACGTGCTCGCGGCGGTGCGCGAAGGGCAACTGGCGGCGCCGACCCCCTGTGCCGACTGGACGGTGCACGACCTGATCGTGCACATTGTTGACGGCACCAACTTCTGGGGTGACCTCGCCGAGTCCGGCGAGATGCCCGATTACCGGTCGTGGCCCGACTACTCGGGCACCGACTTCGTCGGCGACTTCGAGGGGCACGCCGCGCGGGCGGTCGCCGGGTTCGCCGCGCCCGGGATGATGGACAAGCCGCTGGTGCTGCCGACCGGACCAGCGCCGGGCTCACTCGCGGTTCAAGTGGCGACCGGCGAGATCTTCGTGCACGGCTGGGATCTCGCCACCGCGCTACGCGGAACAGCAGTCGACGAGCCCGGCCGCCCCGCGCCGCCGATGGACGACGAAGTGGCGGCCGCGCTGCTCCTGTCGGACTGGCTGGTGCTGTGCGTACAGGTGCGCGGGAACGAGCCGGCTGTGTTCGCCCCGGAGATCGAACCGAGTGACGACACTCCCGCCGCGGACCGTCTGGCGGCCTTCCTCGGCCGCGACCCCGCCTGGACGCCGGCCTGCTCGGGCCCCTCGCCCCGCTAACGGCCGAGGCTAAGCGGCAGGGCTACGCGGCCGGAGAGACGACGTCCGGCGTCCCGGCGGCGGCGCGCGTCTCGGCTTGGACCGACGTGGCGATGAGCTCCCGGATGGCACGGACGAGCGCCTCGTCGAGTTCCTTGCCTGTTGGCTGAGCTGCCGTGGTCATGTCTGTCCCATCTCCGCGGTCCCCCCGTGGACGTGAAGCGACGGCGCCTAAATTACACCGCTGTCGTTTCGCTATTCAACACGAATCCGAGAGTCGGGAAGGGAACAGCACGCCGGTCAGACCAGGCCCCACCGCTTACGGATCGCCTTGTCGGCGGCGCCGAAGGCGCTGTCCACGACGAGGCCGATGACCAGGATCACGATCATGATCGCGACGACGCTCGGCATGTCGGATTGGTCCTGGTAGTTGGACAGCAAGACGCCGATCGACGGCTGGTTGGCGATGAGCACCAGCAGTTCGCCCGCCATCAGGGAACGCCACGCGAACGCCCAGCCCTGCTTAAGCCCGGCGACGTACGTCGGCAGGGACGCGGGCAGGATCAGGAAACGGTAGAGCGACACGCGCCGCAGCCCCATCATCGTGCCCGCCTTGAGCAGCAGCGGCGGGGTGTAGTCGACGCCGGCGATCAGCCCGTTGGCGATCGATGGCGCGGCGCCTAGCACGACGACGAACAGGATCGCCGCCGTGTTGAGACCGAAAAAGATGATCGCGAACGGGAACCACGCAATCGACGGCATCGTCTGGAGCCCGGTGAGCAGTGAGCCGACCGCCGAGCGCAGCGGCCGGTTCCGCGACACGAGCGCGCCGACGACCGACCCGATGAGCATGGCGAGCGCGAAGCCGATCACGGCCCGCTCCAGCGTGGTGGCGATCGCGTGCCACAGCAGGGCGGTCCGCGCCTGCGCCCACAGGTTTGACATCGCCACGCCGGGTCCCGGGAGTACCCACTTCTTCCACCCGGTGAGGTGGACGGCCTCCCAGATGACGAAGACGATGGCGATCGCCGCCAGCTTCGGCCAGATGACCGACCAGACCTTGCGGGCGGTCACCCGGCGGCCAGCCGGGGGCGGCGCGAGCTCAAGCGCATCCAGGCCGCCGAACCCGGCGGCGAGCGTCGTGGCGCCGGTGCCGGAGTCACTGGGCATGACGGCTCACCTCCTCGCGAAGCCGGTCGGTGATGGTGGCCGCCAGCTGTGAGACGGGGGCGGAGTCGATCCGCCGGGGACGTTCGATCGGGACCGGGTACTCGGCGAGGACCCGGCCCGGGCGGCTGGATAGCAGCACCACTCGGTCTCCGAGGCGGACCGCCTCACGGACGTTGTGCGTGACGAACAGCACCGTGAGCTCGCGCCCCTCGCGGATCCGGTCCAGCTCGTCATGCAGCAGGTCGCGGGTCATCGCGTCGAGCGCGCCGAACGGCTCGTCCATCAGCAGCACGTCCGCCTCTTGCGCGAGCGCGCGGGCGAGCGCGACGCGCTGCCGCATGCCGCCGGACAGCTCGTGCGGCCGCTTGCCGCCGAAGCCCCCTAGGTGCACCGCCTCGAGCAGCTCCTGCGCGCGTGCCTTGCGTTCGGCGCGGGTCAGCGCCCGCCCGATCCCACGTCCGCCAGCCCTCTGTTGGCCAGCCCTCTGTTGGCCAGCCCTCTGTTGGCCAGCCCTCTGTTGGCCAGCCCTCAGTTGGCCAGCCCTCTGTCCGCCAGCCGCCCGGGCGCGTCCGCTGGCCCCCATTCCCCTGGCCCGGAGGGCCAGCTCGATGTTGCCCGCCGCGGTGAGCCAGGGGAACAGGCCAGGCTCCTGGAACATCAGCCCGACCCGGCCGCCGACGTCGATCTGGCCGCCCGTCGGCTCGTCCAGCCCGGCGACGAGGGACAGCAGCGTCGACTTCCCGCAGCCCGACGCCCCGATCAGGCAGACGAACTCCCCCGGCGCCGCGTCGAGAGACACCTGGTCCAGGGCGCGGACCGCGGCCGGCCCGCGCCCGTAGACCTTGGAGACACCGGCGAGCGTGACCGCCGCCGACTCCTTCGTCGCCGTCGAACTGGCCGATGTCCCAGCCAATGTCCCGGCCAATGTCCCAGCCGATGTCCCAGCCGATGTCCGGGCCATCGGTCAGGAGCTCACGGTCGGCTCGCCGGCGGCCTTCAGGATCGTGTTCAGCGGCCCGAGGTCGAAGATGCCGTTCAGGTTCACGGACTGGAGCAGCCCCACCGAGGTGGCCTGCTTCGCGTCGGCGGTGAGGGAGGCCGCGTCCGGGTCGTCGGTGAACGTGATCTCCTTGAACGACGCGGCGACCACGGAAGCCTTGAGCGGCTTGCCCGTGTAGGCGCCGAGCTCGGCGTTCGCGGCGGCCTGCGCGCCCGACGGGTCAGACTGGATGTAGCCGAGCGCCTGGAGGTTGGCCCTCAGCAGGTCGGCCACGATGTCCGGGTGGGCGGACAGGAACGACTGGGTGACCATCAGCACCGTCGTCACGCCCGGCTCGGACAGCAGCACCTTGCCGCCATCGCTGACCATCTCGACGTCATAGGGCGCGGGCTCCGACGCGCCGGCGATCTGCCCCGACTTGAACTCAAGGACCGCCGCCGAGTTCGGCGTCGTCGGCTTGATCGACACGTCACCGCCACCGGTCGCGCTCGTGGTCAGGCCGTTCTGCTTGAGCCAGTAGCGCAGCGCAACGTCCTGGGTGTTGCCAAGCGACGGGGTAGCCAGCGACTGGCCCTTCAGCTGCGCGGCGGACGTGACGGAGGGCTTGACGACGATCGACGCGCCGCCGTTCGCTACCCCGGAGACAATCTTGATGGCCTGGCCGCTCGACTTCTGCCAGGCGTTGATCGCCGGGTTCGGCCCGACGTACGCGGCGTCGAGCTGGCCGGAGAGGATCGCGGTCGTCTCCTGGGTGCCGCTGCTGAACGCGGTCGCGTTCACCGTGCCGGCGCTGCCCAGGTCCTGCTTGAAGTAGCCGTTCTTCAGCGCGATCAGCGCGGGCGCGTGCGTGATGTTCGCGAGGAAGCCGAGGCGCACCGTCACCGGGGCGGCCGCGGCCGCTCCCGTCGCGGTCGCACCGCCGGCCGCCGACGAGGAGCTCGAGCCGCTTGACGAGCAGCCGGCGATCAGCAGGGCTCCGCTCGCGAGGACGGCGGCACCAGCCAAGATCTTTCGCATTAAGTTCTCATTCCCTACCGGTTAACTTGGTTTCAGACGACTATATACCAGGCCAGTAATATAGGAAATCCTCCGGCAACGGTTGTAACGAGACTTGGCTCACATCACGGGGCCTGACCTGCGGATAGTCGCGAAAAGAAATTGTTCGCAACGGTCCCGTAGGCGCGCTCCGCGCTTCTTGCTGTTATCCTCGAGCGAAGAGGTGGGCAGGGGGAGCGGAGGCCGAGGCTGGGTGGATCGGGGCGCGAGCCTTACCGACCGAACCCAAGGCCACCGGAGCGAACCGGGCCCTAGCTCGGCGAGGCCAGCGGCTACGAGGCGGCGACTGTAGCCGGAGGCTACGAATCGTCGGAAGCGTCCTGGAAGTCGACGCCGACCACCTGCGGCGCGAACTTGTTCACGCAGACCTCGAGGCGGGCGATGTCGGCGTCGCTCGCGCCGGTCGTGTTGTAGACCACGACGTCGATCGCGGAGGCCAGCGGGACGCCAGTCGCCAGCGGGACGGCCTTGACGTTCGGCAGGCCGTTGCAGGCCGCGCGGACCTTCATCTTGAAGGACACCGACGTCGTCTGCTGGAAGTACACGTCCGCCTGCTGCTGCCCGAGCGCCTTGTCGAATTGCGCGCAGCCGGCCAGCCCCAGGCACGCCAGCCCGGCCAGGCCGGCGAGTCCCAGCCCGACAGGACGTTTCACGACACGGCGTAGTGGTTGCACACAGGTAGCTTATGTGGTCAGCGCACCGAGTACCGTACTGAGGAGATGTAAATCTCCCAGCCCTGTCTCTCGCCTCTGCCCCGCTCCGCTCGCTCGCCTTGAACGTATAGATGCCGCCGCGCCACATCCTCATCGTCAACGCCCGCAACGTGACCCAGCCGGTCTTCGTGATCGGCGCGCCGCATTCCGGCGCGGAATCGGTCGGCCGGGCGCTCAAGATCTCCCCGGGGTTCCACGTGACCATCGGGCAGCAGGCCGTGCTCCAAGCGGTCTACGGGTTCGCGCGGCGTCCTTCGCTGTACAACGGCAAGGGCGATGCCGCCGCCGCGGTGATGCGCGACGCGTTCGCGCAGGGCTGGCAGCTCAACTCGACAAGCTGCCTTAACTGCACGCCGCAATGCCGGTCCGCCGCCGGGCTAGCGCCGGCCGAGATTGGCCCGTGCGCCGAAGAGCGCTTGCTGACCCGCTTCGGCGACGCCTCTCCCGACCTCAGCTACTGCGTCGATGCCCTGCTCGCCGCGTTCCCCGACGCCCAGATCATCCAGGTCGTGCGGGACGGCAGGGACACCGTGGCGACGATGCTTACCGACCAGGTCGCGCTCTCGTGGTACCGGGCGGGCGTGGTCAACATCGATACCGAGTTCCCCAACCCGTTCTACGGCGTCGAGGATGAAGCCGACCGGCTCTCCTGGCCGTCGCTGACGGCGGCGGGCAAGTGCGCGCTGCGCTGGCGCGGCGCGATCCGGCTGGCCGCACGGCTGCGCAAGTCGCTGCCCCAGGACCAGCTGAAGACGCTCCGCTACGAGGACATGGCCCGCAACCCGGGCGCCGCCGCCACCATGCTCACCGACTTCACCGGGACGAAGATCGCCGCACCGGTCACTCCGACCACTAAGCGCGCCAAGCTCGAGGAGAACGCCTGGCGCCGCACCCTTTCCTTCAGCCAGCTGTCCGAGGTCGAGAAGGTCGCGGGCGAGGAGCTGCGCCGCCTTGGCTATAAGTAACCGGGCCATCAGTCGCTAGCCAGCCCATCAGTCACCAGACAGCGGAGCGGGCGGCTGACTGGTTGCGAAGCCGACGTCGCGCCACGCATACTGACGCGATGCTCTCGGACGCTGTGGCCATGTACCTTTCCCGGCTCGGCCTTCCCGGGAGCTTCGCGCCGACGGCAGATGCCCTGGCCCAGCTGCAACGGCGGCACCAGGACGCGGTGCCGTACGAGAATCTCGCGATCATGCTCGGGCACCCCGACTCGACCGATCCGGGGCAGACCCTCACGAGGATCGCGGCAGGCGGCAACGCCGGCTACTGCTTTCATCACAACGGCGCATTCGAGATCGTGCTCCGTGCCCTCGGGTTCACGGTGGAGCGCCGGTTCGGCCACGTCTGGGGCCGCCCTGCCCCGCCGTTGAACCACCTGGTCCTGCTCGTCACCATCGACGGCCGCCGCTGGTGGCCGGATCTCGGCCTCGGGGACGCCTTCCGGGACCCGGTCGAGGTGGTCGCCGGAGAGATTCGGCAAGGCCCGTTCACGTACCAGATCACTAATGCGAGCGCGGACGCGTGGAGCTTCCGGCATGACCCGGCCGCCGGTTCCTTCGCCGGGCTGGACGTGTCTGCCAGCCGCCCGGCGGACGCCGAAGTGGCCGCGGCGCACCGGGTGCTGTCGACGCCGCCCGACGGGCGGTTTACCCGGATGCTGGTGGTACAGCGCCGCGATGACACCGGCGCTGAGGGACTGCGCGGGATCAGGTACCAGCGGTGGGGCGACGGGGCGTTCGCCCGCGACCTGGCATCCTACGGCGACTGGCGGACGGTCATTGAGTCCCTCGGCGTGCGCCTTGCCGATGTCGCCGGGGATGAGCTGCGATCGCTGCACGCCCGGATGCTGGCGGCCCACGAGAAGTGGGTCGCGGAGGCCAGTTCCTAGCAGGAAGCGCTAGAAACCTCGACGGCGCCGGATGAACCCTTGTTCCGGAGGGGGCAGGACCCAGGGGTCGGAGAGCGCGGAGTCCTCGGTTCGTTCGGCATACTGGTCTTGATTTTCCTGCCCCGCGAACTGGGTCAGGTACAGGTCGGCGTAGAGGCCGCCCGCCTCCAGCAGCTCCTCGTGGGTCCCGGTCTCGACGACCTGGCCCGACTCGATGACCAGGATCTGGTCGGCCGCCCGGACCGTGGACAGGCGGTGCGCGATGACCAGCGACGTCCGGCCGGACAGGGCGAGCGACAGGGCCTGCTGGACGGCGAGCTCGGACTCGGAGTCCAGGTGCGCGGTCGCCTCGTCGAGCACCACCACGGACGGGCCCTTGAGCAGCAGCCGGGCGAGAGCGACCCGCTGCTTCTCCCCGCCGGACAGCCGGTAGCCGCGGTCGCCGACGATCGTGTCGAGCCCGTCGGGCAGGACCGAGATCAGGTCCCAGATCTGCGCCGCCTCGCACGCTTCGACCAGGTCGGCGTCGGTCGCCGCGGGGTTAGCGTAGAGCAGGTTGGCGCGGATCGTGTCGTGGAACAGGTGCGCGTCCTGGGTGACCACGCCCACCACGTCGTGCAGCGACTGGAGGGTGACGTCGCGGATGTCGTGACCGCCGATCAGCACCGCGCCGTCGTTCGGGTCGTACATCCGGGAGACCAGGTGGGTGATCGTCGTCTTGCCCGCGCCGGACGGGCCGACGAGGGCGGTGAGCTGACCGCCGGGGGCGGTGAACGACACGTCATGCAGGACCCCGGCGGCGGCGTCGGTCCGCTCCGGCTGCTTCAGCGCGATCGACTCCAGGGACGCGAGCGACACCTCGTCCTTGGTCGGGTAGCGGAACGACACCTGGTCGAAGCGGATGTCCGGGGCGGTTCCCGCGTCGTCCCGCGCTCGTAGCGGCACCGCGTCCGGCTTCTCCTTGATCAGCGGCTCGAGGTCGAGCACCTCGAAGACCCGGTCGAAGGAGACCAGCGCGGTCATCACCTGGATCTGCACGTTGGACAGGCCGCCGATCGGGCCGTAGACGCGGACGATGAGCTGCGCCATGGCGACGAGGGTGCCGAACTGGAACGCGCCGTCGATTACCAGCGAGCCGCCGACGCCGTAGACGGCGGCGGTGAACAGCGCGGTGAGCAGGGTGATCCCGATCATCAGGAACGAGCCGTACATGTCCCGGGTGACGCCGATCTCGCGGACCTGGTGCGCCTTGGATGCGAACAGGGCCGACTCCTCCTTCGGCCGCCCGTAGAGCTTGGCGAGCATCGCGCCCGCGACATTGAACCGCTCGGTCATCGTGGAGCCCATCTCAGCGTTCAGCTGCATGGACTCGCGGGAGAGGCGCTGCAGGCGCTTGCCGACGAACCTGACCGGGATCATGAACAGCGGGATGAGCGCCAGCGCGACTAGGCTGATCTGCCAGGACAGGTAGAACATGGTGACCAGGATGACGATCACCGACAGCACGTTCGATAGCACCGACGCCAGCACGCCCACGATCGCCTGCTGAGCGCCGACCACGTCACCGTCCAGGCGGCTGACCAGCGAGCCAGTCTGCGCTCGGGTGAAGAAGGCGAGGGGCTGCTGCTGCACGTGGTCGAAGACCTGGGTGCGCAGGTCGTAGATGATGCTCTCGCCGAGCCGTGAGGAGAAGTAGCGGTTGATCACGCCGAGGAGCGCGTCGAACAGCGCGACGCCGACCGCGGTCAGTGCCACCACGAGCACCACGTACTGGTCGCGGGCGATGATGCCGTGATCGATGAGCTCGCGCAGCAGCAGGGGGTTGACCACCGTGATGCAGGCGTCGAGCGCCGTCGCGAACAGGTAAATGGACAGCTGGAGGCGGTAGGGCCGCGCGTAGCGGAATACACGCTTGATCGTTCCGGGCTTGAGCTTCTGCTTGGTGATGGACGGGTCCATCCTGATCCCGTGTACCACCCCGAAGCCAGGACCGCGCATCATCACCATTCTCGCCATGGTAGTTGGCGCGCCAAGCCGCTAGGACATGGTTTTTCGCCGGGCGAACGGCTGAACGGGGCTCCCCTACCGCTTCCTTGCCGCTCCCTTTATCGCCTCGTGGCGCCGCCCCTGCCGCGCAGCCGGACGCCGGTCTCGGTCAGGAGCCGGTGGACGAACCCGTAGGACCGGCCGGTCGAGGTCGCGAGCGACCTGATGGACTCCCCGGCGCCGTAGCGCTGCGCCATGTCGGTCGCGAGCCTGCTGCGGTCTTCCCCCGTGACCCGGGTGCCCTTCCGCAGGGTATCGGCAGCCACATTTACCTCCCGTAAGACGCACCAATCATTGCGTTATGTCCCCCTTACGCAATAATCACCGATGGAGGCGTTGTTGACTAGCCGATCTTGTTAGGCCGTTGTTAGGCGGTTGTTAGGCGAGAGCGACGAGATCGGCGAAATCGGCCGACCAGGTGTCCTCGGTTCCCTCGGGCAGCACAATGACGCGTTCGGGAGAAAGCGCGTCCACCGCCCCTTCATCGTGGGTAACCAGCACAATGGCGCCCTTGAAGGCCGCGAGGGCCGCGAGGATCTCCTGCCGGCTCGCTGGATCCAGGTTGTTCGTGGGCTCGTCGAGCAGCAGCACATTCGCCCCGGACACCACGAGAAGCGCAAGCGCCAATCGCGTCTTCTCACCACCGGAAAGGACGCCGACGGGTTTGTCCACGTCATCGCCGGAGAAAAGGAAAGAGCCGAGGACTTTCCGCTGCTCGGTATCGGTGAGTTCCGGAGCGGCGGTCCGCATGTTCTCGATTAGCGACCGCTCGGTATCGAGCGTCTCGTGCTCCTGGGCGTAATAGCCGAGCCTTAGCCCGTGACCTGGCACGACCATTCCAGTGTCCGGTTTTTCGACGTCGGCGAGCAGCCGCAGCAGGGTAGTCTTGCCCGCGCCATTCAGTCCGAGCACGACGACCCGCGAGCCGCGGTCGATGGCGAGGTCGACGTCGGTGAACACCTCGAGCGACCCGTAGGACTTCGAGAGGCCGGTCGCGGTCAGCGGCGTCCGGCCGCACGGCGCGGGTTCGGGGAACCGCAGCCGGGCTACGCGGTCCGTCTGCCGGTCGCCTTCGGTGCCGTCGAGCAGGCGTTCCGCGCGGCGTATCATGTTCTGCGCCGCCTTGGCCTTGGTCGCCTTGGCGCGCATCTTGTCCGCCTGCTGCTGCAAGGCGGTCGCCTGCCGCTCGGCGTTAGTCCGCTCCCGGTGCCTGCGGCGCTCGTCAGCTTCGCGCTGCTGGAGGTAGGCCTTCCAGCCGACGTTGTAGATGTCCAGCACCGACCGGTTCGCGTCCAGGTAGAAGACCTTGTTCACGACCTGCTCGACTAGGTCCACGTCGTGACTGATCACCAGCAGGCCGCCGCGGTAGTTCTTCAGGTGGTCCCGGAGCCAGGTGATCGAGTCGGCGTCCAGGTGGTTAGTCGGCTCGTCGAGCAGCAGCGTCTGGGCGTCGGAGAACAAGATCCGGGCGAGTTCGACCCGCCTGCGCTGACCGCCGGACAGCGTGTTCAACGGCTGGTGCAGCACCCGGTCAGGCAGCCCGAGGCTGGCCGCGAGCGACGCGGCCTCCGACTCGGCCGCGTAGCCGCCGAGCACCGAGAGCCGGTCGGACAGGGTGCCGTAGCGCTTGATTGCCCGCTCCGCCTTCACCGGGTCGGGGTCGGACATCATCGACTCGGCCCTGCGCATCTCGTTGCGGACCTCGTCGAGGCCGCGGGCGGAGAGGATCCGGTCGAGCGCGAGCACCTCAAGGTCCCCCGTGCGCGGGTCCTGCGGGAGGTAGCCGACGCTGCCGGTGTGCCGGACAGTTCCGGCGGCGGGCTGTCCGTTGCCCGACAGCACTTTCGCCAAGGTGGTCTTGCCGGCGCCGTTACGGCCCACGAGACCGACTCGGTCTCCCTCGGCGACCTGGAAAGATGCGTCCGCCAGTAGGAGCCGGGCACCGGCTCTCAGCTCAATGCCACTGGCGACGATCACGGATAGCGAGGATACCTGATCGGGGTTTCGCCCCAGTAATCAATAATTGGCGACCGTTAATGGGTCCCGATGGGTGGACTTTTTGGTGACTGGGCTTCGGTCAGCCAGATCCGCACCGCGGTGAAGAGCTTGGGCGTGCCCTCGAGCACCGCGCGCTTCGGGTCCGGGACGGTGAGGAACCGGTCGGCGGCCCGGGCGAGGTAGGGCGCTAGGCGGGGGTCGTCGCGCAGTTCCGCGACCGCGCGCTTGTCGCCGCCGAGGACGACGGCGTCGAGCGCGACCGCGCCGGGCTGGCGGCCGAACACCGCGGCCGCCGCGTCGGCGGCCGCGGCCAGCGCCTCGTTCGCCTGCTTCTCCCGACGGCGGGCGAAGCGGTGCTGCGACCAGCCGCCGGCCGCGCTCCGGCCGTGCACGAGGCGCGAGCCGGTCTTGCTGTCGGCGAGGGCCGGCGGGTACCCGGTGAACACGCCGACCGCGTAGCCGCCGAGGCGGACGAGCAACACCCCGACCGTGCGGGGCGTGATAGCGTGCGCGGCGAGCGCCTCGGCCACCGCGGCCGGCTGATCCGGCGTGTCGGACAGCCCGGGTAGCGCGGCCAGGCCCGCGGCGGGCGGGACCGGCGGATAGCACTCGGCTACAGAGCCGTCCGGCGCGGCGAACGCCGCCCGGTCGTCGCCCAGTCGCACCGTCAGAGCCGCCGGCCCGGCGATTCCGGTGCCGTGCCGGAGGCCGAAGGACACTATCCAGCCGGGGAACCGCTCGGCCGAAACGTCGAGCCATTTATTTCCGCTACCAGGGATATTCGTCACCGCCACTGCCTTACAGTATTACTGTCCGCACGCACGCGGATGCGTAGCGCAAGAGTTCGCCAGACCCCAACGAGGTAAATCATCGTGCTCCCGATCGAATCCGCCGGCACCCGCGGCCGCGTGGCCTCCGCGACCGCAGTGCCGCAAGCGATACCGCCTCAGGCAATGGCGCACGGGGGGACGATCATCCGGCCGGGGGCGGTCGCCTGGGGCGGCTCGCGGGACGCTTACCATGTTGGCTATTCCACCTGCGAGGCGATCGAGCGAACCCTCGCCGACGTTATCAGGGAACCGGGCCGGTTTCCCGGCCTGATCGCCGAGATCGCCACCGCCCGGCTCTGGGCACCGCTGCCGGTGCGGCGCCGCCCCTTCACCGACGGGAGCGCGGTGCGCCTGCCTCTCGTGTCCCAGGAGGGGACCGACTTTGTGCCGTGCTTCACGTCGGTGCAACGGCTAAATGCCTGGGCGGGAGCGGCCGGGTCGGGTGCGATGCGGGCCGGCGACACCCGGTCCGGGGTGGTGCCGCACATCGTCGTTCCGGCGGCGGGACTGGCGAGGCGGCTGCCGTCCGGCTTCGGCCTGGCGCTTAACCCGGGCAGCGTGCCGGGCATCCCGCTGTACCCCGAGTGCGTGCCGTACCTGGCCCGGCTCGACGACTTCGCCGGGCCGGCGGAGCGAGACGATGTCCGGGCCGTGGTTTCCGCGGTGACCGTACCCGCACAGGACAGGCCACCACAGGGCGGGCCTCAGCGGGCGCGGACACTCGCACCGGTGCCGGTCGAGCCGGTCGAGCCGGTGTCGGTCGCTCCCCCGCCGGGTGAGCCGACCACGCTGCTGGCGGAGACGAGCCGAGCGTTGCGCGAAGTGCCCGCCGCGGCCGCGGCGTCGCGCGCCTGGCTGTCGGTCCCCGGCCACGGTGAAGGCCTAGTCATCGCGGTGACGCTCGACGACCCCGCGAGCGAGCCCGCCCGCCGGGACGTGGTGGCCGCGCTCAAGCGGGTGGTCGCGGCGATCCCGCTGCGCGTCCCGTTCCCGGTCGACGTCACCTTCCCCGGCGAGCCCATTCCCGGCGCGACGGAGCCCGACGTGATCACCGACTGGATGGCGCGCAATACCCGCCCCTTCTACACCAGGAACTAGGCGTCGAGGGCCGCCGCCCGTGCAGCTAACGCCTTCAGACTGATTTGGCGCGAAGCAGGGGACCGCGCTTTGCTGACCGTGTGAATCAGCAACTAAACGCGGGCATGGTTTAAGAGCCCGTGGCATGCGGGGCAGCGGACCTGGTCAGCGGGATTTTTGCGGTGTGCCGGGGTTCAGGCGGTGGGGGTGAGGGTGACCTCGTAGCCGAGGGTCCGCAGCTGGTCAAGGTGGCTGCGGGTGCGGCGAGCGCGGTCGGTCTTGCGGAGGTGCCAGTCGAGGCCGAGGTCCTGGTAGCGGGCGGCGGGGTCGGACAGCAGGTGCCAGATGATCACCAGGATGGAGCGGGCGACCGCTACCTGGGCCCTGGGGCCGCCGATGCGGCGGGCGAGCCTGCGGTAGCGCTCGCCGAGGAAGGTGGCGGTGCCGGAGGCGCCGAGGGCGGCCTGCCCGCAGGAGCCCTTGAGGCTCGGCGATGATCCAGATGGCCAGCTCCAGGGTGACGCCGGGGATCTCAGCGAGCCGCTGCGCGGCGGTTAGCAGAGCGGCGTCCGGGCCGGGATCGGGCGAGGGGACGCCGCCGGCGGTGACGCCCCAGGCGTCTTCCACGGCGTCCATGTGCTCGCCGATCAGGGCGTCGATCCGAACAGCCTCCCGCTCCAGCATGGTGATGACGCGCAGGCGGGCGCGGATCAGCTCGATGTGGTGCGGCCCGGGCATCGCCGAAGAAGGCTGTTATCCGGGGACTGGTCGTCGTAGGGAGGGCTCAAAGCGTGGAGCCCGCCCTTATCGTCTCAGCCGAGCGCACCCGCCGGAAGCTAGACGCCTGAACTCCGACCCAGCAACCACGCCTGATCTCCGACCCTGTAACCACGCCTGAGCTCCGCCCCCAACCACACGCTAGCTGCGTAGTTTGGTCAACCCGTGGTCGAAACTACGCAAGGAGCGGGCTTCCGAGCTCTTTTGTTGCTGTTATCCTCGAAACTTCTTGCTGTTATAAAGAAGCAACGCCTAGCTGCGTGGTTTGGAGTCATAATGACGCCAAAATACACAGTTAGGGCCGGACAGGGTGGGAACCGGCGGAACTGCGCCGGACATATCCTGATATGTCGGTCATTTTTTGACCGACTGATGGGCTATGTGCGTAGTTTGGAACGGCGCCGGTCAAAGTACGCACTTAAGGGGGTTGGCGGACGCCGCAACTGACGAGCGGGAGGCGGCAGCCAGGAGCGGATTCGCCAGTCGGGAACGGACTCGCGCGGCAGCCAGGAGCGGACTCGCCGGGCCGGATGATCGAGCCGTCGCGCCTAGGGCTCGGTGATGTTGAACATCAACTCGAAGGTGTCCAGTGTGTCGAGGAAGCTGGTCAGCGCTGCGGCGTCGCCGTCGATGGTGATCTGGCCGGACGCGATGGCGCGCTCGACGGTGGTCTCCTGCATGCTGACGCGGTCGAGCATCGCCTTCGTAAGGATGATCGTCGCGGCGGCATTAGGGTCCCGGACGCCCCGCCGGTGAGTCAGCGCCGCGTTCCTGATCGTGACCGCGTAATCCTCGCCGATATCGGTGAACTTCCAGTTCAGGACCATCTCGGGCAGCTTCGCGGCTTTGTCGGCGTCGATCCGGATGCCGAGATAGTCGAAGTAGAGGTCCACGCTCATCGCCCGGATGGTGTCCGGGCTCGCCGTGGTCAGCTCCACGCTCTTGAAAACGCCGTGCCGTAGTTCGTGCGCGCCCATCAGGTAGAGGCTGCGCCACGTGCCGTTCTCGGACTGGTACCCGAGCTGCTCCAGCGCGTCGGCCTGGAGCTCGCGGGCGGCCTGGTTGTCGGGGTCGGCGAAGACCAGGTGGTTGACCAGCTCGGCGACCCAGCGGTAGTCGCCGTCCGCGAAAGCCAGCCGGGCGACCGCGAGCAGCGCGTCCGCGCCGCCCATCGCCGCCACGTACCGCTTGCCCGCCGCGACTGGCTCATGCGGGTTCAAGTGCGCCGGGTTGCCGTCGTAGAAGCCCAGGTAGCGCTGGTAGATCGCGCGCACGCCGTGGCTGACCGAGCCGTAGTACCCGCGGGCGTACCAGCGGCGATCCAGGCCGGGCGGCAAGGCGGTGAGCGTCTCGGCGATCTCCATCGGGGTCAGCCCGTGATTGATCAGCCGCAGCGTCTGGTCGTGCAGGAACTGGTACATGTCGCGGGTGTCGGCCAGGAACTCGCGGACGTTGCCGCTGCCCCACGTCGGCCAGTGGTGCGAGGCGAACATCACGTCGGCGCGGTCGGCGAACCGGTCGATGGCCTCGTCCAGATACGCCGACCAGACGCGGGCGTCCCGGACTTCGGCACCGCGCAGCGTAAGCAGGTTGTGCAGCGTATGGGTAGCGTTCTCGGCCACGCACAGGGCCCGGAATTGCGGGAGGTAGAAGTTCATCTCCGCCGGCGCTTCCGTACCCGGGGTCAGCTGGAACTCGATCGACACGCCGTCGATGGTCAGCGTGGTCCCGGTGCGGTCGATGAGGTCGGTGGGCGGGATCAGCGTGATCGTGCCGCTGGAGACCGCCTTGCCGAGACCCAGGTCGACCTGGCCGCGCGGGCCGCGCGGCAGGAAGATGCCGTACTGGTAGTGCGACCGGCGGCTCATCGCGGTGCCGACGAACACGTTCTCGGCGACCGCGTGCTCGAGGAACCCGACCGGGGCGTAGATCCGCACCCGCTCGCTCGCGACCTCGTCCGCCGAGATGACGCCCTTCACGCCGCCGTAGTGGTCGACGTGGCTGTGCGTGTAGATCACCGCCACGACCGGCCGGTCGCCGCGGTGCTCCCGGTACAGCCGCATTCCCGCCTGCGCCGTCTCCTCGGAGATGAGCGGGTCGATGACGATGATCCCGCTGTCGCCCTCGATCACGGTCATGTTCGAGATGTCCAGCCCGCGCAGCTGATAGACCCGGTCGGTCACCTCGAATAGGCCGGCGATCCTGTTCAGCCGTGCCTGCCGCCACAGGCTCGGGTTGACGGTCTCCGGCGGCTCCGCGGCGTCCTCGAAGTCGTACGCCGCCATGTCCCAGATCGGGAACCCGTTATCCCGCTTCAGCGCCCCGGCCGGCGCGGCCGCCACCAGCCCGCGGCTCGCGTCAGCGAAATCCCGGGTGTCATCGAAGGCGAGCGCGCCGCGCACCGCCGCGTTCAGGGCCGTCGTCGCCGGCTGTGCTTCCTTTTCCCCCGTCATAGACGGGAGCGTGGCATCCACCGGCGGTGCCCCGCCTCACCCGCGAAGGATGAAGCGAGGGGCTGGATAGATAGCGGGGAGCTAGATGTTGAACCCGAGCGCCCGCAACTGCTCGCGGCCGTCCTCGGTGATGTGCTCCGGGCCCCACGGGGGCATCCAGACCCAGTTGATCGTGAAGTCGGTGAGCGTGTCCGCCAGGGCCTCGGCCGCCTGCTCCTCGATCACATCGGTCAGCGGGCACGCCGCGCTGGTCAGCGTCATGTCCAGGGTGGCCCGGTCCGGCCCGTCCAGCAGGACGCCGTAGATCAGGCCGAGGTCGACGACGTTGATGCCGAGCTCAGGGTCGACCACGTCGCGCAGCGCCTCGAGGATGTCCTCGGTCTTCCGCTCGATCTCCTCGTCGGTCATGGCCGTGCCAGCCGATGGAGCCGTGCCAGCCGATGGAGCCGTGCCAGCCAATGGAGTCGCGTTCTCGGTCATGCCTTACCTCCGTCGCTGTCGGAGTCTTCATCCGTGTGGGCGAGCGCGCGAGCGGTCGCGTCCTTCC
>Ga0335073_10005730_pt1 | contig 17452 bp, 13 predicted proteins | sample Lox_Sample_22_FD_207093 | JGI IMG/M metagenome (GOLD analysis project Ga0335073, IMG submission 207093) | Soil microbial communities from Loxahatchee National Wildlife Refuge, Florida, United States - Lox_Sample_2.2 | ecosystem: Environmental > Terrestrial > Soil > Wetlands | place: USA...
AACGGTGGTGGTGAGCGGCTCGCCGGTGCCCCGTCCGGCCGGCCTGCTGCCGGCTGAAGGCGGAGCGGTGTTCGGGCCGACGGCCCGCCTGGACGTGGAGGTGGAGCTGGGCTTCGTGGTGGGCACCCCCGTGCCCCGGGCCGGTCGATCACGGCCCGGGAGGCCGACCGTTACGTCTTCGGTGTGGTGCTCGTGAATGACTGGAGCGCCCGCGACATCCAGTCCTTCGAGTACCGGCCGCTGGGCCCGTTCCTGGGCAAGTCCTTCGCCACCTCGGTGTCGCCGTGGGTGGTGCCTCTGGCCGCCCTCGAGCCGTGGCGGGTGGACGGGCCGGTGCAGGACCCCGAGCCGGCGGGCTACCTGCGGGTCGATGAGCCGAGAGGGCTGGACGTGAGGTTGAGCCTGGCGGTGAACGGCTGTGTCTTTTCGAACATGACGGCCGCCGGCCTCTACTGGTCCCTGGCCCAGCAGCTGGCTCATCTCACCGTGAACGGGGCCGGGGTGAGGGCCGGGGACCTGTTCGCCTCCGGGACCATCTCGGGCGACCGGGCGGGCGAGGAGGGATCTCTGATGGAGAAGTACGCCGGCCGGCGGTGGCTGGCCGACGGCGACCGGGTGACCATCCGCGGGTGGTGCGGGGACCCGGGCCGGGGACCGTGGCTGTCCTTGGGCCAGGTGGACGGTACCGTCCTAGCCCAGGGCGTCATGGTTGACCCCAATGTGCAGGGAGGTGGTGCCGAGTGACCTACTACGTCCGGGTCGGAGACGTGCCCCGCAAGCGGCACACCTGGCATCGGGACGCCTCGGGCGCCCGCCTGGCCGAGGAGCTGATGGGCGAGGAGGGGTTCAGCGGGGCGTCCTCACTGCTGTACCACCGCCATTCCCCCAGCGCCATCACCGCCGTGGAGGAGGTGTCGGTGCCCCGCTCGGCGCTGACCGCCAACGAACCGCTGCTGCCCTGGCACGTGGTGGCGCCCAAGCTGGAGGCCGGTGGCGACATGGTCACGGCCCGCCGGGTGCTCTTCGGCAACCGGGACGTCACCCTGTGCTGGGTGGCGGCCGGCCAGAGCAGCGATCTGTACCGCAACGCGGCCGGCGACGAGCTGGTCTACATCCAGTCCGGCCAGGCCCGGTTCGAGTCGGTCTTCGGCTGCATCGAGGCCGGTGCCGGCGACTACCTGCTCATCCCGGCCTCGACCACCCACCGCTGGGCGATCACCGGTGACACCGAGGTGCGGGCCCTGGTGGTGGAGGGGTGGCGGCACATCTCCATCCCGGCCCGCTACCTGACCGCCACCGGACAGCTGCGGGAGGGCGCCCCCTTCTGCGAGCGGGATCTCCGGGTGCCGGCCGGGCCCCATGTGGTCGACGAGGACGGGCCGGTGCCCGTGCTGGTGCGGGGCCGGCAGGGCTGGAGCCGCCATACCCACGCCCGCCATCCCTTCGACGTGGTGGGCTGGGACGGCTCCGCCTATCCGTTCGCCCTGTCCATACGGGACTTCGAGCCCATCGTGGGCCGCATCCATCAGCCTCCCCCCGTGCACCAGACCTTCGCCGGCGAAGGGTTCGTGGTGTGCAGCTTCGTGCCCCGCCTGTTCGACTTCGACCCCGACGCCATCAAGGTCCCCTACCACCACGCCAACGTCGATTCGGACGAGGTCCTCTTCTACGCCGAGGGCGACTTCATGAGCCGGCGGGGGGCGGGCATCCAGGAGGGCTCGCTGACCCTGCACCCGGCCGGCTTCGTTCACGGCCCCCAGCCGGGCAGCGTGGAGGCGTCGGTCGGGGCCACCCGCACCGAGGAGACGGCGGTGATGGTCGACACCTTCTCCCCGTTGGCGGTCAGCGGGGACGCCCGCTCGGTGGCCGACTCCGAGTACCCCTGGAGCTGGGCCCGGGACGTCTAGATGGCCCTCTAGACGACGTTCAGCTGGGGAGCTTGGTTCGGCGGTTCGAGCAGGCTCTCGAAGTGGCTGTCCACCATGCCGTGGAACTGGGCCGGGGGCAGGGGTTTGGCGAAGTAGTAGCCCTGGGCCACGTGGCAGCCGAGCATGCGCAGCCCGGCCAGCTGGTCGAGGGTCTCCACCCCTTCGGCGACGGCGGCGATCTGCATGGCGTTGGCCAGGTCCACCACGGCCCGCACGATGGCGGTGTCGACCGGGTCGGTGGCCACCCCGTTGACGAACAGGCGGTCCACCTTGACCTCGTGCACGGGGAACTGCTTGAGATAACCGAGCGACGAGTGGCCGGTGCCGAAGTCGTCGATGGCCAGGCGGACGCCCAGGCGGTTCAGCTTCTTCATGACCTCCCGGGCCCCGGCCAGGTCGTCCATCACCATGGTCTCGGTGATCTCGAAGGTCAGGAGGTCCGAGGGCAGGCCGGCCTCGTCCAGCACGGTGGCCACGTCGCCGAGCAGGCTGGTCTGCTGGAACTGGCGGGGGGAGAGGTTGACGCTGATGGGCACGTCCAGCCCGAGGCGGTCCCGGATGGCCCGGATCTGCACGCAGGCCTGCTCCAGCACGTACCGGCCGATGGGCAGGATCAGCCCGGTCTCCTCGGCCAGCGGTATGAACCGGTCCGGGGCTACCAGGCCGTGGCGGGGATGGCGCCAGCGGACCAGGGCCTCGGCGCCCACGATGGTCAGCTCGTCGATGGATATGAGGGGCTGGAAGTGGACTTCCAGCTCGTCCCGCTCGATGCCCTTGCGCAGGTCGGTCTCCATGTCGATGCGCTCCGACGACCGGCTGCCCATCTGGGCCTTGTCGAAGACCTGGTAGGTGCCGCCCCGGCCCTTGGCCTTGTACATGGCCACGTCGGCATCGCGGAGGATGTCGTCGGCACTCTGCCCGGGCTTGGTCAGGGCCACGCCCAGGGACACGCTGGCCACGATCTCGTAGCCGTCCGGCAGGACCAGGGGCTCCTCCACGCAGGCCAGGATCCGGCGGGCGGTGCCGACCGCCTCCTCCACGTCCGACACGTCCCGCACCAGGACCACGAACTCGTCGCCGCCGAAGCGGGCCAGCAGGTCGCGGCTGTGAATGGCCTGGCGGATGCGGTCGCCGATGGCCACCAGCAGGTCGTCGCCGGTGCCGTGACCGAGGCTGTCGTTGATGGACTTGAAACGGTCGACGTCGATGAAGATGAGGGCGTGGACCTTGTGGTCCATCTCCGACTGCTGCACGGCCTGCTCCAGCCGCTCGACCAGCATCCGCCGGTTGGCCAGCCCGGTCAGGCTGTCGTAGAAGGCGTGGTGGGTCATGGTGTCCTCGAACGCCTTGCGCTCGGTGATGTCCCGGAAGGTGATCACCGCGCCCACCGCCTCGCCGTTGTGCATGACTGCCGACGCCGTGTAGGCGACGGGGATGCTGCGGCCGTCCTCGCCTTCGAAACGGGCGTCGTCGTCGCGCTCGGGCCGGCCGGTGCGCATGGCCCGGTAGGCGGGCACCATGAGGAAGTTGGGGGCGGCCAGCTCGTGCTCGTCCAATAGTTCGTCGGCCGGGCCGACCGTGGGCAGGTCCAGCAGGCTGGAGGCCGCCGGGTTCACGAAGGTGAGCTTGCCCAGGGCGTCGACGGCGCAGACGCCTTCGCCGATGTTCAGGGTGATGGAAGCCAGCCGGCCCCGTTCGTAGCGGATCTGGCTGTAGAGCTCGGCGTTGGTGAGGGCGCCCCGCCCGATGGCGGCCAGGGCGTCCAGCAGGATGCGGTCGGCGCTGTCGAAGGGCTCCTCGCCCTGGCGGCCGGACACCACCAGCCACTGGCGGCTGCCGCCCACGTCGATGGGCGCCGCCATCCCCTCCGGTCCGGGCGGGGCCTTGGCCAGGTGGGCGTCGGTGCAGCGCATCAACTGGCGGGCCGAGGCCAGCACCGTGTCCACGACCGACTCCTGGGCCAGGGCCCGGTTGGCGTCCAGGGTGACGTTGAACAGGCCGGCCATGCGGGCCCGGTCGTGGGTGGCCTTGAACTGCTGGGCCAGGATCAGGCGGAGCACGACCATGAGCGGTACGGCCAGGAGCAGGGCCCACACCTTGGACTGCACGGTGAGGGCCAGGACGGTCCCGACCAGCACGCCCACCGCGGTCAGGGCCACCTGTATGGACAGGTTCGACGTGCAATCGCGCCAGCGGGCCCCCATGGAGACCAGGATCGCCGAGACCGCCCCGGTGCTGGTGACGAAGTAGGCCGCCGCGCCCAGGGCGGCGGCGCCGATGGCGCCCGGGGACAGCGGGGTGGACGGCTCGGCCAGCGACCGGCTGACGTAGAGCCCGACGCCGACCGCGATCATGACCTGGCCGAAGTTGAAGGCCGCCTTGAGCAGGGGCCTCTGTTTGATGACCTGGGACAGGATCACGGCCGCCGCGAACACGACCATGGTGGCGCCGGGCCCGACGAGGAGGGCCAGGATGACGAAGAACCCCTCGTCGAGGTGGAAGGCCTCCGAACGGTCGCCCCGGTAGAGCACCAGGGGCCGCAGCCAGCTGTAGAGAGCCAGGCCGCCGACGACGGTGGCCACACCCCACAACTGGGTGGTCATGTCCTGGAACGCCCCTGCGGTGGACACGGCGATGGCGAAGCAGGCCAGCCCGGCGCACGCCACCCCGACGGCGATGACGCGGGTCACCAGCGGAAGGGACGAGGTCTCGCTACGCAAGGTGGCGCCCCTCTCGTCCTCTCTCTCAGCCCCGCCAGTAGACATGCGAACCCGGCCCGCTCTTACCCGCAGCTCTGGCACGCCCCATCCCGTAAGCCTTTCCCCAGCATCAAAGTCGCCCGAACGGTATCGGCGGGGCTGACGGGGTCCTCCAGAGTCGGCCCTCTCAGGAAGCTCTCAATTTCCGGTCTTTCCTGACTATCTTTCGTCCCACGTTCCTGCTTGGGTGGTTCGCCCCTTTTGCCCTATTCCGTGGTGGCCAGGATCTCCTCGACCATCTCCATGGTGGTGTCGGGGTGCAGGAAGGCGAAACGGGCCACCGTCTCCCCCTGCCACCGGGTCTGGGTGACGAAGCCGATCTGGTCGGCCAGCAGCCGGGCCGACCACTGTGAGTAGTCGTCCTCGGTCCAGCCCGACCGCCGGAACAGGACGATCGACAGCTCCGGGCGGCGGACCAGTTCGAGATGAGGCCGGGCCTCGATGGCGTCGGCCGCCTGGTGGGCCACCCGCAGCGCCTTCTCCACTGCGTCCCGATAGAGGTCGGTGCCGTTGACGGCCAGGGAGAACCACAGGGCCAGGCCCCGGGCCCGGCGGGTCAGGTGATAGGCGTAGTCGCTGGGGTTCCACTCGTCGGGGGCGTCGGTGTGCAGGACGTCGAGGTAGCTGGCGTCCTGGGTGTGGACGGCCTTGGCCAGGTGCGGGTGCCGGTAGATGAGGGCGGCGCAGTCGAACGGGGCGTACAGCCATTTGTGGGGATCGACCACGAACGAGTCGGCCCGTTCCACGCCGGCGAAGCGGGGCCGGGCCGAGGGGGCGAACAGGGCCGCCCCGCCGTAGGCCCCGTCCACGTGCATCCACAGCCGGCGGGCCTCGGCCACCTCGGCCACGCCCTGGAGCTCGTCGACGATCCCGGCGTTGGTGGTTCCCGACGTGGCGGCCACGGCGACCACGCTGCCGGGATCGGGGTCGGCGGCCAGTGCCCGCTCCAGAGCCGATCCGGTCAGGCGGTGGTCCTCCGAGGGGACCAGGAGGCTGTCCATGCCGAGCATGAAGAGGGCCTTGCCGATCGACGAGTGGGCCTGGTCGCTGACGGCCACCCGGAGGCGGTCAGGGGCGGCGGAACCGAGCCGGTGGCGGCCCACCTCGCGGGCCACCACCAACGCCGACAGGTTGGCGGCGCTGCCGCCCGACACGAAGCAGCCGCCCGCCGACGCCGGCAGCCCGGCCAGGTCGGACAGCACCCGCAGCACCTGGTTCTCGGCCGAGACGGCGCCGGCCGACTCCAGCCACGAACTGCCCTGCAACGACGAGCAGGAGACGACCATGTCGAAAAGGAGCGACGCCTTGGTGGGAGCGGCCGGGATGAAAGCCAGGAAACGGGGGCTGTCGCAGGACAGGACGGCGGGGGCCAGGCTGTCGGCGAAGAGCTTCATGACCTCGTCGGGGTCGCTCCCATACGGGTTTATGACCCCATCCAGGGCCCGTTCCAGCTGCTCCTTCTGACCGGGAAAGTCCAGCGGCACCGGGTCCAGCGCCAGCCGCCACCGGCAGTAGTCGAAGATCATCGAGGTCAGGCGGTCGTCGTGAACGAACATGGGACTGCGCATCGGGCCAGCTTGCCGCACCCGGTCTCCGAGGCGGCGGCTCAAGAACGCCGGCTTAAGGAGGCTCGTGGCCCCGTCCCGCCAGGTACTCGGTGGCCGCCCACAGGTCGGTCATCCGGCGGGGGTCGAAGAGGGCGGACTCCCCGTCGTCGCCGACGACCGCCCCGACATCGCGCGGGTTGCGGTGCTTCACCAGCCAGCCGCCGTCGAAACGCAGGACCTTCCCGATGTCGTAGGAAGGAAAGCCGAGGACGTCGAGACGGTCGGACACCTCGGCCGGCAGATGCATGGCGCCGACGGACCGGAAGTGGGGGTCGGCGGCACGCGGGATCTCACCCCGCTCGACAGCCGCGTTGTGGCGGTCGGTGCGGTTCTTCACGAAGACGGCCGAGGCGGCTTCGACGCCGGCGAAGAGGACAAGGAGAGTCAGACCGGCCCGCACGTTGACGGCCAGTACCAGTAAACCCACGACAGCCGGCCCGCCGATGATGGCCACCCGGGTCCAGGTCCCGAGGTTCCGCCACTGCTCCCTGAGAGGCGGGAGCAGGCCGGGGTAGGGATCCCCCTTGAGCGGCGGGCTGATCACGGCCCCCAGTATGGCGGCGAGCACGGCGCGGCCAGGCTCCGACCTACGCTCGTTCGATGAGCGCGATGAGGGAGATCCGCCTACGCCCCCTGCGGGATTCCGACCTGGACGCCCTGGCCGCCAACTACTCCCCCGAAACCGACGAGTGGAACTACTTCGGTGCCCGGGCCGCCAACAGCCTGCAGAGCCAGTTCGCCCTCAACGGCTGCATCTCGGACGAGAACGGCGAGCTGGCCATCGAGTCCCCCGACGGCACCCTGCTCGGCTCGGTCGGCTGGAACGAGGTGCGCCACGGCCCGGCCCAGGCCAGCACCGCCCTCAACATGGGGATCTCCTTGCTGAAGGAACATCGGCATCAGGGTTACGGGACGGCGGCGCAGCGAGCCTTCGCCGAGTACATCTTCAACACCCGCCTGGTGGAACGGATCGAGGCCAGCACGGACGTGGAGAACCTGGCCGAGCAGAAGGCCCTCGAACGGGCCGGGTTCACCCGCGAGGGGGTCATGCGCCACGCCCAGTTCCGGGCCGGAAGCTGGCATGACATGGTCATCTTCAGCCGACTGCGCCACGACCCCGCCTGACGCGGCGCCACGACCCGGCCTGACGCCGCCGCCTGCGCCCGCCTACCCGCCGGCGCCGGTCGATGGCGAGCGAACCTCAACAGAAACGTCGTTGTAGGAAAGCGGTTCAGTTTCGCTTCGTCGGATGCCGACTATTCGGACATAAGGCAAAAAAGAAAGGCGGGAGGCACGGAGGTAGCTGGAGCTGGCTCTCCCATCAGTTGTAGTGCAGGAGGGTTCAGCTGTTGCAACCGACAGAAGCAAGGAGCACGCCGGTCACCGACCGGCGCAGACCGATACACGAACAGGAACAGGTGGTCGACGAGCTCCTGGGCCGGGGCCGGCGCCCGACCTACGGCGAGGCGGCCCGTGAGTTGTTCGCCGGGTCCCGGGTCGCCATCACCGGCGCCGGCGGCTCGGTCGGCGGGGAACTGGTAGCCCAGGTCGCCCGGCTGTCGCCGTCGGCGATCTGGATGATCGACCACGACGAGTCGTTGCTTCACGCCGTTCAACTGAGGGTCTTCGGCGAGGGGCAGCTCGCCCACGAACGGACGGTCCTGGCCGACATCCGCGACTTCCCCCGCATGCAGCGGCTGCTCGAGGCGCTCGAACCCGACGTGGTGTTCCACGCCGCCGCCCACAAGCACCTGGCCATCCTCGAGCGCTACCCGTCCGAAGCGGTCAGGACCAATGTGTTCGGGACGCTGGCCACCATCGCGGCGGCCAAACGGGCCGGCGTGGACCGGTTCATCCTGGTGTCCACCGACAAGGCCGCCAACCCCAGCTCCGTCCTCGGCGCCAGCAAGCGGCTGGCCGAGATCGTCACCCGCCGGCTCGGTGGTCCGTCCATGGCCCGGGCGTCGGTGCGGTTCGGCAACGTGCTGGGAAGCCGCGGCTCCTTCCTGCACACTCTCGACCATCAGCTCCGCAGCGGCCTCCCGGTGACAGTGACCGACCCCGATGCCGACCGCTACTTCATGACCATCCCCGAGGCGGCCGGCCTGGTGATCGAGTCGGCGGTCCTGGCCGGCCACGGCGAGACCTACCTGCTCGACATGGGCGAGCCGGTGCGGATTGTGGACCTGGTCACCCGCTTCGCCCGCCTGCGCCGTCTGCCCGAGCCGGTTATCCACTTCACCGGCCTGCTGCCCGGCGAGAAACGGTCCGAACAGCTGCTCGACGATTCCGAGTCCATGCAGAAGACCGTGCACGACCAGATCTACCGGGTCGGCATCGAGGACCACGAAACCCGGATAGACCTGGAACCGCTGGCCGATGTGGTGGCCGGCGGAGACGAGTTCGAAGTGGCGGCCGAGCTGAGCCGGCTCGGCTTCCACCTGGAGTCGTGGGCGGAGAAGAAGCGGGAGGAGCTGGTCCCGGCGTGACCGCTCTGATCGTCAGGCTGAGCTGGACGCTTTTGATTGCGCCGCTGCTGCCCGCCCTGGTCGATCTGGTCCCCAGTCTCCGGGCCCGTGCCCGCCGGCGTCCGCTCCGGCGGCCGTACAGCCCTTCGCCGGTGCACGACTTCACGGTGCTGGTCCCCATCTACGGCGACATCAAGTATCTCGAGAATGTCGACTACCTGAGCCGCTACGGGAACCGGGTGATGCTCTGCACCACTCGCCACGAGAGCGACGAATTCTTCGGCGACCTCGACGGGATCGCGTCGACCCACGGCTTCCGGGTCGAGAGGTTCCCGGTGGCGGCCAGGCGGTCGTGCGGGCGCCGCCAGGTCTGCGGGACGATCAGAGACCGGCTCATCCAGCAGGCCACGGAACTGGTCGAGAGCGAGTACGTCGTGTGCATCGACGCCGACACCGTGACCCAGGGCCCGCTCGAGGACCTGGTCGGGACGGTGCGGTCCAGTGGGCTGGACCTGGCCGGGGTGCGGCTGGTCCCTTCCAACCTGAGCCGGCTGCTGGGGCGGCTGCAGGCCCACGAATACCGCATGGCCATGCGGATGCGGCGCATCATTCCGTACATCACACCGGGCGCCCTGCAGATAAGCACCAGCCGGGCCCACCGGGCCATAATGCGCCGCCACTCCCTGTTCTTTCAGGGCAACGACGCCGAGATGGGCCTCCTGGGCCGGGCCCTCGGCTACAAGGTCGGTTACCTGCCGGTGGAGGTTCCGACGATAGTGCCTGACAACTTTGTGGCCTGGTGGCGGCAGCGATTCGCCTGGGCGGGCGGCGAGTTCCGGATATTCGTGGTCAATCTCCCTCTCTTCCGGCGCCATCCACTGTTCATGATTTACGGCTTCGTGTTCGTGTTCATGTTCGTGCCCTTCAAGTTGATGGAGGTGGCGCCTCCGGGCCGAGTGATAGGCAGCCTCCTTTTTCTGTATTGCGCCGCAGTGGTGGCCATGAACTGGCAGGACCGGGACCGGGCCCTGCTGTTGTATCCGCTGTACGGGCTGTTCATCAGCCTGGTGCTGGCCCCTCTCGGTGCCCTGAGCTACGCCATGCAGGCCCGCCAGAGCCGTAACCCCGGCTTCGTCCGGCCCCGGCGCCCCTTGCATTTCCGACGCAACCGGCGCCTCCGGCCGGCCACCCCGACGGGTGGCGAAAGCATGGCCATTGGGACGGTCGCCGGCGGGACGGTCGCTGGTCAGCCGGCGTAGATCTGGTGCACGGAGTTGATCACCTCGGGACCCCCACCGGCGCCCGGGCCTATGGTCACACTGCCACCGCCGGAGAGAGGAGCCCAGTGGCCGGCGGTCCAGTTATAGATCCCGTAACCACCCTGGACCGGGTTGATCCCGATGACCGACAGCGAACCGCTGGCCCCCATGGCGATGCCCGTGGCCGCACCCGGGTATTGGAGCCAACCGGACGCGTTCCGGTGGAAGATGCCACTGCCGGAGTTGACCACCCACGGGGACCCGTCCGGTCCCACGGCGATGGCGACCCCCCCGCCCGGCACCGAGGCCCAGCCGCTACCGGTCCAGTTATAGATCCCGTAGCCACCCTGAACCGGGTCGGTCCCGATAACCCAGATTGAGCCGTTGGCGCCGGCGGCGATATCGCGGGCCGCACCCGGATAGTGGACCCAACCGAACCTGGTCCCCCGGTAGATGTCACCGACGGAGTTGACCACCCAGGGGGACCCGTCCGGTCCCACCGCGATGGCGACCCCCCCGCCCGGCGCCGAGGCCCAGACAGTGCCGGACCAGTGATAGATCCCATAACCGTCCGCAACCGGGTTGGTCCCGATGGCCCACAGCGAACCGGTGGCCCCCATGGCGATGCTGTTGCCCGCGCCGGGTAGGAGGCTCCACGATCCCGGAGGGGGCGGGCTGGGTTGCGGGACGCCGGCGACGAACGAGAGAGGGGTGATCCAGAGGGCCCGGTTGCAGTTGGGGTAGCCTACGCAGCCATCCCAGGCGTGGTAGGCGAGCTCGGTCGCCCCCGCCGCGTTGGTAAACACGTCCGGTCCGCTCGGGCCCAGGGCCGACCCGGAGCTTTGCAGCCAGGGCCGCACGTTGGTCCAGTCCGTGCAGGGGCCCAGTGGAGTGCTGCATTTTGCGTACCCGATCGCCGCGCTGGAGGAGTCCCAGTTGTTGGCCCCGTAGAACAGGTAGTAAACGCCGCCGTTCAGGACCATGGTCGGGCCCTCCATGGCCGGCGCCTGCCAGGCGGCGTCTTCGCTCAGCACCTCGACGGGGCTGGAGGTGATGGTGGTGCCGGAACTGGAGAGGCGGGCGGCCCACAGATGGGTGAGCTGACCCAGGGCATTGCCGTCGCTCTTCCACACCAGATAGGCGTTGGTGCCATCAAGAAATATGTTGGAGTCGATAGAACCACCGATGGTCAGCTGACAGATGATGGGAGCGGCGCTGCTATCGGTGAAAGGTCCACCGGGGGCGGCGGCGGTGGCCACGGACAGACACTGCCGGCCGCTCGAGGTCTCGCGGGCGGTGTACCACATCACCCACGTCGTTCCGAACTTGGCCACGCTCGGCGCCCAGGTATCGCCGAAAGTGGCCCACGACGGCAGCGTGGGCAACGCCTCCTGGATCGGAGACCAGGTCGTGAGGTTGGGTGAAGACATGACCTGGATATTCGTATAGAGCTGTTGTGTCGCGTAGGCCCAGTAGAGCCCGGTGGAGCTGTCCCACACCACGTCTGGATCCGGGAAGTCTCCGGAATAGCTCGGCGACCCGGGCAGGCTCGTGGTCGAGCTTTGGGCATAGCCCGCCACCGGCACGGCCGCCGCCGCGCACAGCGCGGCAACCACCGCCAAGAGCCCACCCCACACCATTCTTTTCATCATCGCTCCGCCCGGGCCACCCCTGCGTCTGGATGTGTCCCTCGACACCTCCCCCAAAGTCAACCACCTCTCGGACCCTCGGGTGAGGACCGCCTATCCGACGGCCCCGGATCCTCCAAAACATCTAGAGGTTTGCTTTCGGTGGAGGGCCGCTCGTGACTGGGCCTCGCTGTCCGGTCGAAGCGGATGGCTATGGTGATGCCCGTGAAGGCGAAGGCCAGCCGAGCCCGCAGGGCGGTCGCCCTGGCCGGCGCCCTGGTCGTCGTCGCCGCCGGGTGCGGGTCGGGCGACGGACACCATGCGGACCCGGCCCCGTCCAGTACGACCGTCCCGGCGGAGTCGGAGGGGCCGGTTCAGTCGCCGCCGGCGGCGAGCACGGTCCCGGGGAGTACGACCGTCCCGGCCGGTTCGGAGACCCTTCAGGCGCCGGCCGCATCCGCCCAGCAGGACGGCGACTTCCTCAGCGAAGTGGTGGAGGCCGACCCCACGCTCGCCACCTACGCCCAGAAATACAGTGATACCGCAGCCCGGGCCTTGCTGACCGACGGATCGGCGTTCTGCGGTTTTCTTGAGCGCGGAGGCGGCGTGGACCAGGCCCTGGTCTCGCTGGGCATCGGAGCCAGAGGCGTGGAGAACCAGACCCATCTGCCTCTCGGGGTCACCACGTTCAACACGATCGAAGCGGTCGCCCTGCTGACTCTCTGCCCGGCCGAACAGGCCCAGCTACCGGCGGCGGACCGCAACCGCATCACACAATTGGGCGAGGAACTGGGCCGGAACTGAGCCCGGCGGCCGGCGGTTCACCGACATTTCACCTACCCGCCTAGCTCCCGTTACCCGGGCTCAAGACGCGGAAGATAGACCGAACGCCATGATCTCCTCTGTTCTAGAGCGGAAGCGTTGGCGGGCGGCAGCCGGAGCGCTCGGTGCCGGACTACTGGTACTGAGCATTGTCCTGGTCAACGGCTCGAACGCATCGGCCAAGCCGTCCTACAGCCGGCCGCCGGCCTGCCCGACGGGTTCGACGCCGGCGACTTCGGGGTCGGGGCAGCCCCAATGCGTGATCACCTCCACCGGCACCCCGGTCGGAGGGGTCAAGCACGTCTGGCTCATAATCGAAGAGAACAAGTCCTACGACTCCACCTTCACGGGGTTGAACCAGAACAGCTACCTGTGGCAGACCCTGCCGCAGCAGGGGGCGCTGCTCACCAACTATTACGGGACCGGCCACTTCAGCATGGATAACTACATATCCCTGGTGTCTGGCCAGTCGCCGTCCTACGGGGTTCAAGACGACTGCTCCACGACGGCGAACATGACCAACAACAACAGCGGGATCATCACCACCGGAACGGTCGGCACCGGAACCGACAGTGATCAGACCGCCGACTCGAGCGGCACTTACACCTCGACCCCCGACCCGACCGGCTCGGGCAACGGGAACTACGGGCAGCTGCTCGTTCACGGCGGGGTGAACGCGGCGCTGGGCAACAACGGCTGCGTCTACCCGACGGACGTGGCGACGCTCTTCAACCAGTTCAACGCCGCCGGGGTCTCCTGGAAGGCCTACGCCCAGGATCTCGGTGGCGCCCAGCCGGTCGGCTCGACCAGCTACGTGACCGCCGCCAACCCCGGAGTCAGCGACACCGTCCCCGGGCGGGATGACGGAGCCTGTGGTTATCCGGGGAGCACCACGGCAAATCCGGTGACCAATCCGACCAACCTGGTTGCCCCGAGCGGGGACGTGACCAGCTTCACCGGGGCCCAGCCGGCCAACGCCGGCGGCAACGGCGATCCGGCCGACCAGTACGTGGCCAAGCATTTCCCGGTGCCGTGGTTCTCCTCCCTCACCTCTGAGTCGGCGGGAACCCAGAGCGGCGTCTCCTACCCGGCCCAGCCTGCCCTGAACGAGCCGCACACGCCTGAGTTCGACGGGCCGAGCGCCTCCCACAACGGATCGGCCGATTCCAACTGCGATCCGAACCACGTGTCCAACCTGGACGATCCCACCTACGGACTGGTGCACGATCTCAGCCTCCCCGCCCACGCGGTGCCGGCGTTCAACTGGATCACCCCGAACAACTGCAGCGACGCCCACGACGCCACCTGCCAGGGCAACAACCTGTCGGGCGCCTTCAATGCCAACGGCACGCCCAACTACCACCCGGCCGGACTGCCCGCCTACGACCCGGAGGCGACCACACCGGCCAACTACACGGGCGGCCTGTACGCCGCAGACCTGTTCCTGCGCTACTACATCCCGCTGATCGAGCAGTCCGCGGCGTTCAAGGACGGCGGCTTGATCGACATCACCTTCGACGAGGCCAACCCGCCGTTCACGATCGGCAACAGCTTCAACAACGCGCCCGCCCCGGGTGACAGCACCACCTTCCCCGCTCCCGCCGACCAGCCGACTTACGGCAAGCCGGGCACCAATGCGCCGGGTGCCTCGTCGCTCTACGGGGCCTACGGGCTTCTGTCGGACGCCGCCGGGGAGAACATCAACGGCCACAACGTCAGCACCGAGCCGACCGGCCCCAACGATCCTGAGGTGACCAACACCAGCGGGCAGCAGCTGCAGCCTGGTCCCGGAGCGTCGGGCTTCATCGACCGCCCGACGGGGTTAGCGGGCGAGAGCTCCAACCTCTCGGGCTCCCCGGGCACGGCCACCGAGCCGGCCCTGGTGGCCCCGTCGTCGAGCCTGGTGAACGACCCCAAGATCAACGCCGACGACACCGGTCGACTCGTGTCCGGTACCGACGCCAATGGTGACACCATCCCACCCGACACCTTCGTCGGGGCGGTCACCAACATCGGCCCGGTGCCGTTGACGGCCAATGCCAGCACGACCACCGCCTCGAACAACTACGCCAAGCCCTGGACCGGGACCTTCCAGTTGCTCAACGACTCTGGTCAGCCGGTGGTCCTTTCCAAGGGCTTCGACGGCAACGTGACGCTGAGCGCCGAGGGAGCCGCCTCGACCGTCGGCTCGGCCACCTGCCCCAGCGGCAACGAGGCGGCCACCACGGCCGGGTGCGTGACCGCAGACCCGCTCTTCGACGCCACCGACTTCACCCCCGGCGGTGGAGACACAGGCAGTGTCTTGATCAGCCCGCTGATCAGGCCGGGAACGGTGTCCAGCAAGTACTACAACCACTACAGCTGGCTGCGCACGATGGAGGACCTGTTCCTCACCGGCGCCAACTGCGTCAACCCCAACAACGCCGACACGCCGCTGGTGGCGGGAACCGTGTGCGGAGGCCTGGACGGCCTGGGCCACCTCGGCTACGCCGCCCAGCCCGGCTTGGCCGCGTTCGGACCGGACGTGTTCACCGCTGAATCCTGGCAACGACTGTCCCCGTCCGGGCAGCGGACAGGGAACGTGTGACCGCTGAGCGAACGGCGCTCCGATCCCGGCGACGCTCCACCGGGGCCTCCAGTCGTAGAGGTCAAAGAGGCCGGGCCCCAGGGCCCGGCCTCCGCCGCGCTCTTGGCACCACCTCCCTGACGGTCCTCGTCCTCGCCGTGTTCGCCGTTCTCGCTGGCTGCAGCAGCTCGCACTCGAAGTTCCCCACCTTCCTGCCGAAGAAGACCCTTGACCCCTCGGTCGACGCCACCCTGGTCGGGACCATGACCAAACCGGCACTCACGGTCGAAGGCCTACCCGTCAAGGTGGAGACCCCCGGTTGGGACGTACTGATCGACGTGAGCGGACCGGTCGTCCCCGGCGAGGGGCTTCCTGTCCAGCACGACGCCACGACCTGCACGTGGACGGTGACCATGTACGGAGCTACGGCAGACGTCCCCGTCTCGATCGCCGACTTCCACTCGGTCGACCACCTGGGCTCGGTCTTCATCATGACCCTCGTCCCTGGCGAAGCGGCGCCACCGGACGTGGTCAAGCCCGGGCAGCGGGTGACGTTCCAGTTGCGGGCCTACGAGTTGGTCGGCGAGGGCATCATGCAGTGGGCGCCCGACCACGAACACGTGGTCGCCAGCTGGGACTACACGGTCGAGAACGACTGATCGGCTCTGGCTGCCCTGGCGGACGGCGGACGGCGGACGGCGGACGGGGTCGGACGGCGGATGGCGGCGGATTCCGCCAGAGGCACCAAATATCACCGGAAGCCGGGATGACGGGCAGCCGCACCCGGTTCAGGCTGATGGCATCGCAGTTTCATGGCATGAGGTCGTCCGAGGTGACTGACGGAACCGGATCGCTATCGGGTTGGTCATCTCCAGATTGAGGAGGTCTCGAATGGCTCGACAGATCGTGGAAGCAGAGACGGCGCTGGATGGCGCAGCCCACCGGACGGCCCAACTATTGCGCGGCGGTCTCGATCCCGGCGCCCGCGTGCCGGGGCTCAGTTGGAGCGTGGCGGAGACGGCCGCCCACCTGGCCGCAGACCTGCGCGAGCACGCCGCCCTGGCCACCGGAGCCCATCCCCCGCCCACCGTGACCATGTCGTCGGGCGACGGGGGCAACGGGGGCAACGCGGCCCAACGAGGGGCGGCGGCCAACCGGGCCCAGCTCGACGCGTTCGCGGAGCGCGACCTCACCCTGCTCGCCGACCTGATCGAAGAGGCGGCCGCCGGGCTCAACGCCGCCGTTGCCCACCTGCCAGCCGAAGATCCGATCGTGACGGCCAACGGTGTGGAGATGACGCCACCCACCCTCGTATCCATCTGCCTCGGTGAGCAGCTCATCCACGGCCTGGACCTGGCTCGCTCGGCCGGCCGGCCGTGGCCGATCGACCGCTCCGACGCCCTGCGTGTCATCCCCGGGATCTTGGCCCTGGCGCCCGACTACGTGAACCAGGAAGCGGCCAACGGCGTCCACGTCGACTACGAGCTTCGGTTCGGACCCGAGGACCGCTACCGGCTCGCCGTCGACGGCGGCCGGGTCACGGTTGGCCCGGCCGGCAACCGGCCCGACCATCCGGACTGCATCATCACCGCCGACCCCGCCGCCTTCTTGCTCGTCGGCTACGGCCGGGTCGGGCAGTGGAGCCAGATCCTGCGAGGCAAGCTCCGCGCCGGAGGCCGGCGTCCGTGGCTGGCCCTGCGGTTCTCGTCCCTGCTCCTCCGCCCCTGAGCAGTCGTCCCCTCGAATCCTGGCCGCCCCCGTCGGCGTGGATCGGGGCGTGTGTCTGAAGTCCTGATTGCGAGTACGCAGCCTCGTCCGTGTGTGCCGGTCATGAAGCCGATCGGTGTCCATTTTTATCAGCGCGGGCGAAATTCCAGGAGACCGGGGTGCGGGCTAAAGGAACCGGCATTACTCTCCGACGCTTAGGCCAAACGGCCAGTGGGGGCGTCGAACGGGAAGGGCTGATAACTCTCATGAGATTGGTACGCGATCGGAAGTCCTCTTGGCGAGCGCGCCTTTCCTGCGTGAGCGGAGTTGTCGCCGTCCTGGCCGGATCCTGCCTTGCATGCGTTGTGGCCGAGACGGCGGCGTCCGCAACACCGGTCGCCGCCGTCGGCGTCTCGGCCTCCCAGCCGGCGGCGGGTTACTTGCTCCTGACGCGAGGTGGCGGCATCTACAACTTTGGGAACTCTCCGTTCCACGGCTCTGCGGCGCCGCTGCATCCGAGCTCGCCGGTCATCGCTATGACGGCGGATCCGCTCACTGGCGGATACTGGCTGGCGCGCGCCGACGGCGGCGTCTACTCCTTCAACGCCCCCTTCTACGGCTCCGCCGCCCCCAACCACCCAACCTCCCCCATCGTGGCCATGGCCGTCGATCCCGCCACCGGCGGATACTGGCTGACGCGCGCCGACG
>Ga0335073_10005731_pt1 | contig 17449 bp, 13 predicted proteins | sample Lox_Sample_22_FD_207093 | JGI IMG/M metagenome (GOLD analysis project Ga0335073, IMG submission 207093) | Soil microbial communities from Loxahatchee National Wildlife Refuge, Florida, United States - Lox_Sample_2.2 | ecosystem: Environmental > Terrestrial > Soil > Wetlands | place: USA...
GAATCTGGTGCTGGTCGCGGATCCGCATGGCCGGGACTTCAACAGCTTCGGGAGCTTTTTGGTGTTTCGAAAGCTGGAGCAGAACGTGCGCGGGTTTCTCGCCGCGGAGGAGGCGCTCGCGCCTGGCATCCGGGACCGGGACGGGATCGAGAATCCGAGCATTCCGGGCGCGATGATGGTGGGGCGGTTCAGGAACGGGAATCCGACCGTCACTTCGGGCGGCTTTACCGGGCAGGTGGTTCGCGCGTCGCAACTCACCAACGATTTTGATTACGGCGACGATCCTCCGCCCGACCCGAGCTCAGTGCCGGCGTACAGCGCTCGATGCCCGTTTTTCGCGCATACACGGATCACCAATCCTCGAGCGGACATCAAGGTGGTGCCGCCCGCGTTCACTCACTCGGTGCGGCTGACGCGTCGGGCGGTGCCGTATCAGGATGTGAGCCGGTTCGGTCCGGGGAAGGAAGATCTGGTGACGCCGACGCAGGCGGAACTCGACACGCATCGGCCGGAGACCGGCGTGGGACTGGTGTTCATGAGTTATCAGGCGCACATCGGCAAGCAATTCGAGTTCATCCAGAACAACTGGGTCAATCACGGGCACATCGCGGGCCGCAACATCGGGCAGGATGGAGTGGTCGGGCAAGCATCGCCCACTCCGTCGGGTCTGCCGTTCAAGCCGGCGGCGCCCGATCTGATTCCTCGGAAGCTGCCGCAGCAGTGGGGGGTCGCGGTCGATCCTGCGGGCCCGGAGATCTCGTTCGGGGGATTCGTCAAGGCGCTCGGCGGCGAATATTTTTTCACGCCTTCGATCAGCTTCCTCGAGCTTCTCAACTCATGAAGGGCGGGCTCTACTCATGAAGGATGGTCACTCCACCGTGAAGTATTTCAGCCAGGAACCGGTCACGGCGAGACCGTTCGCACACATGTTTTTCTTTCAACTGATGGATACCTCGCGCGACCTCGTGCAGGCGTTCACCGACCTGTGCGTAAAGTATCTGGGACATCATCCGGGTCAGCGGCATTTTTCCGTGGGTATCCGGGCGCTCGAGATCAATCGGGATGTCAGCGGCACGGACTTCGAGGTCTCGGTGCACATGATCTTCGACAACATCGCGGCCTTTCAGGCTTACTCCGATTCGAAGGCGCACAAGACGTTCATCACCGAGTCGGCGGGGATGAGTCCGGTGAGAATCGTGTACGACTCCTACCTTAGTGTGATTTTGACGCCGGGCGGGGGGAAGTGACATGAATAATTTCGACGCGGTGCGGGCGGATCTGGCGCGCGCCATCGCGGGACCGGTGCTGGTGCCCGGGGAGACGGCATTTGGCGATGCGCTATCGATCGACAACGGGCGCGTGGACCTGCGGCCGCATGTGGTGGCACAGCCGTCGAGCGTGGAGGACGTAGCTGCGATCGTGAAGTATTGCGCGGCGCAGGGGATCGCGCTCACGACCAAGTCGGGCGGGCATAGCGCGGCGGGATATTGCCTCAACGCCGAAGGCGTGGTCATGGACCTCGGCGCTCTCAGCAGCGTGGATTTTCTGCCTGGCAACTCGACGTTGCGAGTGGGTGCGGGCGCGCGTTGGATCGGCGTGTACGACTTCCTGCGCGATCGGCAGAGTGAGCTGACGGTGATCGGCGGGGGGTGTGCGGGCGTGGGCGTGGCCGGCTTTTTGCTGGGCGGGGGCTACAGCTTCATCTCGCGCTCCTACGGATTGGGTTGCGACAGCGTTCTCGGCATGCGGGTGGTCACGGCCAAGGGAGAGATTCTCGAGCTCAATGACCACTCCCGGGGCGATGAAGCGAGATTGTATTGGGCCATGCGGGGCGCGGGGGGTGGCAACTTTGCGGTGGCGACGCGGATGGACCTGCAACTGCACCGAACGGCGGCGCCTCGCTTGATGATGGGGCAGGTGACCTTTCCCTTCTACCGGCTCAACGAGATTTTAAGCTTCTACAACGAGTGGGTGCTCAAGCGGCCGAATCACATGGCCGTGTACGGGATGCTGCGGTATTTTCCGGATCCGCGCTTTGGGGGTCGTCCGTTCCTCGGGATCCAGTTCACGCCGGTATTCAACGGGTCGTTCGAGGACGGCGTCGAGGAGCTGCGCGAGGTGGTGAAGCTCAAGCCGATGAGCTTGCAGCTCTACAGCATGTCGCTGCCGGAGTGGGAGAACTTCGTCGGCACCAGCACTCAGGTCAAGGGTCATTCGGCTTACATTCGCTCGTTGGTCTTCGAGCGTGGAGCACTCGGCGAGAAATTTGCGCAAGTCTGCAAGGAGTACATGGGCGAGGCGCCGACGACTTCGTCCTACGTGGTGTGGACCCATACGGGCGGAAAGATCCGAGAGAATGACGCCGGGAAGTCCTCGTATGCGCATCGAGATACCGAATTCACGTTCGAGCTGAAGTCTGAATGGGATTCAACCAGCCCGACGCTGGCGCGGCCGAGCATCGAGTGGGCGGTGCATTTTTTCGACAAGCTCGGAACTTTGGCGGGGGCGGCGGGCGCTTACGTCAATTACATCGATCCGCTGCTGCTCGACTGGAAGGCTGCGTACTACGGGCGGGAGATACGCCCACGGCTCGTCGAAGTCGGGAAGCGCTGGGACGACAGGGACTTGTTTACGTTTCAGCAGAGCGTGAACTCCGAGTACAAGACGGCGGCGCGGCAGCCGGGACAGCCGGTCGATCTCAGTCCGCTCACGCGCACCCTGCTGCCGGCGGAGTGGAACGCCAGGTAAAGATAAAGGAGCGTCTATGTCCGCCACCGATAAGACCATCCCGCGCCGACACTTGGCGTCGGTGCCGCGTTTCGCGCTGTATGACCTTGATCGACGCGCTATGCCTGCCGGGACGGAGCAGGTCGAATTCGAGGCGTTCATGCGGTCGTCCGTGGAGTTGACGGGCTTCACCGCCGCGGAGCTCGCGGCAACGGGTATGGCGCGGGCGTATTACGAGGAACTCGGGGCGGTGCTCGGCATGCCAACGCGCACGCGCTTTCTCGCGGGCAAGCTCAGTCCGGGGGATCGTATGAAGGATGATTTTCACGGGCCGCTCGCTCGCAACCTCATCCGCCTGTGGTATCTCGGCCAATGGAAACAGCTCGATTGTGGCTGGATCGGGCTGCTGAGCGCGTCGGAGCGGGAGAAGTTCGATGAATTTCAGCGCAACACCGATCGGGTGATTTCGGCGGGCGGCTATCGGGAGGGGCTCGCCTGGACAGCCATCGGAACGCATCCATCGGGCGCGAAACAGCCGGGATTCGGAAGTTGGGCCGCGGCGCCGCCGGGTCCAGTCAAGCCCTGAAGTCCATGACGCAAACAACGAGTATGCAGACACCGAGTGCGCATGATGTGGTCATCGTCGGCAGCGGCGTCGTCGGGGCGGTCGTCGCCAAAGTGCTGGTCGAGCGGGCGTTGCAGGAACGTCGGGCGCTGTCGATTCTCATCCTCGAAGCGGGTCCGCCAGTGGGCTTGAGCGCGGACAGCTATGCGTCCTATCTGAATCGCTACTACGCAGCGTCGCTCAAGACCCCTAATGCGCCTTATCTGGAGGTGCCCAATGCGCCGTCGCCGGAGGACATTGCGAGCATCAAGCCTCCGGCGGCGCGGTATTTCAAGCAGGAGGGGCCGCTGCCGTTCGGGAGCACGAACCTGCGAGCGGTCGGTGGGACCAGCTTGCACTGGATGGGCATTGCGCTTCGTATGTTGCCGTCGGACTTCGAGATGCGGAAGCGGTACGGTCAGGGCGTCGACTGGCCGATCAGCTACGAGGAGCTGCGTCCGTTCTACGAGATGGCGGAGTGGGAGATCGGCGTCTCGGCCACTCGTGCCCGGCTCAAGCACGCCTCGATGTTCGGGGACTACGAGTTCCCGATGCAGGGCATCCCCACCAGTCTACTGGATGAGTGGATCTCGGCCCGCATCGGCAAGCGCTTCAAGTTCAAGCTGGGCGACCGCGCCTATCCGGTGCAGCTTGTGCCGATTCCGCAGGCGCGCAACGCCGTGCCGAACGCGAATGTCGGCAGGGATCCGCGATCGTATATCGAGGCGGCGCGGCGCCGGGACAAACCGTACTCGGTGTACGGCTCGCCCGAGGACCCGAGCACGGGCCGCGGCCAGCGGTGCGAGGGTAATGCGAGCTGTATTCCGATCTGTCCGGTGCAGGCGAAATACACGGCGTTGAAAACGCTGCGGCAGCTGTTGAGGCTGTCGGGGAAGGCCGGGATCTCGATTCGGCTGGAGACGCGAGCGGTGGCCACGAGCCTCGATGCGGATGCGGACGGGCGGATCAGCCAAGTGCGGTATTTGCAGTACGAGAGCGAGCGACTGGCTGCCGCCACGCTCAAAGTGGCGTCGGGCCGGCGGGTGGTGCTTGCGGGGGGCGCCATCGAGAACGCCAAGCTGCTGCTGGCCTCGCGCAGCGACCGGTTCCCGCGCGGCCTCGCCAACGCAAGTGATCTGGTGGGCAGAAATCTCATGGATCATCCGTTCGTGCTGTGCTGGGGGTTGGCGCCGGAGGGGCAGTACTTAGGAACTTTCCGCGGGCCGGGCGTTACCTCGGACCTGCCGATGCGGGACGGAGACTTTCGACGAGAGCATGCGGCATTCCGCACCGACGTCGGCAACTGGGGCTGGGGGTTGGCCGACGATGCGCCGTCCCGGGACCTCGATCGGCTGATCGATCCTCACTCATTCGCACAGACTTATGCGGGTAAGAAGCAGGCGAATTTGCTGGCGGCCGCGCCGCTCTACGGCCGGGCGCTGCGCAGTGGGCTGCGCGATGTGGTGCAGCGGCAGATGACGCTGGGGTTTTTGCTGGAACAGCTGCCCATGGAAAGCAACCGGGTGACCATCCGCGAAGACTGGCGCGATCAGCTCGGCGTTCACAAGCCGGTGATCCACTACAACATCTCCGAGTACACGCTCGGCGGCATGAGCCGCGCCTCCGCGCTCGCATCGGGCGTGTTCGAGCGAGTCGATGCAGTGAACTATACGGACCCCGCCATCGCGTTGGGCACCGCGGTCCATCACGGTCAGCGGACATTCAAGTACATCGGCGCGGGCCATATCATGGGCACGCACCGGATGGGGAAGAAGCGGCGCGAATCGGTCGTCAACCCCCAGCAGCGCGCGTGGGAACACGAGAACCTGTACCTCGTGGGGTGTGGCAGCATGCCGACGGCAGGCACCTCGAACCCCACTTTGACGGCGGTGGCGCTCTGCATCCAGTCCGCCGAAGCGATTTTCCGCAGCATGGATCTGGCGGGCCGATGAGTCTCGAGGACGATCGACAAGCTCTGCACACGCTGTTGCAGCGCGGGCTGGAGGTCGAGCTGTTCACGATCGGGCCGTACTTGACGGCCTTGTACAGCATCCCGGACGGTGTGAACCGCGCGGCGGCGGACATCATCAAGAGCGTCGCGATGGAGGAGATGCTGCACATGGTGCTGGTGGCCAATGTGATGAATGCCATCGGCGGAAGGCCGCGATTGTGTGCGGAACTCGTGAGACAAGAGCGCAACTCGCACCTCGAGCTGGCGGTTCGGCGCTATCCGGCGAACCTGCCGCACGTGGATCGCACGCTGCGGATCTCGCTGCGGCGCTTCTCGCGGCGCGCCATCGAGGACTTTCGCGAGATCGAACGTCCGGAAAACGCCTCTCAATGGCGCAGCAGGACTCCAAAGAGAACAGGAATCTCGAGCATCGGCGAGTTTTACGATGTGCTGACCGATCGACTGATCGCGGCCTCCAACCGGTGGGGAGAGAAGGCGTTGTTCAACGGGGCACCCGAGAAGCAAATTTCGGGCGCGGACTATTATGGAGGCGGCGGCAATATCACGGTGGTCGGGGGCCTTGCCGATGCGAAGGAGGCGCTGTCCGAGGTGGCGCAGCAAGGAGAAGGGCGTCGATATACCAATCAGACCGGGGATGCCGAGCGGTTCGATCAGCCCAAGGAAGTCGCTCACTTCTATCGATTCGAAGAGATCTTGGCAGGGCGCCGTTACGATCGCGACGCTGATGTGAGCCTCGAACCGTCGGGTGCGATCTTGAGCGTGGACTGGGAAGTCGTCTCTCCGATGAAGGATAATCCCAGCGCGAAGAAAACGCGGCCGGACGGCGTCCAGGGGCTGCTCGGCGCGTTCGGGCAGGCCTACGGGGAGGTGCTGCGCTCGCTGCACCTCGCCTTCAATGGCCATCGGGAGGCGTTGCGGGATCAATCGGTCACCGCGATGCATACGCTGAGAGAGGTCTCGATTGGGCTTTTGACGATGAACTCAAAGGACGATCCACGCAACGGGCCGCCTTTTTGGTTCGTCGAGCTGGTGAAGAAGTGACGCAAGAGTTTTCAACCGCAATGCTGCGCAGGAGTGGATGATGAACAGGCTGTTTCTCGTCAGGCATGGCGGTAGCACCGGAAACGAGGACCCCGGATTCTATGCCTTCAACGACAGTGCCATTTGTCTGACCACGAATGGGATTCGGCAGGCGCTCTCGACCGCGGAGGTCATTGCCGAAAAGTCGCCACGCTGGCGCAAGCCGGGGGATTTCGAGGTGGAGGTGTTTGCCTCCGAGTACACCCGCGCGCAGCAGACCGCGCGAATCGTTTTGGACCAGATGGATCTTTTGTATTTGCAACCGAAGATCAATCCGCTGCTGAATGAGCGTGACTACGGCACGAAATACGCGAAAATCATGGATGAAGATCCCGCGTTCGACGGGAATAACTCGGAGAGCGCCATCCGGGCGAAGGCGCGGGTGGCCGGCTTCTTACAAGGCATCGACAGTTTATTATACCGAGCGGATGTCCTGGCGTTTTCGCACTTTGGAGCGATCCGCGGACTGTTGGCCATTCTTCGGGGCCTCACGGATACGGAAATGATGAAGGCCGACGTACCGAACGGCGGCGCGTTTCTTTTCAGCCGGGAGTTCGACAAGACCGGGAAGGCTGCCGTTGTCGAGCAGACGCTGCCGGCGCACGTGCTGCCGAAGTCGGCAGAGCGGGCCAAGGTTCCGGCCAAGCTCGAAGCGCGGGCGGAAGTGGGGCGGGTGCGCTACCTGGATGCGATGAGGGATCGGCGCGAGTGAGGCATCATGCCCTCTAGAGACATTTCATGGATGGATGTCTGCAACTTGCTGTTGACGATCGGCAGCTGCCTGATCGGGGTGGTGGTGGCGGTTCGCATCGGCAGCTCTGCCGACGATCTCAGTCAGAGCGGGCTGTTCGTGTCGTCGGCGAGCTTGCTGCTCGAGGATGACGCGAACAAACAGTGCGCCGGGGTCGACATCGTGAGGTGGCTGAGGGACGAGAAACACCTGCCGCCACCCGGGTGGATGGTGCCGCTGGTGCAAAACGTCTTATCGACCGCGGTGTCGACGGCGCCGACGGAAGCGGCTCCTCCGAGCACTGTGGGAGCGGTGAGTTGTCGGGGCGCTGCCAATGGTGGCGGCGGCTCCGCCGGAGAAGCCTCGGCGGGGAATGTGGGCGGCGGCGAGACGCCTGGCAATGCGGGGGCGAAAGCAAATTCCGCCACCGTGGGCAGCGCACTGCTCGACGCGGTCGCGGGTACGACACCGCGTCTCTATATTCAGATCGCGGATGAGAGTCAGCGGCCAGGGGCTCAGCTCTTGCGGCACAGCTTGTCCGGGATCAGCTTGAACGGGCAGGCGGTGGTGGCACCGGGGATCGAGAAGGTCGATGCGGCGCCGAGTCACGTGGAGTTGCGATTTCTCAAGAAAGCCGACAGTGCGGAGGCGACCGTGCTGGCGGGGCGATTGCAGTCACTGCTGAAGGCTTTGGTGGCGGTGCAAGACCTGTCGGCGAAGTTCGATAGCGATGCGAAGATCAAGGATCGCACCTATGAGCTGTGGTTTCCGCATGGGTTTTCGATTGTGCCGCCAGGCTGAGGAGAATTACCTTGCGTGCGCAGGGCGCGGATATCACACCGTTTAATGCAAGAGCGTCACTCGTGCCTTGTCAAGTATCTGCTTGGGGTCGGCGGATTTGGGCGCTGACATGGCGAATCCCCCGGCGCCAATGTCCGTTGCGGACCTGGGGCTATGCTGCCTAAACCATTGGGGGCTAAGTCGTCTGCCGGACGGCTGATCCACATTCATTTAGGCCGAGGCTGAAAGCTCAGTTCCCGTTTGACTTGTCGATCTGGGATTCGGCAGCCTTCTCTTTTAGTTGCTTTTTTTCCCATAACAGCGCCTTCGTGCACCAGGGCGAGAGGTTTTTGGGCTCGTCGGCCGAGATGTCCTCTTGATGAATCTCGGGGATCAGCGTGACGAGCCGATGGCAGCCCACAACGGACAACTTCACGTCGTCGTTGTGATGTGCTGAGGAATACATGCCGATGATACGTCCGGTATAGCCCTTCGATCCGATCACAAACCCGTAGAGACAGAATACGGCCACAATAAGGCTTGCCGTCAACCACCAGGTTGCGGACCGGCGCTTATCCGGGAGGGTCGGTAGCTGCAGCACCACGTGACGAAAGCCGACTCCGAGGAGATACAGGGCAGTCACGGCCGTGATCGCAAAGGACAGCATGGAGACGGCACCCAGGGTGTCTATCTGAATTTGCCAGCGGCGCAATGCCGCGACGATGGTATCGTTCCGATGAGCCCAGTTGTTGCTGTCGTAGTAAATGCCGAAGGCGACTGCTTTGGCGATATCGCATTGTGCCTTGCGCGCTGCCGCGTCATTCAAGATGTCTTCGGGTGAAAGGACAAATTGTCTCCAATTTTCTTTGGTTTTGGGGTCCAAGCTGATCGGTATGGCAGGCGAGATCAGTTCACGTCCGTTCAACAGGATTTCTTGACCTAAAGAGGTGAGCTTATATTTAATGATGCCTGTCTCGTCACACGGCAAGGGATAGCCTAAGGGATAAATGCCAGTCTGGGAGGCTGCCCGGAAGAAGGCCGAGAATCGAATGCCCGCCTTGGTGGGAAAGACGATTGTCGCGGCCCTGCCGAGGTCTCGAGGGGCCACTGGATGAGGATCCATGAAATCGTCCAACGTGCTCTGTACCGCAAGACCAAGGCCTAGCACCACGGAACCAATTACGGGATATAGAAGATTCTCCCGGCTGGCGGCCGCGGGCCATCCCGGCATGGATTTGCGATCTAAGAACGAGTTGATTTCGCTTCTGAAGAAATCTATGAAGCGCGCGTTACTCTTGCAGGTGAGTACCCAATGTATCAAAAATATCGTGGCAACCGCGGCAGAACCTACGAGCACCTCGCTCAATAGTGCGTACAGATCGGTGGTGAACACCTCCTTCTAACTCCCTTTAGAGATGATCGCGGCGTTGCTAGGTATAATCGATTTGATTTGGGACTTCCAGAGGATGAGCTTGGCGGTCAGTAGAGGGACCGGTCACCCCAAGCGTTGCCGACGTGTGCCATCGACATCCGCTCGATGAGCCTGCAAGTACCTCTTTAGCGGTCCGCGGCCCGGTTCTCCAAGAACAAACCGCGCTGCGCGTGCACCGTCCTGCATTGCGCGCAGCACGCCGTTCCCCGACAGGGGACTGATTGCGACCCGCGCATCTCCCGCCAGCGCCCAGCCATCGCCCCCGGGATTGGACCGCGAGCAGGTGCGAGCCGAGCATACTCGGAGAGGTATCGTCCGGTATTCGCTCGTATCGGTGCACCGCGAAAGGAGCGCGGTGGAACGCAGGCGTGCTTTGAACCATTCTGGCAGGCATCCGCGCGTGGGCAGCGTATCGGCGGACGTGACCAATACAGGTAGCGTTCCTTGATCTTCGATCCGTACGCCATACCACCACCCATATGGGCACGACTCGAGAAGGAGCTCGGCGGAGCGGGCAGGCTGAACGTCGCCGTCGCTCCCCGCTGGAAAGATCGCTACGCGTCGATCGTCCGCGATCATCGGATTGCCTCCCAACGCGCCAAAGGCGGCTCGCCCGCTCGCGATCACGAGCCGATGGCTCAGCACTGTCGTCCCGTCCACCATCTCCAGCAAGAAGTGGTGATTTTCGGTCCGACTAATTCGGGTGACCCGTCCGGTGCGCGGCTCGGCCCCAGCCGCTACCACGATGCTTAGAAATCGCTTGCGGACCGTTGACCGATCAACGACGAAGTCCTCGCCGAAGGGGCCGGTCATCGTCGAGCGCCGCCGCGCCACTCCGTCGTTCCAAGTCGATACGTAGCTATTCACACGCGGACAGTCATGGAACAAGCTGTCCGGGTCGACCCCCAGTGTACGTACGATCGACTGAGTAATAGCCGGCACCACCTCGACCGGTCGCTCGGGTGCCGGTGCGTCGATGATTACGGTGCTCGCGTCAGTTCGACTCGCGACGAGCGCCGCCGACAGGCCCGCTGGACCACTACCGATAACCGCGAGATCGTATGGGCTGCCGTGCTCGCTTATGGCGAGCCGGTCGCTCATGGCGAGTCTCGCTTATGCCGGCTCACGGTCATAGGCCCAATGGACCCATCCTGCCGCTGCGCGATGAAATCGAAGTCCCGCCAATGAGCTACCATTGCGCGGAAGCGCTCGCTGTCGTCGGCGATTGTGTCTTGGCGAGGCGCCCAAGGGGCCCAGCCAAGGCCCTCGCGGTTCCCGGTGCCTCCGAGGAGCACATCGTCGGGCCGCTGCCACGGCCACCACGCGACTTCGACCAGTTCGCCGACCACCGCTTCCTTCTTGCAATCCGCAAAGTCCGCCTGCCAGGGCAACGCCATTTGCGCGGTCACGATACCGGGATTCACGGCGATCGACCCGACATATGACTTCGCGGTGACTGTCTTTCCGTGCGCCAACCGAAACGGTTCACCGTACATTTTGGGACTCGTCAGTATCCAGCTGCACTCGATGCCGGGAACGAATGCCCCACCCGACGCTTCGCGCAGCGCCGCCTCATCGAGGCCGGCCGGGGTAATATCCTGGTCAGCGGCTGTGGTGGCAGAACTTCCTGGAGCCGCCATCGCTGCGTCGAGATTCCAGTCTTCCTGGAAGCACCCTGCTTGCCATTTTTCGAGGAGGGCGTATTGCAGTTCGCTCACGGTCAGCAAGCGCCCGGGGACTTGCAGAAGACGATGCAGAACTCTTCTCCAGATCGGAGCGTCGGGAGTGGCATCAAGGTAGATATCTCCGTGCGAGACCGGCATGAGGCTCGTATCGTATTTCCATTGACGCGGTGGCCGGATGCGCTCGAAGATCTTTCGGCGTAACGCGCTATCGCTCCCGCTGCCGCCCAGTGCGGCCATGTTGGCATCGGTGAATCCGCGGTGCGCCATGCTGCGCGAGGGGATGCTATGGGCGGCGATGAGCTGACCCGCCGCGGAAAGAATCGGGTAGATGGTGCGCGTGAAGGAGGGCCGAAAGTCATCGGCAAATGCTCCGCGACTTCGATCCCACGTACTCGCGAGTTGCGCGGCGGTGCCGTCCTGATGCGTCACATCCTGCGCGAGCGAGGGCGTGCCATGTCGGACGTACACATCGATCAACGTATCCCACAGGCTACGAATAGGGCGCACACCCGGCGCGAAGTCCGGCGGGGTGGTCACGACCCAGGCTCCGCCGTCCTGCGCTATCGTTCGAGGGGGGGCGTTTTTAAAGTACAGCGTCGCCGTCACTGGTCCGTCGGCAATATCGTCGAACCAGCCGTCGTTGTTGGCATACGTGGTCAGAGATCGTGCCTCCGCTACCCCCGGGCGCAGCTCGGGGAAGAAGACAGACCTGCCTCGGCCTCCGAGAACCACGAGGCGCCCCGCGTGATCGACGAGCATCTGACCGAGGCCATCGATGAGATCTCTGGTGTGCGGATTGATATTCCAGAGGTCGACCAGCGCTCCACGCTCATCGCTTCTAATGCTTTGTACACCGGTATCCAGTACCAACCTATCCTCGCGGTGCTGCCGAGCGATGTGTCGATTGCGAACGAGCCAGGGGAACCTATGTAACGGAGTGCCATAAAGGGATCTGCGACCCAGGGGGCCAAGAAAGCGGAAGAAGGCGGCCTTGCGATTGACCATGCGCACATGCCAGATGATTCTCTCGACATCGGTTCGGCCGCTACCCGGGATGATTTCCTGCGCCTCGCCGCGGCCATATTCGAACACTCTGAAACGGACACCCTGGGCCCTTACCGCCCCATCCTGCCGGAAGGGCTGGGAGAAGTTCTCATTGAGCCGCGCGTTCACCACCGCGTCGGGCCGCTCAGGCCCGAGGAACCAGCCTTCTTGGTCACGTGGCATGCGGGTCGCGTTGCCGAGGCGCGCGAAACCGATCGCCGGATGAATGCGAAAATCACGCTCGTCGCTCGCGCTCATACACCTCTCTCCGGTAGTGTCGCCAGTACACTCTCGAGATCCTGAATTGCGGCGGCGATGCTGCCAAGGCTTCCGAAATCGTAAGCCGGTGCCGTTACCTGTTGACCCGGTCGCAACTCCTGCCCAAGCTGCAACTCGCGCACCCGCCTGTCCGTCTCGTGTAAAAGATCGGCTTGCAGCGTTTGTTGTTTGGGGCCTGTATGCGGGTCGAAATAGGGGGGCAACGCATACAAAGGCGGACATCCCCCGCCGGCAGCGACCGCTCGTCGAATGGAATCAGTCAAGGGGGCGATAACAAATCGCATTTCCCTCAACGCGCAATCGATTCGAACGCGTCGTGCCGTCGCGGGGTTGGGTGTAAAAATCTGATAGAGCCGGACGAGGAGGAGCTGATAGCGGGCATCTAGAAGCTGCGCGAGCGTTTTCGATACCGGCGACGGGGTCGCGAGGTCCGCCGGTGCGCCGGGCTCGAGCGGGTCGAAGGCGGGCGAATACAACCCGAGCGCGCACCATAGGGCGTGTAGCCACGCTTTCGATCCGTCCTCCGGTGCTAGTAGGGCAGGAAATGCTTGGGGAAACATTCGGGGCAGACGCATGCCGCGATACAGTCGGCGATATCGCACGAAGTGCGAGTCATCGTCGTTCAGAGGCCCCTCGCCCTGAGTCATTATTTTCTCGAGCGCATGTATCGCCTCGTGACGATTCGTGATGCGCTCAACTATCATATGACGAGATACGCCCGCAAATGTCCACGCTTCCGTGGGGGCCGCCTGTATCGGTAAGTATTGCGCCGCGCTGGCAAAATCCGCATCTAAGACGGGTTCGCTCTTCATCATCCGCACGATTTTCTGATAAAGGGCGCCGACGCGTTGCACCCGACCCCACTGGAGCGACGCATCTGCTTCATCGAAGATTTTCCGCAATTCCCTCCGGGTCCACCAAGATTCCAGGACTTCGGGATCGGGGCTCTCCGCCGCGGTAAATATGGCGAGCGTCGTCCGACTTGCGGCCCGCAACTCAAACGCAAAGGGGTCGCCGGAGCCCGCGGCGGGAGTATCGGGACCGCGTCCGAAATACGGGTCCCCATCCATTGCCACCAATAGATTGTTGACCGTGAGTAAATGTCCCATTTCCTCAACGGCAATATCGCCGACGATCCGCGCCGCTCGTGAATCCTTCAGCGAGCAGCTTGCATAAAGATATTGGAGAAAGAGCTGGTGCTCGATCTCGGCCGCGCTTCGCAGCATGACGCGCACCGCCCTGGGCGGCGGCAATTTATCGAGATCCGAGAGATCGAAGTGGGCAGAAGGCGCGGCGAAATCGGCCGGCGCCGTGGGAAGGCCGGCCCCCGAGACCTGCCACTCGATTCGGGTTCGACCGTGTTCGTCATCGATCCTGGCTTTGCAGGCGAGTTCCATGAGCGATTGCATCCGTGCCGGTGTGAATCAGGGGCGATCCTACCAGGAAGCGTTCGAGGCGAGAACTCTGATTGGACCTTGTTGCTCGCCAGTGATCCAGATTCACTGTTCGCGACAAACCTTGGCCCTAACTGAGTTTGCCGGCACTTGTGTTGCGGCCGACTGTAATCCGACCCGCCTCGACGAAGTCCGTGGACCAGCGGGGGGTACGAGTCCGGAACGATTCATTGGACAACCTCCGTGGAATCACCGGGATTAATTCTCGCAAACCTCTCACCCCGCGTGAACGGTGGTTGAGCACCGTGTAATTGTGGCGGTCGACGCATCTTCCGCACGACGCTTACAGCCGAACCGGGTGCATTATTCACCCTTTAGGGAGCTGCGCAATGGACAGCTGGCACGCCACGCTTCTGGATTCGCGTATCCCGATGCTGCCGGAGGGAGAACAGGCGCAAGCGTCACTGCGGCACTTTGCGCTTATGTGGTCGAGGCCATAGAACGCCTGATCGACCTTTTCGATGACGCTCGGACGGGGGCGAGTCATCGGGTGGTAGACGCGATCTTTGGAATGCGACATCGCGGTAGCCCGCGAGGGGGGCTCCTTCCCGGGGGTGCGCAGCACACGCGGGGTTTTCCAGCAATTCGTTCGAAACACGCTGCTGGCAGGCAATCTGATGATTAGTGACACGCGACAAGTAGCGCAACTAGTATTTGAACGGTCGTTCAGTTATTTAACATAAAAAAGATTATCCGAAGTGTGCGTGTGCATGTGGAGTGCAATGCGCCGACAGCAGCAGTACTCACGAGTGACTCGGAAAAGCGACTGTTAGTCACTCAATCCGCCACCCACCCCGATCCAAGAGTCGCCGCAACACCTCAAGCAGCTCGCGCTGCACTTACACACCGTGGCCTGCCGTTGGGGAGGTGATCCTCGACGCACAACACCGATTGTTATTAGATGCAGCGCTGAGGCGACACGATTACATTCCCTCTCGCAAATACTGGTCGGTGAGTTCGATTCCCAGCCGCTTCATGAGCTGCGTTGGAAAATTCGCCGCCTCGAGCGCTCGCTCAACATCCCAACCGGCCCGCATCCTCTCCGATCCTAAGGTCTCCACATCTGCTTCAGCCTTCTGCAGGTCAATGTTCGCGTGATCGAGTTCGTCGAGGCTCGTGCGACCGGCCTTATAGAGCGAGTCGGTAAGCGCCAGCACCTTTTGGGCCTCCTGCCTGTTGGCTCGCGCTGCCCGATATGACGCAGCTGCCTCCTCGCTTGCGCTCAACGCCGTCCTCAGCTTCGAATCAGCCTCGTTACGAGCCTCCTCGGTGAGAGCGGCCGCGCGACGCACCTCTGCTTTCGCCTTATCCATAGCGGCAAGCTCCGCCACGAACGGGAAAATCGGCTGTATTAGGCTCACATCGACCCGGTAGCTGTTCGGCGCCAGCGCATTATTCGCCGCGCTGAAGCTGTCGATATTCTGCCCAAGGTAGTCCCTACGCGCGTCGAGGGAAATTTGTGGCCCGAAGGCGGAATGCGTTTGGCGAAACCTTTGCGCGGCGGCAAGCTCCTTACGTTTAGATGCGGCCACGGCCGGATCGGATTCGATAGCCTGTTGGATGTCGGCAATCTCTGATGCGTACGGCGGCGCCTCGGGCATAGCCCCCGTCGCCTCGAATATCTTTCCCGGCGGAAGCCGCAGACCGATGGCCTTTGCCAGGTCCGACGACTTCTCGGTGAGCGACCGACAACTCTCATTGAAGGATTTTTCGGCGTCGAGCGCGGCGCCGCGCGCTTGACCAATGGCGATCGTCGTGCCGTTCCCGTGCTGGTAGCGCTCATCGGCCCGTCGCGCGATCGCTTTGAGAAGAAGGAGCGAGTGCCCCTGCTGGTCGAGTGCAATTGTGGTCTCATAGAGACCCGCATAGGCCTTGAGCACATTAGAGAGCGTGTCGGCAAATTGACCGTGGAGCGCTTCGACACTGGCTTCTGCGTCCTCACGCGAGGCGCGCAGTCCTGCGATGTCATGACCGCTGCTCAGGAGATTCCACGAGATGCTGATCGCCCCGTACGCCGAGTAGGCGCGCGAACCTCCAAGGACGTTCGCCCCCACGACGGTCACCGGCTGAAATACGCTGTTCGGCAGCAATCGCTCCTCATCGATCACGAGCTGCGCCTTGGGCAGGAAAGGCGCGATGGCCGCCTGCGCGTCCGCTTTGGATTCGGCCACTTCCGCTTTCGCGACGATGACATGAGGCTCATTTTGCAAGGCCTGAACGATCGCATCGGGAAGCGATAGCGGCAGTACCGACACAGCCGCCTCGCATACGGGATCCGCCAATCCCCCATAATCTCGCTCATCGGCGATGCCGAATCGGCTCGTACAGCTCCCCAGGACGGCCAGGATCAGCACGCCCGCACCCATCGCCCGGGAACCTCTGTTCTCTACCCGACCCTCCAGCCGCACTCGGGCTCACCCATGCGCCGTCAAAAAAGCGTTGAATGCCGGGCTCACCAAGGGATTGAAGTACGTGGGGTCATTGGTCGCATTCGTCGTCTCTCCCTCGAGTTGCAAGCCGATGAAGCCGGAGTCATTGGCGCTCGCGCCGCTGATCGAGCCAGTCTGCGCCGAATCCCAGCTCACAGTCGTAGTGCCGGTGGCGGCGTCGTAGGTACGAGAACCCGTATCGCCACTGCTGTCGCTATAAGCCTCAGTGAACGAATAACTGCTCGCTCCGGGAGATCCGCCAGCAGCATATTGATAGGTTGCGGAATTCCACCAATACTCACCCTGAGCGCCATTCGATGTTGACCAAGTATCCGCGTAGGAGCCGTTCCCACCAGAAGGCACAAACTCGTTCGTATTGATGACCTGACCCTGGTCGTTATAAGTGTATTCCGTCGTTGTTGCACTGCCGGCGACAGGTGTTGCTACAACCGTATCGGTATAGCTTCCGTCTGAATTGTACGCATAGGTTGAATCGCTACTAGAGCCGTCGGGATTCGTCACATCGGCACTTTGGACCTGTCCGTCGGAGTTGTAGCTGTACACGGTGGTGGTCGTGATACCCGCCACGGTGGTGATCTCGGTGTCGGTGTAACCCCCATCTGAGTTGTATGCGAAGGTCGAATTGTCCGTAGACCCGTCGGAATTCGCTATATCGGTGCTGCCGAGTTGGCCCTGCGCATCGTAGCTGTACACCGTCGTGGTCACGCCGCCACCGACTGGCGTCAGCACGACCGTATCGGTGTAGCTCCCGTTCGAGCTGTACGCATACGTCGAGTCGCTCGTTGAGCCGTCCGTGTTGGTAACGTCGGACGTGAGGACCTGACCCTGGCTATTGTAAGTGTTGTCATGGAGCGAGCCGTCCGCGTTCGTGGCATCCGCACTCTCTAGCTGACCTTGAGCGCTGTAACTGTCAACGGTGGTGCTTGCCGCTGCCCCGGCGGGCGTCGTGACGATCGTGTCCGTGTAGCTTCCGTCCGAGTTGTATACGTAGGTAGAGTCGACGGTCGAGCCGTCGGCCGCGGTGATGTCCGAGTCAAGGATTTGCTGCGTCCCGCTGTATGTAAAGTCATCCGTCGACCCGTCGGGATTCGTGATATCCGTGCTTTGTAGCTGTCCTTGCGCGTTGTAGCCGTACACTGTGGTACTGGCACTTGAATCGGCGGCCATCACGACGACCGTATCCGTGTAGCTGCCATCGGTGTTGTAGGCATA
>Ga0335073_10005732_pt1 | contig 17448 bp, 12 predicted proteins | sample Lox_Sample_22_FD_207093 | JGI IMG/M metagenome (GOLD analysis project Ga0335073, IMG submission 207093) | Soil microbial communities from Loxahatchee National Wildlife Refuge, Florida, United States - Lox_Sample_2.2 | ecosystem: Environmental > Terrestrial > Soil > Wetlands | place: USA...
GATCTTCATCGGTGGCCCGGTGGCGTATGCGATCAGTTCGGTGGCGGGGCTGGCGGTGCCGCTCGGGTTCCTGAAGTTCTCGCGCGATGCCGAGCGCGAAGCCGACATGCTGGGGTTGCAATACGATTACGCTGCCGGCTACGATCCGCAGGCCTTCGTGCAGTTTTTCGAGAAGCTGAATGTCGAGAAGAAGAAGCAGAGCCTGGTGGCGAAGGCGTTTGCCACCCATCCCATGAATGCCGACCGCATTGAGGCGGCGCAGGAGGAAATTCGCAAATATCTTCCCGACCGGCCGGAATACATCGTCGATACCAGCGAGTTCGAGCAAGTCAAATCGCGGCTTGAGTCGCTCGAGTACGGTCGCCGCATTGGCGGCGCCAAGCCCGAGCCCGGACGCCCGGTATTGCTGAAGCGCACTTCCAACGACGATTCCATCGGCTCGGGCAACGCCGGCAACTCGCAGCCGCAGGACAATAGCCGTCCAACCTTGAAACGCAATCCTTCGAGCGGGAGCGATACGGCTGCAAATGGCACGGGCTCGGACAGCAGTAACACGGCATCAGCCGGCTCCGGCTCAGGTAACGGCAGCTCATCCGACGAGAATGATCCCGACCGGCCGACGCTGAAGCGCAGTCCGTCGAGTTCATCCGATTTTGTAGAATGAAGTTCGAGGAACTATGGGTTCGCTGTTTAGCTTCGTGATCAGCCCCACATCGGCATTCATCGCCGCCGCCGTCTTTATCGGCGTTACGGTGCGGGTGGCGCTGTTGCTGCATCAGCGCAAGTCGATCTGGCCGCGATAACGGCATCGCGCCAACACGTAGTGGGTCAGTTTGAATAGGGAAGCGTCCCTTTCGCGAACCGGCGCGAATCGCGACGCCCAGATCCCTCGCTACGCAAAAGAGCCGTGCTCGGGATGACAAGCAAACTGAGCTACTACCCCCAATTGCGCTGAGGGACCATCCTGCCTAAAATTGTCGCTATGAGAATTGCGCGCCCGCTGCTTGTTGTTGCAATTGTCCTCGTCGTTTCCGGCGGCCTGCATGCCAAGGAAAAAGAGAACGCCCCGGAGTCCTCGACCAGCTTCACGGTGCTGAAAGACGACAACGGCAAGCCCATCCGCAATGCGGCTGTGGTGCTGCATCCGGTGGGGAAAAACGGCCGGCAAATGAAGAACGGCTTCGAGCTGAAGACGGATGAGGATGGCAAAACTCATTTCGACGGCATTCCTTACGGCGTGCTGCGCATCCAGGTGATCGCTCCGGGCTTTCAAACCTTCGGCAATGACTACCAGATCGATCAGCCGAACCAGGAAATTACCGTCCGCCTGAAGCGTCCGCAGCAGCAGTACTCGATTTACGACAAACACGACGACAGCAGTGGAAGCGCGTCGCCGGCAAAGTGAGAAGAACGGCATTTGGCCACAGCTCTGTTTGGGTCCGGCCGCTTGCGGCACGGCTGTGAAGCAGGCTGCTGAAAATGCCGGAAAAGCAGATTCCTCGCGGGCTGAAGCCCGCTCGGAATGCCAAAAATAAAAAAGCTCTGGCGGCGCAGCTAGAGCTGCGCCCCTTCAAACCATGTCGGACGCAAGTTTTTCAGCAGTCTCTGAAGCCGTGCCCTGATACAAAGCCTTGTGTGAAATATCTTGTCGTTTCTCCAGGAGTTCCCTTGATCGAAGCCCGTGCCCGGTGGACCGAAAATGACCGATTCGCTTCTGTGGCCGCCAGCGGCCACGAAATCGTAGTTGATGCCGGCAGCGAGAAGTCGGCCAACAGTCCGATGGAGCTTGTGCTGATTGCGCTTTGCTCTTGTACCGCGAGCGACGTGGTCAGCATCCTGCGCAAGAAGCGCGAGCCCTTTACCGGCGTGGAAGTACTCGCCACCGGCGAGCGCACCGAAACCTTTCCCCGCGTCTTCACGGCGATTCGCGTTACCTATCGGGTGACTGGCGATGTCACTCATAAAGCGGTCGAGGACGCAGTCCGGCTTTCCAAGGAGAAATACTGCTCGGTTTCCGCCATGCTGGAAAAGGCCGCGACGATCGAATTTGTGATTGAGTACGTGACGCAGGGGCAGCAGATGGCCTCAGGCGCGACGGATGGATAGAGCCAAGGGCTTAAAGCAGGTTTGGATGTTTGCTGTGAACGGGTAGAGCCGAGGGCAGAGTGCCGCCCGCTGAAGCGGGCTCTCTACAAATTAGGACTCAGGGACGCAGCGCTAAAGCGCTGCTCTACCCGCCGCGAGACCGACCCTCCGTCAAAGCTCAGAAAATCGCCAAGTGCAAAAAAAGGAGCGAAGCCGCAGCTCCGCTCCAGGCCGAGGACTTTAAGCTGTGCTACGCCGCGGTCGCAGTCTTGTGCTCTGCCTTTTCCTGCTGTAGCTCTACCGGAGATTGCGGACCTGCCTGATGCATTTCGCGGTAATGCTTCGGGGTGGCACCGACCAGCCGGCGGAACACGCTGGTGAAGTGGCTCTGGGTTTCGAAGCCTACCAGGGTTGCCACCTCACCCAACGGCGTATGCGTTTCACGCAAGTATTCCTGCGCTCGTTCCACTCGCTGCCGCATAACGTACTGATGGGGCGTGGTACCGGTGCTCATCTTGAACAGCTTGGAGAAGTAGTACTGGCTCATGCCTACGACCTGCGCCAGCTCGTTCACGGATAGATCGCGATTGATATTTTCGCGGATATGCGAGAACACCTTCTGCAGGCGGCGTGGCGGCAACCCGCCGACCACTTCAATGGGAGCCAGGGTGGCGCCCAGATAGGCGTCGACGATCTCCCGGGTCAGGTCTCCGTTCATCGCATGCAGCGCCAGAACCAATACGTTCATGCCCTCGTTCTTGGCGCCCACATGGGCGGAGAAGGCATCGCTGCACAGGGCGGCGCGAACTCCCGGCACCCGATTGGCGGCAACCGAAGCGCCAACGGCGCGGCTGCTGACGATGATGCCGCGCTCAGCATCGTGCCGCAGCACCGACAATGCCACTTGCTCGGCGTAGTCGGTCCGGGATTGTCCCTGCACTTTGGGCGCGACATCCACCATCTCGTGTCCGTCGGCTTCGAGCTTTGAAGCCAGAGCTTCCTTTGCCTCGTGTCCTGCATCATCCGAAGCGATTACAATGCGCACTTGCTGTCCTCCCTTTTCATTGAAACTGTTTAGGCCGATCCGTTAACCCGGTTGGTGGTTAGCTTCAGCCGCCAAAGCGAACGCCACTCCGTTCACGCCGCAGCGAAGCCGGATTCATGTGGAAAGCGCCCGTGTGGACGACAACCCTGATGCGGCCGTCCTCCACCGGATCCTCCCCTCTGCTCGATCAAAGTATTGATTCATGACCCCGGAGCAGTGCAGGGAGCTCCGTTCTTGCAGCAACTCGTCCAGAAGGCCTTGTCGATCCATGCGTGTGAAAGTCAAATTGAAAACTCAGCGTTCTCTCGCCCCGGAAGCGCCATCGAACCAGCGCTTGCGCTTCGCCGTTACTCAATCCGAGGACTGGCAAGCCGCCCTGTCAAAATCCGGAAGCTACAACTCTTCTTTTCTTCCCCGCGGACGGCAAACAAGTTCCTCAACTCCCGAGGGACCTTAAAACATGTTCCTGGACTTCATCAGGCACAAGAAAACTGCCTGTTTGTCCAAGAACAAAAGCACGGTTGGTGCCAGCTGATGTAAATAAGTGTTAAGGAGCTAACTAACTATAAATTAAATACTTAAGCAATAAATGGCAGGGACTTGGCGAGTCCTGGCAGGGGTTGTGTCGGAAATTGGTGTCGGCAAATCGACACAGTGTCGGAATGCCGACACTTTGGTGTCAAGCACTCAAATGGTGAGCACGGGAGATTTGCAACTTCTCCATGCGGTAGAGCAGTGAGGTACGCTTCATTCCCAGCATGGCGGCCGCGCCGCTGGGGCCGCCGATCACCCAGTTGGCTTTCTCGAGCGCCTCCAGGATGTGCTCGCGTTCAACGTCGCGGAGGGTTTTTGCTTCCGTGGCGCCTCCCGATGGCGGTGCAAGAGCGGCCTTCAGCTCCGACAACGGCGCGCGAAGTTCTCCGTCGGAGCTCAGAATGACGGCGCGCTCGATGAAGTTTTGCAGCTCCCGCACATTGCCGGGCCAGAAGTATCGCGACATGGCAGCCAGTACAGACGGCGCGATGCTGGGCACTGCGCGGTTCATCCGTCGCGCATATTTGCTCGTGAAGTGGCGGGCCAGCAGGGGGATATCCTCGGGACGTTCCCGCAGCGGCGGTAGAAGGATAGGGAAAACGTTCAGCCGGTAGAAAAGGTCGCTGCGAAAGCCGCCTTGCGTCACCATGGAGAGGAGGCTGCGATTGGTGGCGGCGATGACGCGAACGTCTACCTTGTGGGTCGTCGTGCCGCCGAGGCGCTCGAACTCCTGCTCCTGAAGAACGCGCAGCAGCTTCGGCTGCAGCTCCAACGGCACGTCGGCGATTTCGTCCAGGAAAAGCGTGCCCTGATGCGCCAACTCGAAGCGTCCGATCTTGCGCGCAATCGCTCCGGTGAAGGCGCCCTTCTCGTGGCCGAACAACTCGCTCTCCAGAAGTCCCAAGGGGATGGCGGCGCAGTTGATCTTGACGAAGGTGCGATCGCGGCGCGTGCTGCGATCATGGATGGCGCGTGCAATCAACTCCTTGCCGGTTCCGGTCTCGCCCTGGATGAGGACCGTGGAATCGGTGGGGGCAACGGTTTCCACCTGCTGGAGCACGCTCTTCAACGGGGAGCTGGAACCGACGATCGCTTCAAAACCCTGCTCGGAGCGAAGTTCTTCTTCCAGGTACAACTTCTGCTCGCTCACCCGCTCAGCGCTCTCCGAGAGCTTGCGATGCTCCAGCGCGTTGCGCACGCCGATGGCGATCTGTTGCGCGATTTGGCGAAGGAAGGCGAGGTCCTGCTGGGAAAATGCCGATTCGAGCCGGGACGCAAGCGCCAGCACTCCCAGACTCGATTCGCTGCCCTGGATGACCAGCGGCAGCAGCAAGCTGGAGCGTAGGCCCTCGCGCGTGTTATAGGGATTCTGATAAGGCACGTAGCCGGGACTGCTGCCCGCCAGAATCGGCTCTCCCGTAAGGAAAGCCTTGCCCGGATTGCTGCTCTTGATGGAGATCGGCATGTCCTGCTGCAGAAATCCCCGGCCATCGGGAAAATCCAGCGCATAGAGACGAAGCGTATCGGGCAACTGCGGATCGGGAAGCATGAGGCTGGCGGAATCATGCCGAATAACCCGCCGCAAGCTGGCCGAGATGGCCTGAAACAGATTCAGCAGATCGAGGTTGGAAACGATGCTGTTGTTGATTTCCAGCATCAACCGCAATCGGTTGCTTTCACGCGCCAACTCCTTTTGCAAGGCAAGCGCCTCTTCATAATGCAGCGCATTGTCCACCGCGACCGCAACCTGCGCCGCCACCAGCTTTCCGAACTCCAATTCCTCGTCGCTGTAGCCGCCTTCGGAAGCGCGCCCAAAGCTGATGGCCCCGATGCGGCGTTGCGCGGTGGTCAGCGGCAAGCTGCAAAACGACGCCACCCGGTGTTCACGCAATAACTGATATACCGGCGGATATTGTTGCAGTTCCGCAACCGATTTGAAGTTGCGCACCTCCTGGGTCGTCCAGACCTCGCCGGAGGGAGACCCGTCGACGGGAAATTCCAAGCCTCGGGTATCCACTTGTTTGCGCCAGGAATGCAGGACGTGCAGTTGCATGACCCGCCGATTGTTGTCGTGCAGGGCGACCATGAGGTAGTGGAAGCCCAGTAACTGGTGAAGACATTCCGCCAGTTTGTCGAACAGCTCCGCCAGGTCGCGATGCGACGCGATCACGCTGGAAACCTGTACCAGCGCCAGATATTTCTGAGCGGCTGCTTCGGGCTGAGGAGTCATACCTGCGAAACGAAACGGCCTGTCTGGATTGCCGCCTCTCTCCTTGAATGGATGCGGCTCTAAGTAATTCGACGTTTGCTGATCAAATACGGCAGTAAATTGCCATTTCCAGTCATCGCTATCGTAATTCCATCATAGCAACAAACGTGGTTCCAAAATCGTGCCAATTTACGCAACCGCAGAATCTGCGAGGGAACGCCCAGTAACCCAGGGTCGAATGCGGCGCGGTAAACTTCCAAAGCGGCGGTCTCACCGGCCGCGTGCATTTCCAGAGTCCAACTGAGGTTGGGCCAGTACAGTTGTTGCGCAGGGCAGTTTTCTCACAAGCGAGGACCTCATTTTGAGCGGAAAGAATCCGGCACCGGGTGCTCCGGGAATCGAACCACGATGGACGGCGGGCGCCAAAGATGCGGTAGGAACGGCTTACGCGGTCTCCAGCCGCCTGTGGTACACGCTGGCCCGGGGTGTGAACACAGAGGTTTACTTCTCCACGATCGATACCCCTCAGATTCGCGATCTGCAATACATGGTCAGCGACGGCGAGACGTTCTTTCATGACGAGCGCCGCAATACCGTTACCACCACCGAACTGATCGATCCGGGAGCACTCGGCTTCAAGGTCACCAATGCCGATCCCGACGGACGCTACACCATCGAGAAGCAGATCATCGGCGATCCGCATCTCAACTGCCTGCTGATTCACACGAAATTCAATGTTGCTCCCCAGTGGCAAGGCCGGCTGCAGTTGTATGTCTTGTGCGCACCGCACCTCGATATCGGCGGCTGGCATAACAATGGCCAGGTGGTGAACGCGAAGGGACAGCGTTTTCTGCTGGCGTATCGCGACAACGTGTACATGACCATCGGCACCCATACGGGATTCAAGAAGCTTTCCTGTGGTTATGTCGGCGCCAGCGACGGCTGGACCGACCTTTGCCACCATCTGCGGATGGAGTGGGAATATGACTCGGCGACCGATGGCAATATCGCCTTGACCGCAGAGATCGATCTCGAGCGCGGAAACGAATTCACCCTCGGCCTCGCCTTCGGACGCAGCCCACACAACTCCGCCTCAACCTTGGCACAATCGCTTTGCATTCCGTTCGACACCAGCCTGAAGAGTTTCATTGAGCAATGGCACCGCACGCGCAAACGGCTCAGCCTGGTCGACATGAATCACGGCAAGATCAGCGCGTCGCAGTCGTCCTTATTTGCCCGCAGCATCAACCTGCTGCTGGCCCATGAAGACAAGCTCTATCCCGGAGCGATGATCGCCAGCATGAGCATTCCCTGGGGCGAGAGCAAAAGCGACGACGAACTGGGCGGCTATCACCTGGTCTGGACGCGCGACATGGTGCAGTGCGCCACCGCGCTGATGGCGGCGGGCGATACGGCAACGCCGCTACGCGCGGTGATCTACCTCGCCATCGCCCAACGGGAGGACGGCGGCTACTACCAGAACTTCTGGATCGACGGCCGTCCCTACTGGAACGGGGTGCAACTGGATGAAGTCGCGTTTCCCATCATCGCGGCGTGGCGGTTGTGGAAGGAGAACGCGCTGGGCAACTTCGATCCTTACCCCAGCGTCTACCGCGCCTGTGGATACCTGATTCGCGAAGGTCCGGCGACGCCCCAGGAACGCTGGGAGGAGGCCAGCGGTTACTCGCCCTCGACGCTGGCCAGCAATATTGCCGCATTGATCTGTGCTGCCGAAGTGATCGAGGCGCGCGGAGACAAACATACCGCCCATTTCATCCGCACCTACGCCGACTTTCTGGAGTCGCACGTCGAAAAATGGACGGTCACCAATGAGGGCAGCCTGTTGCCGGGCGTGAAACGGCATTACATTCGCATCAATCCCGCCACCAGCAATCCCGGCGATGCCGGCGATGAGGATCCCGATGCCGGTGAACTGCTTTTGGCAAATCAGAAGCCGGGAGACCGTTACCGCTATCCCGCCAACGAGATCATCGATGCGGGATTTCTGGAACTGGTGCGCTTCGGCATTCGCCGGCCGGGCGACCCTCTGATCGAAGATTCGCTGAAAGTTGTCGACGCGGTTTTAAAAGTCGATACCCCTTATGGACCGTGCTGGAAGCGCTACAACCACGACGGTTACGGCCAGCGCGCCGATGGCACGTCGTTCAGCAAGTGGGGCGTCGGTCACGCCTGGCCGTTGTTGATGCTGGAGCGCGCCACGTACGAGTTGGCTGCCGGACGCGACCTCGGCCCCTACCTGCGAGCCGCGGAAGCTTTCTCCACCGGGGTGGGACTGTTTCCCGAGCAGATTTGGGATGCTCCCGACATTCCCGAAGAGCACATGTTCTTCGGCAAAGCCACCGGAGCGGCCATTCCGCTGATGTGGGCTCATGCCGAGTACGTAAAACTGCTGCGCTCGGCCATCGATAACAAGATTTACGATTGCATCCCTTGTGTGGCTGACCGATATTGCAACGATAAACCACGCCCGGTAATCGAAGTATGGAAGATGAATCGCCAGGTCAGGAAGGTTCCTGCCGGAGCGCAGCTGCGGGTGCAGGCGGGACGGCCCTTCGTCCTCCACTGGAGCGATGACGAGTGGAACACCGTTCACGACACGCCTTCGACGGCCACGGCGCTGGAATTGGAATACGTCGATATCCAGGTAGACACTATGCAGAAGGCGCCGGTGCGCTTCACCTTCCATTGGGCGATGGACAACCGATGGGAAGGCACGGACTACGCGGTTGCGATCGAGCATCCTGCCAACATGCGGATCGTCCCCGCGCTGACCAGGTCAGCGAGCAAATAGCGAAGGAGTTGGTAATAACGCCGGACGTTGCTAACCAGAAAGGCGGCAAAGTGTGAGTACTCAAGTCGATATCATGCAAGCGAAGGAGCAGGCCACAGCGCAAGAGCTGGAACAGCTCTGCATCAATACCATTCGCACGCTGGCCATGGACGCGGTGCAGAAGGCCAACAGCGGACACCCCGGCGCTCCCATGGCACTGGCGCCGCTGGCTTTCTTGTTGTGGGACCGCTACCTCAAGTTCAATCCCCGCAATCCGCACTGGCCGGGACGAGACCGCTTCATCCTCTCCAATGGCCACGCCTCAATGCTGCTGTATGCCATGCTTCACCTGAGCGGATACGATCTCTCGCTGGACGACATCAAGCAGTTTCGCCAATGGGACTCGAAAGCGCCCGGGCATCCCGAGTACGGTCTGACCGCCGGAGTTGAGACGACGACCGGCCCCCTGGGACAAGGCTGCGGAAACTCGGTCGGCTTCGCCATCGCGCAACGCTGGCTGGCCGCGCAGTTCCATAAGCCCGGCCATGATCTGTTCGATTATCGTACTTACGTCTTCTGCAGCGATGGCGACCTGATGGAAGGCATCAGCAACGAGGCGGCGTCGCTGGCAGGCCATCTCGGCTTGTCGAACCTGATCTGGTTCTACGACAACAATCACATCAGCCTCGAAGGCACTACTTCGCTTTCCTTCTCCGATGACGTCGCTACGCGCTTCCGCGGCTGGCACTGGAATGTGCTGAACGTCAGCGATGTCAATGACCTGGATCTGGTAGACGTGGCGATCCGCGCAGCGCAAAGGGAAGTCGCGCGTCCGACGCTGGTGATCGTCGATACGCATATCGGGTATGGCTCGCCCAATCGTCAGGATACGAAAGAGGCTCACGGGGAAGCGCTGGGCGAAGAAGAAGTTCGTCTGACGAAAGAAGCATACGGCTGGCCTCCCGATGCCCAGTTCCTCGTGCCCGACGAAGTGAAGCAGTACATGGGCCAGGCCGTCGAGCGCGGCAAAAAATGGGAGAGCGAGTGGAATGAGCGCTACCAGGCGTGGGCGCGCGAATTTCCGGATCTCGCCAGGATGTGGCAGCAGATGTCCGATCGTGCGCTGCCCGACGGCTGGGACAAAGAGATCCCCACTTTTCCAGCGGACGCCAAAGGCATCGCCACGCGCGAGTCGAATTCCAAAGTGTTGAATGCGGTCGCGAAACAGGTTCCCTGGCTGATTGGCGGCTCGGCCGATCTGTATCCCTCGACCAAGACCATCGTCAAGGACCGCGGCGATTTCGAGAAGGGTAATTACGGTGGCAGCAACTTCCACTTCGGCGTCCGCGAGCACGCCATGGGCGCCATCGCCAACGGCATGTCGATCTCGGGCGTGCGCCCCTACACCGCAACGTTCTTCATCTTCTCCGATTACATGAAGCCGCCGATTCGTCTGGCCGCGATCATGGACATTCCTGTCATCTTCATCTTCACTCACGATTCGATCGGGCTGGGAGAGGACGGGACGACGCATCAGCCGATCGAGCAGTTGCTTTCCTTACGCGGAGTTCCACGGCTGCTGACCTTCCGTCCCGCCGACGCCAACGAAGTCGCCGAGATGTGGCGCGTGATCATGCCGATGAAGAAGCAGCCAATCGCCATGGCGCTCACTCGCCAGGGAGTGCCGACGTTCGATCGCAGTAAGTACGCCTCGGCTGCCGGCCTCGCCAAAGGCGCATATGTCATGGCGGATTCGGGAGGCACGCCGGATATTATCCTGATGGGCACCGGCTCGGAGGTGCAGCTCTGCGTTGGCGCGTATGAAAAGCTGACCAGCGAGGGCGTCAAGGCTCGCGTGGTCTCCATGCCGTGCTGGGAGCTCTTCGAGCAGCAATCGGCTGACTACAAGAAACAGGTGCTGCCGCCCGAGGTGCGCGCGCGCGTCGCCGTCGAAGCCGGAACCCCGCTGGGATGGAAGGAGTACGTTGGCCCCGATGGTGTCGTGGTCGGCCGCGCCGATTTCGGAGCGTCAGCCCCAATCAAGGACCTGCTGAAGCACTATGGCTTCACCGTGGACAACGTCGTGGCAAAGGCGCGTGAGGCGATGAAGAACGTAGGGAAATAAGGGAGGCTTGTTCGTATGATTCCCACGCACGCGACCAGGAGAACACTACTCGTCGGAAGCTTCGCCGCCGGCCTGGCGATTGCCACAAAAGCGATCACGCTTCCTCAGATTGCCGGTACTAGCGGAGGCCGAACGGGCTACGCGCCGGCGGGCGGGCTGAAGCAGTATTACGAAATTCACGGTGCGGGTGATCCGTTGATCCTGCTGCACGGGGGTTTTGGATCCACCGCGTCGTTTGCCGACTTGGTTCCATTCTTCGCGAAAACGCGGCAGGTGATCACAGTCGATCTGCAGGCCCATGGCCGCACCGCCGACATCGATCGTCCGCTCACGTGTGAAGCGATGGCCGATGACATCGCCGCGCTCATGACGTATCTGCAAATCGCAAAAGCCGATCTCCTGGGCTACTCCTTGGGCGCCGCCGTTGCCCTGCAGACGGCAATACGGCACCCGGCGATGTTGAGAAAGCTGGTGATCGTCTCGGAGCCATTCTCGCGCGCGGGATGGTACCCCGAGGTCCGCACAGCGATGGACAACATGGGCCCCGCACTGGCGGAGCAGATGAAACCCTCCCCGCTCTATAAGACTTACGCGAGCGTTGCTCCGCGGCCCGAAGACTGGACGTCGTTAGTCAGCAAATTGTCGGTGCTGATCAAAGTCGATTACGACTGGTCAAAGGAGGTTGCCGCGTTGAAGATTCCGACGCTGCTCGTCGTTGGAGACGCTGACGCCGTTCGTCCTGCACACGTGGTTGAGTTCTTCGCTCTTCTCGGCGGCGGGCAGAAAGATGCAGGATGGGACGGCTCGGGCATGCCCACTTCTCACCTCGCGGTCTTGCCGGGCGCCACGCATTACACCATGCTCGAATCTCCGTTTCTACCCCAGGTCGTCGCGTGGTTTCTGGATTTGCCGCACAAGTGAAACGGGACGTGGGCAGCGCAAGTTTTCCTGTGATATTCGGAACTTTATTCGGCCGTCGGCATCTGCCAATCGTCGTCATTTTTGAGGTGAATCGATGAGCACTCTGGTTCAGCCGGCACCGCAGAAGTTGCAGACTCCCACCTTGCCGCAGGGCGATTCCTGCCTGGTCGTCATTTTTGGTGCCACCGGCGACCTTACCCACCGCAAGCTGATCCCGGCGCTCTACGATCTGGCGTGCGTCGGCTGCACCAATCGTGATTTTCAGGTGCTGGGCATCGGCCGCACCGCACTCAATGACGACGAATTGCGCGAGCGGCTGCGCAAAGGCGCGGCGGAGTCGAAGGATGTTCATAACTTCACCGACGAGGGTTGGCAGGATTTTGCGCAGCGCCTCCACTACTTCGTGGGGGACGCGAGTCAGCGCGAATTTTATCCGCAGCTCAACGCCAAGATCGCAGAGATGCAGAAGAACGGCGCGAGCAAGAACGTGCTGTTCTACGTTTCCGTTTCCGCGTCACTGGCGCCGCCGATTGTAGAAGGCCTGGGCCAAGTCGGATTGGCGCGTAACCGCGAAGGCTGGACGCGGATCATTCTGGAGAAGCCCTTCGGCCGCGACCTAGCCAGCGCGCAGGAGCTGAACGAAATGGTCTCGCGCGTCTTCGACGAGGAATCGGTCTATCGCATCGACCATTACCTCGGCAAGGAGACGGTGCAGAACATCATGATGTTTCGCTTCGGCAACGCCATCTTCGAGCCGGTGTGGAACCGCAATTATGTCGAGTACGTCGAAATCACCGCCGCCGAGACGCTGGGTGTCGAAGGCCGCGCCGCGTTTTACGAGGAGACCGGCGCGCTACGCGACATGGTCGCCAACCATCTCCTGCAATGTCTGACATTGACTGCAATGGAGCCGCCGGTCGCCTTTGATGCCGACACGGTGCGCACGCAGAAAGTGCAGGTGCTGCGCGCGATTCAGCCAATGACAAAAGACGAAGTCGCGAAGCATACCGTCCGCGGGCAATACGGGCCGGGCACGATCAACGGCAAGCCGGTGCCGGGATATCGCCAGGAGCCGGGCGTCGACCCACATTCGATGACAGAGACCTTCGTTGCAGTCGAATTTCACGTCGACAACTGGCGCTGGGCGGGGGTGCCGTTTTACGTTCGCGCCGGCAAGCGCCTGTCGAATTCGCTCACCGAGATCGTGGTGCACTTCAAGCGCACGCCGCAGGCGCTGTTCTCACGCAATCCCAAGGACGTACACCATAACTTCATCGCCCTGCGAATCCAGCCGAACGAGGGCATCGCGTTGAGCTTTGATGCCAAGCAACCGGGACAGCACATGCGTGCGAACCGCGTCGACATGGCGTTCTCCTATCACGACGCTTTCGGCACCGACGCTCCCGCCGCCTATGAGACGCTGCTGCTGGATGCGATGCGCGGTGATGCGACATTGTTCACCCGTCGCGATGAGGTCGAAGCCGAGTGGCGCATCATCACGCCGATCGAAGACGCGTGGCTTGAGCTTCCTCCGCCGCAGTTTCCTAACTATGCTGCGGGCAGCGATGGTCCCGACGCCGCGCACAGTTTGATCCGCTATGATCGCCTGCGCTGGCGCCCCCTGGTCACCGAAGACGGAAACCGCCCGTAAGCCGAAGCTTGCGAGCGGTTGTTGTCTTGGTCCGACAAAATCAGTGGTGATGGTGAAGCGGTAATAGCTCCGCATCGTTCAGGTCGTTGCTGTCACCGCATCGTGGCGGCCCGCCGAGCGGGTTATAGTCGAAGAAGTTGTGCGGCACCATCTCGAAGCCAAACCAGTGGACCAGCGTGATGCCGGTACGGTCGCCGCTGCCCATCTGGTTGTCGGCGTCGGTCGGTTCATGGTGAGTCGATCCGAAATACCACAGCACAATTCCGTCGCCGGTTCCTCCCAACGGCTGGCCGTTCAGATACTGCAGCAGATAATTGTTAGGGTTGTACCAGTTATAGAGCCAGCTGTTGTAGCCGGTGCCAGTACCATCTTCGCCCGGATTATCGTTGGTGAGATCCTGGTCGTGTTGCGTAAACGTTTCTTCGAAGTGGCCCTGGCCCCAACGATTGAAGGGATAGAATTGGTAGCCGATCAAGTGGCCGTAATCGTTGGTTTGGGTTTGGCTCTGAACGGTGACACTGCTGAATTGCAGCTGATTCCAATCCGTGGTCTCTTCGTTGGGAACTGGAACGTAGCTATCGGTTGCAATGTATCCGTTTGCATCTTCTACGTGCTGGAACTGCAACACGTCGTTGTCATCGCGTCCCAGAAGCTTGGTACTCACCCGCCAGAGCCCGTTATGGACGTGGGGTTCGGAGGTATCGTAGGGGAGGTTGTAGCCGGTCGCTCCGCTGCGGAAGGTGATACGGCCGTCCTCATGGAAGGTGTACTCGATGATGTAATCGTAGTTAAAGGCGTCGAAGACCGACCATAAAACAACCTCCTGAATGCGTCTGCGCATGTGATTGCCGGGCTCTTTGCACAGCCATCCAATCCCCTCATCACGGCATTCCACGGCCAGCTTAGGAACGCTATCACGCACGTACACAGGGGAGCCGGGAAGTTCGGTTCGGAAGTAAACTAGCGCTGCGTTTTGCGAAGGAATGTCCTGGGAATCGATCTGGTCCATGCGGTCGTCGCCGAACGACATGTCGTAATAGGTGTGGCTGCGGTCATCGTAGGGAACAAACATTTCCGCCAGACCAGCGCGTTTGATGATGTACTGCGGCGAGGTGTACTGCGCACCTTGAATTGTGACATTCAGCGCCTGCGTGCCTTTCATCCCCATATTCCGCAAGCTAAAACGCCAGTGAGTGTCGGGATAGTCGATGCGCAGGTAGAGATCGTGGTGCAGAAGCAGACCTACCGCGTCTTCCTCCGTCACGCTGCACCCCGGTCCATTGATGATGACCACGTCGGTTGCCGCAGCCGGAGTGATGGCGACCAGAACAGCAATCATGACGGCAGCCGCGGTGATCAGAACTCGTACTGAGCTGAACCTTGAGGACCTGGCGGGCAGATGCGTCGCAGCCGTCGGCAGACTGAGTGGGCTTGGAGGCAGGGTTGACGAGAAGAAAACCGCGTACGGTTTTGTCATAGAGAGCAACCTCCTGTTCGAAATTTGCTGGATTGAAGCGAACGGGCCCGGTGTAGCGAAGAAACTCGCGTGTCGGCGATAGTAGTACTTTTAGTGATTTTGGCAAGCAGAATCGTCAGGCCGCACCTTTCGGGGGAGCTGACTCGACGCGATTGACATAGGGGCTCTGAATATTGCCGATGATTATCCTGCTCATGGGTGTCACTGGAGCCGGCAAGACGACCGTGGGGCGCGCCCTGGCGCAGCAACTGCGCTGGCGCTGCGTCGATGCCGACGATTACCATTCAGCGGCGAATATTGCCAAAATGCACGCCGGCATTCCGCTCACCGATGCCGATCGCGCGCCCTGGCTGAAAGCGTTGCACGATGCGATTGAAGGTTGGCTGGCCGCAGGCGAGAACGTCGTGCTCGCGTGTTCGGCGCTGAAGGCAACCTATCGCGAGCTGCTGCTCGTCAATGCTGAAGTGAAGCTGGTATATCTGCACGCGAGCATGGAGCTCATTACCGCTCGTGTCGCGCTGCGCACTGGGCACTACATGAATCCGCACCTCGTGTCCAGCCAGTTCGCGACGCTCGAAGAGCCTCGCGATGCGCTCGCGGTGAACGCCGGCTTAAGTGTGGATGAGATCGTACGCGGTATTCGTGAGGCGCTTAAAATATAGTTCTTGCTGTCCGACATCTTCGTGATGGCCACTCCTCGACCGGTAAGAATCTTGTTGTGGACGGTGCTGGCGGTTGTTGTCGTGCTCGCGATTGCCGCCGGTGTCGTGCTCACCGTTCCCGCGCCGGCGGAGCGCTGGCTGCAGGGCCGCATGCTGCTGGCGCTGCGCGAGCACTACCAGGCCGATGTTCGGCTGGAGAATCTGCATCTCACGCTGATCCCCGGCATTCACGCCACCGCCGATCATCTCGTCATCCCGCATCGTGGCGATCCCTCCCAGCCGCCGTTGATCACGGTCAAGCACCTCACGATGAATCTGGCGCTCATCGAGCTGCTGCGCTCACCCATTCACATCAGCAACGTGGAGCTGGACGGCATGGAGATCAAAGCCGGCGGCCATCGCGAACCGTCCGGGCTGAAGCGTCCGGCGCTGGCGCCCCAGCAGAGGCCGACCACGCGGTTTGCCAACTTCGTCATCGATCGGGTCGAAGCCGACGGCGCCAGGCTTTACATCCTGCGCAAGGATCCGTCGCGCGAACCGCTGCTCTTCGACCTGCGCAAGCTCAGCCTGCGCAGCGCCGGCATCGGCCAGCCGATGAAGTTCACGGCCGAGCTGACGAATCCGACCCCGCCCGGGCTTATCGACACCACGGGACGCTTCGGCCCCTGGGACTTTGACGACCCCTCGAACACTGCCGTGGGCGGACACTATAACTTTCAGCACGCTGATTTGTCGGTCTTCAACGGCATCTCCGGGATTTTGTCGTCGGTCGGCGATTATCAAGGCGTTCTGCGGAACATCGTTGTCGACGGTACGACCGATGTCCCCGACTTCCAACTGGATCGTGGCGGGGAGGCGGTGCACCTCACGACGCAATTTCATGCCATCGTCGACGGCACCAACGGCAACACCTACCTGCAGCCGGTGAAGGCGCACTTCCTGCACACCGATATCGTCACCAGCGGCGAGGTGGCGGCCAAGGCGGGCGAGAAGGGCAAGACAATCACCCTCGCCATCGACATGCAGAAGGCCCGGCTGGAGGACGTGCTGTCGCTGGCGAGCAAGGCCGAGCCGCCGGCGCTGACCGGCGCACTCATGCTGAAGGCCGACGTAGATCTGCCGCCGGGCAAGGAGACGGTGCTGCAAAAGATGATTCTGCGCGGCAAGTTCCAGGTGTCGGACGCAAGGTTCAGCAATCCGAAGATCACCAGCGTCATTGCAGAGCTGAGCCGCCGCGGCCAGGGAAAGCCGGAAGACAAATCGATCACCGAGGTCCCCGCGGTATTCGACGGAGTCTTCAACTTGCGGAAGAGCACGCTGAATTTTTCGCGGCTGCAGTTCGTTGTGCCGGGAGCGGCGGCACAGATGAAGGGATCCTACGGATTGCCGAACATGGCCATTAACTTCGCCGGCGATGTCCGGCTGCAAGCCACGATCTCGCAGATGGTCGGCGGCGACAAGGGCTGGATACTGGCGCCCTTGGACGCCATCTTCAGCAAACACGGCGCCGGAACCTGGCTGCCGGTCACGATTACCGGCACGCGCGACCATCCCGAGCTGCATGTGCAGTGGAAGAAGCTGTTTTAACGCAGCGGCAGTGGTTTCGTGGTGAGCGGAGAGGGGATAAAAACAGGCGCTCCGGCTATTGGTCGATTACGTCTTGCGTTCGGCCTTTCCATTCGCCGCCGCGGCCCGACCAGTACTTGATCGCGGAATGGATCGTCGCTGCTGTATAGAAAACTCCTGCGAGCGGCAGCGTAAGCGCCCACAACGGATTCCGTCGATAGAAGCGGACCATGGGAAGGTAGGCGCCAGCCATCAGCGCATAGGCAGCCACCCCGGTCATCGCCAATCGTGCCGATCCGCTCACGATCAGCGCGAGCGGCAGCACATAGAGCAGAAGCATTCCGATGACGGTTCCCGATAGCAGCCATCCGGAGTGATGCAG
>Ga0335073_10005733_pt1 | contig 17448 bp, 7 predicted proteins | sample Lox_Sample_22_FD_207093 | JGI IMG/M metagenome (GOLD analysis project Ga0335073, IMG submission 207093) | Soil microbial communities from Loxahatchee National Wildlife Refuge, Florida, United States - Lox_Sample_2.2 | ecosystem: Environmental > Terrestrial > Soil > Wetlands | place: USA: Florida...
GTGTGCACGGCGCCATCACTTACTACCGTGCCGGCTCCGCGGCGGTGTTGCAGGACGGCAACAAGAGCCTGTGGCTGATGACCTCGTCGATTGCACCGCTTCACGTGGGCGATCTGGCCGACGCAACCGGATTTCCCGATCTCCATGATGGCCGCCTGGTGTTGGCGAATGCTGAAATCCAGGACAGCGGTCGCAAAGACCCGGCCGCGCCCAAGCCCGCAACCTGGGAACAGCTTTCGACCAGCAAAGATCTCTTCGACCTGGTTTCGACCGAGGGCTCGGTGGTTGCCGAAGTGCGGGGAGCCGATCAGGACGAATATGTCCTGGAGACCGGCGGCGGCGACCTTTTCTCTGCCGTGTACAAGCATCCGTCGCCGGAAGTGGACGATGGCGAACCCGCATCGCCGATGAAGCATCTTGCGCCGGGCACGAAGGTGCGCGTAACCGGCGTGTGCTTTATCAGTGGAACCAACCTTCCTGCGGCGCGCGCGCCCTTCGACATCCTGTTGCGCTCGGCTGACGACATCGCCGTGCTGGCAGGTGCGCCCTGGCTCACGGTGGGCAACCTGGGGCGGCTCGCGGGATTGCTCTTCCTGGTGGTGCTCGCGGTGAGCGTGTGGGTCTGGATGCTGCGCAGGAGAGTGCTCCAGCAGACGGCTGCCATCACCGCCCAGAGCGAAGCCGATGCCGCGCAGGAGCGGCGCACCGCGCAAGTAGAGCAATGGCGCAGCCGTGTGCTTGAAGACATCAACAGCTCGCGGCCGCTGGGCGACATCGTGGAACACATCACGGAGATGGTCTCGTACATGCTCCACGGTGCCCCCTGCTGGTGCGAGGTCACCGAAGGCCCCGTGCTCGGAAAGGCGCCCGCGAAAAAGGAAGCCTTCCGGATCATCAGCCGCGAAATTCATTCCCGCACGGGTCTGGTACTGGGATCGCTGTTTGCCGCGATGACTCCCGGAATGGAAAACGAGAAAGAGGAGCAGGAAGCGCTCGGGGCCGGCATCCGGCTGGCGACCCTTTCCATCGAAACGCGCAAGCTGTACAGCGATCTTGTTCATCGCTCGGAGTTCGACTTGCTCACCGATATGTACAACCGCTTTTCCCTCGATCGGCACCTCGAGGAAATGATCGAGAAGGCGCACCTGACTTCTTCCAACTTCGGACTGATCTACGTCGACCTTGACGACTTCAAGCTTGTCAACGATCTCTACGGCCACCACATCGGCGACCTTTATCTCCAGGAAGTCTCCCTTCGCATGAAAAGACAGCTGCGAACCGGCGACATTCTTGGCCGCATCGGCGGCGATGAATTCGCCGCCCTGGTGACAGTGGTGAACGGAAGATCGGATGTGGACGAGATTGCGCAGCGGCTGGAGCGCTGTTTCGACGCTCCCTTTGCCCTGGAGGGCTACGTGCTGCGCGGAGCGGCGAGCGTGGGCGTGGCGATCTTCCCACAGGACGGAGCCACTTCAGACAGCCTGATGAGCGCCGCCGACGCGGCCATGTACTCGGCAAAGAACAGCCGCCGCGGAACAGGCAAGCTGCCTTCGCGAAGAAGCGGCTGAGAGCCGGAAGCGCGGCTGGTTCGCGGCTGTCGATGGAAACGATACCCTTCAATCTCCAGATGACGCACGCTGCCGTTGCGGCCGTGGAATCGTTGCCTCCCCCAAATGGAATGACGCTTTAGTTTGGTCCAAGGCTCGTAGTCCATTGATCTTTGTATCAAGGGCTTCCGATAATCTTTTGGATGAAGCCTTCCCCACTCAGGCCGGCGACGCGCAAGGGCTGCACGATGACCGGCAGTGTGGCGGCGCTCGTTCTCGCCTGCGCGGTTGTGACGGCGTGGGGAGACGAGGTTCCCGCGACGCTGACGACCCTCAGCACGATTCGGAAGCTCACCAATGCAGAAGCCAGCATGGCTGTTCCCGTCTCCTTCGAGGCGACGGTGACCTACTTCCGCAGTTATGAGAAAACACTGTTCGTCCAGGATGGCGACAACGCGATCTACGTCCAGGCAACGACCCGTTTGAACCTGGAGCCGGGCGACCGCATCCTGATCCACGGATACACGCGCGACAGCTTCCGCCCCATCGTGATCAGCGATGACCTGAAATTCCTGCATCACGGCGATGTGCCCAAGCCGGTAGACGCGGAGTTCTCGCCTCTGGTCCAGGCCAAATTCGATTGCCGCTTCGTGACCGTTCACGGAATCGTTGTCTCGGCGGTTCCTGCGCTCAGTTCCGGCCGCACGGTAACCCAACTTGAGCTGGCCCTGCATGGAGGCACCGTCGGCGCCACCGTCGACAAGGGCATGGTCGCGCGCCTCAGCGACTTGCTCGACGCCGAAGTCGCGATCACCGGCGCGGAGGCGGGTCGCTTCGACGGCAAGATGCAGCAGACCGGGGTGCTCCTCCACGTCAGCTCTTTCGACGACGTTCGGATCTTGCGCAAAGCCGCGGTTGACGCATGGTCCATCCCCCTGACCCCCATGGACCAGGTGCTGAAGGGATACGATGTCGAAGACCACACATCGCGGGTCCGCATCCAGGGAGTGCTCACCTACATTCAGCCGGGACGGATGGCGGTCCTGCAAGAAGGCGCGCAGAGCATCCGCGTGCTGACACCGACGATCGAAACCTTTCATGTGGGCGATCGCGTGCAGGCCCTGGGAGAGCCCTTCGTCGAGAACGGATTCCTGACCCTGAAATGGGGAGACCTGCGCACCACGGGCGGGTCCGCGTCTCTCACTCCGGTGGGCGTCAACTGGGACCAGCTGGCATCGGGGCGTCATGCTTTCGACCTGGTCTCGATTAAAGGACAAGTCGTGACGCAGGTGCGGGAGCACGCGCAGGATATGTACATCATCTCCGCGGATGGGCACCTGTTCTCGGCCACGGTGCGCTTCCCGATGGTCTTCGATCCCAACGGGGCGAACACTCCACCGCCCATGCCGTTGATTCCCGCGGGCAGCAAGGTCCGGATCACCGGCGTCGCCATCCACGACAATGCCAGTCCCTTCAATGGTCCCATGGCATTCGGAATCCTGCTGCGCTCGTCGTCGGATGTTGTGGTCCTGGCGCGTCCCTCGTTGCTGAACGTGCGCAACCTGGTGCTGCTCGTGACCGTGCTGCTGCTTTCAATGGCAGCCGGAGCGGCGTGGCTGCTGATGCTGAAGCGCAAGGTGCATGAGAAGACGGCCGAGCTAGCCGCACAAAAAGAAGCCGAAGCGATTCTTGAACGGAAGCGCAGCCAGATTCTCGAGGACATCAACGGAAACCAGCCGCTGGAGGACATCCTCACGCAGATCACCGAATTCGTGACCTTCCGGCTCGACGGCAGCCCCTGCTGGTGCGAGGTTGGGGACGGCGTGAAATTCGGGGCGGGTCCGGTGAACACAATGGACCTCACGGTGATCCGTCACGAGATTCCCTCGCGTTCGGGCCCGCTGCACGGCCTGCTGTTTGCGGCGCTCGATCCGCATGCGTCTTGCATAAGCCAGGCGCAGGAAGCTCTGGCGATGGGAGCGTGGCTGGCGACCCTGGCAATCGAAACGCGCGGGCTCTACACCGACCTGATCCATCGTTCTGAGTTCGATCTCCTCACCGACATCTACAACCGCTTCTCGTTCGAGCGGCGGCTCGACACCCTGATTCAGGACGCTCACAAATGCCAAACGCAGTTCGGCCTGGTTTACATCGATCTTGACGACTTCAAGCAGGTGAACGATCAGTTCGGCCACAGCGCGGGCGATCAATACCTGCGCCAGTCGGCGCTGCGCATGAAACGCCAGCTGCGTCCCTCCGACATGCTCGCCCGACTCGGCGGCGATGAGTTCGCCGTGCTGGTGGCAAACGTCCGCAGCCAGAGCGAAGTGCAGGAAGTTGCCCAGCGGCTGGAACGCTGCTTCAAAGACCGCTTCGCCATCGAGGGCTACTCGGTTCAAGGCTCCGTGAGCGCAGGCTGCGCTCTTTTCCCCGAAGACGGTTCGGACAAGGACAGCTTGCTGAGCACCGCCGATGCGGCGATGTATGTGAACAAAAAGATAAAAAAAGAAGCCGGCCAGAGCGTTCGCCGCTGAACTGCGACGCATCGCAGCCGCATCCGGCATGCCGGTGATCGCTCGAAACCTTGTGAGTGGACAAAGAAAAGGCCCGGCATGAAGCCGGGCCTTCTGCTGTGCAGTTGATCTAAAGGATCGCCAGGACGGCCAGTCCTTATTCTGCGGCCATCTCCTCGGCTTCGCCCTCCTGGCGCATCATCTCCAGTTCGCGCTCCGCCGCTTCGATCTCCGCATGCACTTCCTGCTGGACGCGCTCTGCCGCTTCTTCAAGCTCAGGCGAGAGCTGGACGTTGCGGTAGTACTCGAGGCCCGTGCCCGCCGGGATGAGCCGTCCGACGATCACGTTCTCCTTGAGGCCGCGCAGGTTGTCGACAGCGCCGTTGATCGAGGCTTCGGTCAACACGCGCGTCGTCTCCTGGAAGCTGGCTGCGGAGATGAAGCTGTCGGTCGAGAGCGACGCCTTGGTGATGCCCAGCAGCAGCGGGCGCCCGATTGCGGGACGGCCGCCGTTAGTGAGCACGCGCTCGTTCTCTTCGCGGAAGCGGAAGCGATCGACCTGCTGCTCGAGCAGGAAGTTGGTATCCCCCACTTCATCGATGCGCACCCAGCGCAGCATCTGCCGCACGATCACTTCGATATGTTTGTCCGAAATGGCCACGCCCTGCAGACGGTAGACTTCCTGGATTTCGTTCACCAGGTAAGCCTGCAGCTCCTTCTCGCCCAGGACGGCAAGAATGTCGTGCGGGTTCAGCGGCCCGTCCATCAGCGGATCGCCTGCGCGCAGGCGCTCGCCTTCCTGGACGTTGACGTGAATACCGCGCGGCACCGAGTATTCCTTCTCGTCGCCGTTGTCGGCCGTAACGTAGATCTTGCGCTGGCCCTTGGTGACTTCGCCAAAGCGAACCACGCCATCGATCTCGCTGATGATCGCGGTTTCACGCGGCTTGCGGGCTTCGAAGAGCTCGACCACGCGGGGCAGACCGCCGGTGATGTCCTTGGTGCGCGTCGACTCCTTGGGAATCTTCGCGAGCACGTCGCCGGGGCCGACTTCGTCGCCGTCTTGCACCATGAGGTGCGCTCCGCGCGGCAGCAGATACCGCTTGCTGCCCTTGGAGTTCTTGATCACGATGGTCGGCTGCCGCTTTTCATCCGGCGAGTCGGCAACCACCCAGCGCGAGAGGCCGGTGACTTCGTCCACTTCTTCGTTGAGCGTGATGCCTTCCTGCAGATCCTTGAACGTCGCCGCGCCGCCAATCTCGGTGAGGATGGCGTAGGTGTATGGATCCCATTCGGCCAGCAGCTCGCCGAGCTTGACCGTGCTGCCGTCTTTCACGCGCAGGCGCGCGCCATAGACCACCTGATAGCGTTCCTTTTCACGGCCGCGCTCGTCCACGATGGCAACCGATCCAGAGCGATTCATCGCAACCAGAGAACCGTCCTTGCTTTCGACGGTGTTCAGGTTGATGAAGCGCACGAAACCGTTGTTCTTGGCATCGAGGCGCGACTTGTCGGCCACGCGGCTTGCCGTGCCGCCCACGTGGAAGGTACGCATGGTCAGCTGCGTTCCCGGCTCGCCGATGGACTGCGCGGCGATGACGCCACAGGTTTCGCCCAGCTCAACCATGCGGCCCGAGCCCAGGTTACGGCCGTAGCACAACGCGCAAACGCCGCGGCGCGATTCGCAGGTGAGCACCGAGCGGATCTTCACCCGCTCGACGCCCGCACCCTGAATGGCGGAAGCGATGTCTTCGTCGATCGGCTGGTTGACCTCGACCACCACGTTGCCGTCGTAGTCCTTAATCCTTTCAAGCGAAACGCGCCCGATGATGCGGTCGCGCATCGGCTCGATGATCTCGCCCGACTCGACGATGGAGCCGACGTAGATGCCTTCTGAGGTTCCGCAATCGTATTCGGTGACGATCACGTCCTGCGCCACGTCGACGAGGCGCCGAGTCAGGTAGCCCGAGTCGGCCGTCTTCAGCGCCGTATCGGCCAGGCCCTTTCGTGCGCCGTGCGTCGAGATGAAGTATTCGAGCACCGTCAGCCCTTCGCGGAAGTTCGCGGTGATGGGCGTCTCAATCACTTCTCCCGAAGGCTTGGCCATCAATCCGCGCATACCCGAGAGCTGGCGGATCTGCTGCTTCGAACCGCGGGCGCCCGAGTCGGCCATGATGTAGATCGGGTTCATGGCGCCTTCTTCGTCCGCGCGCTTCATGTTGCCGAACATCTCGTCGGCAACCTGGTCGGTCACCGCTGACCACATCTGGATGACCTTGTTCGAACGCTCGCCGTTGGTGATCGCGCCGTCCATGTACTGCTTCTGGACTTCGATCACCTTCTTGTCGGCTTCGTCGACCACGGTGTACTTGGTCGCAGGAATGACCATGTCGTCGAGACCTACAGAGAGACCGGAGCGTGTGGCGTACTGGAAGCCAAGCTGCTTGATGCGATCGAGCATGCGCACCGTGACTTCGAGACCGAGGTTCTGGTTGCAGTAGTTCACAAGCTGGCCGATACCCTTCTTCTTGAGCAGGCCGTTGATGTAGGGCATGCCCGAAGGCAGAGCGTCGTTCAGGATGACGCGGCCCACCGTAGTCGACAGGTACTCCTTGTTGAAGTCCACCGGCTCGGTGTGCGTCAGGTCCTGGTCGTCGTACGCCGTGGTCATGTCGAGCACCTTGCCGGTGTAGCGCAGGCGGATCGGCGTGAGCGTCTCGACTTCCTTGGCTTCGAGGGCCATCAGGATTTCGTCGGTCGTGGAGAAGGTGCGTCCTTCGCCGACTCCGCCCCTCTTGGCCTTGGTCAGGTAATAGAGACCGAGCACCATGTCCTGTGTGGGGACGGTGATCGGCTGGCCCGACGCAGGCGACAGGATGTTGTGCGAAGCGAGCATGAGCACGCTGGCTTCAATCTGCGCCTCAGGCGACAGCGGAATGTGCACGGCCATCTGGTCGCCGTCGAAGTCGGCATTGAAGGCGGTGCAGACCAGCGGGTGAATCTTGATGGCTTTGCCTTCGACGAGCACCGGCTCGAACGCCTGGATGCCCAGGCGGTGAAGGGTTGGGGCGCGGTTCAAGAGCACCGGGTGATCCTTGATGACTTCTTCAAGGATGTCCCAGACCACCGGCTCCTGCATCTCAACCATCTCTTTGGCCTGCTTGATGGTGGTGCAGTGGCCGGTCTGTTCGAGACGGTGATAGATGAACGGCTTGAAGAGCTCGAGCGCCATCTTCTTGGGCAGGCCGCACTGGTGCAGCTTGAGCTCGGGGCCGACCACGATGACCGAACGGCCGGAGTAGTCGACGCGCTTGCCGAGCAGGTTCTGGCGGAAGCGGCCCTGCTTGCCCTTGAGGGTGTCGGAGAGAGACTTGAGCGGGCGGTTGTTGGCGCCACGCAGCACGCGGCCGCGGCGGCCGTTGTCGAACAGCGCGTCAACGGCTTCCTGGAGCATGCGCTTTTCGTTGCGCACGATCACTTCAGGCGCGTGCAGGTCCATCAGCTTCTTCAACCGGTTGTTGCGGTTGATGACGCGGCGATAGAGGTCGTTCAAGTCCGACGTGGCGAAGCGGCCGCCATCGAGCGGCACCAGGGGGCGCAGCTCCGGAGGAATGACCGGCAGCACATCGAGAATCATCCACTGGGGCTTGTTGGCCGACTTGCGGAAGGCCTCGACAACCTTGAGCCGCTTGGCATACTTCAGCTTTTTCTGCGCCGAGTTCTCGGCCTTCATGCGCTCGCGCAATTCGGTCGCGAGGTCGTCGACCTGCACGCGTTTGAGCAGTTCCTTGATGGCTTCGGCGCCCATCATGGCCTTGAAGCCGGACGGACGGTACTGCTGGTCGAGCTCGCGGTAGCGATTCTCGTCCTTGATGATCTCGCGCTCGCGCACCGGCGCGTCGCCGGGATCGACCACCACGTAGGACTCGAAGTAGAGAATGCTCTCGAGGTCGCGCAGAGAGATGTCGAGCAGGTGGCCGATGCGCGACGGGAGCCCCTTGAAGAACCACACATGCGAGCAGGGCGAGGCCAGCTCAATGTGGCCCATGCGCTCGCGACGCACCTTGCTGACCGTGACTTCGACACCGCACTTGTCGCAGATGACGCCGCGGTGCTTCATGCGCTTGTACTTGCCGCACAGGCACTCCCAGTCGGTGACCGGGCCGAAGATGCGGGCGCAGAACAAGCCGTCGCGCTCCGGCTTGAAGGTGCGGTAGTTGATGGTTTCCGGCTTGGTGACTTCGCCATGCGACCAGCTGCGGATCTTTTCGGGAGAGGCCAGCATGATGCGGATAGCGTCGAAGTCGGTGATGGGGCTGGATAGTTCAAACGGGTTCGAACGGAACAAGGCGACCCTCCTTGGCGGGCTTCTCTGCAACCGCCGCGGTATCTCCCGGGATTCCTTTTGAGGTTCTTCCTTCCCGGGAAGCGGCGGTTACCGCTTTCAAGAAGAACCCGATAAAGCTAGTAATCACTCTTCAGTGATCAGTTGTCAGCCGGCAATCCAACCGACAACTGAAAACTGACAACTCAATCGGCTACTGCTGCGACTTCGGGCGTGGGCGCCTTCTTGATCAGATCGGCGCGCTTGATCAGCTCCACGTCGAGGCACAGCGACTGCAATTCACGAATCAGCACGTTGAACGACTCCGGTACGCCCGGCTCAATCGCCGCTTCGCCCTTGACGATGGCCTCGTAGATCTTGGTGCGGCCATAGACGTCATCGGACTTCGCAGTGAGCAACTCCTGCAGGATGTACGCAGCGCCGTAGGCTTCCAGGGCCCACACTTCCATTTCGCCGAAGCGCTGTCCGCCGAACTGCGCCTTGCCCCCCAGCGGCTGCTGGGTGATGAGCGAGTACGGGCCAATCGAACGCGCGTGGATCTTGTCATCGACCAGGTGCGAAAGCTTGAGCATGTAGATGTAGCCCACCGTCACCGGCTGCTCAAACTGTTCACCCGTCATGCCGTCGTACAGCGTCGTCTTGCCCGACGAAGGCAGACCGGCCGAAGCCAGCAGCGCCTTGATCTCCTCTTCCTTGGCGCCGTCGAAGACGTTGGTCCCAAACCAGATCCCGCGACCCATGCCGGCGGCGACACGCAAAAGCGTCTCGTCGTCCAGCTCGAGCAACTGGCGCAGCGTCGCGGTTCCCGCAAACTCCTTCTTCATCGCTTCGCGAATGAAGTTGGCATCGCTGTTTGCCTTGAGCAAAGCGGCGATCTTTCTGCCCAGTTCGGCAGCCGCCCAACCCAGGTGCGTTTCAAGAATCTGGCCCACGTTCATACGCGAAGGCACGCCCAGCGGATTAAGCACAATCTCGACCGGGGTTCCATCGGGCAGATACGGCATGTCTTCTTCGGGAAGAATGCGCGCGATCACGCCCTTGTTCCCGTGCCGGCCCGCCATCTTGTCGCCGACCGAGAGCTTGCGCTTCATGGCCACGTAGACCTTCACCAGCTTGATCACGCCCGGAGGCAGTTCGTCGCCCTTCTGCAGCTTGGCGATGCGCTCGTTGGTGATCTTGCGCAGCACTTCGATCTGCCGCGACGTCATCTCCTCGATCTCGTCGATCTGCTCGTTGACGCGCGGATCCTTGTCGGCATAGCGAATGCGCTTCAGGTTCTTGGTCGAGATGCGCTCCAGAGTCTCGCGATCGACCAGCGCGCCCTTGGTCAGCAGGCGCTTGTTGGTCCGCTCGTCGTGCAGGTCGGCCAGCACTTCTTTCCCGCCCAGGATCGCCTCGAGACGCTTCAACCGCTCGTCGGTCAAAATGCGGATTTCGTCGCCCAGGTTCTTCTCCAGCTTGGCAACGTACTCCGCTTCGATCTGCTTGGCGCGCTCGTCCTTTTCCTGGCCCTTGCGCGAGAAGATACGAACGTCCACCACCGTGCCTTCGATCCCCGGAGGGCAGGTGAGCGAAGCATCGCGCACGTCGCCGGCCTTTTCACCGAAGATGGCGCGCAGCAGCTTCTCTTCCGGAGTCAGCTGGGTCTCTCCCTTGGGCGTGACCTTGCCAACCAGGATGTCGCCGTGGCCGATCTGGGCGCCGATGCGGATCACGCCGCTCTCGTCCAGATCGCGCAGAGCATGCTCGCTGACATTGGGAATGTCGCGCGTGATTTCTTCGGGTCCCAGCTTGGTGTCGCGCGCTTCGATTTCGAACTCTTCGATGTGGACCGAAGTGTAGTAGTCCTCCTTGACCAGCTTCTCGCTGATCAGGATCGCGTCTTCGAAGTTGTAGCCGCGCCACGGCATGAAGGCCACCAGCACGTTGCGTCCCAGCGCCAGCTCGCCCTGCTCGGTGCAAGGCCCGTCGGCGATCACCTGGCCCTTCAGAACCCGGTCGCCTTCGCGGACCACCGGCTTCTGATTGATGCAGGTGTTCTGGTTTGAGCGCTTGAACTTGATCAGCTGGTAGATGTCCGAACCCACCTCGCGCGACAGCTGCGTGGGATGGTGCTCGCCTTCGACGCGCACGATGATCCGCTCCGAGTCGACCGAGTCCACGATGCCGTTGCGCTTGGCCAGAATCACGGCGCCGGAGTCGCGCGCGGTCACGCCTTCCATGCCGGTTCCGACCAGCGGAGCCTCGGCCACCAGCAGCGGCACCGACTGGCGCTGCATGTTGGCGCCCATCAGCGCGCGGTTGGCGTCGTCGTGCTCGAGGAACGGCACCAGCGATGCGGCCACCGAGACCAGCTGCTTCGGCGAGACGTCGATGTAGTCGACTTCAGCCTTGTTGACCAGCACAAAGTTGCCCTGGCGGCGGGCATTCACCAGGTCTTCGGTGATCACGCCGTCTTCGTTGAACTCGATGTTGGCCTGCGCAATCGTGTGCTTGTCTTCTTCCCACGCCGACAGGTAGAAGCTGTACGGGATCCACTCCAGGGCGCGCTTGCCCTGCTTCTTCAGCTGGGCGCTGAGCTTGATCGCTTCGTCCTTCTCGATGTGGTCGCCCACGCGCATTCCGCTTTCACCGGCGTTGGCGATCTCGACGTAGTCGAGAATCTTCGCGTCCTTCACCTTGCGATACGGCGACTCGATGAAGCCGTACTCATTGATACGCGCGAAGCACGAGAGCGAGCTGATCAGGCCGATGTTTGGACCTTCCGGCGTTTCGATCGGGCAGATGCGGCCGTAGTGCGTTGGGTGCACGTCGCGCACTTCGAACCCGGCGCGTTCACGCGACAAGCCGCCCGGCCCAAGCGCCGAGAGACGCCGCTTGTGCGTGATCTCCGACAGCGGGTTGGTCTGGTCCATGAACTGCGACAACTGCGACGAACCGAAGAACTCGCGGATCGCCGCCATCACCGGCTTGGCGTTGATCAGGTCGTGCGGCATGGCCGTGTTGAGCTCTTGATACACGCTCATCTTTTCCTTGATGGCGCGTTCCATGCGCACCAGGCCGATGCGGAACTGGTTCTCCATCAACTCACCCACGGCGCGCACGCGGCGGTTGCCGAGGTGATCGATGTCGTCGACCACGCCGATGTTCTTGCGCAGCTTGAGCAGGTAGCGGATGGTCGCGTAGAAGTCTTCCGGCGTCAGCGTGCGGTGATCGAGCGGCGTCGCTTCCTGGTTCTCGTAGAGCTTGATGTTGAATTTCAGGCGGCCCACGCGCGAGAAGTCGTACTTGCGCGCATCGAAGAACATGCCTTCAAAGAGCGCCGTCGCGGTATCGAGAGTCGGCGGATCGCCGGGACGCAGCTTGCGATAGATCTCGATCAGCGCCTCTTCGGGCTTGTGCACCGAGTCGCGCTTCAGCGTGTTGGTGATGATGTTGCCCACGTCGTCGCGCTCGGGGAAGAACAGCTCGACGCTGGTCGCGCCCGATGCCATCACCTTGTGCAGGCGGTCGGCGGTCAGCTCGACGTTGGCTTCCACGATCACTTCGCCGGTATTGGTGTCAACCACGTCGGACGCAGTCAATGCGCCATCCAGCTCGGCCGATTCAATTTCGACCTTCTCGATGCCGGCGGTGCGTAGCGCCTTCAGCGAGTGCGCGGTGATCTTGCGCCCCGAGTGCGCGATCTCGTCGCCCTTGTGGATCACGGCGTGCGCCGGCTTGGCGCCTAGCAAGTGCGTGGCGCGGCCCTCGGGCGCTACCGACCAGTAGAGCTTGCCGTCGGCGATGTTGATCCGGTCGACCGTGTAGAAGGTCTTGAGAATCTCCTCGTCGGAACGCAGACCGAGAGCGCGCAGGAAGATCGTGCCCAGAAATTTGCGCTTGCGGTCGATGCGCACATACAGCGTGTTCTTCTGGTCGTACTCGAACTCAACCCACGAGCCGCGATAGGGAATGATCTTTCCCAGGAAGTAGGTGCGGTTGTTGGCCGTCTCAAAGAAGACGCCCGGCGAGCGGTGCAGCTGCGACACGATCACGCGCTCCGTGCCGTTCACGATGAACGTGCCGTTGGGCGTCATCAGCGGAATGTCGCCGAAGAAAACTTCCTGCTCCTTGATGTCACGGATGGTCTTGTTGCCGGTCTCGGCATCCTTGTCGTAGATGGTGAGACGGACGGTGACCTTCAGAGGTGCGGAGAAAGTCATGCCGCGCTCTTCGCACTCCTGCTGGTCATACTTCAGCTGCAGGCCCACAGGGTCGCCGCACTTGTTGCAGAAGTCGGGCGTGTTCTTGTTGTAGGTGCCGCACTTCTGGCAGAGCACGTCGCCGGGAAGAAATGGGTCAGTGATCACCATGGCGCCGCAATTGACGCAGGCGGTGCGCAGGTGGTGCAGGCCTTTCAGGTGGCCGCACTTGCACTCCCAGTTGCCGATCGCGTAGTCGACAAAGTCGAGCTGCGAGATCCCGCGAAAATCGGTGATCGGGAAAACGGAGACAAACACCGACTGCAGCCCCGAGTCATCACGCTCGTTGGGCAGCTTGTCCATCTGCAGAAAGCGCTCGTAGGAGCGGCGCTGCACTTCGATCAGGTTGGGAATCTGGGTTGCGGTTGGAATCTTTGAAAAATCGAGCCGGCTGCGAATCGCGCGCTTCTCGTTGGACATTCTTCACTCCTGAGTCTCGTCACGCCGGGCCGCTCGGGTTTCGGCGCCGGGCCGGCGCCGAGTCTCTGGGCGCCAGCTTGGATTACGGTAAGAAAACCTATCTGCGGATTGGCATGCCACAACGCCGATCCAACCCGCGCAAGTCAGAGTCCGCCTGACGACGTGCGGGCGAGTCACCAATGCCAAGCTGCACGCGAGAGAACCGGTTTGCGAAGAGCAGGAAAGCTCACGTGGGAGGTCGTGACCTCAAGAAGCGGCACGGATCGGGAAGGACGAATCTTCGCATACTCAGGCCGTTGCGCCTTGCTGCCGCAACCGCCCCCTTGCGAATTTGCCGAACCCCAAACCCAGCTACTGCTCAAGTCTTCACACAACGGGAAAAGCAGGCGCGCAGGTAACTCTTCTGGTTCCGCTGCGCACGGATTGGTAGATTTGCCGGAAAATGGCCTTATCTGCCAGGGTGGGTAGACACAAAAGGCCCGCAAGGACGCAATGCCTCACGAGCGCCGAACTTCTCAGTGCCCCCCATCCGAATTCTCTTGCCTGTTCTCGCCGATCCCAAAGCTCGCTTCTGCCGCTCGCTCGCCAGCTACTCGCTACCGTCAATGAGAGGTCCGCCTATCCCATTGACCCTAGAGCACATTCATCGCATGAACTCACAGCCAGAGTGCTTGGCCCTGCTCCGGCTTGCAGATCCCTCGTGTGCTCTCGTGTTGATCCTATGGCGCGCCGACCAGTCTCCGTCACTTTCCGGGCAAAACCGGAACAGGACGGAAAGACGCGCAACGGTTATCGTAGCGCGTCTTGGCCCGCCTTGCAAGTTTCGTGCCAACTACTTGATTTCGATCGTAGCCACGCCTTCGAACTTCTTTTTGATGGCCTCGGCCTCATCCTTGGTCGCACTTTCTTTCAGCGCCTTGGGAGCCCCATCGACCAGGTCCTTGGCTTCCTTCAGGCCAAGCGAGGTGACTTCGCGTACGGCCTTGATGGTGTTGATCTTGTTCGCGCCTGCGTCCTTCAGAATGACCTGGAATTCGGTCTTCTCTTCGGCCGCTGGAGCCGCGCCGCCGGCCGCTGCGCCGCCGGCCACAACCACCGGTGCCGCCGCTGCCGCCGAAACACCAAGCCGCTCTTCCAGCTTCTTCACCAGGGCCGCCGCTTCCAGCAGGCTCAGGCTAACGATCTGTTCTTCCAACTGTGCGAGATCCGCCATTTGTTTGTTCTCCAATCCCAACCGTTTTGAAAATTTTGATTACCCCGGCCGCAAATGCAAACTGGAAGTTTCCGTTGCGCCAGACCCGCGCACTTCCTGATTGCCTCTGCCGCCAAAAACCTTGAGAGCAGCCCCTTGCTTTTCGCTGCCAGCTTCTAGCCATTCCTGCGAAGACCTTCCGCATCACCCCTGCCGAGAACCAGCTACCAGCTGGAGGCGCTTACGCTGCGCCGGCAAACTTCTCTTTCTCGACTCCCTGCCCGAGCACCACCGCCAGATCGCGGCCGGTAGCATTGAGCACCGTCGCCAAACGCTGCGCAGGCGCATTGATCAAGAACAGGAGCTTCGCGAAGATCTCTTCCTTGCCCGGCATGGTGGCCAGGGCCTTGACCTCTTCCACGGTCAGCAGCTTGCCGTCCACGATGCCCAGCTTGAACTGGAACTCGGCGTTCTCGCCGACCCACTTCGAGAAGCCCTTGGCCAGCGCAACCGGATCGCCCGAGGTGAATGCCACCGCACTCACACCCTTCAGGCCCTTCAACGCGCCTTCAACCTTGGTTCCCTTGCTCGAAATGCCGGCCAGCTTGTTCTTGACCACGCGATACTTGCCGCCCGCCTCGCGAATCACCTTGCGCAACGCGAAGTCCTGCGCCACGGTCAGCTTGGTAAAGGTGCCGACGATCGCGGTTGTCGAGGTTTCCAGCTCCTTGGCCAGCTGCTGAACCTTGTCCGCCTTCTTCGATTTCGAAATTGCCATTTTCCGCTCCGCTACTGCAGGGACAACTGAACCCTGGTCCCTATTCCAAGTTCTTCTACTTCTTCGCTGCCGCCTCGGCGATAGCCGAATCCAGCGGAACGCCCGGGCCCATGGTTGAGCTCAAGGTGACGCTCTTGATGTACTTGCCCTTGGCCGCCGAAGGCTTCGCACGAACGATCGTCGTGATGACCGTTGCCGCGTTCTCCACCAGCTTCTCCGGAGCGAAGCTCAGCTTGCCTACAGGCACATGCACCAGGCTGGTCTTGTCGGCGCGGAACTCCACCTTACCGGCCTTGATCTCTTTCACCGCCGCAGCCACATCCAGGGTCACCGTTCCCGTCTTCGGGTTCGGCATCAGACCCTTGGGTCCGAGCACTTTGCCCAGCCGGCCCACGACCTTCATCATGTCGGGCGTCGCGATCAGGGCATCGAAGGCGGTCCAGTTTTCTTTCTGGATCTTCTCGACCATCTCTTCGCCGCCGACAAAATCGGCGCCCGCTTCGGTCGCCTCCTTTTGGCGGTCGCCGGTGGCAATGACGGCAACAGTCTTGGTCTTGCCCAGTCCGTGCGGCAGAACCACCGTTCCGCGCACCATCTGATCGGCGTGACGCGTATCGACACCCAACCGCATGGTCAGGTCGACCGTTTCGTCAAACTTTGCGTACTTGACCTGCTTGAGCAGGCTCACTGCTTCAGGCAGCGGATACGCCGGCTTGGTGACAGCGGCGCGCGCCTTCGCAATATTCTTGCTGACCTTGGCCATTCATCCCTCGTCTCCCACCGCTGATGCCAGCCCGCCTGTTGCGGAACCACCTCCGGTGGGGGCCAACTTCTTTCGCCTCTCCAACCCGTCGGGGCCATTCAGCCGTGGTGCTGTTGACAGGCCCGGCACACACCCCGGGCGCATCTCTGAAGTGTAAGGGATTGGCACCAGAATTGCAAATGGCCGCATTGGGCGAATCGCACCGATCCGGCAATTCCGGTTCGCATAGTTCCTCGTGGATCGATGGGTGTAACCATCTGATCCCGATCACGATTGCCTCTCCGGGGCCGAAGTGCAACCAAAACCCGCCCGCAGCGCACTCCCTCCCACCGCAACAATGCCGCGCAAACGGCATCTAAACGAGTGGTACGAAAGGGCACGGCTTCTGTTGCATTCATGCCCTTCCCGTGGAGGTTCGAACCATGCAACCACCAAAATTCGCAGTGCTCCTGGTCGCGGCATCCCTTGCGCTCCCGGCCTTTGCGGCCGCCAATGATCAGGGCTCCGGACAGACCCTCATCACCGTCCTGCCCAAGAACGGCGATTCACCGCTCCACCTGCAAACCCAGAACGTGCAACTCAAGGTCGATGGAAAAGACTCCACGATCACGAACTTTGCGCCGGCGAAAGGTCCGGGCAGCCCGCTTGAGCTGGTGCTCCTCATCGACAGCTCCGCGCGCAGCTCTCTTGGCACGCAGCTCAACGATATCGAAGGCTTCGTGAAAGAGATGCCGCAGAATACCCGAATGGCGATTGCTTACATGGACAATGGGCGCGCCGTGTTCTCGGGCCCGCTCTCATCCAACCCGGCCCAGGTCCTCTCCGGGTTGCATCTGCCGATGGGAGTACCGGGGCAGAGCAGCAGCCCCTATTTTTGCCTGTCTGACCTGGCGAAGAACTGGCCGTCGCACGACATGAGCGCGCGGCGCGAAGTAGTCATGATCACCGATGGCGTCGACTACTACCAGCTGCACTACGATCCCGAAGATCCCTACGTACTCTCTGCGATCCAGGACTCGGTGAAAGCAGGGATCGTCGTTTACTCCATCTATTGGGTCAACCAGGGCCGCATCGACCGCACGTGGTATGAGAACAATGCCGGCCAGAACCTGCTTCAGGAAGTTACCCAGGCGACAGGCGGGTACGGCTATTGGGAAGGCCTCGGAAACCCGGTTTCCTTTGCCCCCTATTTCAAAGATCTCCGCCAGCGCTTCCAGAACCAGTACCGGGTGAGCTTTTCATCTGAACTGAAAAACAAGGCGCAGGTACAGCACATGAGCGTGAAACTAAGCGGAGCGGAAGCCAAGGTGACTGCGCCGCAGCAAGTGTTTGTGAGCCGCACGGGAACCAACACCGGCGAGTAGCCTCTCTGCGGGGCGCCGGGTGACCTTCGGGCCGACCGGCGCTCACCGTACTAGTTGCCCCACACTTCACGCGCCGTGTCGACCACGAGCTTGAGCTTCGCCCACTGGTCCTCTTCCGTCAGTCGATTCCCCTCCATCGTCGACGCGAATCCGCACTGGGGACTCAAGGCGAGTTGCTCGAGCGGCACGAACTTCGATGCTTCCTCGATCCGGCGCAATAAATCTTCTCTGCGCTCCAGTGCCGGGCGCTTGCTGCTGATCAGCCCAAGCACAACCATCTTT
>Ga0335073_10005734_pt1 | contig 17448 bp, 16 predicted proteins | sample Lox_Sample_22_FD_207093 | JGI IMG/M metagenome (GOLD analysis project Ga0335073, IMG submission 207093) | Soil microbial communities from Loxahatchee National Wildlife Refuge, Florida, United States - Lox_Sample_2.2 | ecosystem: Environmental > Terrestrial > Soil > Wetlands | place: USA...
GGCGCGCGGCGCTCAATCGAGGCTCACCTGAGGCTGACGAACACCGCGGCGGCAACGACCGACGACCACAGGCCGTCGCGATCGCCGATTGCGGACTGCGTGACGTTGCGCGTCGTGACGATCTTGTCCGACACGCGCCAGATGTCTTTGCGTTCGTCGTAACTCGCGTTGGGATCGAAATCGACGCCCAGGATCGTCGCGAGCATCATCGCGGCAAGATCCTCGGCGTAGTCGCCCGCCTTCTGGTCGGTCTCGCCGAGGCTGTGATGCTCGGAGAGGTAGCCGTAGTTGGCGGGATTGGCCGGGATCGCGACGCCGATCGACGACGCGACCAGGCGATGCGGCTCGTTGGTCGCGTTGTCGCTCATCACCGCGAAAACGATCTGCCCCGGCGCCAGATACTTGAGCCCTTCCTGCTGACTCAGCATCTTGCAGTTGGGCGGGAAGATCGACTTGACGCGGACCAGGTTGAACTCGGCGATTCCCGCCGCCCGCAGCGCCATCTCGAACGAGGTCAGCCGCTCGCGATGCCTGCCTACACCCTTGGTTAGAAAAACGCCTGTCGGAACCGGACCCATCTGTTTTCTGTCTCCGATCAGAGAGTGTTAACGGGTTTGTATTCGCCGAAAACCTTGCGCATCGCGTCCGAGATCTCGCCGGTCGTGCACCAGTTGCGGACCGCATCGACGATCGGCGGCATCAGGTTCGCGCCGTCGCGCGCCGCGGCCTCGACACGATCGAGCGCCGACTGCGCCGCTTGCGAGTTGCGCTCGGCGCGCACCTTGGCGACGCTGCGGCGTTGTTTCTGCTCGAGCTCGGGATTCACTTTGAGAATGTCCGTCGGCAGCTCGCCGCCGGCGGTGAACTGATTGACGCCGACGATGATGCGCTGCTTGGTTTCGATCTCGCGCTGGTAGAGGTAGGCGGAATTCTGGATTTCGCGCTGCATGTAGCCGCGCTCGATCGCCGCGACCGCGCCGCCGAACTCATCGATCTTCGCGATGTAGTCGAACGCCTTCTTCTCGAGCTCGTTGGTCAGGCTTTCGATAAAGTAGGAGCCCGCGAGCGGATCGATCGTGTCGGCGACTTCGCTTTCATGGGCGATCAGTTGCTGCGTGCGCAGCGCCAGCAGCACCGACGATTCGGTCGGCAGCGCGAGCGCCTCGTCCTTCGAGTTGGTGTGCAGCGATTGCGTGCCGCCGAGCACGGCGGCGAGCGCCTGCACCGCGACGCGAATAATGTTGTTGTCCACCTGCTGCGCGGTGAGGCTCGAACCCGCGGTCTGCGAATGGAATCGCAGCATCATCGAGCGCTCGTCCTTGGCGCCGAACCGCTCCTTCATGATCTTCGCCCACATCCGGCGCGCGGCGCGGAATTTGGCGATCTCTTCAAAGAAATTGTTGTGCACGTTGAAGAAGAACGAGAGCCGACTCGCGAATTGATCGACTTCGAGGCCGGCCTGCAGCGCCGCTTCGACATACGCGATTCCGTCGGCGAGCGTGAACGCGAGTTCCTGCGCGGCGGTCGAGCCGGCTTCGCGGATGTGGTAGCCGGAGATCGAAATCGTGTTCCAGTTCGGCACTTCCTTCGAGGCGAAGGCGAAGATGTCGGTGATGATGCGCATCGAACCACGCGGCGGATAGATGTACGTGCCGCGCGCGATGTATTCCTTCAGCAGGTCGTTCTGAATCGTGCCGTTGACGTCCGTCCACGCGACCTTACGGCGCTCGGCGGTCACGAGATACAGCGCGAGCAGAATCGCCGCCGTCGAGTTGATCGTCATCGAGGTGGAAATCTTGTCGAGCGGCAGGCTATCGAGCAGGATTTCCATATCTGCGAGCGAGCAGATCGAAACTCCGACGCGGCCGACTTCGCCCTCGGCGAGCGGATGGTCGGCGTCGCGGCCCATCTGGGTCGGCAAATCAAATGCGACCGACAATCCCGTCTGGCCCTGGTCGAACAGGTAGCGATAGCGCTTGTTCGATTCCTCGGCGGTGCCGAAACCCGCGTACTGGCGCATCGTCCACAGCCGCCCGCGATACATCGTCGGCTGCACGCCACGCGTGAACGGATACTCGCCCGGGAAACCGAGATCGTTGACGAGGTCGAAGCCATTCAGATCGTCGGACTCGTAGAGACGCTTGATTTCGATGTCTGACGTAGTGGCGAAACGTTCCTTGCGCTCCTTGCCGCGCTTGAGCGCGGGGGCGAGCTTGCGTTCCTGCCAATTCTTGCGGGCCGATTCGATGTTGCGATCGTTTTGCGCCATTGCTGCCTCGCGTTATTCGATCACGACCATGAGCGCGCCCTTTTCGACGGTCTGTCCCGCCTCGACCTTCACCTCGACCACCTTGCCGTCCTTGGGCGACTTGATTTCGTTCTCGAGCTTCATCGCTTCGATGATCAGCAAGCCCTGCCCCGACTTGACCTGCTCACCTTCTGTCACCAGCACATTGATGATTCGCCCGGGCATGAGAGCCTTGAGCTGAGCGGGGCCTGCCGGGCCGCGCTTCTTGCCCGAGCCATGCGCACCGCGACGGGCCGCATCGACGACCGACAGCCGCGTCGAGCCGTGACGCGAACTGACGACGAGTTCCTCGCCGTCGCGCACCACTTCGAAATCGAACGAGCGGCTGCCGAGCAGGACCGAGAATGACAGCGGGCCAACACGGCGCAGATCGGCTTCGAAGCGCGTGCCGCCGAGACGCAGCGAAAAGGAATCCGAAGCCGTCTCTTCGACTTCGATCTCATGGTCAGTGCCTTCGAGCGTAGCAACGTATCGCATCGTGTCAGCGCCTCAACATGTCGAGCCGGCCCAGCATCCGCCACGACGACGACGGTCGAAATCCCGCCGCCCCCGCCTGGGGTTGAGCCGCGCCGTTGGTCTGCGGAGCGCGCTGCTGTGCGGCAATCGCAGCGAGAAAAATCGCGGCGAGATGTTCCTTGTCGGCGTGCAGTGCGCCGTTCTGCTCGGGATGAAATTCCTGCGCGATGAAATTGGTATCGAAGTCGCCCTTAATGAAGCGCGGATGCGTCATCAGCCAGCGATGAAAATCCAGATTGGTGCGCAGCTCGCCCGCGATCACGAATTCGCTGAGTGCGCGGCGCATCCGATCGATCGCCTCACCGCGCGTCGCGCCCCACACCGCGAGCTTCGAGATCATCGGGTCGTAGAAAATCGGAACTTCGGCGCCCGGATAAACGCCGGCATCGTTGCGAACGCCGGGGCCGCTCGGAAAGCGCAGCGCCTCGATCTTGCCCGGCGCGGGAACAAAACCAGCCGCGGGATCCTCGGCGTAGATGCGGCATTCAACCGCCCATCCGCGCTGCGCGAGATCTTTTTGCGTAAACGGCAGCTTGGCGCCGGCGGCGATCTCGATCTGCGTGCGCACGAGATCGATCCCCGTCACCATCTCGGTCACGGGATGCTCGACCTGGATGCGCGTGTTCATTTCCATGAAGTAGAAATTGCGATCCGCGTCGGCCAGGAACTCGATCGTGCCCGCGCTGTTGTAGTTGACGGCCTGCGCCGCGCGCACCGCGACCTCGCCCATCTTGTGGCGCATCTCGTCGGTGATAAATGGCGACGGCGATTCCTCGACGACTTTCTGATTGCGCCGCTGGATCGAGCATTCGCGCTCGAAGACGTGAACCGTGTTGCCGTGCTTGTCGCCCAGGACCTGGACCTCGATGTGCCGCGGCTTGCGCAGATATTTCTCGACGTAGAAGCGGCCGTCGCCGAATGACGACTTCGCCTCGCTCGCGACCATGCGCACGATCGAGCCGAGGTCCTTGTCGCCCTCGACGAGGCGCATGCCTTTGCCGCCGCCGCCGGCTGCGGCCTTGATCATGATCGGAAATCCGATCTTGTTCGCGATGTCGCGGACCTGCTCTTCGGTTTCGAGCGTGCCCGGCGAGCCCGGCGTGATCGGCACTCCGGCTTTCGCCATCAACTCGCGCGCTTTGACCTTGTCGCCCATGCGCTCGATGGCGTCAGGCGGCGGCCCAATCCAGGTGAGTCCCGCGGCTTCGACGGCGCGCGCGAAGGGAGCGCGCTCGGAAAAAAATCCGTAGCCCGGATGGATCGCGTCGGCGCCGGTTTTGCGCGCCGCTTCGATAATTGCGTCGGTTTTGAGGTAGCTTTCCGCAGCCGGAGACGGCCCGACCCAAACGGCGTGATCGGCCTCGCGCACATGGAGCGCGGCGCGATCGACGTCGGAGAAAACCGCTACGGATTCGATGCCAAGATCGCGGCAGGCGCGGATGATGCGCACCGCGATTTCGCCGCGGTTGGCGATAAGGATTCTTTTGAACATCAGTTTTTTCGGGAAGCCGCTCTAATGAAGCCGGCGCTCAAGTCCCGCACTTTCTTATACTTAATCCGTTCCAGCGTAGCGAATAAACCCGCACTGCCCCGCGGGTCAGAGGGGGATATTGCCATGCTTGCGCGGCGGATTGCGATCGCGCTTGTTCTCGAGCGCCTTGAGCGCCGTGATCAGCCGCGGGCGCGTGTCACGCGGGACCATCACTTCGTCAACATAGCCGAGCTCGGCCGCCTTGAACGGATTGGCGAACTTTTGCCGGTAGTCGTCGGTAAGCTGCGCGCGCTCGGCCGTGCTCATTTCGCCGCGATAGAGAATATTGATCGCCTGCTCGGGCCCCATCACCGCGACCTCGGCGGTTGGATACGCGAAATTGAAATCGCCGCGAATGTGCTTCGACGACATGACGTCGTAAGCGCCGCCATAGGCCTTGCGCGTGATCACCGTGACCTTCGGCACAGTCGCCTCGCAGAACGCGTAGAGCAGCTTCGCGCCGTGACGAATGATGCCGCCGTATTCCTGCGAGGTGCCCGGCAGAAATCCCGGCACGTCGACAAACGTCACTAGCGGGATATTGAAGGCATCGCAGAAGCGCACGAAGCGCGCCGCTTTCACCGAAGCGTCGATATCGAGGCATCCGGCGAGGAAATCCGGCTGATTCGCGACGATACCGACCGAGTAGCCGCCCAGCCGCGCGAAGCCGATCAACATGTTGTGCGCGAAGTCTTTCTGGATCTCGAAAAAATGACCGTCATCAACGACGCGCTTGATCAGGTCGGCCATGTTGTATGGCTTGTTGGGATTTTCCGGCACGATCGAATCCAGCTCGGGATCGCGCCGATCGTGATCGTCGGTCGTCGGCACGAACGGCGGGTCCTCGGTGTTGTTCGACGGCATGAAGGAGAGCAGCTCGCGCACGGTCTCGAGGCAACCCTGATCGTCGTCGGTTTCGAGATGGCAAACGCCGGAGCGCGTCGAGTGAGTATCGGCGCCGCCGAGGTCCTGCATCGAGACGTCCTCATGCGTCGTCGCCTTGATGACGTCGGGCCCCGTGATGAACATGTACGAGGTGTCGCGGACCATCACGATGAAGTCGGTCATCGCGGGCGAGTACACGGCGCCACCCGCGCACGGTCCCATGATCGCGGAAATCTGCGGCACCACGCCCGACGAGAGCGCGTTACGCAGGAAAATATCGGCGTAGCCGGCGAGTGAAACGACGCCTTCCTGGATGCGCGCGCCGCTGCCGTCATTGAGCCCGATCACGGGGCATCCGGTTTTGACCGCGAGGTCCATCACCTTGCAGACCTTCTCCGCGTATGCGCCGGAGAGGCTGCCACCGAAGACGGTAAAATCGTGCGCGAAAACGCAGACCTGGCGGCCGCCGATCGTGCCGAAGCCGGTCACGACGCCGTCGCCAGCGATCTTGCGCTTTTCCATATCGAAGTCGTAGATGCGATGGGTTTTGAACTTGTCGAGCTCGACGAAGCTGCCGGGATCGAGCAGGAAATCGACGCGCTCACGCGCGGTCATGCGGCCGTTCTGACGCTGCTTCTTGATCCGCTCCTCGCCGCCGCCGAGTTCGGCTTCGCGCGAGAGCTTTTGCATCCGTTCGAGATTTTCCTTGAGGCTCATCTATGGGGACCGTTCTTTTGCGAAAGATTTGAGCTGCAAAACAAAGATGGCGCGGTTAGCGCCACCGGCAAGATAGATACCGCATGTAACGCGGTCGTTAAAGCGTCGGCGCCAACACCACAGCGGGCACTTGGATGCCAATCGTCGCAGCATCAGGCTATGCTCGCGCGCAATTGCGATGGCACTCGAATCCAGAAGACCCCTCTCGCGTGGAGCGCTGGCGATGCTAGCGCTCGCGATCCTGCTCGGCGGCTTCCTGCGGCTGCATGACCTGGGCGCGCACGAGATAATGCTCGACGAAGGCGATTCGTGGCGCGTCGCAAGGCTCGAGAGTTCGCACGTGATGGTCGAACTGGAGCAGCACGACCAGGGCAAGCTGCCGATCTACTTCCTGATGCTCCACGGATGGATTCGGCTTTTCGGCGACGGCCTCGCGACGATGCGTATCCCGGGTGCGCTCCTTGGAACGGTCAACATCTTTCTGGTCTTCGCGCTCATGCGGACGCTGCTTACGCTGTTTGCTGAGGGAGCGGATCCTTCGCTGATCGAAACCGCGTGCGTCGCGGCGGCGCTTTTCATGGCGACCAACACCACGATGATGGCCGTCGATCGAACGGTGCGGATGTACACCTTCGTGGTTGCGATGGAACTGCTCCAGACGCTGTTCTTTGTGCGCAGTGTGAAACACGGCCGCACGATCGACGCCGGCGCCGCGACGCTCTTCGGCGCTTTGGCGATCGCGGGCAACTATACGGCGGTGATGCTGCTCTTCAGCGAGGGTGTTTGGCTTCTCGTGGTAGCGGCGGGGCGATCGCGTCTGCCGCGGCTCGCGCAGATGTGGTTCTGGCCGCCAGTCCTCGCCCTGGTTGGCAGCGCTCTCATCGTGGCGGTGCCGATCTTCATAGCGACAAACCGCTTCGATCCGCGGGTCGTCAACGCGGTGATTTCGTACGCTCCACAACCAGTGTGGTGGCCGATCGCGGACGCGGGTTTCCACCTCGGCAACGTGGTCGCTGTGCTCGCATGCGTATCACTGATCGGAATACGTGGACGATTCGGGGTCGGAATCGGGTTTCTGAGTTTCTGCTTCTTTGGTCCCAATCTCATCGTGTGGACCATCTCCGAGACGATCACTCCATTTGAGATGTTCCGCTACCTGCTGATCGCATTCGTCGCGGCGATGTGTCTGGCCGCGATTTTTCTTGCCTCGACGATTCCGTATGCGATGGTGGTGGCGGCAGCGATTGCCCTGTCATGCCTTTTTACGCCGTATCGCTACTGGGATTTGCCGGTGGCGTGGCGCGAGGCCGCATCAGCCGCCGAGCGGCTCAACACCGGGCGAGGACAGGTAGCAGTCGCGCCGTGGTTCGCGGAGAGCGTGGTGCGCTACTACTATCCCGAGGCGCGGCGCGCTGAAGTCGTCGGCACTGGAGGATGCGGCGGCGCGCCCTTTCTGATCCTGAGCGGCCTCCAATACGATCAACGCGGCCTGCGCGCGAAGCTCACGGCCTGCTATCCCAACATTTTGTGGCGAGAAAACTACGTCGAGCTGCGCGGCCGCGAGTGAACGCCAGGTCCAGTTCCACGCTTGGTTTTGGCAGCCGCCGCCTTTAGGCGAGCGGTTGGCTTCGGGCCGCGCGACACGTTTGTTGTGCGCGAATTCGTTTTGCGCGGGCCTTCTTCTTCGGCAATCTTGTTGACCATTTCCATCAATTCGCGGAAGCGGTGGGGCTTGATTCCTAGTTCCACCGCCATCTCTTCTGCGGACTGGATGGGCCCTGGCCGAAGATAAATGAGCTTCTGCTTCATGGTTGCGAGTCTAAGAGGGTGGGGGACAGTTCAAAATCCCGCGCTCATCACCGCAGCGTGTGCGGCTCGAAGCCGGTGAACTCCATGCGATCGCCGGGGACGATCGCATGCTTGGCGGCGAAGCCGCCGTTCACTTCGAGCACATACTGCGACAGTCCGCGCACTCCCACGTTCTGCTGCGAATACGGCACCGCGTTGGCGACTGTGCCCAGCACGTGACCGCCACTTTCGGCGAAAATCATGTCGAGCGGAATTTTCGTGTTCTTCATCCAGAACACCAGTTCGTCCGGATGCGGAAAGACGAAGATCATTCCGGCGTTCTCGTCGAGATGGGTACGATACATGAGCCCGAGCTCGCGCTTGTCGTTGGTATCAGCGACTTCGACGCTCACCGAAGCGAGCGTCTTGCCCTCGGGCGTGACGATCGTGACGCAGGGACCATCGGTGCAGGCGGCGAGGACAAAGAACAGCAGGAGCGAGGTAACGATTCCGGCGAACTTTCGCATGGCGGCAAATCTTAACCGGCGCGCGAGTCGATCGGTAGCCTCGCGATTCTTCGTTACGCCACTTCGGGAGAAATTTCCTCGAGCTCGCGGCCCGCGGTTTCGGGCAACAGCATGATCAAAACCGGCGCGAGCATCCAGAAAACAGTCAGGTACTTGATCGCCGTCCAGTGCGAACCGGTCATACGATAAAGGACGCTTTCAAAGGCAAATCCCAGTGCCCCGCCGGTCGTGCCGGCGACCATGTGCGCCGAGCCGGCGGTCGAGCGATACGAGGTCGGAAACAATTCCGCCGTGAAGCTGCGCATGATCGTGCCAGATGCCATGTCGAAGAAAAGCTCAATCGTCCAGGCGGGCGCGATCGTGAAGCCCTTCGCCGAGTAAATCCAAATCGTGAGGAGCGGCGCCAGCAACATGAAAACCGCTCCCACGTGGCGGCGTCCGAAACGATCGCTCAGCCGGCCGGCGACGATATTTCCCAAAATCCCCAGTCCACCGCCAATAAAAAAGAGCGTGGTTACATTGGCGGGCGAGTAGCCATGCACTTCCTGCAGGAACTTGGGAAAAAACTCACCGGCGGCATTTCCGCCCATCTGGCTCAGAAAGGAAATCGTCAGCAACATCGCAAGCCGCCCCGGATATGCGCGCACCAGCGCCGCAAGCGGTTGCCATACGTTCGTCGGCCGATCTGCGCTCGATTCGACTTCGAAGCGCCGGCTCTCCGGAAGCACGCGCCGCAGCGGGATGATCAGGATGAGCGGAATCAGGGCCAGTGCGTAAAGGCCGCGCCATCCGTAGGGCACGATGTTAATCATCGAGAACACCAGCGCCGCGATACCGTAGCCGACCGAGGAAATTGCGGTCAGCAATCCCACCGACCAGCCGCGGTACTGCGCATCGATCTCCTCGATCAGGATCACCAGGGCGATCGTCGTCTCGGCGCCGGCGAAGGCCCGCGAAAGTACCTGGAAGATCACGAAGCTGCGTTCGCCCGGTGCGATCGCGGTGAGTCCGGTAAATATCGTGTAGCCGACGATCGTGTAGAGCAGCAGGCGGCGGCGCCCGAAGATGTCGGCGAGCGGCGTGATCGCCATCGACAACAGGTAGCCGAGGCGGATCATCGAAAGCATCGCGCCCAGATGCTCTTCGGCGATTTTGAGACTCTTCTGGATTTGCTTGAGCGCGAGGCTCAAGAGCGCAACGTCATATTGGTCGAAGAAGCCTGCGGTTATGGCGATCAGAAAGACTCGCCACTGGCGCGGTGTGAACGGCGGCGTCCGGCCGAAGAGCCCGAGGTGCAGGCTCTTGCGCTCCGCCTCGCCGTTGAGCTCGCCCGCGGCCGACAGTTCTGATTCAGGCGTTGCCATCGTTCGCCTTTACTCGAATGCCATCGGCATCGATTCGAGTCCACGCAGAATGTAGGAGCCTTTGTACGTGGGTTTGAAGCCGGGATCCTTGAGATTCAGATGCTTGAAGCGGTCGAACGTGGCGCTGAATGCGATCGTCGCCTCGAGCCGCGCCAGCGGGGCGCCGATACAAAAATGGATGCCCTCGCCGAATGCGACGTGATCGTTGGGCTCGCGCGTGATGTCGAAGTTTTCGGGATTCGGAAACTTTGCCGGATCGCGATTCGCCGCGGCCAGTATAATGAAAGCGATCGCACCAGCTGGAATCTCGCGCCCGCCAACATCCGCGTTCGATTTCGGAAATCGCACCGTCGATTGCACCGGTCCGTCGTAACGCAGCATCTCTTCGATCGCGCGCGGCAGCATTTCCGGGTTCTTGCGCAGAAGCGCGAACTGATCGGGATTTCGCATCAGCGCAAGTGTGCCGTTGCCGATAAGATTCGTCGTGGTCTCGTTGCCGGCGATCAATAGCAGCGACACGAAGTTCAGAAGGTCGACGGCGGAAAGTGCGTCGGCCTCGTGATGAGCCCGCACCAACGCGCTCACGAGGTCAGGCCCGGGATGTTGGCGGCGGTTTTCAATCTCGGCCTGGAAGTAATCGGTGAGCTCGTCGATCGTGCGCACCACGTCGGGCGGCGTCGGCGTACCGGGCAGATTGTTGCCGGCGTCGATCAGCTTGTCCGACCAATGCTTGAACGTCGCGTGCAAATCCGACGGCACGCCGAGCATCTCCGCGATCACAGTCACGGGCAGGACATTTGCCATATCCTTAACGATGTCGAACTCGTGTTTGCGCTGAGCTTCGTCGAGAATTCCCGCCGCGATTTCGCGAATACGCGGCTCCAACTCGCGGATACGCCGCGGAGTGAAATCGCGCGAGATGAGTTTGCGCAGGCGCGTGTGATCAGGGGGATCGACGCCAAGCAAATTGCGCGATCCGGCGAGACGGCCCTGGTATGCCTCCTTCGGCGGCGGCGGACCCATGTTCGAGAACGTCGCATGATCATGCATCACGCGAATCACGTCGGCGTAGCGTGCGACCAGCGCGATCTTCATCGCGCCGAATTCCATGATATGCGGCGGACCGGCGTGCAGCGCGCCGTAGTGCGGGTAGGGATTGTCGCGAAACGCGGGATCCCACGGATTGAAATAGATCGGCGCCTGCTCGCTCATCGTTATTCCTCTGCTCAGTCGATCGCCAGCGGCAATGAAGCAAGGCCTCTGAGAAAGTACGAGCCTTTATAATTAAGCGGCGCGTTCGGATCTTTTAGTCTGAGATTCGGAAAGCGCTCGACCGCCGAGCCGATCGCGATGCCAGCCTCGAGTCTCGCGAGCGGCGCGCCGATACAAAAGTGAATTCCAGCGCCGAACGCGACATGGTCGCGCGGTTCGCGCGTGATATCGAAACGATCGGGATCCGGAAATTGCGCCGGGTCATGATTCGCAGCGGCGAGAATCGCAAAGCATCGCGTCTGGGGCGCAATCACCGTGCCGCCGATCTCCGCCTCGACGAGCGCGCGCCGCACCGTCGATTGCACGGGCGGATCGAAACGCAGCATCTCCTCGATCGCGCGCGGCACAAGCTCCATGTTGCCGCGCAAGAGCTTCAGCTGATCGGGATTTTGCCCGAGCGCGAGCATCCCGTTGCCGATCAGATTGGTCGTCGTCTCGTTACCCGCGAGCAGCAGCAGCACCACGAACGCGAGCAGCTCCTCGGCCGTCATCGTTTCGCCGTCGGCGTGGGCGGCGACGAGGGCGCTTATCAGATCAGGCCCGGGATTCGTGCGGCGACGCTCGATCGCCTCAAACATATACGCGCGAAGCTCGTCCGCCGACTTGATGATGTCGTCAGGCAGCGGCATCCCCGGGAGAGTATTGCCGCCATGCACGACGGTATCGGACCAGTGCTTGAATTGCGGATAGAGGTCGCTCGGCACACCGAGCATCTCCGCGATTACCATCACAGGCAGCGCGTTGGCGAGATCCTTGACCGCGTCGAGCTCGCCCTTGCGCGCGGCGGCGTCAAGCAGGTCCTTGGCGATCTCGCGGATGCGCGGTTCCATGTCGCGGATTCGGCGCGGCGTGAAATCGCGCGCGACCAGACGGCGCAAGCGCGTCTGAACCGGGGGATCGGCGAACAGCATGGTCTTCGCCCCCCGGAATGGACCCTGATCGACGAAGTCCTTCGGGCGCGATTCAACGCTGGAAAATCGCTGATAGTCTTTCAGCATCGCGCTCACGTCAGCGAAGCGCGCGATCAGCGCCACCGGCCCGAACAAATCGAGGAGTTGCGGCGGGCCGGCGAGGAGCGGCTTATAGTACGGATAGGGATTCGAGCGGAAGTCGGGATCCCACGGATTGAAGCGGATCGGTTCGGCAGCCTGATTCATTTCGTCGTGTCCTTTTCGTTAATCCGCCTTCCGTTCTACCGTGCTCGTGAGGAGCAACTGCGATGCCATCCGGCGTCGTTTGATTCTCTGTGTTTTGCGCGTGCCTACGCGCAGTCGTGCCGCTGCGCGCAGTGCATCGCGTGCGCTAGATCGCCATCGGCAGGCTGCTCAGCCCGCGAAGGAAATACGATCCTTTGTAGGTGAGCGGCGCATCGGGATTTTTCAGTTTCAGATTCGGAAAGCGCGCGAGCATCGTTTCGAATGCGATCGTCGCTTCGAGCCGCGCCAGCGGCGCGCCGATGCAGAAGTGAATCCCCTCGCCAAACGCGACATGCTCGTTGGGCGTGCGCGTGATGTCGAAGCGCTCGGGATCGGAGAACTGCGCGGGATCGCGATTGGCGGCAGCGACGATTACGAAGATTCCCGTCTTCGCGGGCACCGAGGTTCCGGCGATCTCGCAATCGCGCAACGCCGTGCGAAATGTCGATTGCACGGGTCCGTCGTATCGCAGCATCTCCTCGATCGCGGTGCGCATCAGCTCGGGCTTCGCGCGCAGCGCCTCGATCGCCCCAGGATGACGCCCGAGCGCGAGCGATCCGTTGCCGATCAGATTTGTAGTCGTTTCGTTGCCAGCGAGCAGCAGCAGGACAACGAAGTTCAACAGCTCGTCAGCGCTGAGCGATTCTGAGTCGGCGTCGTGATGGGCGACGAGCGCGCTCACGAGATCAGCACCGGGATTGCTCCGGCGGCGCTCGATCTCGCGCGCGAAGTATTCACGCAGTTGAGAAGCCGCATCCTTGATTTCCTGTGGCATCGGCATCCCAGGCGCGGCGTTGTCGCCCTCGACGACCTTGTCGGACCAGCGCTTGAATTGCTTGTACTGCTCTGGCGCAACGCCGAGCAGCTCGGAAATAACCATCACGGGCAGTGGATTGGCGAGATCGTGCATCACGTCGAACTCACCGCGATTCGCCGCGTCGTCGACGAGGCGTGCCGCAATTTCGCGGATCCGCGGCTCGAGCTCGCGAATTCGGCGCGGTGTGAAATCGCGCGCGACGAGGCGACGCAGCCGTGTTTGAGTCGGCGGGTCGGAGCCGAGCATCGTAGGCGCATCGAGGAAGAGCGCGTTCTGCTCGTCGAAGCCCATTTCCTTCGGCTGCACACTCGAGAACGTTGCGTGATCGCGCAAGGTTGCGAGCACGTCGGCATAGCGCGCGGCGAGCACGAACTTGAATCCCATGTCGAGGATCCGCGGCGGACCGCTGAGCAGAGGCGTGTAATGCGGATATGGATTGGCGCGGAAACTCTCGTCCCACGGATTGAAATAGAAGCTCTGCGTTTCGGCCGCAACTTGCTCACTCATAGTTAATCTCCCGAGTTATGAGTTGACGCCAGCGAATCCATGCTTCGCAGCAGATGGATGGCGAGCCTTTTTAGAGTTTGCAGCGATTGCACGAATATCGGCGGATCGGCCTCCTGGTCGGGACTCAAGACCCGCTCCAGTGCCATCGATTCGAGAAAAGCAAAGATCGTCCCGAGCAATTCCATCAGCTCGAACTCGCGGCTCTCGGGCCAAGCGAGCACTGCCGCGAAACCGCGGACAAACCCCTCAGTAAAGCGCTCACTCGCGTTCCGCACCGCCTCTTGCAAAGCGGGATCGGTGCGGCTCGCGACGACCAGCTCGAGCCATGCGTAAAAAGTCGGGCCCTTGAAAATCGGCCACATCTTTTCGACGAGCTGCTCAAGGCGCGCCTCGCGATCGCCGGGGGGCGGTTCGGCCACGGCATTGCCGAGCTCGGCAAGCCTGAGAGTGAAAACATGCTCGAGGGCGCTTACGACGAGTTCGTCCTTCTTCGGAAAATGATGAAGCTGGGCGCCGCGCGAGACTCCCGCGCGCTGCGCGATTTCGGTCGTGGTGGTGCCGGCATAGCCGCGCTCATAGAGGCATGCGACGGTCGCATCGAGCAGCCGGCGCCTGGTTTCCGCACTTCGTTCTTCTTGAAGCGATGACATTCTGATCCGTTGGGGAGAAAGTTCAGTTAAGGACTCAATAACAGTCAGACTTGATTGTTGCAAGCAGGCCTGATTGTTTCTTTTATCGTAGAGGACACCTGAGCGAGCGATGCGAGGCCTCTCTCCCGCGGCTGACGCCAACGGCGGAAGCCGCAAACCGGGAGAGGCCGCGATTCGATTCGCGAAGCGAACCGGACCGTGGGTGAGGGCGCGTCATCGCGAACGTTGGTGGGGAATCGCCCTCACCCGCCGTCCGATTCACGAGGTGAATCGAACGACGGCCTCTCCCGATGCGCAGCTACGGCCTTCGGCCGCAGCCGCGGGAGAGGCTATTTCAGCATCGGCGTGCGAAGATTTTTGAACCCGCGCCAGCGTGGTGCGGAACTCGGGGATCGCAGAGAGCCTTTCGATTTTCGAGGATCCGGCTTACTTCCCGCTGAAGACCGGGCGGCGCTTTTCTAGGAACGCGCGCACGCCTTCCTTGTAGTCTTCGCTGTCGAAGCAGCGCGCGACCATCGTGCCGACGGTCTTGGCGTCGCGTTCTTCACGATCGCGCAGGCTCTCCCGAATCGCGACCTTCGCCGCCGCCATCGTCAGCGGGGCGTTGGTCGCCATCTTGGTCGCGTAGTCGCGAACGTTAGCCTCGAGATCGTCAGGATCGACGACGCGATTGACGAGGCCCATGTGCAGCGCCTCGTCCGCATCGAAGAGCCGCGCCGAGAGCAGGATGTCGCGCGCATTGGCGGGACCCACGGTCTGCGTCAGCGCGTTCACGCCATCGAGCGGATAGGCAAGCCCGAGGCGCGCCGCCGGCACTCCCATCCTGGTTCCGCGAGCCGCGATCCGGATATCGCACGACAGCGCGACCTGCACGCCACCCCCGATACACACGCCGGAGATCATCGCGATCACGGGTTTGCGCGATTCGATCAGCGAGGAGATGGCGGCTGCCGGCGCGTCGCGATACTTGCGCGCCTGCTCGGCGTCGGAGCGCATGGCCGGGAACTCCGAGATATCAGCGCCGGCGATAAACGCCTCGGGCGTCGCGCCGCGCATGATAATCACGCGGACGGCATCGTCGGCCGAAAGCTCCGCCATGCCTTCCGCGATTAGCTGCCAGGTTCTAAGATTGAGCGCGTTGCGGACCCGCGGGCGGTTAAGAATCAGCCATCCGAGCGGAGCCTCGTGACGCACGAGCAATGGTTCTTGAGAATTGTCACTCACAGCGGGTCGCCTCTGCGCATAGCGGTTTATGGTTATAGTCGAGCGCGCTTCGAAATCGGATTTTGAGCATATTTGCGCGCTGGACGAAACGGTTTACGGCAGCAGCGCGCGGCGCAGATCGATCGCACGGGCCTTCGCCGAGGGCCGCGTCGCGGTGGCGCGTGTCGATGGAGTCGTGGGCGGCTTCGTTCTGACCGACCAGAATTTTTTCGATCAGGGCTTCGTGCGGCTACTGGTCGTACATCCGAATTTTCGCCGCCGCGGAATCGCCAGCGCCCTGATGCGCGCGGCCGAGCTCGATTGCCAGACTGACAAGTTGTTTACCTCGACCAACCAGTCGAACCTCGCGATGCAGGCGCTATGCGAACGGCTCGGCTTCAAGCGCAGCGGCATCGTCGAGAACCTGGATGAAGCCGATCCGGAGCTGATCTACATGAAGCGGATGGTCGAGCCTGGTCCTCGGCCATCCGACGCCGACGACGAGTGAGCCAGAACCAGGCGTTACCACGAAGGTCACAAAGGCACGAAGGATTTCTTTCTAGGTGACTTCGTGCCTTTGTGGTGAGTTCTGCTGATTGATGATGATCGACCTCCTCTATCGCAACTTCGGCAAGCCCCTGCTCTTCATGCTCGATCCCGAGGCTGCCCACCACATGACGCTGGCGATGCTCTCGGCGACGCCCGCTCTTTCGCCCGCGCCTGATCCGCCCGAGCTCAAAACAAAGCTGTGGGACATCGATTTTTCAAATCCGATCGGACTGGCGGCCGGGATGGACAAGGACGCGAGCGCGGTGCGCGCGTGGCATGCGATGGGACTCGGGTTTGCCGAGCTCGGCACGATCACGCCCCGGCCGCAGCCTGGGAATCCGCGGCCACGGATGTTCCGGCTGCCGGCGAATCGCGCGCTTATCAATCGCCTCGGCTTTCCCAGCGTCGGCATGGATGCGGTCGCATTTCGCGTCGCGCGGATTCGGCGCAGCGGGATTCCGATGAAGCTCGCACTCAACTTCGGTCCCAATAAGGACACGCCGCCCGAGGGCGTCGCGGCCGACTATGCGGCGCTGATGAAGTGTCTTGGCGGCTTCGCCGATTTCATCGTGATCAACGTCAGCTCGCCGAACACGCCCGGCCTGCGCAACTGGCAATCGCCGGAGCGGATGCGCGAGATCTTTTCTGCGATCACTGAGGCTGGAACGGCGCGCCCGCCGATCCTGATCAAGCTCGCGCCTGATCTCGAGCGCGACGATTTGCTCAGGATCTGCGGCTCGGCAATCGAGCTCGGATTCGATGGGCTCGTTGCGACCAACACGACGCTGAAGCGTGAGGCGGTCGGCGTCGTATCATCGTATGAAGGCGGACTCAGCGGGCGGCCGCTCCTGGAGCTGTCGCGCGGGCTTATCCGCGAAATCTTCCGGCATACCGGCGGGCGTATTCCGATCGTCGGCGTCGGCGGTATCGCGAGCGCCGAGGATGCGTATGGGCATATCCGCGCGGGGGCCTCGATGGTCGAGCTGTACACCGGTCTCATCTATGAAGGCCCGACACTGCCGCGCGATATCAAGGCGGGGCTCGTGCGCTTGCTGAGACGCGACGGCTTCGGCTCTATTGGCGATGCGGTCGGAGTCGACGCACGCAACTGACGAGCGGGATTAGCCATGACACAGGGAAAACCGAAGCTGCTTGTCGATTCGAAATGGCTCGCGAGCCATATCGGTGACGACAACGTTGTATTGATCGATACGCGTCCGGCGGCGGATTACTGGGTGGGACATCTGAGAGGCGCCCGCCACTTCGATCCCTTTCCGTTTCATTATTACGACACCACGCCGCGCGGGATTACCGAGTTCAACGCGCAGCTCGAATGGATCTGCTCGGCGCTCGGAATCACGGGCCGCGAGACGGTCGTGTTTTACGAGGAGCAATCCGGGATGCGCGCGGCGCGGGGTGTGTGGCTGCTCGAATACGCGGGGCATTCGAAGGTGAAGATGCTCGACGGCGGCCTCAAAGCTGCGGCGATGAAGCTCACGGAAAAGCCGGTGCGCATCGAGACGACGCAGTTCAAAGTGAAGCCGCGCGAGGAGGCGCTCGCAACGCTGCCGTATATCATCGAGCATCTCGGTTGCGCCGACATGCAGATCTTCGACGT
>Ga0335073_10005735_pt1 | contig 17447 bp, 14 predicted proteins | sample Lox_Sample_22_FD_207093 | JGI IMG/M metagenome (GOLD analysis project Ga0335073, IMG submission 207093) | Soil microbial communities from Loxahatchee National Wildlife Refuge, Florida, United States - Lox_Sample_2.2 | ecosystem: Environmental > Terrestrial > Soil > Wetlands | place: USA...
GTCGAGCTCGTCGACCGCCAGCTCTCGTGCGCCCCGGTCGCCTCCGACGACGGGCAGCAGTATCTCTCCGCGATGGCGGCGGCGGCGAACTTCGCCTGGGCGAACCGCCAGGCGATCTCGCACGGCGTGCGGCGCGCGTTCTCCGCGGTGTTCGAGCGTCCGGCCGAGGAGCTCGACCTGTCGGTCGTCTACGATATCGCGCACAACATGGCGAAGGTCGAGGAGCACCGCACCGACGGCGGCGCGAAGCGCCTGCTCGTCCATCGCAAGGGCGCCACCCGGTCGTTCCCGGCGGGACGCGAGGAGGTGCCGGCGCCGTACCGCACGTACGGGCAGCCCGTGCTGATCCCCGGCGACATGGGGACCGCGAGCTACGTGCTCGTCGGGCTGCCGACCTCGATGGAGCGGTCGTTCGGCTCCTCCTGCCACGGCGCCGGGCGCCGCCTGAGCCGGCACGCCGCGGTCCGCGCCTTCCGCTACGACGAGGTCACGCGCGAGCTCGCGCGCAAGGGGATCGTCGTGCGTTCGGCGTCCCGCGAGGGCGTCACCGAGGAGGCACCCGGGGCGTACAAGAACGTCGAGGACGTCGTCCGCGTCGCAGAGGGCGCGGGCCTCACCCGGCGGGTCGCCCGCCTGTTGCCCCTCGGGGTCGTCAAAGGATAGAAGGGCCCGAGGGGCCCGGACCGGTGCCCGGGGCCGTCCGGGAGCGGAAGTACGCGGCGATCCCACCGCCCACCCCGACCGCCGCCGCGATCGAGAGCAGGAGGGCGGGAGAGAACGGCGGCGGCAGCGCGACGGTGACGGTCCAGGCGCGCGAAGCGTTGTCTCCGTCCCCGTCGGTGACGTTCACGGTCGCCGAGTAGACGCCCGGGGCCGCGTACGACCGCACGACGGTGGGGCCGGTGGACTGGTTCGACCCGCCGAAGGTCCAGCGGTAGGTGTACGGCGGGCCGCTGCCCCCGAGCGCGAGCGCGGTGAACGTGACCGTGAGCGGCGGCGCTCCCGACGCGGGACTCGGGCCGCCGGTGATATCGAGCGCGCCGAACGCGGCGACCGCGAACGATTCGACCGAGCGGTCGCCGATGGCATCCCGCGCGGTGGCCGTCGCGGTGTAGATCCCCTCGGCGTACGTGTGGACCGCGCGCGCGCTCGCGTTGAGGCCGCCGTCCCCGAACGTCCACTCGACCGAGGCCCCGCCCGGGCCGGTGGCGTCGGCCCGCGCGCGGGTCGTGAGCGGCGAGCGGCCGTGCGTCGGCCCGAGGCTGCTCGAGAGGGCGAGCGCCTGCGAGCGGGGGACTCCTCCGCCCGCACCGGTGGCGAAGAACGACGGCAGCGACCACGAGAGGTTCGCCATCGCCTGCGTGTTCGGCAGGACGACCGAGACCTCGCCGTCGAGCGTGTTCCCGTCGGCCAGCGGCAGCGGGCCGTAGTACGTCTCGCTCGGGGCGGAGGCGACCGCGCTGTACCCGTCCCCGAGGTCCCAGGACGCCTGCACGGCGGGACCGCCGGGGGGCTCCCGCACCTGCGAGGTGAACGCCACGGTCGTTCCGGACGTGAGGTCCACCGCCGGCGCGATCGTCCCACCGATGCCGTACCCGTTCGACCCGCCCGGCGCGAGGATGTCGATCAGGAACGCCTCGCTCGCGTTCCCCTGGCCCTGGTCCTCGAGGTGGGCCACCGCGACGTACGACCCCGGTTCCGTGTACGTCTCTTCGACGGCCGCCCCCGTGCCGGAGAACCCGTCCCCGTACAGCCACTTGGTCGCCCCGGCGTTGGCGAGGTCTCCGCCCGAGACCGAGGCCGTGAACGAGACCTCGAACGGGGCGGTCCCGAGGAGCGCGCTCGCGGTGAAGACCCCGTCGAGCGCCGGGGTCACCGTCACGTTCGTGACCGCCATCGCCCCCTCCCCGACGGTGTCGTTGTACCACGCCGTGACCGAGTAGTTGCCCGGGGTCCGGAAGATCGCGCACTGGCACGCGGCGGCGTACGGGTCGGCGGTGCGGACCTGGAGCGAGCCCGCGAGGCCGTCCGGCGCGCTCGCGCCTCCCACCACGGAGAACAGGTCGGTGAACTCGACCGACGCGTCCTGGACGTGGGGCCCGGGCGTCGGCGTCAGGACGAGCGGGGAGGTGTCGTTCTCGCAATCGGGGAACGGCGCGCCGCCCACCGAGATGGCGACCCGGGCGCTCGCGCCCCCGTCCGGGGCCGCCCGCGCGTCCCGTCCCACCGCCTCCGCGCAGTAGCCCCCCACCGCCGCGTAGGCGTGGGTGACGTTCGGCCCGGTCTCGTTGGTCAGGTACGTTCCGTCCCCGAAGGTGACGTCGAAGAGGTTCGGGGCGACCCCTCCGCTCGCGTTGAGGTCGAACGTGACGGGGGCACCGATCGCCACGCTCGCGTCCGCGGTCGTCATCGAGACGTTGAGCGCCCCGCCGCCTCCCACGACGATCGCGATCGGGGGGGAGCTCGCGCTCCCGTCGGCGGAATCCAGGACGAACGCCGAAGCGGAGTAGACGCCGGGGTCGGTGTAGGTGTGCGAGACGACCCCGCTCGCCGCGCTCGCGTTCCCGTCCCCGAACACGACCTCCTCGACCGGATCGCTCCCCGTCCCGCCGCTCACTTCGACCGCGAAGGAGACCGTGAGGGGAGCCCGACCGAACCGCGGTGCCGCGTAGAGGAACGGCCGCAGGCTGTTCGCTCCGGGGGCGGCCGGAGCGGTGAGGTCCCCGACCAGCGCGTCGACGACGGGGCTTCCGAGCCCGGTCACGGCGTCCCAGCCGGTCCCGGCGTCGTAGCCGTTGGTTCCCGAGAGGACGTCGTGGAAGTCCCGGGAGTAGCTGCTGCTCGTGTAGACCCGATAGAAGCTCGGGTCCAGGAAGCCGAGCGGGCTCCCCGCCTTCTGGTCGGCGATCGCGCCGATCCCCGCCCAGATCGGGGTCCCGACGCTCGTGCCGATCACGCCTTCGTAGGACGCACCGTACACGACGACGACCGCGGTGGCCGCGTCGAGCGACACGTCGGGGGTCGCCCGCCCCGGCGGGGTCGTCGGAAGGCCGACCTGCCACGAGGGCCGGGGGAGCGACGCGTATCCTCCCCCGGAGCCGCCCTGGTTCGTACAGCCGGGCGGGGACGCTCCCGTCGCGTTGCCGGACCAGGCCCGCTCGCTCAAGTACGACCCGTTCGGGTCGATGTTGAGCAGGGTCCCGCCGACCGCCGTGACCCACGGGTCCGCGGCGGGGTAGTTCACCGCCTGGCCCGACGTCCCGTCGGCCGAGCCGCAGTCGCCGGTGGCCGCGAAGACGCTGATCCCTTCGGCGGCCGCGGTCTCGAAGACGGGGTCGAGGATCGCGAGAGTTCCGTCGGTGGACGCGTTGCAGGCGCTCGAACACGGTTCGGTGGCCGCGTTGAACACCCCGGTGAGCGGCTCGCCCCAGCTCATCGAGATCACGTTCACCGCGTCGGTGGCGACCAGCCAGTTCACCGCGGTGAGGAGCCCCGGGCCCGCGTCCGGCGCGAACGTCATCGTGATCGCCGCGCCGGGGGCGCTCGCCCGGGCCCACTCGAGGTCGAGCGCCTCCTCGAGCCCCCAGTCGGGGTTGGTGCTCGAGGTGTTCAGGTTCGCCGCGGTCGAGACGGGGTAGGCGAAGTTCACGCCCGCGGCCGGGAGACCGAACACCTCGGCGAAATCCGAGAAATCGACGGAGAGGCGGTCCTGGGACTCCCCGCCGTCGTACGCGTCGACGACCCCGATCCGCTCCCCCGTTCCGTTCGTCCCCGCTTCGACCAGGGAGGAGATGTTGTACGCGGTCGCGATCTGGCAGGGGTCGAGATTTCCGTCCGGCGCGTAGGTGCAGGACCCGGCCGAACCGGTCGGAGCGGGCGGTGACGGGACGCCCGCGACGTCGGGGAGGATCGGCGTCACGTTCCCGAGGCCGTAGACCCCGGACACCGCGAGCGCCCGGGGCAACGTCGCGGCCGCGGAGTGGTCGAAGAAGGTCCGGCCCGAGGCGGCACGGTACCCCTCGAACGTCGTGCCGAAGGCGCGGCCGAGCTCCGAGCTCGGTCCCGAGACCGAGACGACCAGGTCGTTCGACGCGGTCGCGACGGAGAGTCCGAACGAGCGGAAGTACTGCTGGACCAGCGCGACCGAGGCCGGGGAAGGACCGTACAGGTCGCCGACCTCCGCGGGAGTCAGCTCCGTGGCCCGTGCCGGTGCGCCGGAGCCGTACATGGCCGAGACGTACGCTCCGAGTCCCGCCGGGTCCGAGAGCGCGACGCCGACGTCCACGGTGAGCTCCGTCCCGGAGGACAGCGGACCGAGCGTCGTAGTGCCCGAGGAAGGGAGGAACGCGGGGGCGACCGTGAGGTTCGTCGCGTCCCCCGACACGGGGGCGAGACCGGGGACGACCACCGCCGGCCCGCCCGCGGTCGACGGCGGGGGTGCGGTCGTCACGAGGGCGAGTCCACCCGGGACGACCAGGATGGCCATCACCACCCACGGCCTCCACCGGGAGATGCTCGGTCGCACGGGGGGCGCTCCGGCCGGGCGTAGGCCCGTTCCCCTCCATATCTCCCTCGGCCGTGGGCCCGAGGCGGGCGGGCGTCGCAAGACCTCATAACCCGGGCCCGGACTGGGCCAGCGAACCTCCGTGGACCCCTACCTCGGTTACGAGATCGCAGTCGCGCTGGTCGCCCTCTACGGTCTGATCCTCTACGCGCTCCATCGGGCGGGCAAGCTCGGTCCGGACCGCCCGCTCTCGCTCTTCGGCCCGGCCCTCATGACGAAGACCCAACGGGGCCGGTCGTTGCTCGACCGGTGGGGCCGCTTCCGACGTTTCTGGTCGGTCGTCGGTGACCTCGGCATCCTCCTCGCCGCGATCGCGATGGTCTCGATCGTCGTGCTGCTCCTGCTCGGCGCGATCGCCTCGTTCCACATTTCGGCGGCGCAGGCCCCGTCCCCCCAGGAGGCGCTCGGGCTGCCCGGCATCAACCCCCTCATCCCGCTCGGCTACGGGATCGTCGCGCTCGTCATCGGGATCGTGCTCCACGAGCTCATGCACGGGATCCTGGCGCGCTCCCAGAACATCGGGGTGAAGAGCCTCGGGATCCTCTGGTTCGTCGTTCCGATCGGCGCGTTCGTCGAGCAGGACGACAAGGAGATGCTCGCGGCCTCCCGACGTCGTCGGGACCGAGTCGCGGCCGCCGGCGTGCTCGCGAACTTCGGACTCACGGTACTGTTCTTCTTCGCGCTCTCGGGTCTCGTCGCGTCGGCCGTGCAGCCGAGCGCGAACGGGGTGATCGTCGCGCTCGTCGAGCCGAACACCCCGGCGTTCAACGCGAGCCTCGCCCCGGGCGACCTCATCACGTCCGTGAACGACACCCCCACGACGACCGTCTCCGTGTTCGAGGCGGCCCTCGCGAAGACGACCCCGAACCAAACGGTGGCCCTCAGCTACTACGTGCCCGGTCCGGGGACCACGGTGACCACGTCCGTCGTCCTCGCCCCCAGCCCGACCGTGGCGGGCCGGGGATACCTCGGTGTCGGGGTCGACGCGGTCACGCCCGCCGAGCTTCGGCAGGTGCTCATCTGGCCCGCCGGCAGCGACCAGGGGCCCGTCGTCGGGACCCTCGACTGGCTCGTGCTCCCGCTCGCCTACCTCGAACCGGTGAGCGGTTCGACGATGGCGTACTACCACCTGACCGGGGTGTGGGCCAATGTCAGCCCGAACGCGTTCTGGATCGGCGCGAACCTGCTCTACTGGCTCGCGTGGATGAACCTCCTCCTCGGGCTCTCGAACGCCCTGCCGCTCTTCCCGCTCGACGGCGGCCTGCTCTTCCGTGACTTCGCCGAGTCGTTCGCCCATCGGGTGAAGAAAGGGTGGACCGACGCGCAGCTCGATGCGTTCGCCGGCCGGGCCGCCGCCTTATCCTCGGTCGTCATCCTGGTCCTGCTCGTATGGCAGTTCGTCGTGCCTCGGCTCCTCTAGACGACCGCTCGCTCTTCGCGGAGTACCCGTTCCTTCCGGGGGCCGAAGCGCTCCTCGCCGGGGAGACGGTCTCCGTCCGGGCGCTGCTCGAGGAGACGACGTACTCGACGGCCCGTTCCCTCGGGCGCACGCGCATCCGGGCGGCGGCCGACGACCCCCGGGGGACCCGCGACCTCGAGGAGCTCTCTCGCGCCGACCCGGACGTGCGCTACCTCTCGTTCCTCTTCGCTCGCCTCGTGCTCTCGGCCGCCCCGCTGCCCGCCACCCTGCGGCGCTGGGCGGTCGCGGAGGCGAAGCGCAGCTACGGGCGTCTCGCGATCGTTCCGGTGGACGAGCTCGCCGAGGTCGCACGGCGACTCGGGTTCGCCCTGTCGGCCGCGGACGGCGGGGTCGCCTTCCCGCTCGTGGACTACCTGCGGCTCGCCACCCCGATCCGGGAGGCGGAGTTCCGGCTCCCCCGCCAGGAGGTCTCCCACGGCTCGGTGCGCGTCGGCGCCGTGCGGGCGGCCCGGCTCCTCCAGGAGGCCGTGCGGCTCCGGCTCGCGGCGCCGCTGCCGCTCGCCGCGGACGTCGTCGGGCTCGTTCGGGAGAAGGAACGCGAGCTCTTCGACGAGGTCGCACGGCGTCTGCCGCCCCCGGTCGCCCGCGGCGGAGTTCCTTCCCAGGGGTGGCGGCCCGAGAGGTTCCCCCCGTGCATCCGGAAGATGCAGCGCACGCTCGAGCACGGGGAGAACCTCTCGCACTCGGGCCGGTTCTGCCTCGCCGCGTTCCTCCATCGGGCCGGGGCCGACGCCGAGACGATCGTGGACGCCTATCGGGGCGCCCCCGACTTCGACGAGTCGATCACCCGCTACCAGGTCGAGCACATCACCCAGCGGGACGGCGGCCGCGGCTACGAGCCGCCGGAGTGCGGGACGTTGCGCAGCCACGGCCTGTGCGCGCGCGACGGCGACCCGGCCGCGACCGCGCCGGCCGACCGCGCGCGCGACCCCCTCTGCTTCGAGGAGTACCTGCGCCACCCGCTCCAGTACTACCGGATCCGCGGGGGCACGGTCGTCGAACGCGACGGGCCCGAGGAGCGGGACGTCACGGCCCCGGAGGGATCGCGCGGTACACCCGACGGGCGCGCGCGTACGCGGTCCACTGGCCCGCGATGACGAAGTAGAGGAACGCGACGTCGATCACCGTGAACTCGACCCCGAAGGCGTGCAGGCGCGACCACGGCGCGCTCGGGAGCCACGGCCACGGGAGCGAGAGGTCGAACTCGAGGAACGCCGCGACGGCGAGCACGAGGAGACGGTCGGCCCGCGAGAGCAGTCCTGCGTAGAGCCGCCCCTGGCCGACGGCCTGGGCCTGGGTGCCCATGTAGCTCGAGAGCAGGAGGCTCGCGAGCGCGAGGAACGCGAGGACCGGGTTCGCGTAGCCCGACACCGCGATCCCGACGACCACGATCACGTCGGCGTACCGGTCGAGCACGTGGTCGAGGAAGTCGCCGCGCACGGAGGCCCGGCCCGTCCGGCGCGCGACCTCCCCGTCGATCACGTCGAACGTCCCGCCGAGGACGACGAGCGCCGCGACCGGCAGGAAGAGCCAGGGCGTGGTGAGGCGGACGAGCGCGGCGAGCGCGGCCGCCGCGACCATGAGGCCGAACGCGAGCCAGCTCAGCGCGGCGGGGGACCATCCGAGGAAGGGCCGGGAGATCCGTTCGACGTACGGCGCGACGCGGGCCCGGTAGCCCTCGAGCACCATCGGGCTCCGTTACGGGCTCCGGTCCAAAAGATGAGCGGTCACGCGCGGGTCCGCGAGCCAGTCGACCCGCCCGTAATCGCTCGGTCCCCGCTGCCGCACCCGTTCGGCCACCGCGCGGGCGACGTGGGCCACCGACCGTCCCGAGGTATCGACCTCCCAGACCGTGCGGCGGGGTCGGACCGCCTCCGCAAGGACGAGGTCGAGCGCCTCCGCGACGTAGTTCGCTCGCCGGTCCTCGGCCGAGCCGCGACGCGCCGCTCGTAATCGCCGCGCGAGCTTTTCGGGATGGCAGCGCAGGACGACCACGTCGCGCACGGGCAACAGGTGGGCGAGGTGCCCTACCACGAGCTCGTACGGAAGGCGTCCCGCCCGGCGACGGAACGCGGAGATAAGTCGCTCTAGGTCGACCTCCACGCCCCGGCCGAGCGGCCGCGCCACGCCCCACGCGCGCGCGAGGTCGGCGACCTCGACGACCCGATAGCGCGCGGAGAGCGTGGCCGCGACGCGGCTCTTGCCGGTCCCCGGGGTTCCCGTGAGCGCGACCGGTCGGGGCATGCGGCGGCCCTAGGCGAACCGCAGGGACGAGAACGTGCGCCGCCAGGCGAGGACCTCGGGACCGACCCGCTCCTTCCGCAGGCCGGCCCGCACGAGGAGCTCCGCGAGCCGCGGCATATCTTCGGGGCGCAGGCCGAGGCGGGCCGCCTCGGCGGTCCCGATCCGCCCGCCGAGGTCGATCAGGAGCCGCTGGCGCTCGAGGCGGCGGGCGAGCTCTCCTCCGCCGACCCCGGCGCTCGCGCGCAGCCGGGGGCGGTCGATGTGCAGCTGGTGCGAGCGGGTGAACCCCTCGGCCTCGGCGACGAGCGGCAGGCCCCGCTCGGAGAGCGCCCGCCCGAGCGCCTGCGCGTTCGCGACGACGGTCGTCGCGTACTCCCGCCCGCAGCGCTCGAGCTCGAGGAGGGTCTGCGCGAGCCCGGCGATCCGGTTCCAGTGGGCGTTGTCGAAGATCCTCCAGACGAGCGCCGGGTCGAGCTGCGCGAACAGGTCCTCCCGGTCCGTGACGAGGAGCCCCCCCTGGGGCCCGGGGAACGACTTGTGGGTGCTGCCGTAGACGACGTCCGCCCCTTCGCGCAGGGGGTCCTGGAACTCGCCGCCCGCGACCAGGCCGAGAACGTGCGACGCGTCGTAGAAGACGAGCGCACCGACCTCGTGCGCCGCCTCGGCGATCGCGCGCAGCGGATAGGGGAAGAGGAAGAAGCTCTGGCCGAGGACGACGGCGCTCGGCTTCTCGCGCCGGATCGTTTCCACGGCCGCGCCCTCCTCGACCCGGTGCCCGGGGCCGGTCGCGGGGAGGGGACGCACCGTGTAGCCGAAGATCGCCGGCACGAACCCGGGTGCGTACCCGTCGTACCCGCCCTCGTTCGGGGCGATCGCGAGCAGGCGGGCCCCCTTCGGGAGGAGCGGGACCAGGGCGGAGAGGGCGGCGAGATGCCCCGAGAGGGGACGCGTGGTGGCGAAGCGGGCGCGAAAGAGCCGGGCCGCGGCCGCGTTGGCGAGCGACTCGATCTGGTCGGTGTAGCGGGTGCCCGTGTAGCTGTTGTCGAGGGTCTCCCCCTCGAACTCGGTCGTGATCGGCAGGGTGTAGCGGCCGGCGAGGTCGCTGCCGAGGTACCGGCGCGCGACCGGGGAGACCGCGTTCTCGCTCGCGAGCAGGTTGAAGACGTCGCGGCCCCGCCAGCGGTCGTGCGCCCGGACGAGCGCGGCGAGCCGGCGCTCCTCGTCACTCGCGGGGAGCATGCGCCTCGGGGCCGCCCGGGCGCGGGCCCTGGGCGAGCTTGCGGCGTTCGCGGTTGCCGCACCGCGGGCAGACGAGGTCCTTCGGCCCGGGGGTGAGGAGCGCATGGCAGACCTGGCAGCGCGCGGCGACGACCCCGAGCGTCGCCGAGGAGGTCGAGAGCTTGATGGACGGGCGGGCCTGGAGGACCCGCGCGAGGATCACGTCGCCGACGGCGAACTCACCCGCGAACGACTCGGTATACCCCTCGCGCGCCTTCGAGATGTGGACGGTCCCTTCGGGGTTCCCCGGGACGCTGCGGCGGCTCGTCGCGGTCGAGAGGACACTGCAGACGGCCATCGCGGTCTTGAGCTCGTCGATGCGCGCGTAGACGAGGTCCCCTTCCCCGAGCTCGGGCACCGCGTTCCGCGCCTCGACGCGGACCGTGCGGTCGCGCGGGTCGACGACGGGGCTCCCGAGCACGGACGCGTAGATCCGGCCGCGGTTCTCGTACGTCCCGCGCCCGGGCAGGAATTCCTCGGCGGCGCCGAGGTAGTCACCGGGCAGTACCAGCGAAGGGAGTTCGGGGTCGCTCATGGTTCGTGTTCCGTTCGGAGCGCCCAGCGGTCGACGGCGAGCGCCACCCGTCGCTGGGTGTGGTGGGCGAAAGTCCGGGGAAGGTCCCAGGCGACCGGCTGCGTCTCGAGGACGTGGGCGTCCCGCGCGACCGCGCGACGCGCTATAAAGGTTCGGGAATCGGCGAGCGCAAACGCGTGGACCGACCGGCGGGCGAGCGAGAGCGCCCGCTCCCAGAACGGGCGGTCCGCGTGCCGACGCTGGGCGCCGAACGGCGGGTTCATCACGACCACCTCCCCCCGGCGGTCGAAGCTCGCGACGTCGCCCGCTTCGAACGTGACCCGGACGCCGGCGGCCCGCGCCGCCTCCCGCGCGACCTCGACGAGGTCCGGGTCGACCTCCAGGCCCACGACCGGCCCCGCCCCGAGCAGGGCGGCCCCGATCGCGAGGCGGCCGGTACCGCTGCCGAGGTCGAGCACGGAACGGCCCTCGAGCCCGTCCCAGCGGACCGCGGCGAACAGGAGCTCCGCCGCCGCCTCGGGAGGCGTCGCCACCTGTTCTAAGTCGGCGCGCGGCGACGCGGGGAGGGGCACTCGCGCGAGCGCTCGGACGAGGTCGGAACGGCGCACGATACCGGCACTACGCCCCGGTGGAAAACGGGGCGCGTCCTCCCACGGTCCGCGGGTCGGGCGATGCGGGGAGCCGGATTTGAACCGGCGAACGCCTGCGCGACAGGATCTCTTCGACGACCTTGGGGCCGCCGTTTAAGTCCTGCGCCGTTTCCGGGCTTGGCTATCCCCGCAGCGCTACTGCGCGGCGGGGGCGACGGGCTCCGACTCCTTCACCGCGCGGGCGCCGGCCTTCTTGACCGAGACGCGGCGCGGGAAGTACTTCAGGAGCACGACGTCGTTGACCGCCGAGACCCAGCGGTACGGAACGTTGGTCGGGCGCGAGTCCTCCACTAACATCGGGCTCGTCTCGTCGACGTACAGCCCGTCGATCTTGGCCTGGTCGACATCGACCACGACGTTGTCCACCTCGCCCAGCAGGCGTCCGTCCGGCGTGTAGATCTGGCGTCCCAACAGTTCGGTCATCTCGACCAGCATGGTCAGTACTCGCATCCCGCCGAGCGGACCAGACCTTCTTATGCCTTTGGGCGCAGGGGCACCGCCGCCGAGGGGCTCCGGGTCGTCAGGAGCTCTCCCCGGACGGTTCTCCCTCGGTCGGCGTCGCCTGGCGGACCTGGGAGAGGTACATCGTGAGCAGCTCGGACGACGTGGTCGCCTCGGTCGGCCCCTTGTCCTCCCGCAGCCGTCCGGTGAAGCGCGGGAAGCGCAGCGCGAGGCCGGTCCCCGGACGCACCGCGCCGAGCGATGCCCGGTGGATCGGGCTCAACGTGAGCTCGGCCCCGCGGACCTCGAGCACGAGTCCGGGGCGGAACCAGCGGTCGGGGGCGAGGCCGGTCTCGACCTCGGGGGGCCGCTCCGGCGTCTCGAACTTCGCGAGCCGCTTCGGCATCTCCTCGAGCGCGGCGTCGTCAAAGCCGGTCCCGACCTTGCAGAACGACTCGAAGCGGTCGCGGCCCCGGTCGTAGACCGCGAGCAGGAACGCCCCGTAGCGGCCGGCCCGGCGCCCGCGGCCAAGGAACGCCCCGACGACGACGCCGTCGATCGAATCGGAGAGCCCGGCGGTGTACTCCCGCTTGTACTTGATCCACCAGTACCCGCGGGCGCCGGCCCGGTAGGAACTCCCCTCCTTGAGCGACTTCGCCATCACGCCCTCGCCGCCCGCGGCGATCGCCTCCTCGAAGAACCGGGTCGCCGCCTCCTCGTCCGCAACGACCTCCTGGACGGCGAGCCGGACCCGCTCGGTCGGGCGGATCAGCTCGGTCAATAACGCCCGCCGCTCGGGGAACGGCCGCTCGTAGACCGGTGCGCCGCCCTTCAGCAGGATGTCGAACGTGAAGAGGCAGACCGGGACCTCCTCCTGGACGCGCGCGAGGTCGTGCTTGCGGCCCCGGCGCCGCGAGACCTCCTGGAACGGCTGGATCTCCCCCGTGTCGAGGTCGATCGGGACGCATTCCCCCTCGAGGATCGCCGGGGGGTCCCGCACGGCGCGGGGCAGTTCGGCGACGAGCTCGGGAAACTGCGCGCTGATCTCCTCGAGCCGCCGGGAGAACAGGCGGACCGGCCCGTGCCGCGGGATGTGCGCCTGGACCCGCAGTCCGTCGTACTTGTACTCGAGCGCGGCCGTGCCGCCCATGCGCGCGAGGACGGCGGCGAGGCTCGGCTCGCGCTCGGCGAGCATCGGACGGATCGGCCGGCCGACCTCGAGTCCGACGGACGCGAGCCCGTCGACCCCCGACTCGACGAGGACGCCCGCGACCAGCCCGAGGTCGCTCGACAGGTTGAACGCCGCCTCGATGCGGCTGCGGGTCGCCTTCGACCCGTCGCCGAACGCCTCGGCGAGCGCGTCCAGGATCGTCATCTCCCGTACGCCGACGCGCAGCGTGCCGAGCACGAACCGCACGAGGAACTTCCCCTCGAGCGGGGTCGCCCGGACCAGGAGCTCGGCGAGGATCCGGACCTTGCCGTCCTGCGAACCCTCGCCCTTCGACTCGGCCACGCGCACGAGGTCCGCGTAGACCCCGGCGACGGTGAGCGGTTCCTTCTCCTCGAGGCGGGTGACCCCCGCGAGGAGCTCGTAGGCCGTGGTGCCGAGGTCGCCGGAGGCTTCCGTGCGCCGGGCGACGCTCGCCTCGTCGACCCCGGTCGCGGCCGCGACCGCGCGCCGGGCGAGCGAGTCGGCGACGCCGAGCTCCACGCCCTCGTACTCGGGCCGCAAGAGGCCCTGCGAGAGGTAGAGGACGCGCGGGAGCTCGGGCGGGCGCAGCGGACGGATCAGCTCGACCAGGATCGCCCGCATCTCGAGGCGCTTCGAGGTCGCCTCGAGGCGCTCGTACGCCGCGGCGAGGTCAGCGAACCGCACGCCGGCTGCCCTCCTCGACCGAGGCGCGCAGGTGCGCGAGGTTCGCGCGGACGTCCCCCTGGTGGAACACCGAGTTCCCGCAGACGAAGAACGTCGCGCCGGCCGCCGCCGCCTCCCCGGCCGTTTCGGGCACGATCCCCCCGTCGATCGAGAGGTCCGCGCCCGAGTTCACCGCATCGAGGCGCGCGCGCGCCGCACGCACCTTCGGCAGGACCTCGGGAATGAACTTCTGGCCGGAAAAGCCCGGGTGGACGCTCATCACGAGCACCTGGTCGAGGCGGTCGACGAGCGGCTCGACCCGCTCGAACGGGGTGTCGGGGCGGATCGCGGCGCCGACGCCGGTCCCGAGGCGGCGCACCGCGCGTACGACCTCTTCGGGGTCGGAACGGGACTCGATATGGAAGACGAGGGTGTCGCCGCCCGCCTTGTGGAACGCGTCGACGTAGCGCAGGGGGTCCTCGATCATGAGGTGGATGTCGAGCGGCAGTCGGGTGCGCTTGCGCACGGCGGCGACCAGCGCCGGGCCGAACGTGATGTTCGGGACGAAGTGCCCGTCCATCACGTCGAGATGGAAGGCGTCGGCGCCGCCGGACTCCGCGGCGCGCACCGCGTCCCCGAGCGCCGCAAAATCGGCGCTGAGGAGCGAGGGAGCGAGGCGGCACCGGGGCCGGGAGGAGGGCACGCCGGGGCGCAGGACGCCGTCGTATTTAGGGCACCGCGCCCTCGGGACGTCCGGCTACAGGAACTCTTCGGGCGTCGGGGTATCGGAGGTCCCGGGGATCGTCCCGCCGGCGCGCAGGATGGCGCCCTCGGGGGTCCATCGGCCGAACTCGACCGGGTGGAACCAGACGGCGCGCGGGCGGCCGCGCCGGCGCTCGCGCTCGGGGTGCGGCCGGTAGTAGAGATACTCGTAGAGCAGGAACTCGAGGTAGATCGCCCCGACCAGGGCTAGGATCCCGGCGAGAAGCGACCCGTACTGGAACCAGCTGCTGATGATCCACGAGTCGACGATGAGAAGGCCGAGCCCGACGTACCACTTCGACGCCGAGAAGTACCACCACTCCCGCCAGGACGGGCCCGGCTCGAGCAGGGCCTGCCGCTTCTCCTCTTCGACCCGGTCGAGCTGGTCCCGGAGCGCCGCCCGGCTCAGCGGGGCCTCGTCCTTCTCCTCGCGCGGTTCCGCCGGTTGCAGGAGAGGCGGCATCGTTCGGCGCGCCGCGGCCTACGCCGGCGGCGGAGTGGGTGGGCCCTCGCCCGTCGGCGACGCGGGATAGAGATGGCAGGCGACGAAGTGCTCCGGCCGCACCTCGATCAACGGGGGTTCGACCTTGGAACAGATCGGCATGACCGCGGGGCAACGGGTATGGAAGCGGCAACCGGGCGGCGGCGAGGCCGGGCTCGGAACGTCTCCGCGCAGGACGATCCGCTCCCGGTTGAGGAGCGGGTCGGGGATCGGGATCGCCGAGAGGAGCGCCTGGGTGTACGGGTGCAACGGACGCTGGAACAGTTCCTCGGTCGGTGCCCGCTCGACGACCTTGCCGAGGTACATGACGACGACCCGCCGGCTCATCGCGCGGACGACCGAAAGGTGGTGGGAGATGAACAGGTAGGCGAGCCGCTGGTCGGACTGCAGCTTCTTCAGGATGTTCAGGATCTGCGCCTGGACCGACACGTCGAGCGCGCTCGTCGGCTCGTCGAGGACGATGAAGTCCGGTCGCAGGGCGAGCGCCCGGGCGATCCCAATGCGTTGGCGCTGCCCGCCCGAGAACTCGTGGGGGAACCGCCACTCGTGCTCGGGGTTGAGGCCGACGTCGCGCATGAGCGCGGTCACGCGCGCGTAGCGCTCGCTGCGGGACCCCGTATGGTGGATCGTCATCGGCTCGGCGATGATGTCGCGCACGAGCATCCGGGGGCTGAGCGAGGAGAACGGGTCCTGGAAGACGATCTGGAGCTTCCCGCGGAGCGAGCGCATCGCGTGTCCGCTCTTGCGGTAGAGCGAGTACTGGTCCGCGATCTCGTCGAGCTCCTTCAGGGTCGCGGCCGCGTCGGGCGAGGGTTCGTTCGCTCTCCCGTCTCCCTCGGTCTGGGCCGGGAGGCGTCCGTAGAGGTCGTTCAGCCGGCCCTCGACCTCCGTGGTCGGCCGGTAGTAGGCGTGGCCCGAGGTCGGCTCGATGAGGCGGAGGAGCAGGCGGCCGACGGTCGTCTTGCCGCACCCGGACTCGCCGACGAGCCCAACGGTCTCGCCTTCCGAGATGTCGAAGCTCACGCCGTCGACCGCGCGCACGTCGCCGATCTTCGTAGAGAACAAACCACCGCGGATGGGGAAGTACTTGCGAACGTTGCGCGCGGAAATCAGCACAGGTGCTGAGTCGTTATCCATCGCGGATGGCCCCAAAGACAACCCTATTCGGAGGCCACCGGTCCCTTGTATAAATAGCAGGCGACTTGATGCTCGGTTCCCTCGATCGTCATCGGGGGCCGGCTCTCTTTGCAGATGGGCATCGCATACGGGCAGCGCGGGTGAAAGCGGCAACCGGTCGGCGGGTTGATGAGGTCGGGCACGGAGCCCGGGATCGAGCTCAGCTCCTTGTTCGGCTGGTCGATCCGCGGGATCGACGCGAGCAACCCCTGGGCGTAGGGATGGAGCGGCCGCTGGAAGACCTCCCGGACATCTCCCTGCTCGACGATCACGCCGGCGTACATCACGCAGACCCGGTCGGCGACCTCCGCGACGACCGCGAGGTCGTGCGTGATCAGCAGGATCGACGTCCCGACCCGGTGCTTCAGGTCGCGCATCAGCTCGAGGATCTGGGCCTGGATGGTCACGTCGAGCGCCGTGGTCGGCTCGTCCGCGAGCAGGATCGTGGGCTCGGTCGAGAGCGCCATCGCGATCATCACGCGTTGGAGCATACCGCCGGAGAGCTCGTGCGGGTAGCCGCGCGCGACCTGGACCGGGTTCGCGATCGACACTCCCTCGAGCAGGCCCACCGACCGCCAGAACAGCTCGTCCTTGAGAGGCCGGTGCGCCCGGTTGCGGATCCCGCGAATGCCGTAGTAGAAGTGCGTGGTCCGTAGTCCGCTTCGGAACCGGCCAAGGCTGCGCCGGTCCGCGCCGAGCGAATGTCGGTTGCGCATCTCCTGCAGGTGCACGCGGCTCAGCATCCCCTGGATCTCGGTCAGCTGGCGCTGGTAGGCGAGGTACTTGCGCTGGAACGGCGACAACCGCAGGCGGCGGCGAGCCCGTTCGACATCGGCCTGGATGCTCTCGACATCCGGGCCTGCGGCCCGGGCGATGTAGAACGCCTGCGTCCCGAAGGAGTGCAAGTGGGCGGCGTTGCCGACCGCCACCGCACGCGATCGCATCTGCTCGAGGTTACCGTCCCGGCTCGCGGCGACCAGCTCCGCGATCGCCGGGACGACGTCCGGCCCATCGGGCGTCGCCCCGAGGAGCTCGTCGATGATCTCGACCCCGCGGTGGAGCAGCAGGGTCTCGCCCAGCTGGTCGGCGATCGAGAAGATCGGGTTCATGGCCTGGGTCGGCTCCTGGAAGATCGTTGCGATCGACTTCCCACGAATGGCGGCCAGCCGCTCGCTCGCGGCCTTGATCCGGCGGAACGATCGCTTGACCCGCACGCGATGGGTGCGGTAGATACTCTCGAGTGGGTCGTGGTTCGCCCGGAGCGTCCCGAGCGCGCCCTGGACCGATGCGTCCGCTCCCTGCGCCCCCGCGAGCCGCTCGACATCGGTCTGGATGCGGGCGAGCAGCTGGAGAACCTCGGGGTCGGTGCCGACGATCTCGCGCAGGCGCTTCAGGCTGCGCTGGATCTCCGCGGCGGTCCCCTGGGACGCCGCGTCCGTCCCGAAGCTCTTCACGAGGGTCTCGGCGGCCGCCTCCGACTCCGTGAGCAGGGCGTTCAACCGGCGGCCGGCCGAGGACGAGAACGACGCCTCGTTCGGAAGGTCCCAGAGGAGGTCGGCTCCGCCAAACAGCACCTGGCCGCTCATCACGCGGCCGGGAGGGTCGGCGATGAGCCGGGTGATCGAAAACGCCGTGACGCTCTTGCCGCAGCCGGTCTCGCCCACGAGGCCCGTGGTCTCTCCGGCACGGATCTTGAAGGAGACCCCGTCGAGGGCCTTCACGACGCCGTCGTACGTGAAGAAGTAGGTCTTGAGGTCCTTCACCTCGAGCACGACGCGGTCAGAGGTCCCGCTCGCCGCCGCGACTGCGGGCGTCGCCTCGCCCCGGGCGACGGGCTCGCTTTCCGACGGGAGGGGGGTGACATTCGGTCCCGGGGAGGAGATCGCCATGTTCGGTTCACCTCAGCGGCGCAGCCTCGGGTCGAGCGCGTCGCGGAGCCCGTCCGACACGAAGTTGACGC
>Ga0335073_10005736_pt1 | contig 17443 bp, 12 predicted proteins | sample Lox_Sample_22_FD_207093 | JGI IMG/M metagenome (GOLD analysis project Ga0335073, IMG submission 207093) | Soil microbial communities from Loxahatchee National Wildlife Refuge, Florida, United States - Lox_Sample_2.2 | ecosystem: Environmental > Terrestrial > Soil > Wetlands | place: USA...
ACGCAATTTCAGATAACGCTCGCGAAAGTGTGCCTTTCCGCGTTCGCCCCAGGCGCGCACGAACCAATAATTCAAGGCTGCGCCGATGGCACCGCTGGCCAAAGGAATGACGCGGCCCGCCCACTTTTCCACCACGTCTTTGCTGGCCTGCACGGCCATGCGTTCAATGACGCGCGGCACAAATTTGTTGAGAACTTCTTTTTCGAGCAGATCGCGGCTGATATCGACGCCAGCGGCGCTAGCCGCAGCGATCCATAATTCAGCAATTTCATCGTCAGTGTTGAATTCGAATCCGTAGACGAGGCTGAGTTTTTGAATGGTGCGCATAGTGATCGCCGACAGAATTCCGAGATCCGGCACGATGGTGATCAAGCCGCCCATGCCCAACCCGGCGCCCTCGATGGCAGCGACCTTCATTCCGCTGCGGAGGACCGAGTTGGCAACCGCATCCACTTCACCGATGTCGAGCGAGTAAACGCCATGGTAGCTGCTGATTGGCATACGGTAGGCGGTGCGCAATTGCAGCAGAAATTTGCCGGGATCGACCTGCACGGACGAATACGCGCGCGTGAGTCCCTTGATCAGGGCGGTCTCTACGCGCCGCCGCAACCACGATTTGCGTTCTTCCGCCATCCTCATTCACCTTACCGCAAGGCAGGCGGCGGGGCCAGTGTGGAAGATAGCCGTAGACTCCGAAATTTACTGAACCACCAAGGAAACGAAGGAACAGGAAGAATCGAAACACTGATTTCCTTCGCGCGACTTCGTGGCCTTTGTAGTTAATAGGACGCTGCCAGAGAGTCAAACCGCAGAGTTCGCGAAGAGCGCAGAGGAGCACGCAAAATCACACGCGTGATCACTGGCTTCTGATGCCTGACCCTGCTAGCATTCTCCTTACTCAATGGCCACAGGAAAGTTGCAGATTATCCCGCTCGGCGGGCTCGGCGAATTCGGCATGAATTGCATGGCCGTGCGCTGGGGCGACGACATTATCGTCATCGACGCGGGCTTGATGTTCCCCGAAGCCGAATTGCTGGGCGTCGACATTGTCGTTCCCGATATTCGCTATCTCACCGAAAATCGGCAGCGGGTGCGCGGCATCATTCTGACGCACGGACATGAGGATCACATTGGCGCTCTGCCCTGGATACTTTCGGAATTGAATGTCCCGGTGTGGGGGACGGAATTCACGCTGGCGTATGTGGAGGACAAACTCGACGAGCATGGCTTGCTTGAGGATGCCGACCTGCGCGAGATGCGCGCCAACGAGCGCTTTAAAGCCGGCGCGTTTACGATCCATCCCATTCGGGTGACGCATAGCCTGGTGGATTGCGTGGCGCTCGCGATTCACACGCCGCTCGGGGTGGTGATTCACACCGGAGATTTCAAAGTCGATCCCACTCCGACCGACAATAAGCTTTTCGATCTGCACACATTCGCGGAATATGGCAAAGATGGCGTGCTGGCCCTGTTTCAGGATTCGACCAACGTCGAACGCCGCGGATACACGCCCAGCGAGCGCGCCGTGCGGCGCAAGTTCGACGAAGTGTTTGCGCACACCAAGCGGCGGTTATTTATTTCGTGTTTTTCTTCTTCCATTCACCGGATCAATCTCGCGGTGGAATTGGCTCACCAGCACGGACGAAAAGTAGCCTTCATCGGGCGCTCGATGAACAATTCGGCCGAAATCGCCGAAGATCTCGGTTACATCGAAGTCCCTGAAGGGCTCGTGATCAATCCCGGGGAGATGAAGAATTTTCCGCCGGAAAAAGTTTGCGTGCTGATCAGCGGGACGCAGGGCGAGCCGATGTCGGCGCTTTCACGCGCGGCGGTGGACAATCACAAGCACGCGAAGATCGAAAAGGGCGACACCGTGGTGCTGTCATCGCGCATTATTCCCGGCAACGAGAAGACGATCTACCGCATGATCGACCATCTTTTCCGGCGCGAGGCGCACGTGATCTACGAGGATGGCTCGTCGCCGCCAGTGCACGTGAGCGGACACGCCAGCCAGGAAGAGCTGAAACTGCTAATCAATTTGGTGAAGCCGCGGTATTTTGTCCCGATTCATGGCGAGTACCGGCAGCTGAAGTTGCACGCGGAAATGGCGGCTGCGATGCATGGGTCGGTTGGCAAAGTCATGCTGATCGAGAGCGGAGACATTCTGGAATTCGATGAACTCGGAGCGCGCAAATCAGGGAAGATTGATGTGGGGCGGGTCTGCATCGACTCGGGCAATCGCACCGATGTGGTAGAAGATCTGATCATCAAGGACCGGCGGCACTTGAGCGAGGACGGGATCGTGCTGCCGATCATTGCGATCAACAAATTGTCGGGGGAAGTGGAGACCACGCCAGAAATCGTTTCGCGCGGCTTCAACGTCGGCGAAAACGGATTCATGGAAGGTGCGAAACGGATTGTGGAAGACACGCTCGCGTTTTCGAGCGAAGAAGAAAAAGCCGATTATGGCGTGATCAAGGAAAAAATTCGCGCCGACCTCAAGCGATATATCTCGAAGCAGACGCAGAAACGGCCTCTGATCATGCCGGTGATACTGGAGATTTGATCCGCCGCAAATCGACACGAATCCAAAAAGAACTGTCTCCCCCAAGAAGCAGGCACAGGTACGTTATTCTAGTGACGATGAACATTGTCACTCTCTCCGATCTCCGCGCCGCCCAATCGCGCTTGCAGGGCGTTACCAAGCGCACACGGCTGGTTGAATTCAAACTCTGCGATGCCGATCCGCGGCGGCTTTTGCTAAAGCCCGAGAATCAGCAACCAATCGGCGCTTTCAAGCTGCGGGGCGCTTACAACCACATTGCGTCGCTGCCCGAAGACGAGCGGAGGCGTGGCGTGATCTCTTATTCGAGCGGTAATCACGCGCAAGGGGTCGCGTATGCGGCTCGAGCGCTGGGAGTGAAGTCTGTGATTGTCATGCCCAATAACGCCCCGGCGATTAAACGCGAGGCCACAGCAAAGCTGGGAGCGGAGATCGTGACCGTCGGTCCGGGCAGCGATGAACGCAAGTCCAAAGCCGAAGAGCTGGCGGCTAAGCATGGCTACGCGATTGTTCCGCCGTATAACCACGAAAAGATCATCGCGGGGCAGGGAACGATCGGGCTGGAAATTCTTGAGGATCTGCCAGAAGTGGATTGCGTGCTTTCGCCGGTGGGCGGAGGAGGGTTGATCTCAGGAGTTGCGGCGGCAGTTAAGTTGACGAATCCGAAGGTAAAAGTTATTGGGGTCGAACCGGAACTCGCCGCGGACGCACAGGCCAGTTTCCGCGCCGGCATGATCGTGCAGTATCCCGCGGAGCAGGTTTCGCGGACAATTGCCGATGGGCTGCGGACACAGAGCATTGGCGCGATCAACCTCGATCACATCCGCGCGTACGTCGACGACATTATCGCAGTGACGGAAGAAGAGATTCGCACCGCGATGAAGTATCTGAGCGCGAATCCTCAGACGATTGCCGAGCCGAGCGGCGCCGTTGCAACTGCCGGATTCATTTTCCACGCAAAAGAATTGCCGCAGACGAGAATTGCCGCCGCCATCATCAGCGGTGGGAACATCGAACCGGCGATGCTCGAAGAGTTGCGCCCTCGTTCTGCTTGAACTGAGGCTGTGCTGCTCGCAAGCTCCCCATTTGACTCGCTCACCGCGCTCGCTTGCTCAGGGCAGGGTCTCGCTCCGCGAAGAAGACGCTTCGCTCGGGATGACGCAGGTCAAATACAGTTCGGAATCAACGGCCTGATACGTCGGAGTGATGCTACTTTCTGTGCGGTTCGGTGGTTCCGAAGGAATAGTCTGAGGTGAGAGGGCCGAACTTCCTTTTTTCGGCGTAGAGGCGCCAGCGACGAAACAGGATGCGCAGCGAGGCCATGACCGGAATCGAGAGATAAATGCCGAGAATGCCGGCGACTTCGCCTCCCGCCATCACGCCGAAGATAGCTGCCAGCGGATGCAGTTCCATGCTCTCGCCCATAATGCGCGGGGATGAGACGTAATCCTGGATGCCGCGCCAGATCAGCAGAAAGACCAGCACGGCAATCCAATGAGGGTAACTGGTCAGCAAGGCGACGAGCATAATAATCAGTCCGGCAGCGAGCGGCCCAACCACGGGAATAAATTCGAGCAGTCCGCCGATCGTCCCCAACACGAGCGAGTAGGGAACTCGCATAATCGAGAGAACGGAGGAATATACGACCAGGCTAAGCCCTGCGAGAATCAGTTGCGCGCGGATGAAGTGGGCGAGCATCTGGTTGAGATCGTTGAGAACGTTTTGGAGGAACTCCCGCTGCGGCCGCGACTGGATGGTCGAGAGCAGAGTGTCGCTGAAGACGCGCCCATCTTTCAGAAAGAAAATAGAGAGCAACGGAACGATGATCAGAAGCCATGCCTGCTTCGCGACATCGGCGATGCGCAAGCCAAGACGTTGAGCGAGTTGCGAGATTCCAGCGCTGTGGCTGATGAGGAACGACTGCGCGAACTGCGTGCTGGTTCGGCTCCAGCCATGCTGTTCGCCTAATCTTGCCGCCAACTGTCCGGAGTTGAGCTGTGCCAGCAGAGCGGGTAGAGACTGGCCGAGACGAGCTCCCTCGCGCGTCACTTTCGGGCCGACGGCTACGAAGAAAATTACGACAAGGATGAGCAGCAGAGTGTAAATGACTGCGATGGCGCGTCCGCGACCGCGCAGAGGCTTAGCCAAATGCGTGACCAGCGGACTCATCAGGTAGGCGAAGAAGATAGCGAAGAGAAAGGCAATAAGAGTATCGCGGGCAACGTAGAGAAAGCCCAATCCCAGCGCGAACAGAAGCACCGTGACAATAGCCCGCGCCGTACGTGAGTCAATCAGCTGCAATCAAATTTTCCAGCACAACCGTCGCGCGATACGCGATTTCAGTCGCGCACCACTTCCGTCTCATCAGCCGGAATCACAACCCGCATGAGCTTAAACTGATCGTGATCGTCGACCCACAGGTTCCAGGTAAAGTTTTCGCCAGTCAGGTTCAGTCGCATTAATTCGCGGTCGGTGCCGTGAATGGAGACTTTTTCCTTTCCAACGATGTCCAAGCGCACGCGGACAGACGTTCGATCCTGGGGCACGAGAGTCCCGAATTCAGCCGGTCCCTGATCACATTTCAGATTTCCGCCTTCAGGCTTGCAATCTGCGGCCAGATAGCGCCAGACCAGCACTTCGCGCTGCACGAAGAAATTGTTGTCGAGAATCGCCGAGGTGCTGGGCATCAGGAACGGTTGTTCAGCCGCCTTGCTGGCGCCAGGAGCCGTGATCTTCTCCAAAAGAAAATCGTTGTTGGGAACGACCGTCAGCGAACCACCAGACGACTGACTCCATTCGTAATGCACAAGTTCGCCAGTAGAGGTGATCTCAAGGTCGGATTTCTGCGTGACTGGATCAGCACCGGCGGTCTGCTTCAGTTCCGACTTAATCGTGCTGATGCCGTTATCTTGCGAGATCTTAAACGTCTCGGTGACGACACGCTGGCCTTTGACAAAGACACTGAATGAACCGGAATCGACCACCTGGGATTTTTCTCTCTTGTCGGTTCCGTGCCTGCTGGCGGCAGTGGCAGTCATGGCGGCGATAAGAAATGCTGCCATCGCTATGACAGCCGTCCATCGAATTCCGTTTGTAAACTTCACTCGACTTCTCCCTCAGTTACAATTTTCTTGCGCACCAGCGACCGGTGAATCCGGTTTGCAATCTCCTCCACCGTGCAACCGGCAGTAGACACTGTCAATGCAGCCTGGGAGTAGCTCCGCTGCCGCAGTTGATACAAGCGGCGAAAACCTTCTATGCTGCGCAGCAGCGGCCGCTCCATTCCGATTTCCTTCATCTGCTTGCTGCAACGCTCCCAGAGAACTTTCACCGGCGCATCGAGAAAAATCGTGAGCAGGTTCGATCTCTTCAGCCGATTCCGGTTCATCTCGTGGGCGAAAGCGCCACCGCCTAATGCGACGACCATTCCTGAGCGATCAGGCAACATTTTGAGCAACTGAAAGAGCGCGCGATTTTCGATTTGCCGAAACGCCGGCTCGCCAGAGTGCTCGAAAATTTCGGCTATGGTGCACCCTTCCTGCTCTTCGATCCGCAAATCGAGATCTTCAAAAACCCAATTCAGCCGCTTGGCCAAAGCGCGGCCGACGCTAGTCTTGCCGCAGCCCATAAAACCGACCAGAAACACAGCGCAAATCGGCTTTGCCCCTTTCTTTCCGGCAGCCGAAGACAGCCGCGGCACACGTTTCCTTGGCGAAGACACACACTCCCCCGAGCTAGCGGTTCGCGGCATATTACGTCTTGCCGAAGCTCCGGTTTTCCGTTTCGTTGCTATTTTGAGTTGTGTTTTCTGAGGTGGATTTTACCACTGAAGCTGCGTAGCACTACCGTGGAAGAGATGGCCGCACGGCCCATGGTACCCATGAAGGCACGTCCCTGCTGAATAGGGAACCAGGGATGTGATGCGGGTTGGAGAGGGATGTCGTCGCGTACTTCGCCTTTGACTGATCGTGCGCTTACATCGGCCGAGGTGTTGTCGGGGACGATGGCATCGATGTCCCCGCTGTGGCTGGTCAAGCGATACTCGCCTCCTGCCCCGAAATCTCCTGTGTAGCTGATGCCGCCGCTGGTAGAAATGACCTGCACCAGCGGACCGCTGACTTGATCCAGCGTTACAGGGCCACTCAACGAATCGACTTCCACGTGACCGTCCTGGATATTGGTGAGTGTGACAGCGCCGTTCAAAGTCTTGACATGCACGTGGGCGTTGCTGACGTCGCGAACATCGACTGTAGCGCTGGCGCCTTCAAGGGTTACGTCTCCGTGTAGCTTTTCAGCGTGCAGGATTCCGCCGCTGGAGTGCAGGGTAATGCTGGCATCGGCGGGAACGAGAATCTGGTAATCGACGCGGCCGCTCTCGGCGTCGGCGCCGGGAAACAGGTGAGATTGCACTTCCACCCGGTTTCCCGACTGAGTGTTGTCAACTTCGACTTTGTCGGAGTGCAACACGGCATCAATCAGGACCGTATTGCCGGTGGAGGGTTTCACCGAGATGGAACCGTAAGGATTGTTGACCGAGACTCCGGATTTGGCGCCGACATTGAAGTGGAATTCCTTGTGAGACTCGCCGACCAGAGTTCCCACCAGCATCGCGCTGACGGCCACGATTGCGATTGTTCGACCGCTCATAGAGATCCCCGATACATGTTGGTTCGCGGCTACATTATGGCAGAGATTCGCGGCATCATTATGGCAGAGAACGGTCATGGCAAGGAACGGTCCATGGCCAGTTCGAACAGCATGGCTTTCTGCTGATAGGCCTCAAGCAGCGAGCGCCGGGCCTCTTCGTCATTGGGATTGGCCTCGGCGAAGTCCTGGGCGTCGCGGATGTACTGATTCACGCGGCGTAGATTTTCGGTGTACTCTGCCCGCATTGCCGGTGCCTGCGAGGCGATCTCCTGCAGAAGGTCGTCGTCGTTCAGCCCGGTCATGGACGCTTCAGACGCAGCTTCATACGCAACCGGCGTGGCCATAGAAGCGACCTCGCGGCTACGCGAATGCTCGCGCACTCGCAGGCCCGCGGTAATGGCCAGGAGAGCAGTGAGCGGCACAAGCCACCGCATCCAGCTCCAGGTGGAGTGGGAGACGGTGGGACGGGACCGTTCACCCGATTGCGGACGAATCAGTCCCTCCTGGCGCAACGCAATTTCGATGGAATTCCAGACTCGCGGGCTAGGTTCGTTGGCGGAGCGCAACTCGGCCGCGGTCGACGCGATCAAAACGAGTTCACACACCAGAGCTGAACATTCCGGGCAGCTTTTCAGATGAGCCAGCTGTTCGGCGCTGCCGCCGCTTTCCATTTCCGCAAGACTGTCTTGCAGTTCAACGCACGTCATACTACTCTCCCCAAGCCTCTGGCAAAATCAGTGTATCTCGGGTTTTTCCAATAAATGCAGTCTCTCGACATTACGGAAGTGCCCACTCTGCGCTGGAGCTGGCCTTGCACTTCCTGACTCCATGCTCTTAAGATTTCTCCGCCTTGGCTGCACGGCTCATCTTGAGCATGTCGCGCAATTTCATGCGAGCTTTATGCAATTGCGACTTGCTATTACCGACTGAACATCCCACCATAGCCGCAATTTCGTTGTGCTCGTAGCCTTCAATGTCGTGAAGCACAAAGATCGTGCGATAGCCGGGAGGGAGGTCCTCCACTGCCTTCTGCAATTGCAGACGGTCGATGGAGCCAGCTAGCGCGAGGTCTTCCGCCCCAAAATCTTTCTTGGGAGTATCTTCTTCACCGGCCTGCGTAGTCTCCTCGAGCGAAACGACGGGCAGGCTCTTTTTTCTTAGATGCATCAGCACGACGTTGACCGAAAGCCGATGCAACCATGTTGAAAACGCCGATTCTCCGCGGAAAGTAGCGATCTTGCGATAAAGCTGCAGGAAAGCCTCTTGCGTTAGATCCTCGGCCTCGGCTGTATTCGCCGTCATCCGCAAACACAACGAGTACACCCGCCGTTTATGCCTGTCATAGAGAGCCTGAAACGCTTCCGCGTCTCCTTGTTTGGCTCGCTCGATGGCGTCGGCTTCGTTGAATCCACTCGCCTGTCGATGTTCGGGGTCGGTCAAGTTGCCTTTTCCGGCCGCATTTCGTCAGATGCGGCTAACTATCTTTACGTTGTATGGCTTGCGGGGATTCGCTCGGAATCTAAAGGGTCGACCCTATGCAGAATACCGGAGCATTTCTCCCAATCTTTGGATTCTCTACAGGGTCTCATGGAAGCAGCAAATCCTTTGTCTGCGTATAGATGAAACACAGGTGATTCCCCAACTTGAACCCAATTCTAAATTTGGAGTCGCAATCTTCGAAATTTAGTAGAAACCCGAACAGTTTAAGCCGCCGATTTCGTCGTGATCGTTTCTAATCCATGCCCGTGCGGACCTGTTTCGCGCTGTCGCAACAGGAATGCGAACAACAATCCGAAAAAGCCAAGGCACGAGAAAATCCACATTCCTAAACGGTAGCCGGTCGGATTCGATGCGTCGGCACCGCTGTGCGTGTTGGCCCAGCCCACCAGAATATTGAATCCGAACAACCCGATGTTCTGGATCATGGTCATCAATCCGTAAGCGGTGCCCAGCTTGGACTGATCGACGATATATGCCACTGACGGCCACATGACCGCGGGAATCAGCGAGAAGGCAACTCCCATCATTGCCATAGGGACGTACAGGCTGATCTGACTGTACGCCATGATGAGATACACAGGTACCAGCAGCACCGAGCCGAACATCATCAGCAAAGCCCGCTTGCCCACGCGGTCAACCCAGAGTCCAAAGAGCGGCGTGGCGATCATGGCAAACAGCGTCAACATGCTGGAAAGGAATCCGCCGAACTCGCGCGAGGTTCCGTGAGCCTCCATAAAGAACTTCACCGCGAACGTCTGGAACGGGAAGATTGCCGAGTAGAACGTGACGCACAGGGCAACGATGTACCAGTAGCTGACGCCGAATTTGAACAGATCGGCAAGGACAACCTTGTCGGTGGATGCCTCGCCGAGGTGAAACTGCTTCTCGGCCTTTGCTTCAAGAAGCCAGTAGATCGCCACTCCCACCACGCAGAAGAATGAGAATCCCAGAGCGATCAAGAAGGGCCATCGCCAATTCGCGTAAGCGGAACGCGCCCAGGTCGGCGAATTGAGCGCGGCGAAGGTACCGAGTCGACAAATCGTCAGGTTCAGCCCGAAGGCGAAGCTCAGTTCTTTGCCTCGGAACCATCTGGCTAACGCCGCCGTGACCGCCACGTTGAGCGACTCGGCTCCCATACCGAAAATCAACCTGCCGGCAGCCATCGGTGCGAGCGAACTGGAAGCAGCAGTGATGGCGGGCCCGACAAAAGAAAGCACGCCAAAGATCATCAGGGACTTGCGCAGGCCGAAGCGGTCGATGATCAGTCCGCCGATTACCACCGTGAAAATGTTCGGGAAGCTGTAAATCGCCTGCAGAAAGCCGATGTTCTCATCGGTGAAATGCAGTTGCTGCTTCAGGACATCAGCCAGTGGGCTGAGCGCGTCATAGGCGTAGTAGCTGCCAAACATCGCGAGGCTGAGAAAGATCAGCACCAGCCATCGGTAAATCCGGCTGGGCTCTGGACGAGTGGATTCGGGCATGAGAGCTCTTTCCTGGAGTTCTGGAATCAACGCGATTCACGAGCAGAGAAGATTAGCAGAAGGAAGCGGCTAGCTCCTAGCTACTAGCTACTAGCTTGAACATCTCGGGCTTGTCTTGCTGAGCGGAGTGGGAGGATCGCGAAGCGATTCTCCCGCGGAGTCGAAGCATCCCTACGAACGTGCCGCAGCCGTGATTGGGGAAGGTATGCTTCGGCTGCGCAACCGTCCTCGCTTCGCGAAGACTGCTCGATCTCAGCTCCCCACGAATCGAGCGTACAGGCTGCGGGCTACGGCGGTATCGGTAGTGCCCTTGATGATGGCGCGGCCGTCGGGGAAGAGAGTCAACTCATAGGGGTCGTGCCAGAATTTAAGGACGAAATCGTTGTGACGGACCGTTCCGTGCGGCTGCAGACGGCGATCCATCTCGGCGAAATCAATGGGTCGTTGCCGTTCATGAATTTGAACCGAATTCCTGCCGCACAAGGTGATGTGCGGACGTCCTTCGCCAGCAAGATGAATGAAGTTCCGTAAGCCGCAGGCGCGGCACCCGGGGCGAGGCTTGGCAGTAGAGATCTCCGCACGCTCGTTTGTCCAGAGATCGAACGAAAGCAGACTGCGGCGGAGTTCCGTCGCGCTCCCGCCACCGACGACAAACTTCAGGGCTTCTGTGGCTGCAATCGAAGCCACCAGATTCACTGCGGAATTCAGGATCCCCGAGGTCTCGCAGGTTTCGACTATGCCGCGCGGCGAATCGGGAAAGATGCAGGCCAGGCACGCGGTTTCGCTAGGAACAACGTTGAGAGTCACCGCATAGCTTCCCACCGCAGCGGAATAAATCCACGGCAAAGATCGATCGACGGCGTAATCGTTGAGCAGATAGCGGGTCTCGAAATTATCGGTGCCGTCGAGGATGAGATCCATCCCTTCAAGGAGCGCTTCAATGTTGGCTGGGATCAAATCCTCGACCTTGGCTTCAACGGTGATCTCGGAGTTGAATGCGGCAATCTTGCGCGCGGCCGCAATGGCCTTGGGCAACGATTCCGCGGCATCGTTCTCGTCAAACAGCGATTGCCGCTGCAAATTGCTGGGCTCAACGTAATCGCGATCGATGATGCGGAGAGTGCTCACGCCAGCGCGCGCCAGCAGTCCCGCCAACGCCGACCCAGTCGCGCCACAGCCGACAATCGCCACGCGCGCTCGCGAGAGTTTGCGTTGACCTTCGACTCCAATGCCGCGAAACAGAACTTGCCGGGAATAGCGATCGCTTTCCTCAACACCGCTACGCCTCGACTCAGATTCCTCACCGATACGGTCCGGCGGCGTGGTACGGAAGTTTTCATCCTGTGCCAAAGAGGTCACCAATCCGATGCGCTAAACCCTTTATTATAAGTGGCTGAGTTGGAGCGTTGCTTCAAGGATGGCCTCTTCGAACACAGCCATGGCCTCAGCGGCTAGAGCCGCGTTCGTCTCGGGCCCCGGATGGCACGGCTGAAGCTGTGCCCTTCCGAAGCCCAATTCTTGAAAACACGCTCTAGCAAAATGCTGAAGCGGGCCTTGTTTCGGCCGGACGTGGGGCGACGTACAACGAGAGAGGGGCGCGTCTCCATCGAACCAAAATTAAGCAAATCCGGGATTAGGCAAAACGAGGTTAGTAATTAAGACGCGAAGGTGAATGGAGAATTGCGTTTCGGTGAGTGCAGAGGGCGAGATCCGATTCAGAGGGAACCCGAGGGAATTCGTTTGTCGAGACCGTTCGCGATCCTGACGGCAACTTTGGTGGTGTGGCTCGCGGGCGTACCCGTCTTTTTCGGACAAAGTAAGTTCGCGCAAAGCAAGGATCTCGCGTTTCCGGAAAGCAAAGAGCTTACACAATCGCTGGCCTTGGCCGAGAACAAGGCTTTGCGGTCGAGCTCTGCTGAGGATAAGCCTGCTCCCGAAACGTCCGTGCAGGAATCACAGGCTCAGTTCGGCGCAAGCGAGCGCTACGAGGGCAAGGTCGTGGAGTCGATCGAGCTTCCGGGAGTTGCCGCTTCCGAGCGGGAGCACATCCTGAGCCTGCTGCCGCAGAAAAGCGGCGAACCGCTGGAGCGGGCGAAGGTAAGCGACAGCATTCGCGCTCTATTTGCCACCGGACTTTTCGGTGACATACAGGCAGAGGCAACGCCGTCGGGCGCGGGAGTAGTTCTTACTTTCGCTACTTCTCCGAACTTTTTTGTGGGGGCGGTCAATGTTGAGGGGGCGCCGACGCGTCCTACCTCCAATCAGATCATTAACGCTTCAAAGCTGAATTTGGGCGAGCTCTACACGCGCGACAGATTGGCGCGAGCGCTGAACAATATCCGACAGTTGATGCAGGAGAACGGTTATTACCAGGCGCGAGTGACTTCGGAAACCGTTTCCAACCCAACTACGCAGCAAGCGAACATTCTGTTCCATGTCACGCCCGGAACGGCAGCGCATGTGGGCACGGTGAACGTCACCGGCACCTCCGGGTTGCAGCCGGGAGAAGTGGAGGCGATCGCACACATGGCTCCTGGAGACCGGCTGACGGCGGCGCGCCTTAACGACTCGCTGCGCCTGCTACGCAAGAAGTTTCAAAAGCAGGAGCGAGCGCTGGCCCAGGTTTCCATTGCCGAGCAAAAGTACGATCCGGCGAACAATTCGGTGGACTTTACTTTCCAGATCGAGCCCGGACCGGTGGTCGTGATCTATGCGACCGGTTATCACATAAGCCGAGGAGTCTTAAGGAAAGAAATTCCCGTCTATGAGGAAGACGCGGTCGATGACGACCTGCTCAACGAAGGGAAAAGGAACCTGCAGGATTATCTGCAAACGCGCGGCCACTTTGATGCGAAGGTCAGCATCGAAAAGGAATTCGAGCCCAAAATTATGCGGGTGATTTACAAGATAGACCCTGGCCCCTTGCACAAGCTCGTGCTGATTCAAATCACCGGGAATAAGGAATTTCTCGATACGGCGAAGTTGCGGTCTTATTTGCAGATCCAGACGGCCAGCCGGTTCGTGAGCCATGGCCGCTACAGCGGCAGCTTGTTAAAAAGCGATGTTGCAACCCTGGAGGGTTTGTATAAGGCGAATGGCTTCCGGCAAGTTGAGATTCAATCCACGGTGCAGGACAACTATCGCGGCGAGAATAATCTCGCGGTGCGCATTCATATCGACGAGGGAGCGCGGACTTTGCTGGGGAACGTACGCATCGTAGGAGACAACCAGGTTTCGGCCAAATCTCTGCCCGAGATGAGCACCCAGCCTGGGCAGCCTTACTCCGAGCTGGATTTGGCGAATGACCGGGAAAATATCCTGACGTATTACTTCGATCACGGATTTCCCAACGCGTCACTAGATATTACGACGCAAGCGTCATCCAAGCAGGCGAATCGCGAGGATGTAACTTTCACCATTCACGAGGGCGAACGGTTTACGGTAAATCGTGTGCTGGTCGACGGCCTGGAGAATACGCGCCAGTACGTCGTACAACGCGAAATGCAGATTCATGCCGGGCAGCCGCTCAGCCAGAAGGGGATACTCGACACCCAGACTCGTCTCTACGACTTGGGCATCTTCAGCCAGGTCGATACCGCCGTGCAAAACCCCGAGGGCGACGATCCGCTGAAGAATATTCTCGTGCAGGTGCAGGAAGCCAAGCGTTACACATTCACCTACGGTTTAGGATTGGAATTCCAAACCGGCCAACCGGCGGGTGCTTCTGAGCCGCAGGGAGCTACCGGAGTGAGCCCCCGCGTGGAGTTTGACGTGACGCGGCTGAATTTCGGTGGGCGCGATCAGACCATCAACTTCCAGTCTCACGTTGGACGTTTGCAGCAGCGCGGGCTGATCAGTTACACGGTTCCGAAGTTGTTCGATAGCGACAAATTTAAGATGATCTACACGATTTACTACGACAACAGTCTCGATGTGGCGACGTTTACGTCGCAGCGTCTGGAGGGAAAGATCGATTTACGCCAGGAGATTGGAAATATCACGGAGGAAGCCGGAACCGGCGCCAGTCCGAGCACTTTAACCTACCGCTGGGAGTTCCGCCGCGTGAAGGCAAGCAACTTCGCATCCGATTTCTCACCCGGCGAATTCCAGATCTTGTCACTGCCCGCAACCGTCGGCGGTCCTGGCCTCACCTTCATTCGCGATCATCGCGACAATCCGCTGGAGAGCACAAAAGGCGACTATTTCACGGTCGACTTTTTCGCCTCCGATAGCAAGTTCGGTTCGGAATCCGATTTTGGCCGCGTCCTCGGCCAATACTCGACCTACTACACCCTCGGCAAGGGAAAGCCGGGACATCAATTTGTATTTGCGCGGTCAACAACGATTGGTTTGCAGCAGCCATTTGGTAACACCAGGGTTGTACCGCCGGGCGCCTGTCCGGTGAACCCACAGACGAATGAAACAGAGTGCGTGGGCTTTTCGCTGATCCCGCTTCCGGAGCAATTTTTTGCGGGCGGCGGCAACTCCCATCGTGGATTCGGGTTAAATCAAGCAGGCCCTCGCGACCCGTCATCCGGCTTCCCCCTCGGCGGCACGGCGCTCTTTGTCAACAATATGGAGCTGCGCCTGCCTCCCACGACGCTGCCGTATTTCGGCGAGGGGTTCAGTTTTGCCATCTTCGAGGATATGGGCAACGTGTTTACCGCTCCGCATGACATGCTCAAGGGACTGTTACGCTGGCACCAGCCGAATCCCAACCTGTGTATGCCCGTTGGTACAACGACCACCCCGTGCTTTAACCAATTCAACCAGTCAGGGTATGATTACACGTCGCATGCTGTGGGGATCGGCGTGCGCTACAAGACCCCGATCGGTCCGCTACGATTTGATTTTGGATATAACCTTAACCCGACCAGCTACTTCCAGGGATTGTTTCCGGCGGGAGTGCTGACAGGCTACGAGACGCAGCGTTTGCGTCCCTTCAACGTATTTTTCAGTATTGGTCAACCTTTCTAAGGGAGAGTTGTTACGAAGAGATTGTTCAAATTTGCGCTCGCCATCGCTTTAACCGCGGGAATGCTGCCGACCGCGCGAGCGGGAGATGTGATCGACCGCATCGTGGCGACGATCAACGGGCATGTCATCCTGCAGAGCGATTGGGACAATGCGCTTCGCTACGAAGCGTTGCTGAACGGCCGTGCGCCGAGCGAGTTCACGGAGGACGAGCGGCGCTCCGTGCTGGATCGGTTGGTTGATCAAGAACTGCTGGGCGAACAAATCAAGTCCTCTGTTTTTGCCCAGGCAACAGAAGCGGAGGCGCAAGCGCGCATCGCCGAAGCGAGGAAACATTATTCCGATGCTGCGAGCGACGAGGGTTGGCGTGTGGTGCTCAATCGTTTCGGTCTGACTCAGCAAGAGCTGGTTTCGCATGTGGAGAGTCAAATCAATCTGATGCGCCTGGTGGATGCTCATCTTCGACCGGCAGTGCAGATTGACTCGAAGACCATCGAAGCTTATTACCGAGACAAATTCGTACCGCAGTTGAAGCAGTCCGGGGCCGGAGAAGTGCCGCTGAACGAAGTCTCGGGAAAGATTCGCGAGCTTCTGACGGAAGAGAAAGTGAACGAACTGTTGGTTTCATGGCTGCAGACTTTGCGTTCGGAAAGCAAGGTCAGCTTTGCGAATGGAACTCTCGCCGACGGAGCCCAGGCTCGGTGACCGAGTCCACCAAGCGACGCCGCTGGTGGAGATATCTGCTAATAGCAGGTATTTGTGCCTTTATCGCTCTTCTTGCCGCTGGCTGGTATGTAACCACCGATTCCTTTCAGAGCTACGTCCGGCGAAGACTGGTCGCCGAACTGGAGCGGGTCACCGGCGGCCGAGCGGAAATTGGCAGTTTCCATGTGATCCCTTTCCGCATGCAGGTGGAAGTTCGCGGCATCACGGTGCGCGGGCGCGAAGCCCTTTCCGACATTCCTCTGTTTCACGCCGATCATCTTTATGCGCAGGTGAAGGTGATCTCCTTTCTGCGAGCGGAGTTCGGATTCGACTCGCTGACGCTCGAACACCCGGTGGTTCACATCGCGGTCGCAGCGGACGGAACCACGAATATTCCTCCCTCGCAGATACCGCGGCGCACATCGGCGAGTTCCGCCGTGGATCGATTGTTCGCGCTCTCGATCGATCATCTTTTTGTGCGCAACGGTGAGCTGATCTGGGCGGATCGTCAGATTCCTCTCGATTTTGACGTTGAGGACACCTCTCTGCAGATGGACTACTCGTTTCTGCGGAGGCGTTACGAGAGCCGGATCGCTCTCGGCAAGGTCGACACCACGCTCGAAAATTTTCGTCCGTTCGCATGGCAGATGCACATCGATTTCAGCCTGGGGACGAACTTTGCCGATATTCACTCGCTGGAATGGAGTTCTGGGCGCTCGAGTTTGAAGGCGAGCGGGCGCATCGGCGATTTTGGTCATCCGCATTTTGATGGAGAGTATGAAGCACAGTTGGATCTGGGCGAAGCCGCTGCCATCTGCCGCCGCCGTGATCTGCGGCAGGGGACCGTGGCGTTAAAGGGAAACGCCCAATGGACGCTCGATTCCAATGAGTTTGTCTCGAATGGCTATCTCGGTTTGCGCGACCTGGCATGGCAGAGTGATCAGCTCGCTTTCTCGAACGTCGGCGCCACGGCCGACTACGCGGTCAACGATCGGCAGCTGAAGCTTTCGAAGCTGCAGGGAAAATTATTCAGCGGCAATTTCGCAGGCGATGGACAGGTTGATAACTGGCTGCACAGCGTTGCGCCTGCGCCCCCAATCAAGGGGAGAAAATCGGGCGAAGAAGTGGCTGTCATTAGCGCCGCGCGCCCACTGAAAAAAGGGGAGAAGCCGACGCCAGGAGTTCAGACCGGCGTTCTCCATTTGAAGGTACGAGACCTTTCTGCCCGTGAAATCGCTGCCTCTCTGGACGTTCGCGCCCATCCTCTGAATGGCTTTCACCCGGCTGGCCTGGCTACCGGAAGCGTGGATGGGAACTGGCGGGGATTGCCGAGTCAAGCCGAGATTGCGGTGAATCTCGACGTCGTCCCTCCTGCGCACGCTCCTTCTGGCGAACTGCCGGTCACCGCACAGATCCAGGGAAAGTATTCCGTGAGCGACAATTCGCTGGAGCTTGCTCACTTCCAAATGGCGACTCCGGATTCGCGAATCGAAGCCCATGGAACTCTTTCGGAGACCTCCGAAGTGCACCTTTCGGTTTCGACCTCCAACCTGGAGGAGTGGCGACCGCTGGT
>Ga0335073_10005739_pt1 | contig 17440 bp, 16 predicted proteins | sample Lox_Sample_22_FD_207093 | JGI IMG/M metagenome (GOLD analysis project Ga0335073, IMG submission 207093) | Soil microbial communities from Loxahatchee National Wildlife Refuge, Florida, United States - Lox_Sample_2.2 | ecosystem: Environmental > Terrestrial > Soil > Wetlands | place: USA...
GCCGCCAGCCCTTCCGCAATCGCACCGCACAATTCGCCCGTGCCGCCGATAACGACCGCCACCTTGCCTTTGAGTGAAAAAAGTTCCGCCGGTGTTTTCATAATTTCTTTTCGGAAGGACGAGTTATGCGAGTCCCTCAATTTAATTTTTATCCAGGGCCTCGTGTCCCTCGGCCCTCCGGTCCGCAATTCTACCGCTGCACCCGCGCGCTGCCGCCGCCCATGGTCTTCTCGACTTCCTTGCGCGTGGCCATGCTCGTGTCGCCGGGCGTGGTCGAGGCCAGCGCGCCGTGCGCCGCGCCGTAGTCCACGGCTTTTTGCGGGTCGTTGAATTCGAGAAACCCGAATTGCAGGCCGCTGGCAAAGCTGTCGCCGCCGCCGACGCGGTCGAGAATCTCCAGTTCAGGGTATTTGCGGCTCTCGAAAAACTTTCCGTCGTGCCAGAGAATCGCGCTCCAGTCATTCTTCGTTGCGGTGATGACGCGGCGCAATGTCGTGGCGGCCACCTTGAAGTTCGGATACGCTTTTACCGCCGTGGCAATCATCGCCTTGAACGCCTCAGTCTCAATTTTGCTCAGGTTTTTGTCCTCGCCCTTCACCTCGAAACCGAGGCACGCGGTGAAATCCTCTTCGTTTCCGATCATCACGTCCACGTATTTGGCGATTTCCTTGTTTACCTCCTGTGCCTTCTTCTGGCCGCCGATGGACTTCCAGAGCGACGGGCGGTAATTCAAATCGTAACTGACCATCGTGCCGTGCTGCTTCGCGGCCTTCACCGCCTCAATCGTCAACGCCGCCGTGGTTTCGGACAGTGCCGCAAAGATGCCGCCGGTGTGGAACCAGCGCGAGCCGAGCTTGCCGAAAATGTGGTTCCAGTCGAAATCGCCGGGCTTGAGCTGCGACGCGGCGGAATGGCCGCGGTCCGGCACGCCGACCGCGCCGCGAAGGCCGAAGCCGCGCTCGGTGAAATTCAGGCCGTTGCGGATGCTGCGGCCGATGCCGTCGTCGGGGCGCCACAGGATGAAGTCCGTATCCACGCCGCCCTGCATGATGAAATCCTCGATAAGATGACCGACCTCGTTGTCCACCAGCGCGGTGCAGGTGGCGGTCTTGAGCCGGAAACATTTGCGGAGGCCGCGCGAGGTATTGTATTCGCCGCCGCCTTCCCACGCCTTGAATTCGCGCGCGGTGCGGATGCGCCCTTCGCCGGGGTCGAGCCGCAGCATGATTTCGCCGAGGGAAATTTGATCGTATTTGCAGGATGATTTGTCTCGCAGTTGAATGCTCATAAGGCTTCTTTGTCCGCGAATTACGCCAATTTTCGCGAATTTCTTTTGTCATTTTAAGAATCAATTCGCGTCAATTCGCGAAATTAGCGGATTCTATGTTCAGTTTATACTTGTGCTGTTTTGAATTCAGTTAAATTCCAGACCGGTTCGCCGACTTCCCTGGCGAGGTGGTGGAACTCCTCAAGTTCGGCCCTGGTGAAAAGCAGGCCGCCGTATTTCCTGGATAGCTCGCCATTTCGTGCCTCCGGCTGGCCGGGCAACAGGCACTTCTCGTTGCCGTGGCCGAGAATGTCGGCGATGATTGCCTTGACGTTCTGCGCCTGCGTGCGGCCCCTGGCGTAATCGTTACCCCGGAGTGCGTCGGGATGGATGACCTGGAAATAAAACGTAGAGGCGCGCTTCTCCTCCGGGTCGCCGAGCGCCGTGCCGCGGATTTGCGGCAGCCCGCCGCCGATGTAAGCGGCGTAAAGTTCGTCAATCAAACCCAGGCCGTAGCCTTTGTGCTGGCCGAACGGCAACAGCGCGACGGCTTTGTTCGGATCGTCCGTTTCCTTGCCGTCGGCGTCCACGGCGCAGCCGGGCGGAAGTTTCTTGCCTTCGCGTTTGAGCACCTGCACGCGGCCCATCGCCACGGTTGAAGTCGCCCAATCAATCACGATGGGAAAGCCAATCGCGTCCTGCGTCGGGAACCCCCAGGAATGCGGGTTGGTGCCCATCGTCGGCGTCTTGCCGCCGAACGGCACGACTTCGGACGTGGCCGAGGTGCAATTCGTGTAGGCGATGAAGCCCTTGAGCGCGGCGTCCATCACGTAGCCGCCGCCCCAGAGATAATGCGTCGCGTTGTCCACGCTCACCATGCCGACGCCGTACTGGTCGGCGAGCTTCATGCAGGTGTCCATGGCCTCGTAAGCCACGGCCTGGCCGAGCTTGAAATGCGCGTTCCAGGTTTCGGCGGCGGCGAAGCGCGACGGCAGCTTCTCGATTTTCGCGCCGGGCTTCCAGCGGCCGACCTTGCTGCCGAACAATTCATCCAGGTGCAGCGCCTTGAGGGCGTTGTGCGTGCGGATGCCGTAGTACGCCGCAAAGGAACAAAACCGCGTCCCGGCGGCAGCCTCGGCGTCGTCATAACCACGCTTGAGATACGCTTTCTTTACGAGCGCATCGTGCTTTTCTTTAGGAACAATGAAATAGGTCTCGGGCATAAACAATTGTGAACATCGAACGTTCAACATTCACCGCCCAACATTCAAGAAAACGCCCGCGATAATGCTTGCTGCACATTCGGTGTTGAATGTTGATTGTTGCCTGTTCATCTTTCATCACACCACTTTCTTCACCGGCACTTCCGGATTGACCTGTGCGATGGGCTTCTCGCCCTTCATCGCGAGGATGAGATTTTTCACCGAAGTTGTTGCCTGGCGCACGACGCTTTCATAAGTGCGCGACGCGACATGCGGCGTGCAGACGACGTTGGGCAACTTGAGCAACGGATGGTCCGCTGGCGGCGGTTCCTTGTCCAGTACGTCGGTGCCGTAGCCGCCGACCTGGCCGGATTTCAGCGCTTCCACCATGTCATTCGTATTCACAATCTCGCCCCGCGCGCAGTTCAAAATCAGAACGCCCTTCTTCATTTTGGCGAACGATTTCTCGTTGATCATGCCGCGCGTTTCCGGCGTGAGGTTCGTGTGCAGCGAAATGTAGTCGCTGGCGGCGAAAATGTCGTCGAGGGTGGTGGCGCGTTTCACGCCATGTTCCTTCGCGAATTTCTCGTCCCAGTAAATGTCGAAACCGATCGGCGCCATGCCGAAGGCCTTCGCGCGGATGGCGACTTCCCTGCCGATACGGCCCAGGCCGACGATGCCGATGGTCTTTTCCAAAAGCTCGTGGCCGGTTTTGCGTTTCCATTCGCCTTTGCGGCTGGCGTCCACGCCGTAGAGGAAATTTTTCTCCAGCGCGAGCAGTAGCAGGAAAGTATGTTCGGCGACGGTGGTGTGATTGACACCGGGTGTGAAGAGGACGGGAATGCCGAGTTCGGTGCAGGATTTCACGTCAATCTTGTCCACGCCGATGCCATATTTGCTGATGACCTTGAGCTTGGGTCGCGCTTTTTCGAGCACCTTGCGTGTGATGGCGTCGTCGCCGCAGATGTAGCCTTCGGCGTCGCCGACGAGCTTGAGCGTGTCAGCCTCATTGAGCGGGCCGCGGGCGCGGACGATTTCCCAGCCGGTCTGGGCAAGCAAATCGTGGTGCGCGCCGGGTGTGTCCTGGAACGAAGTCGTCGTCAGTAAAATTTTCATGCCGAACAAGGTATAAAAAAATCAGCCTCCGCATCAATCACGGAGGCTAATGAAAAAGTGCCTGTAGTTGTGAAAATTTGGCACTCAACCGGCGCCCAGTTCAGAATAAACCATCGAATTCAGCCGTGATTGAGCCTGTTTGGACATGCCGGTAAAGAGGAGGGAGACGTGGTAGCCGACGTGTTTGTTGCCGGAACAGGCAATGACCACGCCGCTGCACTGGATGGGATTCTCCTCCCGGGGCGATTGCAAGGCAATCGTCATTTCCGTCCACAAATTGAACGGCACGGGGCTGCGAAATTCGACGCCGCTTTTGTGGATTACGACCGAATCGGGGGAAAGTTCGAGGCGGGTTTGCCGCGCTTCGACAGTAATTTGTTGCTGGAATGAACCAACAGTTTCAAGCTTTCTTGCACTCATAAGAACAGTCTAAAATAACATGCCAACGACAAACGTCAAATTAGCGTCTGCGATTGCCCGGATAAGTTTTTACCACTCAATGACTGCCGCGCCCCAGGTCAGGCCGGCGCCGAAAACGATCAGTAAAATCAGGTCGCCGTGATGGATTTTTCCCGAAGCAACGGCTTCGTCCAGGGCAATGGCCACCGAGGCCGCGGACGTGTTGCCGTAGCGGTTCACATTGACGAACAACTGGTGCGGCGCCGCGCCGAGGCGTTCGCCGACGGCATCAATGATGCGGCGATTGGCCTGGTGCGGAATGATGCATTTGATTTTGGAAATATCCACTTCGCAACGGCGCAACGCCTCCTGGGCCGCCGTGCACATGGCCTGAACAGCGCTCTTGAATGTCTCGCGCCCTTCCATTTGCAGGTAATGCAGTTTTCCGGTCACCGTTTCCAGGCTGGCCGGACAACGGCTGCCGCCGCCGGGCATGAAGAGCAAATTCGACTTTCCGCCATCAGCACCCATCACCGCCGTCAGCAAACCGTGGGCGTTGGGACGGTTTTGCAGAATCGCCGCCCCCGCCCCGTCGCCGAACAGGACGCACGTGTTGCGGTCGTTCCAATTCACAATGGACGAAAGTTTTTCCGCGCCGATGACGAGCACCGTGTCATAGGTGCGCGACATGATGAATTGCTGCCCGACTTCCAGGCCGTAAATGAACCCCGAGCAGGCCGCCTCCAGGTCAAAGGCCGCCGCGCGCCGGGCGCCGAGTTTTTGTTGCACCAGACACGCGGTGGCGGGAAACGGCATATCCGGCGTGATGGTGGCCACGGTGATCAGATCGAGCTGCTCCGCGGTGACCCCGGCCATTTTCATCGCCCGTTGTGCGGCTTTGGCCGCCATGTCCGAAGTGAATTCATTCTTCGCCGCCACCCGCCGTTCCTTGATGCCGGTGCGGGTGGTGATCCATTCGTCCGAGGTGTCCACCATCTTTTCCAAATCGGCATTGGTAAGAACCCTGGCCGGCACATACGAGCCGACGCCGGTGATGGAACAGGTGCGTCCCTGGAAATTAAACCGGGCGCGGGGATTTTTGAATTTTGGACTCATTGAGGAACCGGACGGGAAACTGGCGACGCCTCCAGTTTTTCATTCGCGTGGGCGATTTCGCGGGCGATGAGATCGTTGATATGATGCTGCACCGCTTCGGCGGTGACTTGCAACGCGCTGGCGACGGCCCGTTCATGCGCCGACGCATGCGCCTTGAACACCAGCCCTTTGAAGCCGAGCAGCGGCGCGCCGCCATAGACTTCCGGGTCCATCCGCTTGCGGATGGCCTGAAACGCGCCTTTGGCGAGGAACGCGCCGATTTGTCGCTGGGCCGAATTCATCAACTCGCGTTTGAGCATCGAGAACATGGCGACGGCGAGGCTTTCGGAAGTTTTTAAAACAATGTTGCCGACAAACCCATCGCACACCACCACGTCCACGTGATCCTTGAACAAATCATGGCCTTCGACGTTGCCGATGAAATTCAGGTCCAGCCGCTGGCAAAGTTTAAAGGCTTCCAGGGTCAATTCATTGCCTTTGGAATCCTCCCGGCCGATGCTCAAGACGCCCACGCGCGGATGGCGTCGCCGCAAGACCTCGCGGGAATAGATGTTGCCCATCACCGCAAATTGCGCCAGGTGAACCGGCTTGCATTCGATATTGGCGCCGGCGTCCAGCAGGACAAATTCATTGCCCTGCCGGGGAATGACCGTGGCAATGCAACCGCGGTCCACGCCGGGAATGCGGCCGACCTTGAAGGTGGCCGCGGCGAAGATGCCGCCGGTGTTGCCCAGGGAAACCAGCGCGTCGGCCTTGCCTTCGTGAACCAGTTCCGCGGCGCGGGCGATGGAACTGTCGCGTTTTTTGCGAAGCGCCGTGGCCGGTTTATCCTCCATTTCCACGACTTCGCTGGTGTGCACGACGCGCACGCGATGGTCGCGAAAACCGCGGGCCGGGAGGGCGGCGTGGATGCTGGCCTGGTTGCCGACCAGATAGAGGGCGGTGATTTTCTTGTTTTCCTCCAGTGCCCGCCTGACGCCTTCGATGACGACTCCGCATCCGTGGTCGCCGCCCATGACATCCACCGCTATTCGCATAGATGGAGACGGAAATTTCCCGCCGAGGGCGGCCGCTTAAGTACCGGCCGTAACGCTCAACACCTGGCGGCCTTTATAATAGCCGCAGGCCGGACAAACCCGGTGAGGCACATAAGGCGCGGCGCATTGCGGGCAGGTACTCAGTTGCGGCAGCGTCATGACGCTGTTGTAAGCGCGGCGCATGCGCTGCCGGCTGCGGGATGGTTTGCGTTTGGGAACACCCATAATTTGGTGATTGGCAATTTGTGGTTGGTTGAATTGTCAAAGGGTGGCCAGCCGCCCGTTTCACCAATCACTTGTTTAACTTTTTAACTTAAATTCAATTTGTCCAATTCAGTCCACGCGGACGGGGCAAATTCATCAGCGTTTTTCCGGGCCTTGCCGGTCTTTGTTTTCAGTCCGCCACAATCCGGTTTGCACAGCGGATGCTGCGGAAATTCCAAGAGCATATCTTCACGCACAAACGGCGTCAAGTCTGCGCAATCGTTGACGACGGCCACCCGGTCTTCGCCGGCAAACGGCAGATGACAGGTCCAGGTCTTCAATTCCAGCCGGCGGGTGAACGGTTGCAAACACCGCACGCAATGGCAGGCCAGCCCCAGCCGCAGCGCACCGCGGACCAACAGACCGTCTTCCAATTTTTGGACCTCGAGGTCGTACTGCAATGGCCCGGCCACCTGAATCATTTCGTCCCCCGTTTCCATGTCCAGTTCCGCCGCGGGCAGTTCGCCGCACAAGGTTACGTTGTGCTCCTCCAGATGGCGCAGATTGACAGTCAACGGCATGACTTGCTCCGTTCAAGATGTCCTTGTTCCGGGAAACTTTTTTGCCAGGGCGGTTCGCACGTTGGGCGGCACGAAGGCATCCACGTCGCCGCCCAGCCGCGCGATCTCCTTCACGATGCGTGAGCTTAAAAACGTGTACGTGTCCTTCGGCATCATGAAGATCGTTTCGATGTTTTCGTTCAGCTTGCGGTTCATCAGCGCGAGTTGAAATTCGAATTCAAAATCCGACACCGCGCGCAATCCCCGCACCACGGCCTGCGCCTTCCGGTCCACCACGTATTCGATGAGCAGGCCGTCAAAGGTGTCGGCTTCGACGCCCGGCAGATGGCGCACCGCCTGTTTTACCAGCGCGAGCCTTTCATTCAAGGTGAACAGGGGGCGTTTGTCCTCGTTCTTGGCAATGGCTATCACCACCCGATCGAACAGCTTGGCCGCGCGCTGAACGACGTCCAAATGACCGTTGGTCAGTGGATCAAAACTGCCGGGATAAATTGCCATGCGCATCACCGTCACTTTAACACGCGCGGCGAAATTGACGAGAAAGAAAAATCATTTTGCCTCCGGCAACTGCCACGGCACTTCATAGACCCGCACGGCGGCGCGGATGCCCTTGATCGTGACCGGGAACATCTCGAGGCACGCCGCCGCCAGCGCGTGATCATCGCGGCGCAAACGCTTATAGGTCGTATCGCTGATGATGATTCGGCCGCTGCCGGAAAAGTTTTCCAGGCGGCTGGCGAGGTTTACCTCCCGGCCAAAAACCGTGTAGTTATATTGGTGCGCTTCCGAGCCCATCAAACCGACCGTCACCAGGCCGGTATTGATGCCGGTGCCAAACTGGAGCGCGGTCAACTGCGGCAGGGGCGGCAGGCCGGCGGAAATCCGCAAACGATTTTCGGCGTCACGCTTGGGGGTATCGGCCAGGCGTCTTTGATTCAACTCATGAACGGCGCGTTGCGTGTCAATCGCCGCGCGCACGCATGCCAGGGCGTGCTTCTCGTTGGGCGTGGGCGCGCCCCAAAACGCCATGACGCAGTCGCCGATGTATTTGTCCAGGGTGCCCCCGTTTTTTTTCACCGCATCCGCGACGACGGCGAGATAAAGATTGACGGTGTTCAGCATTTCGCGGGCCGATTCATCAAAATAGGCTTCTTCCGTTGCCTTATCCCATTGATGTTTGTGGATGGCTTCCGCCACACGTTCCTGGGTTTCATCCGTCATGGAGGTAAAACCGCGGATGTCGGCGAAAAACACGGTCACTTCGCGGCGCGCGCCGCCCAGGGAAAGTTTTTTCGCGTTAAGCAATTCGTTCATCACGTCCGGCGAAACGATTTTAGAAAAGACGGATTTGACGCGGCGTTGTTCGCTTTCTTCGAACGCGACGCGATAAGTTACCAGGCTTAAATGCTCGACCAGTATGCCGGCGACCGGGAAGACCAGCGGCAGCCAGACGCGGAACTCCACGAACGCGTAGAAACCGGCGGCAACGTAAGCCAGCACCAACAGAAAGACCGTTGTCGAGGCAACGTCCACACGCAATTGCCAGGTCAGAAAGGCGGTCAACACCCCCAGAAACACAACGAGCGCCAGTTCGGTGTTCAGCGAGGCGCGGCGGACAAATCGGCCGGTGATGATGGAATTGGCGACGTTCCAATGTTTGCTGACCAGCAGTGTGTCTTTTTCCAGGGGGGTTGCGCCGCGATCGGTCAGGTCGTTGCCCTGCGCTGCCGAACCGACCACGACCAGTTTGCCCCGAAAGGCATTGCTGAGTCCGTTGGTCTCGCCGTTCAAACGCTCCTTGTCCTGCTCCAGCAAGGTTTCAATCGGCGCGCTGGTGAGACGCGGGTCATTTGGCTTCAGTCTCCAATCCACATAAAAATAGCCCTTGGCGTCCACGGGTATCACCCGCACCAGGTCATTGGTGCCATGCAGAGTAATCCGGCCATCCGGCAAATCCACATCGGCCTGAGCCAGATCCAGTCCCAATTCCCGCGCAGCGAGGACGATGCCCATATGCCAGACACGTTCGTCAGTGAACGGTCTGGCTTTCGTGGGTCGCCCCGCCGAAGTCTTTCCACCGTTAATGTCCATCTCGCCATTGTTATCGAGCGGGATTTCCAGTGCTTGCCCGTCTTCCAGCGGCAGGATGAGCTGGCCTTTTTCAACCAGGATATCGCTCAAACTGACACCATGGGTTTGCGCCACTCGCTCCACGAGCGGATGCCAGCGACGAACCATCTGGAAGGCTTTCACGCGCCGCAAGACACCGTCGGAATCTTTCTCGGTCGTGATGTCGCCCAGCGCGAGCACGTTGGTGGCAAATAAACTGGGCGGCACCAGGTCGGGCGTGGCAGCCAGAATGACGTTGCCGGCCAACCGGCATTGCAACGCAAAAAAGACGTCGGAATCAATCAATCCACCGTCGGCCATTCGCACGGGGGGATGGTCCGGCCGTAATTCACCGAACTGCACATCGAAAGCGATGGCTTTGGCGCCCTGCGCCGCGAGTTCTTCCACGAGCCGGCCATAGACCTGCCGCGGCCACTTCAGTCCATACTGGTATCCCAGCCGGCCGCTTTGCACCGCTACAATACTGGAATCTTGAATGGCCACGAAGGCGAGATTGGTTGCCGCTGGCGCAGGAAAATGCAAGGCGGTCCGCGCGCGCAAGTCGTAGGTGATCCCCTCCACCTGCTCCAGAAAATTCAGTTGCAACAAACGGACAACGCAAACACAAAGAAGGATTGCCGCGGCCAAAAGAGCCGGCGTCCGCTGAATGGGTTTGAACTGCACCCCGCCGGATTAAACGAAAAACCAGAGCAACTCAAGGCTGCTCTGGTTTTGCCTTTTGCCACAAGGCAGGATAAAGCTCAGTAAAAATGCAGAATATTGACTCTCGATCCGCAAGTTTGCGTGGAGTCCACGCCGATGGCGGTGTCAGGACCACCGGAGGATTGATATGTGGTTGACACGGACAGAGCCGTGTTGCCAAGGCCGTTCAGGACAGGTCCCGGCATGACTGATGGTGTGAGATTGCCGCTCAGGGAGTTGAACCAAGATCCCGCATTAACCACCACAGTAATGGGCGAGCCACCATTAGGGGGAATAAAGGAAAGCACCCCGGAACCAGCTCCCATGGCCAGCTCAACGCCTGGATTGGGGGTGGTTTTGGGAGTTTTGCTATCATCGGGGCTCGTGACATCAACAGCCAGAAAACCCCAGGAACCACGAATGCCGGCAACCCCATTGGGAATTTTGATGATAAATTGCGAAGTGGCGGACATTTTCTTTACGTTGAAGAAGATGCGGCCTGCGCGCAGATCAAGTTCCGTATCGCTGATCGTCTGCACGCCTGTGTCGAACTGGGTCAGCTTGTCAACGGCCAGCACGGTGTTCCCCCACATCCGGATCACGTTTTGTTCAACCGCGGGTTTGTAGGAAACCAATCCGCGGACGTTCGGGTCGGGAGCGAATGCGATCGTACTGGGAGACGGGGCGGCTTGAGGCATGGCCACCGCGTTTCCACCAAACACAATGTCCACCGATGAATTGACCGCGCTTTGAATAATGGCGCCAGCTCCGAGCAGCTTGCCGACAACCAGCGGGTGCCATTGATTATCACCCAATGAATAGCGCGCCTGGCCCTGAATACGCACAACGGTTACGATACAAGGTTTAACGGTCTGGGCTACCCCACTGCTGCCCAGTGCCAGAACGGCGCCGCCAACCACCATGGTAATCAACGCTGGTATGTATTTCATAATAGTCGCCCTTCGATAACGGTTTACTGTATGCAAAGTATAAATCTCCGCACGCAAATGTCAAATCTCATTTTTGTGTTGGAAGCTCCTGGAAATCAGCGGGTAAAAGGCTCTGGCTGGAGGCGTTTTCGACCAGTTTACGCTCGCATATTTCCAAATAGGAACGACCGATTACATTGTCTTGCCAATGGAGCTGCATGGACCGTGCCAGCCATGACCGGGCCGCAGCGTAATCTTCGATCTGCACGAAATGCCAGCCTACGTTGGCAACCGTGTAATACCCATTGGGATCGAGCACCTCCGCACGGCTGAAATATGGCCATGCCTCGGCATGTTGTCCCAGCCAGTCGAGACACATCCCGTAGCGTAAATCATTGTAGCCGTCGTAAGGGTCCAGTTTCAGGCTGCGCGCATACCATTGCATCGCCGTCTTTGCAAGCTCCTCGTAGTTTTGACCGCCCTTGAAACTTTGAAGGCGGTACGCTTCGCCAATACGATAGGCCGTTTCGAAATTCATCGGCTCGGCGTCAAACGCCTTGGTCAAAGACGCAGCCCAGGCGGAAGAATATTCCGGCAGCTGATAAGCGCGTATCAGCCAAAATTGTTCACGAGTCCCGCGCCATTCCTGCAGGCCCAGGCACACCACTCCGCCAATCAACATCAAAGTCGCCAGCGTTCTGGCCCGAGGCTGTGCCGTCAGCCAATAACGTTCCGTGGCCAATGGCAGGCTGCTGCTCAATAACGCCAGCAGGGTGACTCCGAGAATCGCATTGGCCGGAATGTGGAGATTGAAATCCGCCAGTGAATGGACCGCCAGCGCCAGCAGGCCGGAGGAGGCGCCGAGGAAAAAGGCGAACTGGCTGCTCAGGCCGCGGCCAGGATCGTTTTCCGGCGGACGGACCTGTTTCCTTGTTTTCAACAACCCGGCGACGAAGACGACCATGCCCGCCAAGACAATGACTCCACCGACCGTGCCCCAGTCCGCCAGCAAGTTCAGGTAATCATTATGCGCCCACTCAGGACGCATCTGCATGCTTTCAGGGCGATATTCCCTGAAACGGTAGTCGTAATGCCCGGGCCCGACCCCCCACCAGAAATGATCACGCCACATTCGCAGGGCGGCGCCCCACATGTCGCGCCGCATACCCCAGTCGGTTTGCACGAACGTCTCCGGAGTTTTTATTCGTTGAACGTAGCCTGGCGCAGTCGCTGAATATTTCGTGACAAAAATCGTTCCGCCGACCACCAGGATGATTAACAAACCAAGCGCGGGAAAACGATGATTGCGGTGGCAGCCGAGAATCAGCAACAGAGTCAACAAGCCCACCGCGGTTGCCGCCCAGCCGCCGCGTGAAAAGGTCACCGCCAACCCGGCCATGATGCCGAACACCGCGTAAGTGAGCAGTGCGCGCATCAAGGGTTTGATGCGTCCGACCAGCGCGTAAGCGACCGCCAGCGGCAAAAGCATTTCCAGAAGCCCGGCCAAATCATTTGGTGAGATATAGGTGCCCGATCCCCGCCCCGGATAAGGCGAGGCAAACGTCCATACCAGATAGCTGCGCGTAAGATACTGATAGGCCGCGTAGCCCGAAATTCCCGCCGCCAGAAAAATCAGCGTGAAGCTGATGATCTGCGCCGATTCCGGTTGCTGCAAATTATTGACGATGGCAAAAAACAAAAAGGTGTACACCAACACCTGGATCGTTTCCTGCCGTGCCACGTATTCAATATCAGCGGTGAGGTAACGGCCGATGGCATAGACGGCAAACGCCAGCACCACCCAACCGATCGGCGGGCAGAACAGCCGGGGATGGGGGCTGATCCACAACCGCAACGCCCAAACCAGCATCACGCCGATCGCCAGGGCTTGAATAATGAGAAGCGCCCACGCGTCCACCGCGCCCATCGCCAGCGGGCCAAAGACGAGGATGGCGAGCACAAGAAAGAGGATGCCCCGCCCGCACCAACGATCCAAAGCTTCACAATTCATGCCGCAAGATGAAAATGACTAAAGAAGAGGAAGAATGAAGAAGCGATTTTGCACAAGCTCAATTTCTTGACGGCCATTTTGGCATTCTCCATTCTGCCTGAGAGCTTTTTATGACCGATCCGCGTTACTCAAAACTGGCCAGACTGCTGGTGGTCTATTCGACCGAATTGAAAAAGGGCGACCGCGTCCTGCTCGACATGATTGACGTGCCCGATGAATTCGCCATTGAACTCATCCGCGCCGTCCGCGCGGCGGGTGCCACGCCCCTGGTGGAAGTCCGGCACACGCGGGTTTCCCGCGAGCTGTTGCTGGGAATGAACGACCGGCACGCCGCGCTCGTTCGTGACCTCGAGTTATTCCGCATGAAAAAAGTGCAGGCCTACATCGCCATTCGCGGCAGCGAAAATGCGAGTGAAAATTCCGACGTGCCGGGTCATCGCATGGCGCTTTACTCGCGCCTCACGCGGCCGGTGCTGGATTGGCGCATCAACAGAACGCGCTGGTGCGTCCTGCGCTGGCCGACGCCGAGCATGGCCCAGGCCGCCGGCATGAGCACCGAGGCGTTCGAGGATTTGTATTTTGACGTTTGCACGATGGATTACGCGAAAATGGCGCGGGCGATGGTTCCGCTCGAGCGGCGGATGAGGCGGGCCGACCGGGTTCAGCTTAAAGCGCCGGGAACGGATTTGAAATTCAGCATCAAGGGTATCGGCGCCAAGATGTGCCGGGGCGACCGTAACATTCCCGACGGCGAAGTGTTTTCCTGCCCGGCCAGGGATTCGGTGAACGGCGTGATACAATTCAACACGCCGACGATTTATTCGGGAACGAAATTCGAGAATATCCGGCTGGAGTTCAAAGACGGCAAAATCGTTGATGCGCTGGCGAATAATCCAAGGCGGTTGAATGAAATTTTGAACACGGACGCCGGGGCGCGCTACGTGGGGGAATTCTCGCTGGGTTTCAATCCCTATATCCTGAATCCGATGTGCGACATTCTCTTTGACGAAAAAATCGCCGGTTCACTGCATTTCACGCCCGGCCAGGCTTACGAAGAATGCGACAACGGCAACCGCTCGGCGGTGCACTGGGACATGGTGCTGATTCAACGCAAGGAATGGGGCGGCGGCGAGGTATGGTTCGACGGCGAACTCATCCGCAAGGACGGCATGTTTGTCCCGAAGGATTTGAAGCCCCTGAATCCCGCGAATCTGAAATAAGTTCTTAAATCGAATCTTTGAGGATCGTCAGAAACTGCTTCATGGCCGGCGAAAGGACCTTGTTTTTCTTGTAGAGGACGGCCAGGGGCCGGAAGAAGGAGCCGTCTTCCAGGGGCACGGCGGCCAGGGTTTGCTTGGCGACTTCCTGCGCGACGGTGCCTTCCGGCACGATGGAAACCCCCGCGTCAATTTCCACCGCGCGTTTCACCGTTTCGATATTATCGAATTCCATGACGTTGTTCACGTTCACGTCGTACTCCTTCAAAATCTTGTCCAGCGCCTTGCGCGTTGGGATGTCCGGTTCGAAGCCGATGAATTTCTGGCCGGCGAGTGTCTTGAGTTTGACCGATTTTGATTTGGCAAACGGATGCTGGGGATGGCAGATCAGCACCAGCGGCTCTTTGCGCAACGGGATGATTTCCAGCTTGGAGTCCTTTATCGGATACGCCACCAGTCCCATGTCCACGACATTGCCCAGCACGTCTTCATAAACCTGATTGGCGCGGCGGTATTCGACATGAACATTCACCGTCGGATAAACCTTCATGAATTTTTTGATGTACGGCGGCAAATCGTGCAGACCGATGCTGTAAATCGTCGCTACGCGAATCGTGCCGGAAATAATGTCCTTCAACTCCTGCAGTTTGCTGTGCAGGGACTCGTAAGTCTGGATGATCTGTTTGCTGTAGTCGTACAGGACCTGGCCTTCGCGCGTGAGGCGAAACTTCTTTTTGCTGCGTTCGATGAGCAGGGATTTGAAGGTGCGTTCGAGTGAACTGATTTGCTGGCTCACCGCGGATTGGGTCACGCCGTTGATTTGCGCGGCCTTGGTAAAGCTTTCGGTTTCAGCCAAATCACAGAATACTTTCAGGCTTTCGATTTGCATGGGTTATTTGTTTAGCAGAAAACCTAAACATCAGTCAACATTATGTTCACCCATTATGTTCAGCCGCTGGTTCAGCCGATTCCACCGCCAGGGCCTGGCGCACTTTGCCAAGCAATTCCCGGCTGGTGTAGGGCTTTTGCAGAAACAGCAGGCCGATCTGCTGGTCCGGCGGCAATACACAGCCGCTCGCGCACAAAATGCGTATCTTCGGCAGGAGCTGGCGAATCCTTTCGACGAATTCGCGACCGCCCATGGTCGGCATCACGAGGTCCGTCACAACCAAATCCACGTGCGCGTCGTCGCGCGATAACAGCGCCAGCGCCTTTTGGGCGCTGTTGGCCGTCAGCACGTGATAGCCGTATTCGGACAGGATCGTCTCCGCCATCGTCAGCAAAATATCTTCGTCGTCCACCACCAGGACGGTTTCCGTGCCGTTCAGGTTCTCCTCGGTGTCCGCGCTTTCCCGGACGAAGTGTTTCTCCGCCGGCAGATAAACGCGCGTGGAAGTGCCCGTGCCCGGCTGGCTCGACACGGCCACGCCGCCCGCGTGATTGGTCACAATGCCGTAAACCAATGCCAGTCCGAGTCCGCGGTGCCCGCTGCCTTTGGTGGTGAAAAACGGTTCAAAAATCCGCGGCAACACGTCCGGCTCGATCCCTTTCCCGTTGTCCACAATCTCGACGCAGACGTACGTGCCGGCATTGAGGTGCACGCTGCAGTCCTGGGTGGACTCGGTGAGTTCAATGTTGCGCGTCTGCACGGCGATTTGTCCCATGCCATTGAGCGCTTCCACCGCGTTCTCCAGAATTTTCGTCATCGCCTGTTGTACTTTGGCCTCGTCAAAGCGCACGGCAAACAATTCCCGCTCGAACTGGGTGTGCCAGATGATTTGCCCGGCATTGGCGTTGCGGAAAAATTCCACGCAGCGCTGGGTCACGGCATTCAAATTGCCCGGCGGCACCCGGCGCGCCTGTTGCCGCTCTTGCTGGCTGAACATGGCGAGTTCGTTGGCGATTTCCGCCGCCTTGGAGGCGGATTTTTCCACCTCCAGCAACGAATGTCGCCACGGATGCCCGGGTTCGGCCTTGCTCAATAAAAATGATGTGTGGCCGAGAATACTCGTGAGCGCATTGTTGAAATCCAGTGACATCGTGCGGGCCAGTTGCAGGGCGCAATCCAGTCTCTGTTTGAGGGTCAGTCCCGCGTCGGCTTCGGTTTTGTTCTCGGCCGGGGGTGAGACCGGAGGGGAAGCCGCGGGCGCCGCCGGCGGGTTCGTTGCGGACGGCGGCGTGGACAGGGGCAACAATTGGAAAACAAACCATTTTCGGCCGTCCTTGGCGAAGGTGCAGATGGAAACGGTGCAGGCGACCATGGGGCCGTTCGGCGCGCGAAATTTCAAATTGACCACCGGCGTGGGCGACCGCTCCCAGCGCGTGAGGAAGTCCACCGCCGTCGTGCCGTTTTCCGCGGGCCAGATGGCCGACAGCAACGGCGCCTCACCCGACAGCACCGCGCCGAAGGCGGCCGACGCGGAGGTATTGGCGCGCATAATCACACCGTTGGCGTCCACCAGCAACGCGGGCCAGGCGGAGCTCTCCAAACCAAATACAATTTCCGGCTTCATTCCGCTGAAAAAAACCAGATTACGCTTCGGGTCAAAAATTTCAAGGTGCGGCCATTGGAATGGCGCTGGCCGAGGTTTTTACCCACCCATTGCCGACGCCGGTCAACGCGCGGTTGTTTCTGTTCGACGCCGCCACGCCCTATCAGTTTTGCCATATAAATTCATGAAGTTTTTCAGCAATTCCACTGCCAAAAGCTCCACCTTTTTTGCGGTTTTCAACACTTCCGCGTGCGACAACGGGCCATTAGCCGTGCCCGCCGCCGGATTGGTGATCCCAACACCATCGTCAGCGTCGGGCGTAACCGGGAAATCTGTTTTAATCGGGCGTCGGCGGTGCCGGGCAAAACAGGGTGTTCCATTACAGACCTCTCATAAAGGCGATGGTTATGGCCAGACAAACAACGAAAAGGAACATGCCGCCGATGGCCGTGAGGAAATGCCCGACCAGTAAAGAAGCGCCGAAGAACGAAAGCATCAATTGGAACAACAGCAGCACGATGATTTCGTACCGGCTCCAGTCTTCGAGATGGGTGAGCTTGTAAATAATTCCTACGATGATGGCCGGAACGAATAAACGTGAGGCCAGGAACGGTCCGGTAAGGGGCAGGAACGTGACAACCGCCCAAACGCTGGCTCCTTCAATCAGCGAAGCCACAACTGCTATGGCGGCCTCCTTCCCCAGGCTGTGCAGGGTGAGGTCATTTTCAATCAAGGCAAAAAAAACCGCAGACAGCAAAAGGGCAAGCCCAAGCGTCACGAACGCAAGCACCCAGAGTTCAAAAATGTGCAATACCGGCTGCATGGCTTGATTTATGCAACTTTTGCCATATTATGGCTTGCTCGAATCATGGAATTGAACAATGACGAAATCCGCCGTTACTCGCGGCACTTGATTCTGCCAGATGTGGGTCTGGCCGGCCAAAAGAAAATCAAGGCCACCAGCGTCCTGTGCATCGGCGCCGGCGGCCTCGGCTCGCCCATCGCCCTGTACCTCGCCGCCGCCGGCATCGGCAAGCTCGGCATCGTGGATTTCGACA
>Ga0335073_10005740_pt1 | contig 17438 bp, 17 predicted proteins | sample Lox_Sample_22_FD_207093 | JGI IMG/M metagenome (GOLD analysis project Ga0335073, IMG submission 207093) | Soil microbial communities from Loxahatchee National Wildlife Refuge, Florida, United States - Lox_Sample_2.2 | ecosystem: Environmental > Terrestrial > Soil > Wetlands | place: USA...
GGCTGCCCGCCCGAGCTCGCGGGTAGACCGCACGAGGCTGCCGGCAACGGCAGTCCCAGATGGATGACCGCCGGCCCGCGCGAGCGGGCGCACAGAACCCGGCCTACAGGCCGGCTCACCCCCTCACCCCCTTCTGACCTGCGGAGGAACAGTCCACGAGCATCCTTGGCGGGTGCCGGGTGGTGCGGTCGGGAATGGAGCTGACGATAACTTCATCGCTGTGGCCGTCGCCAGGTGTCTGACACTGCCGCCGCAGGGCAACGCGGTGATCTGCGGCCTGGCTGAGGCACCGGGGACATAATGAGCACGTGACTTGGCTGGCAGGGCTGGAGGGGTTGCATGCCTGAGGATGCTGTGGTGCTGGGCCCCGGCGAGGGGCGCCGGTTCTGGACGGGGCTCAGCCACGGGACCGTCAAGGTGGAGTCTGGGTCCGCCGACTTCTCGGTGTTCGAGAGCAGCCCGCCGCCGGGTGTTCCGGGTGCGCCCCCGCACGTGCACCACAGCTATGACGAGGCCTGGTTCATCATCGAGGGCACGGTGGAGTTCGTCCTTGGTGACCGGCGCGAGAGTCTGCAGACGGGGAGTTTCGCGTTCGCGCCGCGAGGTGTCGTGCACAGCTTCGCCAACCCCGGGCCTGCCCATGCCCGGATGCTGGTGATCGGGAGCCGCCCGTCGGTTGCGATGGTCGAGGAAGCCGGCCGGCTGTCCCAGGCTGGCCCGCTCAGCCCGGAGGCTCTCATGGAGGTATTCCGCCGCCATGATTCCACGCTTGCCTGAGGCGTAGGGCCATGAGCCGAAGAGGGGTTCGCCGTCGCTGCCGCCGAGCAGGAAGACGAACCGCTCCAGGTCACCGCGGAACTGGTCAAGGCCGTAGGCCGGGTGGCCGACGTACCGCGTCAGCGAGGCGCCGAGGCGCCCCGGGGTCGCGGTCCAGCCACCCCGCGATAGAAGACAGACAAGCCGTTGACGTCGACGGTGCGATACGCCGTGCGATCCATGGTTGTCTCCGTTCACATCAGGGCAGAAGGATGTCAATGTCAGCAATCAGAATCTTCAGGCCGAATCAAGACTGGTCGGTCTCGCCCAGGACTGTGCTCCCTACCGGCCTGCTGTTTCACCTGTTTAAGCCTCACTCGAACTACACGGTGGTTCTCGATGACCACCCCGCGGGCAAGATCGGAAACGATCAGGTGCGGGTCTTCGAGGTGGAGCCAGGGGAACACCGGCTGCATATGCGGTTCGTCGGGCTGCGCAAGTCCAAGGAGCTGCGAATGTCCCTCAAGGAGGACGAGGAGCGGCAGTTCGTCTGCGGCACCAACGGGTGGGGCTGGCCCACCCTCCGGGAGGCGTCGCCTGAGGATCTCGCTGAGATCCGAAGAAGGATGTTATCCCTCGGTGGCCGGCGGGGCTTCACCAGGAGCGGGATTGGGCAGTGGCGACGCTGCGGCCACCTCCGCGACCGGCTCGGCCTGGCGGGCCAGGTAGCGGTACCGGGCCGCTCGCGCGTCCCAGGCGTAGACGACCGCGGTTCCGGCGATGAGGTCGTACACGGCGCGGTGCTCGCGGTGTACCAGGATGCCCAGGAATCCCAGGCCCAGAGTCAGGAAGCCGAGCGGGAACGTCAGCGAGCGCACCCATCCTTGCCAGGGATGCACCCTCCTGCCGTCGGCCCGCACCACCTGCACGCCCAGCAGCGCCTCTCCCCAGGTGCTGCCGTCGCCCGCCCACTGAAAGCCGAAGTAGACGAATTGCCATGCGACGTAGGTGATGAGGACGACGATGTCGTTCCGGTGCCAGGAAACCGGCGAGCCAGTCACGATCTCCACCAGGAAGGAGATGAGCGACAGCGCGAGCGAATAGATGATAGTGCTCGCGACGAGGTCGATCAGATACGCCGCGAAGCGCGATGCCGAGCCCGCGTACTGGCCCTGCGCGCTCACCCACTGGCTCGGGTGGTTACGGACGCTCATGGCTGAGCCTCCAGACTCCGCAGCGCGGGTGGTGCCAGGGGTACCTGGTCCTTGCGCCGCAGCAGGCGGATCACCCAGTGGTCGATGCGCCTGTCCAGCCCGACGGCTGCGCTGCGCATCGTGTCCAGTCCCTGGGTCGCCAGTCCGCCGGTCGACCTGGCGATGATGGCGCCGAGGTCGGTCTGCTCGACGAGCCTGTCCATGTCGATGCGGGCCACGACGTCGTTGATGTCGATGCGGTCCAGCAGGACGTCCATGTCAACATGCTCCAAGAGCTCGTTGAGATCGATCTGCTTGAGCAGCGCGTTGAGATCGATCTGCTTGAGCGGCGCGTTCACGTCCATCTGCTTGAGCGGCGCGTTCACGTCTACCCGCGCCAGCAGCGCGTTGAGGTCAACCTGCTGGAGCACCGCGTTGATGTCCACGGCCTGAACCACGATGTCGATGACCCGCTCCGCGAGGCGCTGGGCCAGCAATTCCGCTGAGGCGGCCGCGCCTTTGCGTGCCGAGCGCGACCGGTCCTGTGGGTCCATCAGATCAGTATGGCTGCCATGTGGGCCCTAGGAGAATAATCATCCGCCCCCGGTGACGCCGGCCGCTCCATCGGATCTCCATAACGGCTGCACAGTGGTGTCACGAGTGAGAGCAAGGGTTGGTGGCAGCTGGCCTTCCGTGTTCGGGTGGCCGGCGCGCACCGAGAGATAAGCCCTTAGGAGCATCCGAATGACGATCGAAGCCACCACTCACCCGGAGGTCGCCGGCGCTTTCGCGCGCGGCTCGCTGCCCAGCGCGGTTCGCGTGCTTGCCGTGACGGCACGTCCCGGGCAGGAGTCGGCCGATCTGGGCGGCCCGCTGTACGCTTTCCGCCGATCCGGGGCCAGCCTGAGCCTGCTGTGCCTGACCCTGGGTGATACCGCCGCGCAGAACTCCGGCCTCACGCGGCTTGAAGCTGAGCGGCCCTGGGAAGTCCAGATGGCCGCCTTGGTCCTGGGCATCCACCAGGTCACCGTCGCCAATTACCGTGACGGCAGACTGCACCGCTACCGGACCCCCGAGCTGACGGGACGAGTCCAGCACGCGATCAGCAAGTACTCCGCCGACCTGGTGCTCGTCGTCGCGCCGGAGACTGGTGACATCGGCGATGCCGCCGTCGCCCGCGCCGCGACGGCCGCCGCCTTGCAGGCGGGAGTGCCGCTTATGGCCCGTACCAGGCCGGGTGTGTCCGGCGCCTGGATAGTGGACCTTGGGGCCGAAGCGGAGGTCGCCCGGGCCATCCAGAAGTCGGCCGCCGCCGCGCACGCCACCCAGTGGGAGGCCCTCCAGGGGATGATCAGCCGGCTTGACCAGCTGGGCAGCATGGAGACGCTGCGCTGGCTGGTGAGCCCGGCGCGGGTGCCCGGGCAGCGCATCATGCCCTAGGCAGGCGCGGTGCCGGGATCGACGGCGAGATCACGCTCGATGAAGGCGGGGCGTGGCGAGGTGTCGACGTAGAGCCTGAAGACGTCGGGGCGGTTGTAGTGACCGACCGGGTCCATGTGCCGCCGCCCGATAAGGACGTCTGCCAGGTCCAGGTCGGCGATCAGGGTCTCCTCTTTCTCGCGCACGGGCCCGGCCAAGACGGTTCCGTTCGGCGCGATGATCACCGTGTTGCCTTCCTCCAGCCACGGGCCGTATTTCTCGAGGTAGGCCGATGGGATCAGCCGCTCGCGATGTGGGAAGGCGGCCGGGATCTGGTCGACATGCAGCACCGGGTTGACCCCGACGACGAACATCCGGTTCTCCCGGGCGAGGTGCTGCATGGTGGCGATCCAGCCGTCGCCGATTGCCAGCGTGGGCGCGATCCACAGGTCCACGCCCTGGGCATACATGTGGAACCTGGCCAGGGGCATGTAGTTCTCCCAGCAGATTAGCCCGCCGACGTGGCCGAACGGGGTGTCCACGACCCGCAGCGTCGAGCCGTCTCCCATGCCCCACACGGTCCGCTCCGACCCGGTCGGCACGAGCTTGCGGTGCCGGCCGGCGAGTATGCCCTCGGGGGAGAAGTACAGCATGGTGTTGTAGATGGTCCCCCCGTTCTGCTCGCGTTCCTCAACCCCTAGCACGAGCCAGACTCCGTGGTCGCGGGCGATGCCAGCCAGACGTTCAGTTGCCGGGCCCGGCACCACGACGGCATTCTCGGCGAGCAGCCGGAACCAGTCCTCGTCGTCATCCCAGATCGGCTGGGTGTCGATCCAGATCGGTGTGCCCGGGACGAAGACCTCGGGGAAGGCCACCAGCTGGGCGCCTTGCGCCGCGGCCGCGGTGGTCAGCTCAGCTACCCGATCCAGGGTCGCGGCCTGGTCCATGAGCACGTAGGTGGCCTGCACGGCAGCCACTCGAAGTGATGTCATCCCCTGGCCTCCTGCGCTGATCGGGCAGCGGCTGCTTTGGCAGGACCGAGCGTGATCATTCAGAATAATTCAGGACCGCGAAATCTTCGGCTAGGGGACCCTCAATGGAAGCGATTTCTCCAGGTGAAGGCCACGCTGACAGCGCAGATGACCGGCTGCCCGCTTACCCGGCCGGTTCGGTCCGCTCGCAGGAGGATGCCGCCGAGCTGGCGGCGGCCGGCGGGGCCCTGGTGACGGCCATCGCCGCGCAGCGCTGGAACGAGGCCAACCGGACGTGGCTGCAGCGGCGGATCGGCGCGTCGCCGTCCCGGCAAACCCGCGAGGAGGTGGTCGTGCGGGCCGGCGCCCTCCTCGGGGGGACGCTCGCCTACCTGCTCGTGACCGGAGCGGCGCAGGGCCTGCGCCGGCTCCAGGACCGCAACGGGCAGCGCGAGGTTGCCCGGAGCGTCTGCCGGATCCTCCGGGTCGCTGCCACCGCACCCGACGGTTCGACGCCAGAGGAGGCCAGCTTTATCGTCGAGTCGGCCCTGATAAGCATGGGCGTGAGCGCCAGGACCCGTAAGCGCTTGCTCGCCGAGCCGCGGCCGGCCTCGGTCAGCGACCTGGGCGCATGCCCGCTTCCCGAACCGCTGCTGTCAGCGGTCGCGGTCATCGCTTTCACCGCCATGGCCGAGGCGATCAGCCCCGAGGACTCGGTCCGGCAGATGCCCGCCTTGCTGCGCCGGATGGGACTGGCCCGGCCGACGGCGGACACGAGGGCCAGGGAGATCCTGGACGAGTACACCAGCACGTACCTGGTCCTTTCCGACCTCTCAGCGCAGTTGCGAACCGAAGCACCGCAGCGTCCCTTCCGGGTCCGGCTTCCGGTCTCGACGATGATGGCGGTCGGCGAGGGGATCAACGCGCGCAATGCGAACGAGCTCAATCGCCAGGTCACCCGCCAGGCAATGGCCACGCTGCTCAGGCGCGGTATCCGTGCCACGGTCAGCTCTGGCATACCACTTCACCCGGCCGCGTCCACCGTGATCCGGGTGGCCGGCCAGTTGCTTGGCGAGGAAGCACCGGCGCTGCCGGCGCAGAGCGCGACCAGTTGAGGTGCCGGGGGAACCACGGGCTCGTTCTGGATGATGCTCGTGACTTGGTCAGGCGGTCACCGGCCAGGTGTGGACCGGCTCGTTGGCGTGCATGTGCTCGATGTAGCGCTCGGTCATTTGCCGCAGTGCGTCCAGCCGGGCGACCCCCGCGCGTCCTGAGATCGCTTCGACCGTTGCGATCTGCCAGGCGGCGCCGGTCTGGCCGGTGATGCAGCGCTGCTCGATGAAGCCAAGCAGCCGGTCCGCGTGGACTGGGTTGACGCCCCAGCGGCTGAGGCCCTCGCGGGCCAGCGGCAGCAGGCGGCGCAGCACCAGGTCGGCCACGGGCACCTCGCCGAGCCCGGGCCAGTACAGGTGGGCGTCCAGGCCACGTCGGGCCGCCTCGTGCAGGTTCTCGCCGGCTGTCGCGAACGACATCTGGGTCCAGATCGGCCGCTGCGCCTCGGCGAGCGTGCGCACCAGCCCGTAGTAGAAGGCGGCGTTCGCCACCACGTCGGCGACGGACGGGCCGGCTGGCAGCACCCGGTTCTCCACCCTGAGATGTGGCTTGCCCTCGACGATCGCGTAGATCGGCCGGTTCCACCGGTAGACCGTCCCGTTGTGCAGGCTCATCTCGTCCAGCCGCGGGCAGGCGCCGCCGTCGAGCACGGCCAGCGGGTCTTCGTCCTCGCAGATCGGCAGCAAGGCGGGGAAGAACCGCAGGTTCTCCTCGAACAGGTCGAACACCGAGGTGATCCAGCGCTCGCCGAACCATACCCGGGGCCGCACGCCCTGTTCCTTCAGCTCGTCCGGCCGGGTGTCGGTGGCCTGCTCGAACAGCGTGATCCTGGTCTCGTGCCAGAGCTGCCTGCCGAACAGGAACGGGGAGTTGGCGCCGAGCGCCACCTGGACCGCGGCGGCCGCCTGGGCGGCGTTCCAGTAGTTCGCGAAGCTCTCCGGGCTTACCTGCAGGTGAAGCTGCAGGCTCGTGCAGGCGGCCTCGGGGGTGATGCTGTCGGTGTGGGTGAGCAGTTTCTCGGCGCCGTCGATGGAGATCCGCATGTCCTCCCCGCGCGCGGCGAAGATCTGCTCGTTGAGCACGCGGAACCGCTCGCTGGCCGTGAGCGTGCCCAGGTGCATGTCCGATTTCTGCAGCGTCGGCAAGATGCCGACCATCACCAGCCGGGTCCCGGTGCCGCGGGCCTTCTCGTCCCCCGCGTTGAGGTCAGCCCTGACCACTTGCTCCAGGTCGCCGAGCGCGTCGCCGTCCAGCCGCCGGGGCGGCACGTTGATCTCCAGGTTGAACTGCCCGAGCTCGACGCCCCAGGCCGGATCCGCGATCGCGTCCAGCACGTCGGCGTTGCGCATGGACGGCATGGCCTGGTGGTCGACGAGGTTCAGCTCGATCTCCTGGCCTACCTGTGCCGGGTTGTCCTCGAACAAGTGCTCCCGCAGCATCCGGGCCAGCGCGTCCAGCGAGCGCCGTACTTTCTCCCGGTAGATTCGCCGGTCCTCGCCGGTGAACTTGATCGCCTGAATCTCACGACCCATGGAAATACATTCGCATGCCCAGGGGTCAACGCCAAGCATCGGCTGGTCAGGTGCCGTGCAGGCGGGCGGTCTCGTCGCGGACCCACAGGCCGAGCAGGCCGCGCAAGTGCGCGATGAATTTGTCGTGCTCGTAAGCCGGGTAGGTGGCGCGCACGGTGTCGATCAGGAGCCGGTCGAAATCTGGCCCGGCCACCCAGTCGAGCACGATCTCGTCGATATGCGGCAAGCTGGCGTGGCAGAAGTCCTGGTAGCGATCTGCCTCGAAGTAGCTGTCCGCGAGCTTCCGGTAGGCGTCCAGCTTTTCCTGGTAGGTCATGTCCGGGTCGTCGGCGACCTCGAAGAACCTGTCGGTCTCCAGGTCGAGCCTTGCCCGCCGCTCGGTTACCAGGGTGAAGGCGCACCACTTGACCAGCGCCTTGATCGCCCAGGGGAAGTAGTAGTGCAGGCTGGTCAGGGCCACGTCCGGGCAGGCGTTGGCATAGTCGATGGGATAGACCTCACTGCCCTTGACCAGCGTCTCGCAGGAGTTGAACTCCCACCGGAAGAAGCTGTTGACCAGCCGCCCGATCGTCACCACCTCAGACCCGGCCTGCGGTGACAGAAAATCGTGGTCGACCGCGTAGCGAAGGTGCATGGGCTGGTCTGGCCGGAAGCGCATGACCATCGTCTCAGCGCCGATCGACAGCGAGCGGGCGAAGACGTCGTAGTCGATGGCTTTCTGCAGGTGCATGAGCATCTCGCCGCTCTGGTCGTAGGCGGTGTGCAGTTGGGCCGGGTTGCCGATCCTGGAGACGCCGCGCCAGGCACCGCCGTCATACGGCTTCATGTACAGCGGATAGCCGATCCGTTCCGCGATGGCGTCCAGGTCGAAGGGCTGGTTGTAGCGGGCGGCGGTGTAGGCGTAGCGCGCGTTGTCCACCGGGTTCTTGTAGGGGATGAGCACGGTCTCCGGCACCTTGAGGCCCAGCCGCATCATGGCGCAGTAGGCCGCGTGCTTCTCCATGGACTGGAACGTGAACGGGCTGTTCAGCAGGTACACGTTGTTCATCAGGGCGACCTTCTTCAGCCACTCCCTCGGGACGTAGTACCAGTACGCGAGCCGGTCGATGACCAGGTTGTAGCGGGGGCGGTCGCGCAGGCTGAACGGCTCGATGGTGATCCGCTCGCAGTCGAAGGCGTGCCGGGAGCCGCCGGTGCCCTCGACCGGGCCCACCCGGCGCAGGATCTCCTCGAACGCCTTCGGCCAGTCCTCCTCGGTACCGAGCAGCAACCCGATCAGGTGCCTGGAAGCGGTCAACATTGACCTCCGTTCAGCAGAATCGTGGCAGGTGATGGGCGAGCTGGGCGCGCCAGGAGGGCCAGTCGTGGGGCACGTCGAAGCCCCACAGGTCGAGCTCGTGCCTGATGCTCTTGCTGGCGAGTAGCTCGGCGAACCGTATGGTGCTAGGCAGCGATCCGGTGGTGTCCTCCCACTGGCCCTGGCCGCACACCAGCAGCAGGCTGACCCGGCCGCGCAGCCAGTCGAGGTGGTCACCCTGCAGGTTGCCCACGTAGTCCAGCGGGTCGTTGAAGTACGCCTCGCTGCCGCGCTCGCCCCAGCCGTGCCATGACGCGGGGTCGTAGTTGCCGGAGAGGCACATCGCCAGCGGGAAGAGGTCGGCCCGCTTGAGCGCGAAGTTGGCCGCGTGGAAGGCGCCCATGCTGCAGCCCAGGGTGGCCACCTCCACTTCGCCGCCGCAGTCCCGGTAGATCCACGGCACGACCTCGTTGAGTATCCACGACTCGTAGCGGCCGTGCTGACGCGCGCGCTCTTCCAGCGGGATGTTCCGGTTGGACCATGAGGCGGCGTCAAAGCTGTCGACGCAGTAAAGCTTCACCCGGCCCTCGTCGATCAGGTTCGAGACGGCGCCGATCATGCCGTTGTTCTCGAAGTCCCAGGCTTTGCCCTGCTCGGCCGGGAACGCCAGCACCGCACGCCCCCAGCGGCCGTACCGGATGACGGTGCCCGCCGCGCCGATGGCGTCCGACCACAGCTCGGTCACTTCCCGGCTCATCGGCTCACCCGGCTCACCCGGCTCACCCGGCTCATCGACCCGAGCAACTCGGTGAGGTAGGGATCGAACGCGTCACGCCAGGCCGTGTAGTTATGCATGTCGGGTACTTCGTGCAGGGTCGCCGGATATCCCCTGTCCTGCAGGGTCTCGACCATCAGGCGGTTGTTCTCGAGGTTCTCCTCGATCACGCCGCAGGTGAGGACCGCGGGCACGGGCCGGGGCGGCAGCCCGCCGTCACGCACGCCGGTGACGAACCTGACGACCCGGCGGTAGTAGGGGAACGACCGTTCGTGAGAGTCGAAACGCGGCCAGAAGAAGCTTCCGGACTGAAGAAACAGCGCGTCAAACGCGTCCGGGTAGCGGCAGTGCGCGTGCAGCATCGCCAGCGCGCCGAGGCTGGCGCCCATCCCCACGCGCACGCTCGTCGCCACCCGGCCCGCGATCGCGGGCAGCACGGTCGTGCACAGCGCCCGGGTGTAGCGCGTGTTGGCGGAATACCAGGGGTCCCTGGGCCCCGGGCTGAGCAGCGCGGCCCGCAGCCGGGGGAGCCAGCGCCCGGCGACCCCCGCGGACAGGTACTGGGTAAGGCTCGCCAGCGTGTCGTACTCCGGCCCGTCGTGCACCACCAGGAGCGGCAGCCGCTCGTCGTGCGGTGCATCCCTGGGAGACCAGATCCGTGCGGAGACCACCGCGTCAAGCGCCTTGACCGGCACGTCGACCTCGATGACATTCCCTGGCTCGGCCGCGATGCTAAGCCAGCCCGGAGGCTGGTAACCAGGGAACTCCAGAACGCTCTTCGGTCCGAACGCACCCGCGACCTGCCGCGGGTTCCCCGGATCCAGCACGGTCTCCGTGCCGCCGCCGGAGTGCCGCAGCTCCAGCAGATACTCCATCCGGCGCACCGGCGGCCGGTCGATGACCAGCTCCCATCGGTCGCCGCCGCGGAGGAAGCCGAGCCGGTCGCCGGGGATACGCACATCCTGCACGAGCCGCACGCCCGTCAGTTGATGCTCCGGGTCGGCCAGCCGGAAGGTCACCGTGCGCTCACTCATCGGCGCCGATGTCGCGGCCGAGTTCCTCGCGCAACTCATCCTCCACGAGATCCCACCCGGGGCCGAATGCCGCGGCCATGGCGGCTTTCAGCTCGTTGGCGGCATCAGCCACCCGATCGGCTACTTCCCGCACCTCGGCCGGCGTCCGCACCGTGACCATGACGTCGTGGGCGTTCCGGCTGCCGTGCAGCGTGACCATGACGTCGCCCGGCCGCGTTGCCCCCTCTTCGTGGATCACCCGGTTGCGATGCGAGTTCGCTTGATGGCAGGCCTTGAGCGCCGCCAGCAGCCCGTCCTTCTCCGGGCCGGGGATATCCGTGCGGTGGTGGGTGATGCGCTCGCAATCCTCGATCATGTGGGCCGCTGTCAGCCGGGAATCCACCAACGCGGCGTACTTGCTGTCGATCAGCGCGCCGAACGTCGCGCGCAGCACCCGTTCCAGGTAGGCCGACTCGAGCACGACGCCGCCCAGCGCGTGCTGCAGCTCATCCACATCCATGCCTGTAGACAGTACGCAATCGGGCCGACGGGGCAACGTTGTCATCCCGGCCGTCGCCTACAGGCGTGATCTGCGATGTTCTCTGACGAGCTCGAGCCATTCGGCGCGGGTCTCATCCGGCGAGCTGAGAGCGGTGCCGTGCACGCGACCGCGCCACGCATCGGCACTGAACACGCCTTCCGTCACGCCGTCATCAGGTGCGGCGAGCACCGGCAGGCCCAGCCCGACGGCGATCCCGGCCTCCACATGCAGCCAGGGGCTCGTCCACCAGCCGGGCGAGCGCACTTCCTCGCTGGTGGCCGGACGCCAGATCGCCGCCCGCGCGTCAAGCTGGCGGAATCCGAGCAAGGCCACCCCGTCGGCCCGCGAGAGCAGTTCCGTCAGGCTGAGCCACGGATCGCTGCCGTAGGCGCGTCGCTCCAATCGCACAACGTCCAGGGCCTGATCTGCCAGCCAGCCAAGCCACCGTTCCAGGTACGGCTGCTGCCGTGCTGTGATAATGGCGGGCGTCCCCACGAAGACACGCGGGGACATGGACTCATTCACCGCGCGTCAGCTGGCCGGCGATATCGGCCGGGACGTTGTGAGCTCCAGAAAATTGGGCGCCGTCAATCTGGGCGCCGTCAAATTTGGCGCCATTCAGCTTAGCGCCCCGGAAGTCGGCGCCGGTTAGGTCAGCGCCGCTCAGCACGGTCCGCTCCAGGGTGGCCTCGACGAACACGGCCCCCGGCGCCTTGACACCTTTCAAGGACGCTCCCGTGAGGTTGGCTTCGAACAGGTCGGCATTTGTGAGGTTAACGATCTTTTTGTCCCCCCTCTTCTGCCCGAGGTACGCGCCGGTGAGGTTACAGCCCTGCAGGTCGGCCTGGGCGAGAGACGGCGCATACCGCAAACCGTCGGCGAGCACCTTCTGGATTGCCCCTGAATCGGCTTTTCTCAGCAGTCCCGCGATGACAGCGACCGCCTCGTTCGCATATGACAGGCGACCTGCTCCTTGTTCCGACCGGATATTGAAGAAACGGCGCAAGAGGATCGCCGCGGCCATTCGGAGAGTCTCGTTATCTGACGACAAGGAGGTCACGACGTCCTTGAAGGCGGCGCCGACAGCGGCGGCCTGGTCTCGCCTTCGCTGGAAGTTCAGCACACCCAGGACGCTGACACCGATAGTGACAAGGCTGCCGATGAGTCCGACCCAGACCTGAACTTCACTAGTAGTAGCCATATCATCTCTATCCCGCTATGCCCCGGGGCCAGTCCCGTCCCTGTTCCGCCAGAGGACGAAAGGACGCTAGCAGGTCACGGTACGGGGATAACAGACGTCAGGCTGGGTTGCGGCCAATGAAGAATTCGCGGAACGGGTCCATGCTCGGCGTCAGGCCGGCATCCACCAGCCCCTTCCGCAGCGCGGCCATCTGGTGGTCGTGGATGCGCTGCGTGGGCATGCGCAGCGGCCCGCCGTTGTAGCCCTGCAGCCAGCCCTGGAACTTCCACGCCTGCCGGTTCAGGAAGAAGCCGCCGTGCATCGCGGGCGCCAGCGCCGCCTTCGCCTTGCGCGCCGGATGAAGCTGCCAGTAGATCTCCGTCGCGTCGTCGTACTTGCTCATCCGCAGCAGCCGCATGACCCGCGGGATCATCGGCCCGTAGTACTCGTGGTCGCTGGTCGCCGACAGCTGGATGGGCATGACCTGCGACAGCGGGATCAGGTCCCCCTCGATCGGCACCGAGATCACCACCTCCGAGCCGAACAGCCGCTGGCATTCCACGGCGCTCTGGATGTTCGGCGCGCCGCCCTCGGCCTTGATCACCGCCACGTTGGGGACGTCGTCGATGAGCCGGCGGATCAGCCGCGCCGGGATGTCGGAAGGGTGGATGCGGCCCCCGAATCCCCACAGGAACATCGGGAACAGGATGATGCCGAGGCTGGTGGCGTCGCACACCGCCTTCGTGTACTCGTAGATGTCCTGCTCGGACTCCGGGTAGAAGTTCGGCGGGTAGGACAGCAGCACGAGGTCCGCGCCCGCCCGCTCGGCCCCGGTGACGGCCTCGATGTTCTGCTCCAGGTTGCTCCAGCTCGCGTGGTGCACCAGGTAGAAGTCAGGACCCGCCTCGTCCTTGCAGATCCGCAGGAAGTCCAGGTACTCGGGCAGCGCGATGCTGACTTCGGACACCCCGAGGGTCCCGATGAAGCCATGGGACTTCGCCCGTCGCACGTCGTGCCTGATCGCGGCCTCGTTGATGCCGCGCAGGTCGCCGGTGAACGAGGGGATCGTGCAGTTCACGGCGCCGACGAGCCTCTCACGGGCCCAGTCGCGGGCCTCCGAGCGCGAATAACCGGACATGGCGAGACTCCCTTATGCGCGGTGCTTACTTGCGGATGACGTCGACGGGAACCGGGAAACGGGTGCCGAGCCCGGCCTCGATGGCCGCGCGGGTGCACATGGCCGCGACCGCGAGGTCCTGGACCGCCGACCCGACCGACTTGTAGAGGACGATCTGCCCGCCGTCCGCGCGGCCGGCAGCACGGCCGCTTACCAGGTCGGCGAGCGAGGCGACGCGATCGTCGGCGGCCACGCAAGCGTCACGCGCCGCGATGAAGTCGCCGGTGTCCCTGACCACCTCGGCGACCACATCCGCGACGATGACGTCGGCGCGGGCGATCGCCTCGGCGTCGATCTCGCGCTGCTCCGGGACGGTCGACCCCACCGAGACGACGGTCATCCCCGGCTCGAGCCACCGGCCGAGCAGGACCGGCGTCTCGTCACGCGAGCGCGCGGCGCATATGACGAGCGCGGCGCCGGCCACCGCCGCGTCGGCCGACGGCACGGCGGCGACCGGAATCCCCAGGTCGGCGAGCTCTCTGGCGAATCGCTCCCTGCTTTCCGCACGCGGGCTGTAGACATGCGCCGCGGCGATGTCACGGACCGCCGCGACGGCTAGCAGGTGCTTTCGTGCCTCGAACCCGGACCCGAGCACGCCGACCGTGAGCGGCCCTGGAACCGAAAGGAGGCCGGCCGCGAGCGCCGACGTGGCGGCCGTCCGGTACCCGGTGATCGCATTCCCGTCGACCAGCGCGACGAGCTCGGCGGAGTCCTGGTCGAAGAGCGCGATCAGGTAGGAGACCTGCCCGACGTGCAACGCGGCGGCGATGATCTTGGCCCCCATCAGCCCGCCGTGACCCGGCACGCCGGACAGGACCCGCAGCCACCCGGTGTCCCCGCGGGCGATGGATCGCGCCGGGTAACGCGCCTCGTGGTCGGCAACACCGCCGTCGGCCGCGAGGTACGCCTCCCGCAGTGCCGCGATGGCGGGCCGCCACCCGAAGACGGACTGGACGTCGGCGTCGCCGAGGAGCAGCGTCATGCCTGGGAGCGTACGGCCGGCGTGCGCGGGGATGGTATCGCCGCCGCCGATGCCAAGCATCGGCCGCGAACCCGTGAGCCCGGGGACCCCGCGTCAGGCGGCCCCGGCCGACACCGCCGCCCCGGCCTCGTCCAGCCGGGCGAAGAGCCACTGATGAGCCGGGTCGGCCAGCCGGTCAGGCAGGAACCAGTACGCCTCCGCGAGCACCACCTCCCCGAACGGCGGCTCGGCGACCGCCAGCGGCCCGTCGCCCGCCGTGTGCAGCCGGGCCAGCCGTGCCGGGACGACCGCCACCAGGTCGGTCCCTTCGATGACGAACGGGAGCGGCAGCCACCCCGCGACCGTCACCTCAATGCGGCGGTTGACGCCCAGCTCGCTGAACACCCGGTCGACGGGCGTCAGGTCCGTCGGCCCGAACGCCGCGCTGGCGTGCGGCAGCTCCGCGAGATCCGCCAGGGTCAGCCGGCCGTCCCGCAGCCGCGGGTTGCGCTTGTCCACCAGGCAGACCATCCGGTCCCGCCACAAGGCCCGCGACTCACCGGGGAACCCGAGCCCGCGCGGCCCGATCAGCGCGTCATAGTCGAGCAGCACCCGGTCGGAGAACGGCAGGTTCGGCCGCATCGGGTAGATCTGCAGCCGCACGCAAGGCGCGAGCGCGCTGACCCGCGCTACGAGCTGCTCGTGGATGACCGCGATCGCGTAGTCACTCATCATCATCCGGAACGTACGGTCGCTACTCACCGGGTCGAATGACTCCTCGACCTGCAGGGCCCGGGACATCAGCCGGACGGCACGCTGCACTTCCGGCAGCAGCTCCACGGCCAGCGGGGTCAGCTCGTAGTCGCGCCCGCTCCTGGTGAGCAGCTCGTCGTTGAACTTGCGCCGCAGCCGGGCCAGCGCGGCGCTCATCGTCGGCTGGCCGAGCGAGAGCCGCTGGCCGGCGCGGGTCACGTTGCCCACCTCGAGCAGCACCTTGAGCTGCACGAGCAGGTTGAGATCTGTTCCGCCGAGCGCCATGGTTCCCGATTCTGCCCGCAGCGCTGAGGCCTGTCATCCGTGCGGCCGTACGATGCAGCCATGCCGGAAGGGCTCCGTGACATCGACGCTAACCTGCTTCTTCCCCTGTACGCCCTGCTGCAGGAGCGCAACCTGACGCACGCGGGAGACCGGATCGCCCTGAGCCAGCCGGCGATGAGCGGCGCGCTCGTCAGGCTGCGGAAGCACTTCGGCGATGACCTGCTCGTCAGGACTGGCCACGGCTTCGAGCTGACCCCGCTGGCGGAGCGGCTCAGCCCCCTGGTCGCCGAGGCGGTCGAGGCGGCAGGCACGCTGCTCGGCGGTCCGCGGGTCTTCGACCCCGCCACCGCGAGCAAGCGGTTCACGGTCGGCATCTCCGAGTACGCCATGACCGTGCTGTCCGAGCCGCTGACCAGGCTGCTGCGTGTCCAGGGGCCGGGCTGCTCGGTGGCTTTCGACGCGGTCGCCGCGTCGCCGCGGCAGTACGAGCAGCAGCTGTTGTCCCGCGACCTCATCGTCGCCCCGCTGCACTTCGACCTGCCCGGCCACTCGCATCCGGTCTTCACCGACGAACTGGTCTGCGTCGTCGCGCGGGCGAACCCGCGGCTGCGCGACGGCGCCCTGACCCTGGACGACCTCAAGGCGATGCCGCACGCGGTGGCCGAGTTCCCGCCGGTGCCGGCCGGTCACCAGCCGCGGCCGATCGAGGCGGAGCTGCGCCGCAACGACGTTGACCGCTCCGTCCTGGTCCAGGTGACCAACTCACTCGCCCTCCTGTACGCCGTCGCGGGCACCGGCATGTGCGCGTTCGTGCCCAGGCGGCTCGCCAGGCGGTGCCTGGCCATGCTCGGCCTGGCCATCGCGGAGACACCGCTGCGGCCGGTGCGGATCACCGAGGCCGCGCACTGGCACGCGCGCAGGAGCGACGACCCGGCCGGCGTCTGGCTGCGCCAGCTCCTCTACGACGTCGCGGTCGAGATCGAGTCGCAAGACGACGGCTGAGGCGCCGCCTGGCATGGCCAGGGACTGACCAGGGGCGTCTACTGGTGCGAACGGACAGCCCGCGGGCGAGGATGGGCCGAGGACCGGCCCGGTGGCTAGGCTTGCGGCATCCGACCAGGAGGGGGTTGTGCGATGAACGGCTACGACTACGACGTCATCGTCGTGGGCGCTGGGTCACCGGGGGAGCACTGCGCCGGAGAGCTGGCCGACGGCGGGCTCCGGGTGGCGGTCGTGGAGCGGGCGCTGGCCGGAGGCGAATGCTCGTACTACGCGTGCATCCCGTCGAAGTCGCTGCTGCGTCCCGGCGAGGCCGCCTGCCAGGCCGTGCAGGCGGCGGCCACCGCGCGGGTCGACGTCGCCGCCGCCCTGGCCTGGCGGGACTACATGGTCTCTAACTACAAAGACGACAGCCAGCAGCGCTGGCTGGCGAACGAGGGCATCGACCTGATCCGCGGGACCGGCGCGCTGGCCGGGCCCGGCGTGGTCGAGGTGGACGGCAGGCGCTACACCGCGGCGCACGTGGTGGTGGCGACCGGCTCGGATCCGGTCATCCCGCCCGTCCCCGGGCTGCGTGAGCTCGACGGCGTGTGGACCAACCGCGAGGCGACCGGCATGAAGGAGGTTCCGCGTCACCTGCTCATCCTCGGCGGCGGCCCGGTCGGCGCCGAGATGGCCCAGGTGGTGCGCCGGTTCGGCGGCGACGTCACCCTGGTGGAGGCCGCCGAGCACGTGCTGGCGCGCGAGCCTGCCCCGCTCGGCCACGCTCTCGGCGAGGAGATGCGATCCGGCGGCATCGAGCTGATCCTCGGCATCAAGGCGGTCCAGGCCAAGCGCGACGGCGACGACTACGTGCTGGTCCTTGATGACGGCCGTGAGCTGCACGGCGACCGGCTGCTCGCCGCCACCGGCCGGCGCCCGCGAGTGCCCGCCGGGCTCGACACGGTGGGCCTGACCGCCAGCCGGCAGGGCATCCCGGTCGACGCGCACCTGCGGGCCGGGGAGCGGCTGTGGGCCGTCGGCGACGTCACCGGCGTCCGGCTGCTGACGCACGTCGGCAAGTACCAGGGCGAGGTCGTCGCCTCGAACATCCTCGGCGAGTCCCGCGAGGCGCACTACGAGGCCATCCCCGACGTGGTGTACACCGACCCGCAGGCGGCCTCGGTCGGCGCCACTGAGGCGCCGTTCAGCGCGACCGTCCCGGTGTCCGAGGTGGCCAAGATGGCGACCTACACCCATGCCTATGCCGAGTCCAAGGGTTTCCTGACCCTGCTGTCCGACGGCGAGACGCTGACCGGCGCGTACGCGCTCGGCCCAGAAGCGGGGGAGTGGATGCAGCAGGCCACGCTGGCCATCAGGGCCCAGGTGCCGCTGGCGGTGCTGCGCGACGTCATCCAGCCGTTCCCCACCTTCTCCGAGATCTACGTGGCCGGGCTGAAGGCGCTGCGCGGCCAGATCGCGGCCGCGCGCCGC
>Ga0335073_10005741_pt1 | contig 17436 bp, 13 predicted proteins | sample Lox_Sample_22_FD_207093 | JGI IMG/M metagenome (GOLD analysis project Ga0335073, IMG submission 207093) | Soil microbial communities from Loxahatchee National Wildlife Refuge, Florida, United States - Lox_Sample_2.2 | ecosystem: Environmental > Terrestrial > Soil > Wetlands | place: USA...
ATTCGTCGGGCGGTTCGGGCAGCGCCGGTCATCCGGCCGTCGCCGCGTTCCCGGTCCCGCTGGAGACCATCCCCCTCACCGCCGCTTCCGGCAACCCGGTGGTCAGCGACGACGTCTACGTGACGTACCACGGCGGCCGCGATTCGAGCGCCAGCCTCAAGGGCGCGGTGCCCAGCCCCGCCGCCGGGGAGGTCGTCCGGCTCTACGCACAGCAGTTCCCTTTCACCAGCGCGCCCGTGCTGGCCGGGACGTCCACGGTGAACCCCGAGGGCGGCAGCGCCGCTTACGCGTTCAGCGTGACCCCGACCCTGGCCACGCACTACCAGGTCGAGCTCTTCAGCAGCGCCACCGCCACCACCCCGGTGGCCACCTCGGTCAGCACCACGATCTATGTCGTCGCGGACTCGGCCTGGGACGTTGACCATTGCAGTGCCCGCCCGTTCTGCCGCGGACAGTACGTGGGCACCGTCTACGTGCCGCCCGCCGCCATGAGCGTGGAACTGAACAAGCAGTGGTACGTGTACATCGGTGTGGCACTGGCACCGCCGGGAACAAACCCTCCGCCGCCCGCCTGGAACTTGCTCGCGAACGGTAGCCCCCCGCTCGCGAACGGGACCGCCACCGTCTCCGCTCCGCGCCAGACAAGTGCGGACACCTACACCGTCACGATCAACGACAGCTACCAATGGGGCGACCACGCGCCGACCACGCTGTACTGGACGGCCTGCGACAAGGACACCGAGGCACAGGACGGACTCGGACTGCCCGGCTCCCACGGGTGCGGCGCGCAGCGGGTGGCTAACGGGAACGAGTACCTCGGCGGGAATCCAAACCCGAACTGACAGAACACCCCGGCTAGCGGGACCTCAACCGCCCTTCACATCAAGCTGGACTGTGTCCGCGAGACAGCCGTAGCCCGCCGGGAGGTTGATGGTCTCGTAGCCGGAAAACGAGGTCGCCGTCCAGATACCGTACTGAGTATCCGCGCCATGGATTGTGATGTCGAAATTGATCGTCCCGGAGTAGGAGTCGCTCGTGGCGCCGCAGTAGAAGTCGTTGTCCAGCTCGCCAGTACCTGTGTAGGTCGTGCCCGAACGGGTGAGCTTCGTGGTTACGGCGTAGTAGTCAGCGACACCGTTAAGGGTCACGTCGCACGGCCCCGCCGAGCAGTCGGGTGACAAGGACCACGTATCTTGCTTGGATGATCCGGGTTGCGGACTGAATTGCGGCCACGCCGGATAAATCGAGGTGGTTTCCTGGGTCACTTCTCCGCTCCAGTTCAGCACCGCGGCCGACAGTGGCGGCTTCGTCGTGTGCGCGGCCGTCAAGGTCGCCGAGGCCTGGGACGCCGTGCCGCCGGTCACCGCGATCACCTGGTAGCGGTAGGCCGTATCGGGGAAGAGGTTCTTGTCCAGGTAGCTGGTCCTCGAGCCGGAGACCGTGGCGACCTTGGTGCCGTCCCGCACGATCTGATACTCGCCGGGCGGCGGGCCGGTGGCCGGGCCGGACCAGGCGATCTCGAGGCTGCTCGTCGTCTTGCGAATGAGGGTTAGACCGGTTGGCCGGAGCGGGGATGTCTGGACGGTCAGGATTGCCGAAGCAGGGGACACCTTGCCGCCGCGCACGGCGATGATCTGGTAGCTGTAAGCGGTGTTCGGCGTGAGGCTGTCGTCGGTGTAACTGGTCGTGGTTCCGGCGACGATGGCGACCTCAGCACCGTCGCGGAAGACCTGGTACTCGTCGGGCAGGGGGCCGGTGGCCGGGCCGGACCAGCTGATCGCCACGCTGTAGGTGGCGGCGGTGCCGCTCACCACGCCAGCCGGGACGGTCAGGCCGGTCGGCTGGAAAACCGGCGGATGCTTCCACGGATGTAGCCCCACGAGGATCGCCGCGGTGATCGCGGCGACGAGCAGCAAGGCGGACACGATCCAGGCCGTGACTACCGCCGGGTTCCGCCGTGGTTTTTTTGCGGGCGCGGCCTTGACCGCCGCGGCGGGCGCCTTGCCCGCCGGGGCGGGAACCGTGACTGTCGGGGGTATCTTGACCGGCTCTTTGTACCAGGGTCCGCCGCTGCCGCCGGTGCTTGGCTTGCCGGACTGCGGCGCGACGGTGCTCTGGTAGGGGACTGTCGGCGCGGACGGCAGCGACTCCGGAGACGGGGCCGGCTCGCCCGCCGCCGGCGTCTTGTACCACGTCAGCGCGGGCGGAGCGGGAGGCGTGGCCGGTGCCGTCACGCTCGCGGACGCGGGAGCCTCGGCGGGCGACTCGGTCTCCGCCACCTCGGTCGCGCTGACGGCCGCGGTTGCTGGCGTGGCGGACGGGGCTGGCGTGCCGTGCTCCCACCACGTCTTCGCCAGCGTCTCTCGCAGGCTTTTCGACGGTGCCCAGGCGGGCGCGCAGCAGTCCTTGAGCCTCGCCGCGATCCTGTCGATCTCGGGATCGCCCAGCCCGGCCAGCCGGTTCCAGAGGGCGGTGTCGCACGGCGGTCCGAAGTCGTCCCGCTCGAACAGCAGGTTGTCGCCGTTGTTGAACTCTGCCCACAGGCCCGGATCCGTGGCCAGCGCGGTCAGCGCCAAATAGATGACAAGCCCGGAGAAGGTGTCCATGCCGGGGCCCCAGCGAGACGGCCCCGCGCCGGACTGCGATTGGTAGCTGGTGTGCCCCGACTCGGTCGGGGGTTCCTGGCCCTCCAGTTGCGGGATCCACACGCTGTCGAAGTCCACAAGCCGCAACTGCTGCTGCTGGTCCACGAGGATGTTGCCGTGCTGGAGGTCGCCGTGCGCAAACCTGGCATCTTGCAGCGAGCTGACGAGCTCGAGCCAGCGTCCCGCCAGTGTGCGGAGGGCGGCGCGGTGGCCGCCGTCGGCGAGGAATCCGACATACTCGTTCAGCTGCTGGCCCTCGATCCAGGCCATCTTGAGAACCGGCCACCGGGCCCCCTTGACCTGCACCTCTTCCTCGTACCAGGTGACGCTGCCGACGTACTTGCCCAGCCCGTTCTCCGCGACGAAGGCGCTCAGCAGGGCGTACCGCTCCGGCGTGGAGGCATCCTCGCGGGTATAGCAGCGCAGCGCGCAGTCTTCGCCCGCGACCACGCTATGGAATACCACCGCGCTGCTGCCGGCGATGCCATAGGGCCCGAGGAGCCCCTGGGTGAACTCCGCGGCTTGGAGGTCCGCGTCGGCGAACGCGGTAGCCGGGTGCTGCAACGCCAGCGAGTAATCGACGGCGGACGGGTACGCGGTCATAGGCACACCACCACGCTGGTGGCCGGCTGCGGCAGGACCCGGATGCGCATGAGCGTGACGTCGTCGTCCTTCATCGCCATGGCCCGCCGCTCCGCCATTACGAGCTGGTCGAAGACGTCGGGGTGAGCCAGTTCGCCTAGCAGCGGCCAGAGCGCTGGATCACCTTTTTCCACGCGGGTGATCATCCACTTGGCGAACGCGTCGGTCGCGGCGAAGATCATGTCCCCCTGCGCGAGCCGCCCCTGCCGGAACTGCACCTGCTCGCTCATCCGGTCAAGCCGGGCCGGCACTGTGCTGATGCCTTCCGGCGACGACGCGAAGTCCGCCGACCGCAGCCGGGGAAACTGGTCGATCAAGCTCTTGTCCCGGACATGAAACAGGACAGAGTCGCCGAGGGCCGCGGCGCGCCAGACGGGCGCCGCGGTCTCGAGCCCCAGGATCTCGCCGCCGACGAACGTGGCCAGCGTGCCTTGCCTGATCTTCTGCTCTTCGATGTAGTCGCTCGCCACCGGCACGGCGGTCTGCCAGCGTTCCTGCATCGCCCCGAACCAGGCAGTCAGGCTCGCGCGTTCGATCTCGGGGCGGCTCCCCCCGCTGGCCTGGTCCGGCGACATGAACGACTCGATCAGCTGCCCGACCCAGCGCGCGGACTCGTATGTCTCGGTGGCGCCGTCCGCGACCGCGAATCTGACCGGGGGCGACTCCCCGGCCCGGGCGGCGGGGACGCGGCCGCCCGCCGCTCCGTCCTCCCACTCCTCCGGCGCGTACCCCTCCTTCGGGGCGCTGAAGACGGCGATCTGTGCGTGCATTCCGCTGCCCGTTCCGGTCAATCGCGAGTGTCGAGCCGCGTGCCGATCTCCAGGATCTTCACCAGGGTCGATGAGTCGGAGACATTGAAGGCGAAGCCGCGGGCACCGGGCTGGCGTCCTATTCCGGCCCCGGCCGCGTTGCGGATCATCGGGTGCGGCAGCACGCTGCTGATCCGGAACAGGTCTGGCCCGGGGGCCGGCAGCCCGGCGCTGGTGTCAGGGAAGATCAGGTCCCCCGACGACTCTGGCGCCACGAAGATGTTGAACAGGAGAGCCGAGCCGTCCTGGGTGCCGATGCCCATCAGGCGCTTGGCCCAGTCGTCCAGGCTTGCCCCGTCGTACGGACTGTCGGTCACGAAACCGTCGGTGATGTTGATGATGATCGGCGGGAAGGATTCCGGGTGCGCCTGCGCCCATTCGTAGGTGTGCTGCCCGGCCACGGCCATCGCCTCGCACATGGGTGTCCGGCCGCCGTGGACCGGATCCACCCAGACCGGCATCCGGACGGTACCGCCGCCGATATCGGGAGAGTCGACGTCCCGGAGCGCGACGGGATTGTCACGTATTTCGTGAATCGGCACCAGAGTGCGACCGGCGAGCAGCCCGCTGAAGGCGGACTCGACACCCTCGCCCCCGGCGATGGGCCGCAGGCCGTATCCGAAGATCCCCACGTCGAAATAGTGGTATGAGATCCCCTGCCCCTTCTGGGCGCGCAGGCACAGTTCCATGAGGATGCTGTTGATCGCGCGCGCGGCCCCGGCGGCCAGACTGTCGCCGTTACCGCCCCACGGCCGTTTCATCGAGTCGGACCGGTCCAAGAGAAACACGATGCAGCCCGGCCGCTTGCGGCTGATCGATTGTTCGTACAATTCGCATCTCCCCTGCTCTTGGAGTCGCTGGCGGCGCCGCTATGCTTGCGGCGGTCGCATCCGCCCGCGTGCGCGTGGCCGCACCGCGATGAGGGGCCATGGCGTCCCCGGCAGCCAGGCCCACTGCTGCCGGCATTCATGGCACCAGAACGCCCACGGCTCCGCGCGGTTGTCGATGTCGACCTGGAACGAGCCGCAATGCGGGCACTGAGCGAGCTGGGCCTGGCCGAGGAACCGGGACAGGTCCACCGGGCGCGGCGGCGCCGCCGCGTGCCCGGCCGACGGCACCGGCGACTGTTCATCCCACCAGGCCGGACTGCCGGGTTGCCGCGCCACGCGCACGAGACCGGGCCGAACGACCTCCTGCTGTGCGCCCCCCGCCGCCGGGTCGTATCCCGGCCGGCCCGGCGGCGGCTGACCCGCGTACGGTGCCTGGCCTGCTGACAGTGGGTGGCCTGTGGGTGGTGCCTGGCCCGCGGGCAGTGGCTGGCCCGCGGGCACTGCCGCGTGCTGTCCGTACGCGGGACGGGTCTCGTCGAGCAAGCCCCGGTACAAGGCAACCACGCCGATCGCGGCGACCACCACGGAGACCGCCAGGGCCCAGCCGATGGACTCATGAGTTATGTCGGCGGCGGCGAGGCCGCCCACCACCGACATCACGACGAGCGCGGCGGACCAGGCGAGGTTCGCCCCCCTGTCCCGTAGTCCGCGCATCCCGCTTGACGGTTGGCTCACACCGGACTCGTCCCTGCCGTGGCCCCCGTGGACGCTGGCCCGGTCGTCGCCGTCGCCGTGCGCGATCTGCTGGGGGAGGGCGTGGGCGTCCTGTTCTTCGCGCGGGCCGCGGACGCCGAGACCGTCGGCCGGGCGGTGTGCCGCGCTGGCTGCGGCGACGGGTGCGTCTGGTGTCCGGGGCCGCCCAGCGCGCCGAATAGCACCACGATGACGAAAGCAGCGCACTGCACCACGGCCAGCGCTCCCAGCCGCCTGATGTTAGGGCTCAAATCCTGCTTCTTTTCTCCAATTCATGGTGACCCGCGCGAGCAAATGTGTCTGAAGTTGTCAATTAATGAAGTCATAGCCCGCTCGTCCACTTCCCTGCTGCCAATACTTGTCAGTCGGGCTGCGTTTGTCTATCCCCAAAAACATGACATGGATAAGCGCCAAATCCGCAATTGCGGAACTATGCGGGCGGCGCCGGGAGCCGTCGCTTACCGGTAACCGGCGGCCTGAATCCGGTACAGCTCGGCGTAGCGCCCGCCGCGGGCGAGCAGCCCTTCGTGGCGGCCGGCCTCCGCGACCCGGGCGCCGTCGAGGACCACGATGAGGTCGGCCATCCGAACCGTGCTGAACCGGTGCGACACCAGGATCGTCACGCTCCCGCTCCGGCTGGCCTGCCGGGCCCGGGCGGCGTACCGCTCGAAGAGCTGATGCTCGGTCTCGGCGTCGAGCGCCGCCGTCGGCTCGTCGAGCACCACGACCAGCGGCTCATCGCGCATGAACCCGCGGGCGAGCGCGAGCTTCTGCCACTGGCCGAAAGACACGTCGACCCCGTCGGACCAGGTCGGCCCGAGTTGCGTGCGCAGGCCGGCCGGCAGGGTTTCGACGAGATCCCGCGCTCCGGCCCGGTCGGTGGCGGTGACCAGCGCCTGCTCGACATCCAGCCGCGGCAGGTCGCCGATGCCGATCGTCTGCCCGGCGCGGAACTCGAAGCGGAAGAAGTCCTGGAACGCCCCGGCCAGGCGCTGCCGCCAGGCCGCGGCGTCGACCCGGGCCAGGTCCACGCCGTCGACGAGGATGCGTCCGCCGGTGGGGGAGTAGAGCTTGGCGAGCAGTTTGACCAGCGTGGTTTTCCCCGCCCCGTTCTCGCCGACGACCGCGACCACCGCCCCGGCCGGGAGGAACAGGTCGACGTCGTCGAGCGCCAGGCGGTCCGTGCCCGGATAGGCGAAGGAGACGTGTTCGAACCGAATGCCCTCGGTGATGGCGTCCGGCGCGGGCTGGTCCGCGTTCTTGACGGCCGCGCTCGCGTAGTCCTCCAGCCAGGCGAGCCGCTGCGCCCCGTCCATCCAGGTGCCGCGCAGGAAGCCGATCTCGCCCACGGTCGCGCTGAGATACGACGAGAGCCGGGCGCCCGCGGTCAGCACCAGGATTGTCCCGCCGACCGACGCGTGCGCCCCCGTGGCGACGATGACGATCGCCCCGATGTAGCCGAGCGCGAAGATCGCCCAGCCGCCCGCGTACCAGGCCGCCGACCGTGACCTGGCCGCGGCGACCGGACCGTACCAGCGCTCCCACGCCGCCCGGCGGCGGTCGCCGAGCGCGGGGCCGATGCCGAGCACGCGCAGTTCCTTGCCCGGCGACGCGGTGGTGGTCAGCTGGAACAGGTGCGTCGCGAGGCGGGTCGACTGGGCGCCGCGTTCCTGGGCGGTGCGCTCGACGGCCGGCCGCCAGGATGTGGCCGCCACGGTCGGGATCGCGAACAGGACCAGGGTCACGAGCACCGGGTTCACGGTGCCGAGCAGCGCCACGGTGATGGCCAGCCGGATGAGCCAGCCCGCGGTCGAGAAGACCGACATGTACATGTGGTCGAGGGTGTAGATCTCGTTACGCAGGACGGACAGGCGGTCCAGGTACTCCGGCCGCTCCTGGTGCGCGATCGTGGAGATGCCCGCCTGAAGCCGGGCGACGTGCGACTCCAGGGCGATCGTGACCTTGTCGCGGAACCGTCGTGATATCCGCTGGGACACCGTCTGGAGCAGCCAGGTCGCTACCAGGGAGACGGCGAGCGCGCCCACGGCGAATCGCAGCAGGCCAGGCTTGTTCTCGAGCAGTCCTTCGCCCAGCAGCTTGAACCAGATCGCGAGCAGCGCGTCGGGCACCGCCGCGACGAGGGCGAGCACGAACGAGACGCCCATCAGCGCCGGCTCGTACCGGAAGCCGAGGCGACACAGCCGCCACATCGATGACAAGGCCGGGGGCAGCGGGCCAGGGTCAGAGGACATCGAAGGTCGCCTCCTCCTCGCCCTCTTCGGCCGCGCCGGCGGCGAACCGCTCCGCCTGGAGCGAGAACATCCGCCAGTAGCGGCCGCGCCGCGCCATCAGCTCGTCATGGCTGCCCAGTTCGACGACGGCGCCGTCGGCCACGACCGCGATCCGGTCGACATGGCGGACGGTGTTGAACCGGTGCGAGATGAGGATTGTCGTGCACGAGCGGGTGGCCGCCAGCAGCCTTTCGAAGATCTCCATCTCGCCCCGGACGTCTAGCTGGGCGGTGGGTTCGTCGAGGAGCACGAGGCCGGCTCCGAGCCGCACGGACGCGAGCGCCCGGGCCAGCGCCACCCGCTGCCACTGCCCGCCCGACAGTTCGGTTCCGTCCGGGTAGCCCTTGGCGAGCACCGTGCCGAGTTCGGCCAGCGACCCCGCCCCCGCCTCGGCTAGCGCCGCAAGGACCGTGTCGTCTGGCGACGTACTTGCCTCGTACCTGGGGACCACGTTCTCCCGCAGTGACAGTTCGAACCGCACGTAGTCCTGGAACACGGCGGTGACGCGCCGCCGCCACGAGTCGAGATCGAGGTCCCGCAGGTCGGTGTCGTCCACCTCAATCGCGCCCGACTGCGGGTCATACAGCCGGCACAGCAGCTTGGCCAGGGTGGTTTTGCCCGCCCCGTTCTGCCCGACGATGGCGAGCGAGCTGCCCGCGGGGATCTCCAGGCTGAACTGGCGCAGCACCGTATGATCCGGGGCCGCCGGATACGCGAACGTGACGTCCCGGAACCGGATCGCGTGCCGCGGCATGCCGTCCGCGGTCTGGTGCCCGGACGCGATCGTTCCCGCTCGGCTCATCGAATCCTTCAGCCGGGCGACGGCCGCCACCGGCGCGGCGGCACCGTCGAGCGCCCAGTTCAGCCCGCCGAACGCGATCATCGACGTGCCCGCGACCGCGGTGGCGTAGGCGATGAGCCCGCCGAGGGCGAGCCGGTGCCCGAGCGCCGCGTTCCCGAGCGCCCACAGCACGACGACGTTGGCCGCGAGCACCAGCGCGAGGCTGAGCAGCACCGAGCGTTCCCGCATCCGTGTCGCCTCGTACTGAAGCCGGTGCAGCCGCCGCCGGCTGACCAGGAACCGGTCGAGCACCCACTCGGGCAGCCCGAAGATCCGTAGCTCCTTGGCGGCCGGCGGGTCTACCGCAAGGCGGTAGGCGTAGTCGGCGTCCCGGTGCGCCTGCCGCACCTCGTCGGTGTTGCGGTCCTTCCACACGGCGCTCTCGCGCAGCAGCCAGTGCGTACCGAGCCAGCCCGCGGCCAGCACCGGCGGTGCCCACCAGGCGAAGCCGAACAGCACGCACGCCTGGGCGAGCCCGGCCACCATGTCGACGAGCCCGCCCTCGATGAAGTTCACGGAGAGCGACAGCGGCGGCCCGGTCACGCCGAGGTCGAAGTCCCTGGCGACCTGAAGGTCGGCGGCCAGACCCGGGTCCTCCAGGTGCCCGATCCCCGGGACGGCGACGCACGCCCCGGTCAGCTCGTCGTAGAGCCAGGCCGCCGTGCGGTCCCCGAGGTTGGCGCTGAGCGCCGCGTGCAGCGGACCGAGCACCTGCATGAGGACGAACACGACGGCGACCGCGGCGAGCGGCGCCGGCAGGCCGGAACCCCGCTCGACCGCCGCCACGGCCGCGCCCGTGGCGATGGCGAACCCGGCGGGCAGCAGGCCGCGGACAACAAGCAGGCTCCACCAGGCGACGGCCATCGGCCGGTCGGCGCGCCACAGCGCCGCGGCGAGCCGTGCTTCCTGCCGGTCACTCCAGCGCGCGAGCATGGCTCGAGTTAATCAGCACTGAGATTCGAAACGCAACCTGTAACAGATAATCTGGCCAGCAGAATTATCGGGTGGATTTGCGTCGCGAACGGGGGCGACGCTGCGTGACGCGAGCGCTGGAACCGCGCCTCGTTCGGGATAATGGTTTTCGTGCGACTGGTCAGGTTTCTTGTCAGTGATGGCGTGCCGCGAGTGGGTGTCCTCAACGGTGCCTTCGTGACCGAACTCACGGGGGCGGGTTCGCTCGCCGACCTGTTCACGCTGCCGGCGGGCCAGATCCGGGAGATCTGCGCCGATCCGCGAGGGGCCACGGTGCCGGCCGGCGACGCGGTGCTGCTCGCGCCGGTGGACGGGCGCACGGAGGTATGGGCGGCTGGCGTCACGTACGAGCGGTCGAAGACCGCCCGGATGACGGAGAGCGAGCATTCGGCCGACGTCTACGACCGCGTGTACGCGGCGGAGCGGCCCGAGCTGTTCTTCAAGTCGGCGGCGTGGCGGGTCAGCGGCCCCCGCGCGCCGGTCTCGGTGCGGTCCGATTCAACGATCGACGTGCCCGAGCCGGAGCTGGCGGTCGTGCTGAACTGGGCGGGCGAGGTCGTCGGCTACACCATCTGCAACGACATGAGCTCGCGTTCCATCGAGGGCCAGAACCCGCTTTACCTGCCGCAGGCCAAGATCTACCTGGGCGGCTGCGCGCTCGGCCCGGCCATCCGGCCGGCCTGGGAAGTTGACGACCCGTACGCGCTGACCATCGAGATGACGATCACCCGGGGCGGCTCGCTGGCGTGGGAGGGCAGCTCAAGCACGGGGGGACTGCACCGCAGAATCGACGAACTCGCGGCCTACCTGTTTCGCGAGGACGAGTTCCCGGCCGGGGTGGTGCTCTCCACCGGCACCAGCCTCGTCCCCGACCTGCCCTTCACGCTCGAGGCCGGGGACGAGATCCGCATCCAGATCGCGGGGATCGGCGAGCTCGCCAACCCGGTGGTGCGCGGCAAGGCCGCCGTCGCCGCGCACCACTCGGCCGGCTGGAGCGCTGTACCCAGGAGCGCTGTACCCAGGAGCGCCGGGCCCGGAGGCGCCGGGGCCGGGGGCGCCGGGCCTAGGGGTTAGGCCCAGCTGACGGCGTCCTCGTGGTCCAGCCGGGGCAGTCGGTTGTACCAGGGGTTCTCGCCGGGGTGGCCGATGTTCACCACGAGGATCGAGCGGAACCGGCCGTCGCCGAAGAACTCGGCGTCCAGGGCCGCCGCGTCGAAGCCGGCCATCGGGCCGGCGGCCAGGCCGAGGGCGCGGACCGCGAGGATGAAGTAACCGGCCTGGAGCGCCGCGTTGAAGTTACCGCCGTTGCGCCGGAGTTCCTCGTTGTTCTCGTAGAAGTCCTGCATCTCCGGCCGGATCGGGAAGACGGTCGGGATGTGCTCGTGGAACCGGGTGTCCACGGCCAGCACGGCGACGGCCGGAGCGGCCGCGGTCTTGGCCTGGTTTCCCTCGGACATGTACTTGACCAGCCGGTCACGACCCTCGCCGGGACGGACGTACAGGACCCGGAGCGGCTGGGTGTTCGCCGCGGTGGGCGCCCACCTGGCCAGCTCCCAGATGGACGTCAGCTCCTCGTCGGTCACGGGGGTGTCGGCGAAGGTGTTCGCGGTCCGGGCCTCGGTGAACATCAGTGCACGACCCGCGGGGTCGAGCGCGTCGAGCGTCGGGCGCACCGCCGTTTCAGCCATTAGGTCACACTTCCTTTAAGTAAGTGAGTAAGCCTGCGGGTAGCTGAAACGTCAACTACTTCTGAAGTGTTCCCGTGACCTCCGCCACTATCGCGTAACCGCGTCACTCGGGCCGCGATGGCGCGGGCGCAATCCAGGGCCTCGGTCCGGCTGGTGTCGACCTCGACGTCGTAGACCACGCCGTTGTGGACGATCTCGGCTTGCGAGACCGCCATCCCGGTCACCCGGTCCCGCCGCCCGGTCTCGCGCCTGGCGGCGATCTCCGGATCGCAGTGCACGCCGACCCAGAGCACGTCGAGGCCGTCCAGATACCCCCGGGTGCGCTGCTGCGAGACGGCGCCGCTGAGGAACACGTCGTCGAAGATGATCCGCGCCCCGGCCCGGGCCATCGCCGCGAGGCCGGCCATCCAGGCGGCCTCGAGCTCGCGGAAGCCCGCGCCGACGTCGATCTCCCCCTGTTCGCCGAACGCGATGCCGGGCGGGGAGTCCAGCATGACCGGCGGGAGCGCATCGATGAGGTCGTCGATGCCGATACTGAGCCACGACCCGGGAAGGACCGTCTGAAGGCAGCGCGCGATTCCGGTCTTCCCGGAACTGGACCCGCCGTTGAGCACGATGACCTGCGTCATGCCCCGATCTCACCAGGGCCCCCGGCCGAGGGCAAACAGATTCCCGGTCAGGGGCGGCCTGCTCGCGGGCTCGTTATCTGCATACTTCGGCCGAAGGCGCCCCAGACTACGCACGTAGTGCGTTCAGCAGCCGAAAAACGCCCGAAATATGCGTATATATCAAGCGTGATTTCGGACCGTCTGCGTTAGATGTGCACTTTGGAGCCAATATGACGCCGAAGTACACATCTAAGCAAATGTGAAGGATAACAGCAAGAAACTTCACGGATAACAGCAAGAAATCGGTAGAATTGTCCGCTCCGTGCGTAGTTTGGCCCGTCGCTGTCCCAAAGTACACAGCTAGGAGACCCCGGCCACTTGTCGCGGGACGTGGGATATTAAGTGTCCGCGGCGGGGCCCGAAATATCCCACGTCCTCGGGTTGCGTACCTTAGCCCGCCGCCAAGGCCGCCTCGGCCGCCCCCGCCGTCCCGACTGCCCCGACTGCGCCGGCCGGCGGACCTTAGTCAGCCGCCACCGCCGGGGCCGACCCGGCGGTGGCCGGGCGGTCGGGGGTCAGGCAGACCATGCCCTCGCTGAAGCCGGCCGATCCGATGTCGAACGCCGCGTTGAACCGGTCCAGGTTGACCACGGTCAGCAGGGCCGTCAGCTCGACCAGCTGCTGGTCGGTGAAGTGCCGCTGCATCCGGCCGAACAGTTCGTCCGGCACCTCGACCGGCGTGCGCATGACGCCGACGGCGTAGTCAAGCGCGGTCTTCTCCCGCTCGGTGAACAGGTCGCTGCTGGCGTACCGGGGCACCGCCAGCAGCTCGTCGTCGGAGAGCCCGGAGTTGCGGCAGATCTGCGAGCCGAGGTCGACGCACCACTCGCAGCCGATCATCTGCGAGGCCTTGATCTCGACGAGGTTCTTCAGCCGCTCGTCCAGGGCCTTGCCGCCCCGCACCGCCCCCTGGAAGAACCCCATGCCCATCATCATCTTGGGCCGGAGCGCCCAGATGACGGCGGGCTCGATCCCGCTGCCCGTCGCGGGCACGCGCCCGGTCAGCTTCTTCATCCCGCGGCGCATGAAGTAGTAGACGAGTTTGGTCATGGGTCCGGCCTTGTCCTCCGGAACCCCGGTAATCCGTGCCATGGGACACACCTCCTGGGCTCACCAGATAGGACGTCCCCACGAGAGCAAAGGTGACACGCCGGGTTCAGGAGCCGCCGGCCCGCTTCGCGGCGATCGCGGCCACGCCCTCGATGAACACGTCGATGCCGAACTGGTAGTGCTCTTCGGGGTCGTCGCACGCGGTCATCGGGATGGCGCACTCGACCACCCGGGGGTACCTGGCCGGCGACAGCGTCGCCATCGTGACCGCCTTCTTGCGCTGGAATTCCTCGCGCTCCGCGTTGTCGAGCATCTCGATCCCCGGCTCGCTCATCACGAGCGTCAGCGCGGTCCACAGGGTCGAACGGGCCACGGCGCTCGCGTCCGCCGGGCTGAATCCGGCCGTACGCAGCAGCTCGAGGGCGACCTCAAGGGCGTTGAGTCCGGCCTCGCTCTTGACGATGTTGGACCGGGCGAGCAGCGCCGGGGCGGCCGGGTGGGTGCGCAGCACCGTCAGCAGGGAGGTGAACACCGCGCGGAGCTGACCCTTCCACGGGGCCGAGCGGTCGAGGGTGAGGTCGATCTCGCTCCACAGGCGGTCGGCCAGCCCTTCAAGCAGTTCGTCCTTGCCGCGGAAGTGCCAGTACAGCGCCATCGGCGTAACGCCGAGCTCGGTGGCGAGCTTGCGGATGGTCAGCGCTTCCAGGCCGGCCGCGTCGGCGAGCGCGAGCGCTCGGTCGACCACGGCGGCCCTGGTCAGCCGGGTGCGCTCGGGCTCGTCGGAGAACTGCGAAGAAGTCACTTGACAACTATACGGCGTACAAGGCAGCATGGGCAATGACGAACTTGTACAACGTATAAGAACGTCATACAGGTACAGCTTACAGGTACGGCTTACAGGTACGCCGTACAAGTGCAAGTCTCCGGGGAAGGACCCAAACCATGGCAGGACGCGCACGCTGGTGGGCGCTGACGGCGGTCAGCCTCGCCACCGTCATGACCTACCTAGATAACAACGTGGTTAATGTTGCGCTCCCGACCATCGAGCGCAGCCTGCACCTGTCGACCAGCGGGCTGGAGTGGATCGTGAGCAGCTACCTGCTCGTGCTCGGCGGCCTGCTGCTCGTCGGCGGGCGGATCGCGGACGTGTTCGGCAGGCGCCGGACGTTCTTCGTCGGCCTGGCCATTTTCACGCTCTCCTCGCTCGCGGCCGGCCTCTCGGGCAGTGGCGGCATGCTGATCGCCGCCCGGGCGGTGCAGGGACTCGGCGCGGCGCTCCTGATGCCGACGGCGCTCGCGATCGTTGTCGCGACGTTCACCGACGTCCGCGAGCGCACGGCCGCCATCGGCATCTCAGGGGCGATCGGGGCTCTCGGCCTCGCCCTCGGCCCCGCGATCGGCGGCATCATCAGCCAGCACGTGCACTGGGGCTGGATCTTCCTCATCAACGTGCCGCTCGGCGTGATCACGGCCGCCATCGCGATCCCGTCCATCACCGAGTCGCACGGCCGCACCGAGGCCGGGACCAGGCTGGACGTGCCCGGCCTGATCACGTCCGCGCTAGCGCTGTTCACGCTCACCTACGCCCTGATCGAGGGCCAGGACAAGGGCTGGACCTCGACGCCGATCATCGGCGCGTTCACGGTGGCCGCCATAACCGCCGTGGCCTTCCTGGTCATCGAGGCGCGCAGCGCGCACCCGATGGTGCCGTTGCCGATCTTCCGCTCCGCCCCGTTCAGCGGCGGCCTCGGCACGATGATGATCTGGTCGTTCGGCGTGCTGGGCATCTACTTCTTCACGTCGCTCTACCTACAGCGCAACCTCGGGTTCTCGCCGACCAAGGCCGGCCTGGCGTTCGTCCCGATGGCGCTGTGCCTGGCGATCGCCGCCGTTATCTCGCCGCGCGTCGTGGCGTTCCTCGGCGGGCACCGCACCGTGGCGCTCGGCATGGCGATCATGACCGTCGGCCTGGTCCTGTTCGCCGGCCAGGGCGCGGGCGCGACGTTCAACGACCTGGTGCCCGGGTTCGTGCTGTTCGGCTTCGGAGCCGGCCTGATGAACGTGCCGCTGACCAACGCGGTGGTCGGCGGGGTGCCGACCACGCAGGCGGGCGTCGCGTCCGCGCTGCTGAACGCTTCGCGGGAAGTCGCCGGACTGCTCGGCGTGACGGTGATCGGCGCGGTGCTCAGCACCACCGCGGGCAGCGCGGTGCGGTCCGGGACGAAGCCGGCGCAGGCGTTCATCGACGGCTACCACACCGGCCTGTGGCTGACGATCGCGCTGCTCGCCGCCGGTGTCGTGCTCAGCTACGTGACCCTGCGGCCGGGGCAGCGGGCCCTCGAGTCGGCCGAGCCCAGCTTTGACGAATCGCTCGTGGTCGAGCCCTCGGTCACGATTAGCGAGCAAGCGGGCTGAGGCGCTCCCCTCGGGACCGTTCGGAATATCGATATTGATTTATCCGAACGGTCCCGAGGTTTTACATTGCCGACACAATCGCCGACACACGGGGACTGGCCTTGCCGGGCATTTTCGTGGTTAATGGGGGGTGAATTAACCAGAATGCCGCGAGAGGACAGCCATGAGCAGTGACCCCGATCCGGGGAATGTCAGCACAGCACTGCCGGCCCAGGCGCCGCAGGACTACGCGGCATTCAAGGTTGAGCAGCGCGGGATCGACCTGATCCCCCTGGCCGAACGGAAGATGACGCCCGCCGGGCTGTTCTGGCTGTGGGCGGGCGGCGTCTTCAACGTGGAGTTCTTCTTCTACGGCACGTTTATCATGACGTTCGGCCTTTCGGTGCCGCAGGCGGTGGCGGCGATCGCAATCGGCAACCTGACCTACGCGTTCCTCGGCTGGGCCAGCCTCCAGGGACCCAAGACCGGGACCACCGCCTTTATGATCTCCCGCGCGCCGTTCGGGCAGCACGGCAACCGGCTGGTCGCGCTGTTCAACTGGGGAACCCAGGTCGGGTTCGAGATCGAGGGCGTCTACTTTGTCGTCGCGACGGTCATCTTGCTGTTCAGCCATTACGGAACCACGGTGAACACGGCCGGCAAGATCGTGATCATCGTCCTCGCCGTCCTCGTGCAGATGGCCCTCCCGCTACTCGGGCACGCCACGATCAGCAAGATCCTCCGGTACCTGGCCTACATCTTCATCGTGTTCTTCGCCGTGCTCGCGGTCTTCACGTTCCAGAAGCTGCACCTGTCCACGTTCCACGTGCACCCCGCGACGTTCGCGGTGTGGACGACCGCCCTGGTGCTGATCATCTCGGTCGGCGGTCTCGGCTGGACGGAGAACGGCAACGACTACTCCCGCTACCTCCCGCCGAGCACACCCGGGCACAAGACCTTCTGGGCGGCGGCGCTGGGCGCCGCGGTCCCGTCGGTCATCCTCGAACTGCTCGGCGTGCTCGCCTACACGGTCACGACCAAGACGGTCGGCATCGCCCAGCTCGGTGTTCCGCAGTCGTTCGACAGCTGGTTCGTCGTGCCGTTCCTGATCTTCGCGGTGTTCCAGCTGCTCGCGATCAACACGATCGACCTGTACTCCTCGGGGGTCACGCTGCAGGCGCTCGGCCTGCCGATCAAGCGCTGGGGAGCGGTCATCGTCGACTCGGTCGTTTGCGGGGTGGTCACCGGCATCATCTTGTTCCACGGGAACTTCTACGCGGACTTCGCCGGCTTCCTCCTCTACATCGTGGTGTGGCTGTCGGCCTGGTTCGGCGTCTTCATTACCGACTACCTGCTGCGCCGCAAGCGCTATGACGCCGCGTCGCTGGCCGCCGCGCGCGGCGGGCTGTACTGGCGGGGTGGCGGCGTGCACTGGCCGGCGGTCATCGCGCTCGCCGCGGGCATCGTGGCGGCGCTGATGTGGATCAACGCGGCCTACGACGTCCCGGCTTACACAGGGCCGATCTCGAACCATTTCCCCGGCCTGGCGGGCAGCGACTTCAGCTGGGCCCTTGGCGTGATCGTGAGCTCGGTCGTTTACCTGGCGCTCGCCGCGCGGGGCGTGCGCAAGGAAGCGGAAGCGACGGCCACAGTGGCCGCATTAGCCGAGATCGTGCCTTAACCAATCTCGCGGATAATTCCAAGGGTTCTCCCAACGAGTGCGCGTTCGTGTCACAGGCTGGGCGCAAATACTCGTAGCCATGAGCAACATGTACGCGGGCATCGGCGTGGACGACGTGCCGACGGCGCCGTATTACGTGCCAGGGTCGATACCCGGTGGTTCGGGTGCCGCT